>Ga0209697_10010428_pt1 | contig 10058 bp, 11 predicted proteins | sample AliMusrvi5mmetaG_FD_184115 | JGI IMG/M metagenome (GOLD analysis project Ga0209697, IMG submission 184115) | Freshwater lake bacterial and archeal communities from Alinen Mustajarvi, Finland, to study Microbial Dark Matter (Phase II) - Alinen... | ecosystem: Environmental > Aquatic > Freshwater... | reverse complement strand
CTTTATTCAAATATAAATCAACAATTAGGTATTCAAACCGAGAACGCCGAGGTTATACCGACACTTTTTAGTTTGAATGCTAAAAATAATAGACTACCTATACCCATAAGAACTAAAGTGGAAGGCTCCGGCACGGGAGATGACAATTGTATACCATTAATGTTTCCCTGATTTGAATTACCGATAATACCAGGGGAATACTCAAACGTCACAGCTGTTCCAACCGGATGTACATTCGTTATTATCAGGTAATTCTGATTAAGCTGCAGTGTTGACGCACTTGGATCAGTTAACAATGTTGAGGTACCAGGGCTGTAAGATATGATTGCTCCTGACCCCCCCCCTGCCTGTTGTAAGCTTAACGTCTCCTTTGGCACCTCCCCCTGAGTATAGATATACAAGGAGTATACCTTGCTGTTATCTAATCCTGAAAAAGTGAATGATTTTGTGGAGGTCGTAAACATATACCCACTAAACAAATTTGCATATGTAGACGATCCAACGGCGAATCCATTATCAGTTGCCCCTACTTTATAATTACCATCACTAGAAAATGCAATCTGATTCGTTCCTGATACCCCCACTGAATTCTTAAGAACTTGTGGCCCCCCAATGGTTGAAGTTGAAGTGATCAGATTCCAAGTACTACCGGAAGACGGATCGACTCCAGTACCTGAATATTGTTGTGCAGGGTCACCCGCCGGATCATTACTAAATTGAACGTTATACCAATCAGCACGGGCGGTTGTGCTGCTTAATACTGCAATGGTAAAAGCTATAAGTACTTTATTAATAACGTTCATGCCCGCCCCCATTAATTATAAAATTGAAATACTTTTAATAAATAGACAAAAACCAGACGAGACAATAGAGTTACGACCCTTCGATAAGCTATTCCATAGACTGCCATCTTTATGGACAAAACAACCGGGAAAAATAGGTATGTACGAAAGCTCAGATTTTTTCTAAGCAGATCCTTTAAGATGGCGTTTTAAACCGGAAACGTTCAGATAGTGTTGCTTCAGCAATATCTGAGATGTCAAGACTGATTAACCATATTGAGTTACTTACCTTGTCGTCGATAAGTCCTCTTGGCCTTTTTTTTTGCGTTTGAATGATCTAATATTTTAACTTTTCCTTAATTTTAGGACGCAATTATCGTACCAGAAAGCTTGATAAGGGGGAGTCATGATAGATGAAAAGAGGAAGTAAATAATGGTTTACTGGTTTTAAATATGTGTTTTAGCTGTAATAATTCTTTTGTGTAAAACGTGTGTAATTATTGATTTTAATAGGATTGTTAAAGGTGACAAAGTGTCTCATATTGTCTTTTTATGTCTCGTTAATATCAATTACGTCTCATTTATGAGGCATGATTGTTGCATGGAGCGATGCTGTCCTGGCTCAGCAAAAGAATTTTTACCAAGAAGAAGTGGTCTTATAAACGGGGGCACGTCCGGAGCGGTTGGATAAAGGGAGATTTACACACTGATCTGCATGAGGCTTGATGTGAAACTTTTGAGGTTTAAAAAAGCGGGTATTACACCGGCTTTGAGAATAACGATCGAAGTAAACCCGAAGCCCTGTTATGGAACTTCGGGTGTGACTTTGCTGAAGTAAAGAAGTTAAGCTGCGAAAGCTGATCCTAGGCCAGCCTTTTTCATCCGGAACGCTATAAGCAAGCCACCAATACCCATAAGTGCGTAAGTGCTTGGTTCGGGAGCAGGGGAGTTAGCAGTAATTTTTGCTGAAAAAAAGACTGTGTTATTGCCGCCATTAGCGCCTGGAGTGGAATTCCAAATCCATTCAGCAGTTGGTTGTTGAGCGCTTTGGTAGCCCCACGGACCAGTACCATTCGCATTATAAGAGATTGGGGTAAGGGTCGGGATAACGTATGAACCACTCGGGGTACTGTAGGTAATGGAACTATTTTGGGAACTAGTCACTTTCCAATCTGTCGTATTGGTTACCAAGTTGGTGGTACCGTTGGAAAATTTGTAGCCAGAACCGTCTAACGAGAAAGATCCAAGAAAACCAGCTTGTTGGCCATCATTTTCCCCGACAATATGTAAATAATAATCCTGCCCAGGAGCAGAGGTAAGAGCCGTTGTATTGGTAACAGTGTGATTCCAGCGATAGCTATCGGGGTAATCAAAAGACTGGCTGGAAATATAATTTCCCAAGGTGTTGTTGTCCGTTGAAAGATAAAAAGCAAATGCATTATCCGCGTTGATATTGCTTACCACTGAAGTTGCGTGTGACACCCCAGGCGTCCCAAACGTCATCACTCCAACAGCGACCCATGCCAATATTTTCTTCTTCATTTACTATCTCTAAGTTTGGTTTTTAATTTTTTAGCTTTTGATATTATACGTCAATTATCGTGCCAAAAACTTGATAAGGGGAGGGCATGAAATATTAAAAGAGGATGCAAATAATGACTTTTTGTTTTAAAAAATATAGTATAGGTATACAAAAAGAGGGGCGGCGGTGGTTTATAGTTAGGCATATCTTATCAGTATATTTTCTATGTATCTATAATAATGTTGGTAAAATGAGTGAGATTAGCTTTTATCAGGATTGTGAAAAGTCATAAAGTGCCTCATTTTTATATTATTACTGTCTCAGTAAAAAGGGATATGTCTCGTTTCAGGAAATGGTTTATAATCTTACGGCCCCTTTCTGCTTATCTTGATATTACCTGTTGCTCTTTCTTAATTATTAATCGTATATTTGCGATGAACTAGAAAAGGGGGATGATGCAGAGGACATTATCAGTCATTGAATACAGCGTGGATGAAGAGTCCATGGCGTTGATAGCCAAGGCGCTCAGTCATCCGGTGCGACTGAAAATTTTGAAACTGCTTGCGTCGCATAAATGTTGTTTTACCGGAGAGCTGACAGAGCTTATTCCAATGGCGCAGTCAACAATTTCACAGCACCTGAAAGCTCTTATGGATGCAGGCTTGATTCAGGGCGAAATTAATCCACCGAAAGTCCGTTACTGCATCAATCCGGAGCAATGGTTGAAAGCATCTGCTCTCTTTGGGAAGTTTTTCATTGCAGATAAGGAGTGCCTCTGCTGATTGTCGCTGATTTTTTTAATAATTGTTCATTTTCGATAAACGGATAAACGTATACAGGAGACTAATAATGAAAAAGGTAAAAATTCTTGGCAGTGGCTGTCCGAGCTGTAATCAACTTGCTGATGCGGTAAACGCAGTAATAGCTGCTGAAGGTATTGAGGCTTCGGTTGAAAAGGTGGAAGATATTCAGGCGATCATGGCGTACAACGTTCTTTCGACTCCAGCGCTTGTCGTCGATGAAAAGGTGCTCTCTAAAGGGCGGATCCCATCACACGCAGAGATCAAAGAGTTGCTGACCGCTAAACCGCATAGCTGCTGCGGAAACCATGCCAATAAAGGCAGTCATGGCGGCTGCTGTTAATCTACGGTGACAGTTTCTCCTCAACCGTTAGACACCGTTTCCAGGAGTACAAATGTGCAATGGATTTCCGGAGTAGTTGCGGCAGCTGTTCTGTGGCTGCTGCTCTACAATAACCTTGAGTGGTTAGCCTCTCACCTGTTGCAGATAGCGGGTATAAGCCGGATAAACCGATTGGGTGAAGCACTGTTCTTTTTTATCTATGAAGTGCCAAAAGTGCTGCTGCTTCTCACGGGCGTGGTTTTTCTGATGGGAGTGATCCACACCTTTATTTCTCCCGAACGAACCAGGGCAATGCTTTCAGGCCATAGAACAGGTGTTGGAAACATAATGGCCGCCACTCTCGGCATTGTTACTCCGTTCTGCTCCTGTTCTGCTGTACCGCTGTTTATAGGCTTTCTTCAGGCGGGTATTCCGCTTGGAGTGACCTTTTCGTTTCTTATTTCAGCCCCGATGATCAATGAGGTTGCCCTTGCGCTGCTTTTCGGCATGTTCGGCTGGAAGGTTGCCTTGCTTTACACGTCTATGGGTCTTGCAGTTGCCATTGTGGCCGGTATGGTTATCGGTAAACTCCGTATGGAAAAGTATCTGGAAGAGTGGGTGCAGAAACTGCAGGAGAGCACGATATCGGCTGAAGCGGACGAAATCGCAATGAGCTGGCACTCACGGCTGCGTGAAGGAGTCAGGCATGTTCGTGAAATTGTCGGCAAGGTTTGGCTCTATATTGTACTCGGGGTAGGTCTTGGCGCGGGAATTCACGGTTATGTGCCGGAAAACTTTATGGCTTCGCTGATGGGCAAAAGCGTCTGGTGGTCAGTTCCTGTAGCTGTTCTGATCGGGGTGCCCATGTACTCTAATGCAGCAGGTATTCTTCCAGTTGTTCAGGCTCTGCTCGGCAAGGGTGCGGCACTTGGTACGGTTATGGCATTCATGATGAGTGTTATTGCCTTGTCAGCCCCTGAAATGATCATTCTTCGCAAAGTGCTTAAACCCCGTCTTATTGCTGTTTTTGCAGGCGTTGTTGCCACCGGCATCATGATAGTCGGTTATGTGTTTAATCTTCTCCTCTGAAAAGAGCGTTTCAATAGTATATCTCAATCCATTGCCGAATCACCAGGAATAAGTCAGTGCTTATTCTCTGTACCGGAATATCATGCCTCAGCCGGATGGCCGAAGGCTTTCTCCGTTTATCTGACAGTGTGCTCGAGGTGTTTTCCGCATCCTCAGTTCATCCGCTTGCCGTGAAGGAATCATCAGTAGCCCTACTCTGTTCTCATATCCGTAGCAGTCAGGATGAGAACAGATAAATATGGCAGGTGATTTGGCAATGTATTCAAAAAGGAGTCGGTGATGATGGAACGTGTAAAAAACAGAAACCCGAAAAATTCAAAAGTCTACCTGGCAGGTGCCGGCATCGCATCACTTGCCAGTGCAGTTTATCTGGTCAAGGATGCAGGTGTACCGGGAGAGAATATTTTTATTCTTGAACAGGATGCAATACTTGGCGGCGCATGTGATGGCTCGGGAGATAGTGAGACCGGGTTTGTAGTGCGTGGCGGAAGAATGCACGAGAAGCATTATGAGTGTTACTGGGATCTTCTTTCTTTCATACCTTCGTTCGATGATCCAGAAATTTCCGTCAGGGATGAAACCTTTGAATTTAACGAAAGATTTGTTTCCAATGCCCAGGCCCGCCTGTTAAGGGATGGAAAGAAGGTGGATGTGACGACATACGGCTTGTCAATAAAAGATCAGTTCGATCTGGTACGGCTGACGTTTGTTTCTGAAAATTCCCTTGACAATAAGCGGATTGAGGAGTGGTTTTCAGATGAATTTTTCCACTCCAATTTCTGGCACATCTGGACGACCATGTTCGCTTTCCAGAAATGGAGCAGCCTTGCCGAAATGCGCAGATACATGAAACGCTTCATGCATCTGGTGGCGGGACTCTACCGGCTTGGCGGTGTTATGAGGACGAAATACAACCAGTATCACTCCGATATTGTACCCCTGACGAGATACCTGGAAAAGAGAGGTGTCAATTTTCAAACAAACACAAGAGTCACTGATATTGATTTTGAACTCTCCGCCGACAAAAAGACAGCAACAGTCATCCATCTGATAGATGCCAGCGGCACCGAAAAAGAGGTGGCTTTAGGATCCGATGATTATGTGTTTATAACCAATGGCTCCATTACAGAGTGTACGGATAATGGAACATGGGCACGGCCAGCTGTTCTGAAAGAGAAGGCATCTTCGGGTTCCTGGATGTTGTGGGAGAAAATCGCGGCAAAGGACAAGTCATTCGGCAATCCCGGTGTATTCAGCGACAACATTGACTTGCAGAAATGGTACTCCTTTACCGCCACGTTGAAGGACAGCACCTTCCATGACTATATGGAGAACTTTTCCGGCAATCTCGATGGAACCGGTGGCCTGGTAACCCTGCTCGACTCCAACTGGTTGATGTCGATTGTCATTGCCCGCCAGCCACATTTTCCGAATCAGCCAAAGGATGTGAAGATATTCTGGGGCTATGGCTTATACCCTGACAGAGAAGGGAACTATGTCAAAAAGAGAATGTCGGATTGCAATGGTGAGGAGATGCTTGAAGAGCTCTGGTATCACCTGAAAGTGCAGGATTTGATGAAACCCGTTGTCGAGGCCGGAAAAGTCAACTGCATCCCTGTAGCCATGCCCTTTATTGACAGCCTGTTTATGCCGCGCGCAAAAGGGGATCGACCAGACGTCATTCCGGAAGGAGCTACCAACTTTGCATTCCTGGGTCAGTTTGCAGAAGTGGCAGATGATTGCGTGTTTACGGTTGAGTATTCCGTAAGAACAGCGCAGATGGCTGTTTACGGGCTATTTGATACAGGCAGGGAGGTCATACCGGTCTATGATTCAGCGCATAATCCATTGGTGTTGATAGAGGCCATGAAGTCAATCAGCAGATAAAAAGGGGTTCTGCACAGCGTTATCATTTTGGGAAGGGGAGTATTCGTTCCAACCGTACCGGTGATTAAGCAAAGCCAAGCCACACGGCGAGAGCTCGATTAATTGTCAGCATCGAAGTATCGTCGAGTCGACCGAAGGCGGCTCCTACTTTTTCATGAGGTACGGTTTGAACCTTATCGACCATCACTTGCGATCTTTTTTCAAGGTTAGTCACAGCTGTAGGCTCAACGTCAATCCGAAATAATGGAGCTTTTCTAAGGTCGCTTGTCACGGGCAGGATTGTCACAGAAGGGTGTTCAGAAAACAAATCGGACTGAACAACAAGGGCAGGACAGGGTTTTCCGTAATCACCTTGAAGCGCAATGGTAACAAGATCGCCTCTTTTCATGCTTTCCAGCCCTCGCGGTCTGCTGATTCATCTAAAAACCGCAAAACCTCTTTTTCGTGCTGGTCATTTTTGATCAGTGCTGATTGCCGCTTGCACTCCTCAGCAAATCCCTCGCGTCGTGTATCCGGAACCCAGATTTGTACCGGACGCATTCCTGCCTTGCGTAAACCCGCCCTGTGTTTTTGGACCCGTTCAACAACTCCAGCCATCTTGCACCTTTTCATTAGTTTGTATTCATGGAACTCTGTTACATGCAACGTATGTCAAACAGCCGTTACATGCAACAAAATATTGCCAATGGTTTTGGTGGTAGGATATTCATGGTGTAAATTTTCTTGGTTTTTGCTTTGCTGTATGCAATAATAAAGTTGAACTTTAATATTGCATACAATGATTGCGCGTCATCTCATGTCTGCCCTTAGAGTATCCTGTTGTAACGCTTACCGGTCCAAGGCAATCAGGGAAAACCACTCTTTGCAGAACTGCTTTTCCTGAAAAACCTTACAGCAATCTGGAGAGGCCCGATATTCGTAATTTTGCACAGCATAATCCGGCAGGATTTTTGGCCCAGTTTCCAAAGTATACGCTGGTCAGGAACAACAAAAACGCAGCAATGCCGAGGTATTAAGCTATCTCTATGCCGGTGAAGCTGCAACCAACGAAGGTAGCTTCGCCGAAACTATATAGTAAAAGCTGTATAGGGGCTGCTGACGAAGATTACCCAATAGATCGCTAAGCCGTTTTGTAAAAGAGTTTCAAAAGTCTTGACATTAGAGCTTGATAGAGATTAAAGAAAAGGGGATTGGAATTCCGCTCTATCATTGACTGCGGTATCGATACCACTACGGCATCATGATTAGCAGTACGGAATGCACCTGCGAAGTATGGGTATGATATTCGACCCATACAGGAATTAATGGGCAATAAAGATGTAACTACTACAAAAGGTTATATAAACAAAAGCGGGCATGGAGTGAAAGGCCTTGGTGACATGTTTATTGCCGGTTTAGGCTGATCTGTATAAACCTGTAGGTTTAAATGATTGTTAATATTTATAAGTTCTTTACAAATAATCAATTGGTTTGTTTTTTTATTGTGATTTGAAGTTGTCTTATACAGAAAGAGGCTTTCTGCTTTTTTTGGATTAGACAGATCAGTCTTAACATTGTTATTTTTCTAAAATATTACTCAGGATCCTATGAAAAAAATCTTTATTAGCCATGCGTCAAGTGACGAACCGATTGTAAAAAGTATAATTGATGATCTTTTGGTTGGTGCTCTTTCTGTCAAAATTAGTGAAATATTTTGTACAACTACAGACGGAATGAAAATCGAGTCTGGCGAAGATTGGCGGAATAGCATCATTGATGCGCTTCGAAATTCAACATTAACTATCCTCATAATTACACCAAATTATAAAGAAAGTGAAGTGTGCATCTGTGAGATGGGGGCGGCTTGGGTAACATCTGCAAAAGTCCTCCCCTTTGTAGTCGAACCAATCAACTATTCGAGCGTCGGAATTATCCAGCAACCCAAACAAGTTGAAAAATTACTAGAAGAAAAAAGCCTTGATAGGCTGAAAGACATTGTTCAGTCGTCTCTGAATATTGAGCCAAAGGAAATAAAGAGCGATCGGTGGACAGTCAAGAAAATTGAATTTTTACAAAAAATCAAGAAGCACCTTAAAGATAACCCATTTCATCACCCATTGAGTAGGGACGAATTTGAGAAAGTCTTGAAAGATAAGAGCGATTTAGAAAGTACCGTTCAATCAATAATATCCGAAAAACTTGAGCTGGAGTCCCTTATTGAAGAAATGAAAAAAGCAAAAGATGCTAATGAGATAAAAGAAATAGAAAAAAAACATAAAAAGATTGCCTCAATTGATGAATTTAGAGAGTTATGTGAAAAAATAACTGAAAATCTTTCCAAACTATCCTCGATAGTTAGAGGTATTGTATTTGTTTCATACTCTGGCAAGAATGTAAAGGTTAGGAACCAAGAATGGGAAGAGTTATTAGATGAAGCGATATCAAGAGATTACATTACAGAAAATCTTGACGCCGACTGGGAAACCTCGAAACTAATGAGAGTCTTATACGAAAGTTTGAATCATTTAAATCATTTCATTAGAGATAAAGAGGATGATGAAAGTTTTCAAAAGGAATACGAAGATAGTTTTTCAGCTCCACTTTCTTTGTCAAATATGGATTTCTGGAAAGAGGCCTTCAATTTGCCCATCTCAATCTCATAAAAATATAACAACGGCTTTCACTGCGACGGCAAAAAGCTGCCGCGCTTGAAGCCGAGCGTTATGCGGCATGACAGCGGTACTCGCGGGGAATGTGAATCATGAGCAATAGTCAGATGAAAGCACTTGCGGAGCTGGTCTTTATCAGTGAGATCGTGATGCAGTCAAAGATTGCAGAACGGGCTGCTGAACGCCTTGTGATTTGCGAAGGTCACTTTGACCCGATTGAGACCTGGAGTGCGATCCAATCGATCCTCGTCGCCGCCGCAAACGTCTCGAGGATTCTCTGGCCCCAGAGAAAGTCGTCTGCGGCACGAGGCAAAATCTTGCGGATGCTACTCAACGTCGATGACCGCAATCTGCTTTCTGATCGCAACTTAAGAAATCATTTTGAGCACTACGACGAGCGAATCGAAAAGTGGTTCGAGAAAAATTGTTCAGCGGTATATATGGATACGAGAATCGATCCATTCGAATCCATCTGGGGACACAACCCAGCCAATCTTCATCGTGTTTATAATCCTATGACGCAAACTCTTTCATTTCGCGGCGAATCGGTGGATTTGGCAGCGATACTGAAAGCGCTCGAAGAGATTCGATATAAGTGCCGCCACCTCGCACTGCCTTAGACGGTGACACTGCATAACATGATATTCAGGGACCGAAAGTGCCGTTTTTCCGAGGATCGGTAAGGTAAAGGTTATGGAGCTTGGGCGTTGGCTTGCTCTACTCGTATTTGGTTATGATAAAATACATTATCAGTATTAAAATACTTAAAGATAAGTGATTTTTTTGATCAAAAACATTGCTGCTTTTCTGTTAGCTCTGGTGTTGATATTACCTTTTAAATTTAAATGACGTTGCTCGAAACAGCTATAGGCTAGAACACCTGTGATCGGAAAACAAGAATAAGCCAAAAACGGAAAATAAGAATCACCCAGGGTTAGCGTAAAAAACACCCATAGCTCGTAGTTTGAAGGTGCAAACCAAATCAAACCCAGGAGCTATGAGGACACA
>Ga0209697_10010424_pt1 | contig 10061 bp, 7 predicted proteins | sample AliMusrvi5mmetaG_FD_184115 | JGI IMG/M metagenome (GOLD analysis project Ga0209697, IMG submission 184115) | Freshwater lake bacterial and archeal communities from Alinen Mustajarvi, Finland, to study Microbial Dark Matter (Phase II) - Alinen... | ecosystem: Environmental > Aquatic > Freshwater... | reverse complement strand
CCGCGAGGGCATCCATTTCCACCGAGACCCCGCTGTGTTTTTCATGATCGGTGCCACTCTTCTGGGTGCCTCGTCCTCCCTCTACGACAAATTTCTCCTGCAGGCCGCCCACCTCACCCCCAGCCAAGTCCAAGCCTGGTTCACCCTCTACACCAGCCTCATCCTCATTCCGCCGCTGCTCCTTTGGCGTCGCTTGGGTAGGCACCACCCGTTCCATTGGCACTGGGCCATTCCGGTGATCGGCCTCACGCTGTTAGGATCGGACATGCTCTATTTCACCGCCATCGCCCAATCCCACGCGCTCATCTCGCTGATTTCCCCGGTGCGCCGTGCCTCGGTGATTGTGGCATTTTTGTTGGGCATTTTCCTGTTCCACGAAAAACACTGGCGCCCCAAGGCCGTCTGCGTCGCCGCCATCATCACCGGCCTGGTCCTGCTCTCCTGAACCCGATTCACAGGTTTTCAGCCACTTGAATTCGCATCACTTCACAATTGGATCCAACGCATGAAATCCGGGTGAGGTATTTCAGTGACGGTGCAGAGGGTCAGCATGGCTAGGGTTGGTCTCGGGCAGATCGGCGAGAATACCCGCCAAATCCTTGGCTATCCTCTTGCGCATCTTTGTGACAAGTTCTTTCCCGCCGCTGGTGATGCGCACCAGGATCTTACGCCGGTCGTCCCGGGCATGAACCCGCACCACATAGGACAGGCTTTCCAAGCGATCGACCAAGCCGGTGGCAGCAGCGGTCGTATGGCCCATCTTGCTGGCAATATCCGACATGCTCAGAAAGTCTGCGTTGGATAGATAGGCCAACAGGAAAAATTGGACGAATGAAAGATTCCCCTTGATGAGCTCCGTTGATAAATTGAAAATGCACCTCGGTTGAGTGAACATCACAAAATCAGCAAGACGTTCGGCGTCGGCTATCGCAGGGTAATCCAAGAGGGATGGTTTCATGGCTGCTTTGGGTGTGATTTCTGGCGCGAACACGCATGGGTAATTGCGAGCGCCTGAAATTTAACATGACCATTTATCCATCAAAGCTATACCTTCATATATTCGCCTCCGGCACTCAGGAGACAGAAGCTCGGAACCCGGGGCGGGTATGGAGTGGTCAGTCACTTCAACTTTAGCGAGGTGGAGCCTCAAACCAGGCGAGAGGTGAAGAGGACTTCGGCGTGAGCTCAGTCGAACGACTTCCGCGTGAGCTCAGTCGAACGATGGATGATTGCCGATGGATCAACGTTGATTTCTGATGTGAACTTGGATACGGGATTCAGCACGAACCAAGCTCACTTCAAAAATCCAAAATCCAAAATCCAAAATCGTCAATCAATCCGGTTCTGGAAAACTTGACTCCTTCACACGGACGCTTGGCAGGACAGGAGGGATTGGAAAATAGCTGCTTTTTCAACTCTTTGAAAATGAACATGTTCATTTAAGTTACTCAGGAGCTCGCACCGCCGATGCGCAGTCCAGTGGCTCTTCTTTGTCTTGTCTTGCAGCGCAGCGGTCTTCTGTCTTGGAGCGCAGCGGTCTTGGGTCTGAGGCGCAGCCTCGCTAGGTCGTTGGGGCAGTCGTCTCGATTGAGCTCGGTGGGAGAAATTCAAGGTTCAGCGGATATTTTTGGTGGTTTTCGGACGGGTTCGAGGTTTGAATGGGCTTCAGCCACCATGTCCTCAGAAAAGACCGCCATCACCCCGACCCGCGCCCAAGACTTCCCTGAATGGTATCAGCAAGTCATCAAGGCAGCCGACCTCGCCGAAAATTCGGAAACCCGTGGCTGCATGGTCATCAAGCCATGGGGCTACGGAATTTGGGAGCTCATCCAGCAGCAACTCGACCGCCGCTTCAAGGCCACCGGCCACCAGAACGCCTATTTTCCGCTGCTCATCCCGCTCTCGTATTTGGAAAAGGAAGCCGAGCACGCCGAGGGGTTTGCGACGGAATGTGCGGTGGTCACCCATCACCGTCTTGAGGCGAGCAAGGATCCGCTCACAGGCAAGACCAAGCTCATTCCCACGGGCGAACTCGCCGAGCCCTACGTCATCCGGCCAACCTCGGAGACGATCATCGGGGCGGCCTTTGCGCGCTGGATTGAATCGTACCGCGACCTGCCGCTGCTGATCAACCAATGGGCGAACGTGATGCGTTGGGAGATGCGTCCCCGGCTGTTTTTGCGTACCGCCGAATTCCTCTGGCAGGAAGGTCACACCGCCCACGAAACCCGCGACGAGGCCATCATCGAAACCCGGATGATCCACCGGCTTTACGAGGAATTCCTCCGCGACCACCTCGCCATCCCGGTCGTCGCCGGCGAAAAAACCGAAAATGAACGCTTCCCTGGCGCCGATATGACTCTCACCGTCGAGGCCATGGTCCAGGATAACAAGGCGATCCAAGCCGGTACCTCACACTACCTCGGACAAAATTTTTCCAAGGCTCAAAACATTGCCTTCGCCGGGCGAGACGGCCAGGTCCAACACGTCCACACCACCTCGTGGGGTGTTTCCACCCGCCTCATCGGCACCCTCATCATGGCCCACTCCGATGACGACGGGCTGATCCTGCCACCGCGCGTCGCTACCCAGCAAGTGGTCATCCTCCCGATCACCCCCAAGGAAGACAGCAAACAGGCGGTGCTAGACGCCTGCCAGGCGCTGGCCGAAACCCTGCGCCATCAAATGTATTGCGGCGAACCGATCCGCGTGATCGTGGACACCCGCGACCTGAGCGGCGGCGTGAAAAAATGGGAATGGATCAAAAAAGGCGTGCCGATCCGCATCGAGATCGGTCCACGCGACATCGAGACCCGCAAAATCTGCGTGCAGCGCCGCGATCAAGCGGTGGCCTCCAAGGAATTTGTCGTCAAGGAAGACTTCATTCGCATTGCCCACGAGATGCTCGACGAAGTCCATCAGGCACTGCTCGCCCGGGCCACCTCCTTGCGCGATTCTAACATGAAGCCATGCACCGATCTCGCCGCCTTCCACGCCCACTGGGCCCTGGAAAACCCCGGCTGGCTCTACACCCCGTGGGCCGGCACCCGCCAACAGGAAGAGGAACTCTCCAAACTACACAAAATTACCATTCGCTGCATCCCGGTCCCCGGCGCATCCCTGCCGCCAGGCCTCGCCACGGCCACTGGCAGCAAGTGCTTCCTCACCGGTGAGGAGACCCCAACCCGGGCAATTTGGGGACGAAGCTATTGATGCGGCGGGCCCTTGCGTGCCTGGCTTGCAGGGGCAGCTTTCTTGGCACAGCGGGGACGACCCTGTCTGACTTCCTGGACCGCAGCGCCGGACTGGGGTATGCGAAGGGCTCGTTCATTCTCATGAGCCTGCTGGTCGGGGGGCTGGCGGTCTGGCACTGAAGCCAGAAATCCTTGTCGGTAAGCCACATCCAAGACACCGGCGCAGGGTAGGCCCGGGTTGGGAACGCTCGGCTCCTCGGCGATCCTTGCAAGCCTGCTCGCCGGACGGGTCATTTATACCCGCATCAGCCACAAGCGAGTGCCACTGCCGACCTGAGAAATCAGGGGGAAAATGCCGGAACAAATTCCTTGGCACTGGGTGACGGATGGGCTTTGCTAGCGGCACGCAAGTTTTTGTGCTTGCGGGCCACGACGTCTCAACCCAAAGCCACCCCATCCCATGCGCCCACTTCTATTGCTGCTCGCCACTGCCGCCCTGAGTGCGGCCCAAGCCCCACCCGCAGGATTCACCGCCCTGTTCAATGGCACCGATCTAACGGGTTGGCGCGGCGGGGATACCGCCGACCACCGGCGTTTGCTGGCGATGCCTGAGGAGCAGCGGGCCGAACTGCTCAAGACGTGGACCGCAGATATGCGCCAGCACTGGAAGGTGGTGGACGGCGAGCTCATCAACGACGGCGACGGCAAGTACGCCACGACCGACAAAGATTACGGCGATTTTGAATTGCTGGTGGAATACAACATGGCCCCAATGGGTGACTCCGGTATCTATCTGCGCAACGTCCCCCAGGTCCAAATCTGGGACCACAATAATGAGAAGGAATGGAAAAACGGGGCCCAAAAAGGCAGCGGCGGCCTGTGGAACAACAGCCCCGGCGCACCCGGTAAGGACCCCCTGGTGCTCGCCGACAAGCCCGCCGGCGAGTGGAACACCCTGCGCGTCGTGATGGTCGGCGCCCGCGTCAGCGTCTGGCTCAACGGACAACTGACCGTCGATCATGCGATCCTCGAAAACTATTACGACCGCAAGGTTTCCATTCCCAGCAAGGGTCCGCTGTGCCTGCAAACCCACGGTGCCCCAATCAAGTGGCGCCATCTTTATATCCGTGAAATCGCCGGTACCGAGGCTAACCAACTGCTGGAGTCCAAGGCCACCGATGGCTTCAAGTCCGTCTTCAACGGCAAGGATTTCGACGGCTGGGCCGGTGATATCGATAACTACGCCGTCGTGGATGGTGCCATCCGCTGCCGCCCCCAAAAGGGAGGTAACGTCTATCAAAAAGACGATCTAACCGACTTTGTGGCACGCGTCGAATTCAAGCTGCCGCCCGGTGGCAACAACGGCCTGTGCATTCGCTACCCGGGCAGCGGCGATACCGCCTACGGTGGCATGTGCGAATCCCAAGTGCTAGATGATAATTACGAGGCAGCGACTAACAGCAAGATCGACCCCCGCCAGGCGCATGGGTCGGCATACGGGATGGTGGCGGCGCAGCGCGGGTACCAGCGGCCGATCGGCGAATGGAACTTCGAAGAGGTGACCGTCGTCGGCCCGACCATCAAGGTGGAACTCAACGGCTTTGTGATCCTCGACGCCGATCTGAGCAAGGTGGACATGGCCACGGTGATGGGCAATAGCGCCCACCCCGGCAAGGATCGCACTCACGGGTATTTCGGCTTCGCCGGCCACAACGACCCAGTCGAATTCCGCGCCATCTCCATCCGCAACGTGGAAGCTAAAAAGTAGGCGTTTGGTTTATTTTTCCTCCGACACGTCCTGGTTGAAAAACACCTTGATAAATTTCATCCCCCTGGCGTCATCGAGGCCACGTTCGATGAGTTCTGCAGGCTAAGGCAGATCTGCTAGCTTCTCAATCATGATCCGGCCGTGGGAATCCGGGCCCCAATCCGTGCTTACCGTGGCACGCAGAGTGAGTGGCTCGTTAGAAAGTTGTGCCAGATCCAATTGATAGACATGATCCTGATTGCTGGCCCCCGACCACCCGAAATGCTTGTCGGTGGCCAGGACCTTGCCCTCCTGAATGATTTCCACCGCATGGATCTGATAGCGGCTTTTGCCGTGTTCATATTGGAAGGTGATGGCGTAGCGTCCGGCCCCCTTGATGCCTGTGCCCAGCTTCCAATCGACGACTTTCGGGGTGTCCGATGTCTCTGCCGGCGACCAATGCCCGATCACTTGGCCAGCACCCACAAGCGGCTTGTAGTGAACACCCAGTGCGGCCAAACGTGGCAAATGGGCACGCAACCGCTCTTCAAATTCATGGTAGTTGCGGTTGGCCGGGGATGACCAGACGACCTCGGCCAAGGCAACTGCTCGCGGATAGACAAGGGCGTCGATCTGGTCTTCCGACGGATGATGGTCCGTCCACATCTGCGCCTGGGCACCCAGCACATGCGCGCCTTGGGCTGCAGATAGCTCGTTAGGCACCGGTTCAAAGCTGTAAACTTTCTCCACTGGAGTATTGGGATAATCAAAATACGTCCACTCGGTTGGGGCCATCACCACGTCATGACCGGCTTTGGCGGCTGCGATGCCACCGCCCATTCCGCGCCAGGACATGACGGTGGCATTGGGAGCCAATCCGCCTTCCAAGATTTCATCCCAGCCGATCAGGCGGCGTCCCTTGGATTGCAGGAACTTTTCGATGCGCCTGATGAAGTAACTCTGCAACTCCTCACCATCCTTGAGCTTCTGCTCAGTCATCCTCGCCTGGCACAACGGGCAGCGAAGCCAACGCCCCTTGGGGCACTCGTCCCCACCAATGTGAATATATGGCCCGGGAAAAAGTTCTGATATCTGCCCGAGGACATCCTCGAGGAACGCATACGTTTTCTCATTGCCGAGGCAAAACTCCCACGGTCGCTCCACTTTGCCATCCTTGTCAGCCCGGGGCAATGGGCAATCCAATTCCGGATATGCTAACAAAGCTGGCGGTTCATGGCCGGGCATATCGATTTCCGGAACCACGGTGATATGCCTGGCCGCAGCATAGCGCAGCACCTCGCGAACCTCCTCCTGAGTGTAACTCCCGGGTTTGACTCCCGGCCCGCAGGTGGCTGCATCCAATAGCTTGGGACGTCCCTTGATTTCGATGGACCAAGTACCGAGGTCCGTCAAGTGCCAGTGGAAAATGTTAAATTTATGCAGGGCCATCAGATCGATGAAGCGCTCGACAAATGCCTTGTGCTGGAAGTCGTGTCCGGAATCGAGCATGAGACCGCGCCAGGCGAAGCGGGGCATGTCCTCGATGGTCACGCAGGGCACCGACCAAGCCACATCTTTAACCAGTGCGGTGGCGAAGATCTGGGGTGGCAGCAATTGCCGCAGGGTTTGGACTCCATAGAAAACTCCCGCTTGAGCGGCTCCCACAATACGAATCCCGTCCGGCGTCACCGACAATTGGTAACCTTCCTTACCCAGTTGCTTCAACCCCTCGTCTTGCGTCAGACGTATGATCCCCTTTGCCTCGTTCGGCAACTGCGGAACCAATTCCAAGGCTTTGCCCATCGCCGGCTTGAGGCTATCCACCAGTTGCCTCGCCGTCTCAGCGCTGGCCTCATCAAAGACGACCCGGGTCTCGGGGGTGAGAGTAAACGTGCCGGCAGAAACGAGCATCTTCATCGGCAAAGGCACAATCGCAGGGCCCACAATTTCGGCCGCCGCAAGGGACCATCCGATGGTGCCAATCACTGCGGCGATACACAACTTAGGAAATATCTGGCAAGCTCTCATAATGGATGGATTGAAGGAGTCTGTTTTCATAATGGGATTCATTCGAATTCAACGCACAGCACCGAACCAAGCTCGTCGATTGGCTTTTCAGGCAACCTCACCGTAAGCCTGCCAGTGGTTGAAACGAGATTTATTTCCAGAGGTTTGCGGTCTGCGCTGCCCAGAAGATAGGCCTGCTTCACTTTGCCCTTTGCGCCGCCGACCTCGAATATCCTATGAGCACCCTCGCCCGCCGAAGCCGCCGGCCACTTGAACAGATGAAAATACAGCTTTCCGGATTTGCCCCATGACCAGTCCGATGGTTGGACGGTGCAACGCCAGTTAGCCTGTGCGAGTTCATCGCCGAAGGGTGTTCTTCCGGCACCATAGATCGACTCACCATTCACCTTCAGCCATTTGCCCACCGTTCGCAGAATATCTTGGCTTGGCTGCGGAATACTTCCCTCACCGGTGGGCCCAACATTGAGCAGGTAGTTGCCACCCTTGCTGACAATATCCACCAGCTTGAACGTGATATTATCCGGCTGCTTCCAGTTGTTATCGTCGGTCTTATAGCCCCAGGTGTCGTTGATGGTGGCGGCCGTCTCCCACTCGCCCGCCAGAATATTGTTAGGAATCTCATTATCTCCCATGGACTGGTAATCATGCAGGTTTCCCTCCCCCAAGCGGCTGTTGATCAGGGTATCGGGCTGGATTGAATGGACAAGGTCCACAAAGCGCTTGGAGCGTTCCGCAGTCATCATGACGGGGACGTCAAACCAGATCAAGCCGATCGGACCATAGTTAGAGAGCAACTCCCTGACTTGAGGAAGTGACTTTTCGCGCAAATACTGGTCGAAATCTTTTTCTTTATCGGGTTTAAAGTCCCAGTCATTCATGCCGCCGTTGGGCTCGTGCCAATCGGTTGCCTGTGAGTAGTAAAAGCAGAGTTTGAGGTGGTGCTTGGAGCACGCGGCCTGGAGGTCTTTCATGGGGTCGCGCTGCCACGGCGTGGCGTCATAGCAGTTGTATTTGCTGACTTGCGAATGAAACAGCGCAAACCCGTCATGATGTTTGCAGTCGAACACCAGGTACTTCATGCCAGCATCCTCTGCCAACTGTGCCCATTGCTCGGCATTGAATTTCGTCGGATTGAATTGTTTGGCTAGCAACTCATATTCCTTCACCGGGATCTTTGCGTCATGCATCAACCACTCGCCTATCCCACCATACTTTTTCCCCTGCCATTCACCCGCAGGGATGGAATATAAGCCCCAATTGATGAACAGCCCGTACTTGGCCTCATCGAACCACTCCAGCTTGGTTGCTTTCTCCCCGCCTTGCGCAGAGGTCGAGACAAGCTGCGCGGGTTGAAGCCTCTGCGGGCCCTGCGGATTCTTCGGGGAAACTGTCCCCGATGGGGGCGACTGGGCATCGGCAGTTCCGGCAGAAGCGGCAACAAACACACACACGGCCGAAACCGTGGATTTGAGGTGGGCAGTCAAGTTCATCATTTGTTTCACTTGTTCATCTATGATTATGGATACGGGCCGCAGGGAGATACGACCCATCAGCCTTGGTGGATCAGGACGTAGTAACAAACCGCGACCGGTTTCTTTCGGCGCCTAAGGAGGGGGCAAACGTTCATCGGGTGTTAGGAACCGCCGCAGGATGCAGATTTCCCGCACCCATGTCGATCGATTTTTCTGCGGTCTTTTGCCCGAGCCACGTGGCTGCTGCGTCCCGCGGCAGGCCGTGACAGCGTGCCTCCGGCCGCTGCGCCCATGCAGAGCGAATTCAGCGTGCGTCCAGCCCGGCGCATTCTCTAATCATGGGCAGCCACCTGGCACGCGCCGCGAGACGCAGCACGCACGGCCTGCGGCCGGAGGCACGCAGCCACGCGGCGTAGCTGTGGCGTCTCGCCGCAGGCCGCACGCCGCACGCCGCACGCCGCAGGCCGTGCACGCCGCGTCTCGCGGCGTATTCTCGCCATATCGCCCACCGAAAAACTCTGCGTTCTCACAATCAGAGCGGGTTTCATGAGCTATTGGAAGGATTTACGGGCAACTGGCAACCAATAGAGTGCCAAAAATACAGATGAAGGCAGAAAGAATGAGGCTCCAATTAGAATGGCAAAAATCTCCCTGCCATCGCCTCCCCAATCGACGATGGCGTAGCCGACTGCTAGCAGATAGAGAATTTGGCAGACGGTGTAGAGATACAGTCCATCAATACGTCGGGCCAGCATCGCAATCGCTCCTACCAAGGTCCCGAGGTTCAACACGACGTAGGCCCAGCCTCGCCAGAAGGAATGAGAACTGCCGCCAAAATCCGCTAACATTTCATAGAACAGACCTCTGAGCGCACCTAGAATCGATCCCATGATTGTCAGAATACAGAGAGTCACCACCCACGAGCGGTCGGTTGCCACAGTCGGCTGCGGAGTGGGGAAGAGCTCCAGAAACTCCGGCAAATTGGCCAGAGGTCGCCACCTTTGATCGGTATCTGAACGCGCCAGGTCGGTCCCAGCCAGTTGTCGCGCCTCAACGAGCGCCACAACCTGTGCCGCATCGTAAGGGCCGAATTCTTTTCCGTTTCGCCGTGCCGTGATCATCGCTTTTGTGGCATTTTGGGGTTTGGATCGAACAGGCGGGCGGGCTTGATAGTCCCCCAGCCGGTTGTTGAGTCGGAGAAAATGACTCGCCTCAATCGATAGTTGGCGGGGCCGTCCACGGCAAGACATTCCGAGGGAAATCTCCACGCAACGAACGGTGGGGAGGATTCGGAAGTGATCGATAGGTAGAAATTCGCAGCTACGGCTGGCAATAATCAGCCATAATTGAAATAATAAGTAATACTTCTTGCGTCATGCGAGAAATTCTGAAATTATACCTGCAAGCGAAATAAGTACTTTTACTTATTTCCAACCATTTGACGATATGACCAACCATCCTCGATCGAGCCGGGAGCATTCACAAGTGAACGAGAACGAAAGCACGGACATGCCGGAATCCGGAACGCCGCAGGGACCGGGCCAGAGCACGGGCAAACAACTGGTGCTGGGCCTGCTCGGGCGCTGGTATTGGCTGGGGCTGGGATTGATTCTCGGGGTG
>Ga0209697_10010422_pt1 | contig 10062 bp, 10 predicted proteins | sample AliMusrvi5mmetaG_FD_184115 | JGI IMG/M metagenome (GOLD analysis project Ga0209697, IMG submission 184115) | Freshwater lake bacterial and archeal communities from Alinen Mustajarvi, Finland, to study Microbial Dark Matter (Phase II) - Alinen... | ecosystem: Environmental > Aquatic > Freshwater... | reverse complement strand
AACGTGGTTGGGATTGACTCTGCTATTTTCATGCATCCTACCATCTGGAAAGCTTCCGGGCATGTCGATGCATTTAATGATCCGTTGATCGACAACAAGGATTCCAAAAAAAGATACCGGGCAGATGTACTGATCGAGGAAGAGCTGGCCAAAATTGAAACCAAAGTAGAAAAGGAGGTAGAAAAGGCACGCGGTCGTTTTGGTGCAACTTTTGATGAAAAAGTCTTCAGGGAGACCAATGTCAGGGTCATGGAATACCAGCAAAAGTGGGATGAACTACACAACCGGTTTGCCGAAGCCCTAAACAATGCGGACCTTGCCGAGTTGAAGCAGATCATTGAAGACAATGAAATTGTTTGTCCGGTATCCGGAACCAGAAACTGGACGGAAGTTCGTCAGTTTAACCTGATGTTCTCCACGGAGATGGGATCAACTGCCGACAGCTCCTTGAAAATTTACCTTCGCCCGGAAACGGCGCAGGGAATTTTTGTCAACTACCTGAATGTTCAGAAGACGGGCCGCATGAAAATTCCGTTCGGGATTGCCCAAATTGGCAAGGCCTTCCGTAACGAAATCGTCGCCCGTCAGTTTATCTTCAGAATGAGGGAATTCGAGCAGATGGAGATGCAGTTTTTTGTCCGCCCGGGCACAGAACTGACCTGGTTCGAAAAATGGAAGGAGACGCGCATCAACTGGCACAAGGCCCTTGGATTCGGTGGTTCCAATTACAGGTTCCATGTTCACGAAAAGCTTGCTCATTATGCCAATGCCGCAGTCGACATCGAATTCAAGTTTCCTTTTGGATTCAAGGAGGTGGAGGGCATTCATTCCCGTACCGATTTTGACCTTTCACAACATCAGAAATTTTCCGGAAAGAAGATTCAATATTTTGATCCGGAGCTTAATGAGTCGTATGTTCCATTTGTGGTTGAGACCTCCATAGGTGTCGACAGAATGTTCCTTCAGGTACTTTCCGCTTCCTATTTTGAAGAGGAGATTGACGGAGGAGATGGTAAAAAGGACATCCGTGTGGTGCTGAGACTACCCGCTCCACTTGCTCCGGTAAAACTGGCCGTGATGCCACTGATCAAAAAAGAAGGTCTTCCTGAAAAAGCCCGAGAAATTATTGATGAGCTGAAGTTCGAGTTCAACTGTCAGTACGATGAAAAAGATTCGATCGGGAAACGCTACAGACGTCAGGATGCCATAGGTACTCCTTTCTGCGTGACTGTTGATCATCAGACGATGGAAGACAACACGGTGACCATCCGCTACCGCGATACCATGGAACAGGAGCGGGTTGCCATTGATCAGGTAAAATCAATTATTGCCGGTCAGGTAAGTCTGAAACGGTTGTTTGAGAAACTGATGGATTAAAGATTTAGCATAAAATAATCCCCGGTTATTCAGAATAGCCGGGGATTATTTTTTTGTATTGGGTCAGGAGTTCTTTCTCTTCAGATGGTTGCTGATTACGAAGAGTGCCCCCACCAAAATAAAGGGAAGATTGATCATCAGGATAATGGCTATTCCTACCCAGACAGATCCGGAACGGTGCCAATTCATTAAAAAAACGGATGGACTTAAACCCAGACCGATGGTCATGAGGATAATACCTCCTATCTTCTCCCATTTCCAGGCTACCAGTAAAGCCGCCAGTAGCACGTAGGTAGGTATCAGGTGAATCAGAAAATCACGAATCTGTTCCCAAAGGGTCAACCCAGGGGCAAATGCATCCAACGCAAACATGCTGATAAAGAGAATTGCCAGGATGCAAAGTACTCTAGGAATCCAGTGGAACCAATCTGTCAAAGTTCTCATTTCGTCAAATTTTTTGGTTCAATGGCGAAAATTATGGATACTTTTCCCAATTATTCGCTGGATTAATAAATAGCCTAATTGATACAAAGAGGAATCCAGTTTTCCGGATTTTTCCCGCTAAGGTTACTTGCTGATCTCCTGTTCCAGCAAATGAATGACTTCATCCGTGGCCTTTTTGCTCTCCTCCTCAGTAGTAATTTTCTTCATGTATTTGATCACTTTGTCCTTTCCTACCACCAAAAGAACACCCATTCCATTGCAATCTCCGAGTCCGAGAGCAGAAGGTACGATGTGTGACTCATCGAGCAAGATAACAGAGCCCACATACTGTTTCTCTTTCTGACGCGCTTTCATCCGGATGCCCGCATTTGGGATCCAGGTGTCTTTGCAGTTGGCAATGCCGATTCCCTGGTACAGTTTAGCATCGAATTTTTTTGCCTTGACAGCATCTGACAGCTTGTCGTTGATGTCTTTTACATCCGGATCCGTGTATTGGATCAATAAAACTTTTTCTCCTACAAACGGAATTTGTTTGGGTTGGTTATTCGCATCCGTGATCATCAATGAAGTCATGGTTTTTCCTGTTACCTCTCCCGACTGTGCGGCAAGGCTTAATGGAAGAAAATAGAGGCAGCCCAGCAGTCCGGCCAGGAAGACGAGCCTGCCTGTTTTCAGGGTTTGATTTTTTTTCACAAGGTTCATTTGTACTATTTTTAAGGTTTGATGCCTGATAAAGATAGAAATAAATTTAACTATCTACCTTTATTCAAATCATAGGCGTTAGCCTTTGCGTGTCATCCTTTCAAAGGTTTCTCTTTGTGCGATCAGTGCCTTGACTTTATCTTGTGGATCAGTTCTGCATTCAAGCAAGATCCAGCCTTCGTATTTATTTTTAGTAAAGAGGTTCATCAGATCCTGGTAAGGATAGGTTGGGTCGTCCAGTTCGCGGACATGGCAAGTGTCACCCAGCCTTGATTTTACGAGGTTGAAATTGGCCTCCAATCCATCGCCATGGAGATCTTCAGGATTGCAGTTCCAGCAAACCGTCGCATTCGGATGGTCTGCCACATCCATGATGGCCTTGATGTTGGTCAGTTCCTGGGTTTCGTTGCCATGTACCTCCAGGCGAAGTTTTTGACCCATATCGGCACCAAATTTAGCCAGCTCCTTCAAGGATAGTCCAATCTGCTCAATGGTTTTTTCGTGGGGGATACCTGGTCTGAACTGATTTGGTTTCACTTTCACCCCTAGACCGCCGATATCGTGGCTAAGCTGGAAGAAGGCTTTGGTTTGGTCGATTGATTCGCGAAGTTTGGCTGGTTCCACAAAATCATACTCTTGGTTTGTGCCCATTCCAACGATCTGAACCGGACTGTGGCTGAATTTTTTTCTCACGAGTTTACGTTCTTCCGGAGTCAATTTGGGAGAAACGCCATGAGCGTGATCCACTCTTAGCTCCACGCCATGTATTTGTGAAGCAGTCAGATTTTTGATCAGGGTGTCCTGATCCCAGTCCTTCCCCCAGAGGTAAGTGACAAAACCCAGTTTCATACCTTGCTTCTTATTTTTTCCAAAAGCAAGCTGACCGGTTGGCAACATCATTGCACCTGCCAGTAAACCCATATTTTTGAGAAAGTCTCTTTTGGCAGCATCTGAATTTTTAATCATTTCATTGTTGTAATTAGTTTTGTACAGGTAAATTCCTCCAGTTATTCAAATCTCCCCTTGATCACAAATTTAGCGATTAATTATTCAGAACGATGATTGGTTGTCAGGTTCCAGTTCCCTTCACGGACATTTTTTTATAGGGTATTTTTAGTTAAACATTTGTTAAAATTTCATGTAGAAATCCTACACCAGGAGCTGCTTATTTTCGCTTCAGCCGGTTTTGATATGCAACTCTAATTTTCTATTTGTCAGAAAATTAGGTGAATAATGAGAATGTCATCTCGTTTTAATGGTTTTGAGCTGGAAAAGATTGGGATGTTGTTGGCAGTATTTGGATGGAAAGGCAAAAATGATTGTGTAACGGTAGAGAAAATTGGACGTCTTATGGATGACTTTTGTGTGAGAAGTCAGAGAAATTCTTAATTCTTAAAAATTATTTACCATGAAAAAAGTCGCATTATTTGCCATTCTTATTTTGACAGTAAGTCTGGCCTCCAGAGGCAACAACCTTGTGACCAAGGGCCAATCCAATTCAGCATTTGGCAACTATAAAATCGAAAAACTTGATGATCATATGATTTTAAAAGCCAAAGAACTTGATCAATACCTGATTTCCTATGAAAATTCTGATATCAAAGTGATTGTCGCTATTGACAAGCAGAAAAAGTGCAGGAAGTACTATGTCTTATCTGATAGGATTCCTGTTCAGTACGAATGTAATGGAACTTATTTTGGATTGAAAAAATTAGACAAAGAACTGATTAATAGCGGGTATCAAACAACGATGGACCAATTGAACAGGGGAGAATTTTTTCATCAGCGGGTATTGACAAGTGAAATGGTGGGTACCATTGACCATCTGATCTTAATTGCCTCCTATTACCCTGGCCTGTTCAAGGACCAAACTGCCAAAGCATCCTGAAATCTTAGAGTGCTTGCGAATCTAACATGCAACAATCTTCAACAGGAAGGCATCAGAGGATGTCTTTCTTTGTTTTCAGGAGTTCCGAGACAAAGATCAGGTCAGCTGGATGGGTGATCTTGATGTTTTCCTGGTTTCCGGGGACCATCGTCACGCGATACCCTTTTTTTTCGACGACCGAGGCATCATCGGTAAAGGAGGCATCCCAGGGCTGAAGGTAAGCCTCCCTGAGCAGGGATGTCTTGAAGACCTGGGGTGTTTGGACGGAGAAGCAGGTTGAACGGTCGATGGTAGTTGAAAAGTTCATGGTGCCCATTCTCAGTGTTTCATTCACGGGAAGCACCGGGATCGCGGCTCCTGTTAAGGCCGCCTGGGCAAAACAGTTGGCAATGGTCTTTTGGGAGACCAATGGACGAACACCATCGTGGATGGCTACCAGATCGCATTCCGGAAGGGCATCCAATCCGTTTTTAACCGAATGGAAACGGGTTTCTCCGCCCTTGACAACCGTATGTGCCTCCCTGAAATTAAATTCATAACAGAGCTCTTCCCAGTTCTCAATTTGAAATCCCGGTAACACGACAACGATTTGGATCTCTGCATCGTATTGGATGAAGTTTGAAATGGTCCACATGAGAACTGGACGGTCGTTGAGCAGGATGAACTGTTTGGGTAGTTCTCCTCCCATTCTTTTACCACTGCCACCGGCAACGATGATGACACTTTTTCCCATTTTCGAATTGCATTTAACTTATAACAGATCTCCCTGGTATGAAATATCTTTCTATGAGAATGCCCAGTTCTAAGATCAAACTCAAAATTAGCAGAAATTGTTGATCCTCCTATGGCAAACAATTTTTGCTTCTCCTTCCAAATATTTTTAGTTTTCATTAATTTTGAAGATCAATTAATCCTGAAAGTCATATGAATGAAATTCTGCAGTTTTTAAAAGAACTTGATTTAAATAATCAAAGAGATTGGTTCGAGGCCAATCGGGGCCGTTATGAAAAAACCCGCAAAGATTTTCTGGAATTGACCGCTACTTTAATCGATGAGATCAGGAAATTTGACGAGGAGGTTCCCCAGTTACAACCCAAGGATTGCATGTTCAGGATTTTCAGGGATGTTCGTTTCTCCAACGACAAGCGTCCGTTCAAAACGAATTATGGCAGCTATATCGCCAGGGGTGGTAGGAAATCCGGGTTTGCCGGATATTACCTGCATGTACAGCCCGGTGAATATTTTATATCGGGAGGTGTTTACATGCCTTCCCCCGAGAATCTGGCATCCATCAGGCAGGAGATTTACTATCATACCGGGGAGTATCGAGGTTTAATTGGAGCCGAGACTTTCGAGACCACTTTTGACCAGCATTATTTTGATCCCCTCAAAACCGCCCCGAAGGGATTTCCGAAGGATTGGGAGCACATCGGATTGATCCGAAACAGATCCTATGGGTTTGGCAAAAGCCTGACTGAAGTGGAGCTGCTTGATGAAAAATTTGTCGAAAAGTGCCAATCTCTTTATCGCATGTTACAGCCGCTCAACCACTTCTTTAATCGTGCCATTTCAGAAAACGGCCCATTCTGAAACCTGAATTTTATCCCCAGTATTTTACATATATTAACATTGACAATGTTAATGCACAGATATACTGCATTATAAAAAATGATAGATTTTGAATATTATGCTTATTTTTGCCCCACATACTATTAAAAATATTCAATTTTTCATGAAGCGGATTCTTTTCATCCTACTGATTTTTGCAGCTGCAACTGCTGTCAGGGCTCAAAATTTTCAACTCCATTATGATATGGGGAAAGACAGGAGCTACATGACCTCCACGGTGGAGACCTTTAAAACGGACAAATGGGGCAGTCTCTTCTACTTTATTGATATGGATTACAATGCCAGGGGGGTGAAAGGGGTGAGTCTCGCCTATTTTGAGATATCTCGTGGCATCAAGTTCTGGCAAAATCCGTTTGAGATTCACGTGGAGTACAATGGAGGTTTCGGAGCCAACAAGGACAATACCTATTTCAGGATCAATGATGCCTGGCTGTTTGGGGGAAACTACACCTGGCATGCAGCCGATTATTCGTGGGTTTACACGACGGAGGCGATGTTCAAGACGATACGCGGTAAAAATAGCAACTCCTTTCAGTTGACCCAGGTCTGGACCGTTCAATTATTCAAGGGAAAACTTACGTTTGATGGTTTTGCAGACTTTTGGAGGGAGGACAATAATTTCTTCGTCAATGCCCCACTTGGAACAAAAACCAGATTTGTCTTCCTGACGGAGCCACAGTTATGGTACAATTTCACCAATCATTTTGCCATCGGGAATGAGACGGAGATTGCCTCCAATTTTGCACTTCACAAGGGTTTAAAAGCCTGTCCGACCGCTGCAGTGAAATGGACTTTCTAATTTAACATCTCAAGCTATGCTGGAAAAAATCTTCAAACTGTCCGAAAACAAAACCAATATACGGACGGAGGTCATTGCAGGGATTACCACCTTCATGACCATGGCCTATATTCTTTTTCTCAACCCGAATATCCTTGCCTCTACCGGGATGGATAAGAATGCTGTATTTTTTGCAACTGCCATTTCGGCCGGCTTTGTCACCATTGCGATGGGTTTGGTGGCGAATTTCCCCATTGCCCTGGCGCCTGGTATGGGATTGAATGCCCTTTTTGCCACGGTCGCCCTGGCAGGTGTCGGAATGCCCTGGCGGGTCGCTCTCGGAGCTGTTTTTATTTCAGGAATCATCTTTATCATCTTGACCATCACCAAAATCAGGCAAATCCTGGTTGTTGCGGTTCCCCATTCACTCAAGAGGGCCATCACGGTAGGAATAGGACTCTTCATCACCATCATTGGGTTGAAACTGTCGGAAGTTATGGTGGTTGGTACCAACCTGATTCCACCGACCGTTGAGGCGATTGGCAAGTCGGGCGGTGCAGCAACGCTGAAATTCTTCGAGTGGAGCATCGGCTTGGGAAATTTTCACAATCACACGATGCTTTTGTGTCTGATCGGTTTAACCATCACGGCTGTTTTGATGGCCAGAAATGTGAAGGGCTCTTTGCTGATCGGCATTGTTGTTTCGACCCTGATCGGAATTCCGATGGGAGTAACACAGGTTCCAAATGATTTTGCATTTATTTCGCTGCCGGACTTTCAACATTTGGCGGTTGGAGCACTTGACATCAAGGGAGCCCTGAACATGGGGATCTGGACTGTCGTCTTTACCTTTACCTTCGTGGAGCTGTTCGATACTTTTGGAACCCTAGTCGGTACAGCGAACAAGGCCGGGTTGATTGACAAGGATGGCAATTCACCCAAAATCGGGAAAGCGATGCTGGTGGATGCCCTTGGAGTCTCGTTTGGAGCCCTTATGGGAACTTCGACGGTAACCGCCTATGTCGAAAGTGCGGCAGGCATCGGAGAAGGAGGGCGCACGGGTCTTACTGCCGTCACCACAGGAATTTTGTTTCTTTTGGCCTTGCTGATTGCCCCGCTTGCGACCATGATTCCCAGTGCCGCTACTGCTCCGGCACTTATCATTGTTGGTGTTCTGATGGCCTCCTCGGTACTTGATATTGATTTTCATGATTTTACAGAAGGATTTCCAGCCTTTATGACTTTCGTTCTGATGCCTTTCACCTACAGTATTGCCAATGGAATTGCAGGTGGAATCTTCTTTTACACCCTCCTCAAGGTAGCCTCCGGTCATGCAAAAAAAGTACATTGGATGATGTATGTGCTTTTTGCCCTGGTCGTGGTGAGATATATATTTCTCAGCGAATAAACACCTCCAAATAAAAAAATCCCTCCGAAGGATTGAGGAGGGATTTTTTTCAGAAAAAAGTGTATTTTTGGCGGACGAAAGCGGGTTGTTAGCTCAGTTGGTTTAGAGCATTACCTTGACAGGGTAGGGGTCACTGGTTCGATTCCAGTACAACCCACATAATAGTACAGATAATCAGATTGATAAAATCTGTTTGTACCGATCTTGTACTTTTAATGACTTCCGAAGGGTTGGAACTTATGTTTCAACCCTTTTTCTGTCTATTACCAACGGATTATTCATAAACATCCAAAATTACAAAATACATTGGAATCCAGTGTATTCCTACCAATTTATACTTTCATTATTGAATCGGAGCCAGACAAAATCTGAAGATCCTCTCAGATCTCTTTGATGTGGATGGTAAGTTCAATTACGGGTCACACCCTGCGGGATGTGACCCTTCATCCTGTGTCAGATTTACCCAAAACCTCCGATACATAATAGTGTTCTATTGGGTTGTTATTGGTTCTTATATTAATATATACGGGGGATATTGGTTATTAATATGTATTTAGTTAATCCTCAATTATTTAACTCTAATTTTTCTTTAACCTTGTAAATGTAATTTGGACTACATTCAACGATCCTACATATCTTCCTGACACCGATCCCTGAACCTAATAACTCGATGATTTTCTTTACCTTATGTTTGTTTCTGAACTTGTCTAATGTCTCAACAGAACCAGGTACCCTCCCAGAAAACCTCCCATCCAACTTTCCCCTGTGGATTCCCTCAAGTGTTTTTTCACGGGTCTGATGGTACTGAAACTCACTGAGGGATGAGAGGAGGTTAATCAAGAGATTTGACATAGGTGTTTCACGACCATTCTCGTCGAGAGTAGTTATACCTTCACTGATGGATCGGATGGGTATTTGGTACTTATGAATGAGTTTGATGGTGTTCAATATGTCGGTAGTGTTCCTCCCAAGTCTGTCGATCCTTAAAACCACTACCTGACTGATTTTACCCTTTTGGATGTCTTCGAGTAGTTTTTTACCACCAGCACGATCGGTAAATGATGTTCGACCACTAACACCCTCATCTTTATAGATCCTCCATCCATCTTCAATCTTATCCACCTGAGTAATAATATTCTGTAAGTAGTGGGAGGTTCTCAAATAGTACCCAATCTGTTTCATAACGTATCTGTTTTAGACTATATGTGATAATAACGTCTTATTAAATACAAATATAAGTATAATCCAGTGAATACCAGTATATTAGGTGTTATTTTTGTGATAAAATGGAATTAAATGAGGATGGAAAGTGTTATGTGTCTGAGTAGACTTCAAATCAGTAACATTTTTGTGAGTTCTCACAAATTCCATCAAACGTCCCTGTGGAAGGGTACTTATTCCTGAGATTCGGGAGGGGTATCCTCCCTCTTCCACTCAAAAAAACCGATGGGGGTATATAGGGGGTACAAACCCCTTTGCGAAGTGGGTACCATTTTGGGTCAAACTTGAAAAGGGGTGTGGGGATCAGAAATATGGGTACTTATATATGAAAGTATTGTATTCCCTGATGATGTCTGTGATGAAGTATCCTAATGTTTCGGAGGTTAGTGTCGAAAATTCCAAGTCTTGATCTTCATTTATGTCTACTTTTAGTCGTTTGAGGTAATTTCGAACAAATTTTATCTCATTTTTTGTCAAACAATCTATTGAGTGGAAAAAACGGTGAAAATGACCACCTACTTTCAGAGTAAATTGACCACCCATTGCCGGAGCAAAGTGACCACCTGTTGCCGATTCAAAATGACCAGTGGTTGCCGGAGCAAAGTGACCACCTAA
>Ga0209697_10010419_pt1 | contig 10064 bp, 2 predicted proteins | sample AliMusrvi5mmetaG_FD_184115 | JGI IMG/M metagenome (GOLD analysis project Ga0209697, IMG submission 184115) | Freshwater lake bacterial and archeal communities from Alinen Mustajarvi, Finland, to study Microbial Dark Matter (Phase II) - Alinen... | ecosystem: Environmental > Aquatic > Freshwater... | reverse complement strand
ATTTCAATCTTCCTGCATTCCAATCTTCCTCGTGTTTCAATCTTATCAATCTTCCTGCATTTCAATCTTCTTGCATTCCAATCTGAAAAACAAAGATTTAAAAATTATTTTATGAATGAAACAGATAAACAAATAAAATATCGTCAGATGAAATATCCCTTATTATTTATATTACTGTTATTAGTTTCCGGAAACAATATTTTTTCTCAACAGGATAATATCTCTTACAGGTCAAAAGAAAACAAATATTACTGGAAAAACAGAAAACCTAATGCTGCATACTGGCAACAGGATGTTAAGTATAAAATAAAAGCAAGGGTAAACGATAATACGAATGTTTTAGAAGGTTCTTTAGAACTTACTTACTATAATAACTCCCCTGATACATTGAGGAGAGTGTATTTTCATCTTTATCAGAATGCTTTTCTCCCTGGTTCATATTGTTCTCAGCAAGCTGTTTCTAACGGTGATGAATTACAATATGGTTCATATCAGAAGAAGGGATTAGGGACTGTTGTTGAGGAAATTAATGTGGAAGGTATAAAACATGAATGGTTGACAGATAATACGATAATAAGTGTAAATCTCAGAAAACCTATAAACAGTGGTGATTCAGCCGTATTTACTATTAAATTCAAAACTTATTTTAATGATGATGCCGGGTGGGGCAGGATGAGATTATACAAGATGTGGGGCTTAAAGCATTTTAACGGCGCCAATTGGTATCCACGCATGTCAGTTTATGATGCAAAATTCGGATGGACGGCCGACCAACACCTCGGACATGAGTTTTATGGCGATTTTGGTACTTATGATGTTGAACTAGATTTCCCTGATAATTATATCCTGGAAGGCACAGGTATCTTAAGAAATGAAAATGAAGTGTTGCCCAAAACTTTACGTGATAAAATTGATTTAATAAATTTTAAGGATAAGCCCTTCGGTTCTCAACCATCGATTATAACTCCTTATGATAGTAACACCCGAAAAACCTGGAAATTCCATGCGGTAAATGTTCATGATTTCGCCTTTGTGGCATCTCCTGATTATAGAATTGGTGAAGTGGTCCGAAATGGGGTTAGATGTATAGCTGTTGCTCATGAGTCGCATGCTTCCAGATGGCAGACAGCACCTGAAGTTACAGCTGATATCATTGATTTATATTCCGGTAAAATTGGCCCTTATGCCTATCCTAAGATTGTAGTTGCTGATGCATACTCAGGCATGGAATACCCTATGCTTACAATGGACTCAGGCGATGATCCTGACTATGCTTACATTTTTGCTCATGAGGTGGGCCATAACTGGTTCTATGGCATGGTAGGCAATAACGAAACGTACAGAGCTATGCTCGATGAAGGCTTTACTCAATATCTGACTGTGTATGCCCTTGAAAAACTACAGAAAAACAGAACCATTGAAAGTCCCTCAAACTCTCAATATCTTAACCGCTTTCAAAAGAAAAGAGCTTTGATTGACAGATTCGCTTATCTGAGATATTTACGTCATGCTATTAAAACAGAAGGTGCTACATTAAATACGCATTCAGATATGTTTGATACTAAATCTGCATATGGTGAAGAATACAGACAGGCGTATTACAAAAGTGCCACTATGCTCTTTAACTTAGAGTACGTTTTGGGTGAAGACCTTTTTGATAAGGCTTTAAAGGATTATTTTGAGAAATGGAAAATCTGCCATCCTTACGATGAAGATTTCAGAACTTCTGTTATGAATTCAACGAAAACTGATTTAAACTGGTTTTTTGATGAGTTTATTGAAACCACTAAAGTAATCGATTATAAAGTTAAATCGGTGAGAAAAGATAAAGCTAAGGATACCTATCTTATTCATTTCAAAAGGCTTGGCAGCATGCAAATGCCTGTCGACTTTACGGTAGTTGATAAAAACGATTCTTTGCTTAATTTTTATATTCCTAATACCGATTTTGTAAAGAAAACTTCTGCTGCAATTTTACCCAAATGGTATGGGTGGCTTAGTTTTAACAGAGATTATACAGCTAAAGTTGTTTCTCCCAATGGCATCAGAAATGTGATAATTGACAAGTCACAAAGATTAGCGGATGTTTATGCCCCCGATAACAGCTTAAAAAAACAGGTTAAGTGTTCTTTCGATTATTTAATTAATAACGGGGAAGATATTCATAATTATGAATTGTATTACAGACCTGATTTGTGGTGGAATGGTGTTGATGGCTTAAAGCCTGGAATTAACATCAACGGAAATTACATGAAACAATATCATATCTTTGACTTTTTTGGCTGGTACAATTCACGTTTATTGCAGACTGAAACATCAGCAAAACCTCAGTTGTTTTCTTTTATTTTAGACTATAATACCCCTGTGTTCAGATATTCAAAAAAAGCCAGGATATTTGTTCATGCTCTGAATAGCGAAGGAATTAACGATTATGCGCTTAAATTGCAATATTGTTTCAAGCCGGAAACAGATTTTGTTTACGCTGAAATGAAATCACTCTTCCGTACTATAAAAGCTGATAATAATTACCTTGTTTATCCTGATGATTGGGAGAAGAATGATAAGCTCAAACTTAATAATACTTTATCTCTGGGGTATACTCATTTTTACTCAGATAATAGAAGAGAAGGCAGTTTAGATCTGAAAACGACAACATCATTTATAATGTCTCCCTATGATTTTTCGAAGCTCTTACTGACATTTATTAATAATGAGAAAGTAGATATATTAAAATTCCGTACCCGGTTAATGTTGCAATGTGCCACCGGAAAAGATATGCCTTCAGAATCCATGTTGTATCTTGCCGGTGCTGCTCCTGAAGAAATTATTGAAAATAATTTTACACGGTCTGTTGGCTTTGTACCTGCAAGCTGGGGAGGCTTTGGCCCCAATACCAATCATTTCCAGGCTGGTGGTGGTCTCAACGTTAGAGGGTATGCCGGTTATCTGGTTGCTCAGCTTAATAAAGATGGTATTGTCGTCCCCGTTTACAAAGGTAATTCAGGAATTTCCATTAATTCTGAACTGGAGTTCGATAATATATTTGGCATAAAAGCTCCCAAACTTGCCGAATATTTTAAACTCAACACATATCTTTTTGCAGATGCCGGCGTTATCAGTGTCAATGCAATTAATGATAATCTGTATCTCAGCGATTTAAGAGCATCTGCCGGTGTAGGTATGGCATTTACTATTAAAAAATGGGGCAATTTCACTAAGTTAAAACCTTTGACTATAAGGTTTGATGTGCCTTTACTCCTCAACAGACCTCCTGCTATTGATGCCAGCTATTTCAACTATCGTTGGATAGTGGGGATAAACAGAGCCTTTTAAAAGAAAAGTCTGCAATCAACAGTCGGTAGTCAGCAAAGTGAAGACTGGATATTAATTGACTGAAGACTGAGGATTGGAAAAGCTGCAGTTGGTAGTAGTAGTCGGCAGAAAGGACATGTAATATAAACTTCCTGAGAAATATGTTCTTATAATAATCGCAATCCGCTGCGAATAAAATACAAAATAAGCGCAGCCCACTGCGAATAAAATGAAAAATAAGCGCATTTCATTGCGAATAAATTGAAATATTTTTGCAATTAATTGAAATAGTATATGTTATCGACTGGCTTTTGAGATGATTTACAAATTAATTTAATCCGCGTTAATCAAATAAATCCGTGTTAGCGAAGCGAATCCGCGTTCTATTCCTTCCCTTGTCTTTCCTTATCTTTCAACTCTAGGCGCTCTACACTCTGGTCACTGAGCTCCGATAGCTATCGGAGTCGAAGTGCACACTTCCTATTCCACTTTAACTCTTATCCCCTCCGAATGCGATGTAAACTCAGGGGCATACATGCATTGAATACTCGTTATGCCATTTGAAAAGTCTCCTTTATTTGTTACAAAAAGAGGGTATTCAAAAACATAAGTGCCTTTAGGCAGGTATGAGATAAAGAAGTTAGTGGCTGCATCGCCTGTGCTTTCATAATAGCCCAACCCATCCTGATATTTATATTGTGAAATTACATTAACAGGTTCAAACCCTGAGGCCCGCATATCTTTCATGTGAACATATTCCATATCTCTGTCCACTCTCAGTTCGATACGTATTTTCAGCTTGTCGCCCACTTTAAGTTTGCTGCCTTCTACTACTGGTTTAATTACAAGACCTGCTGAAGTGCTTTCTTCAACAAATACCTTTTTATTCAGTTTAAGAGGCGTTTCTGCTGATGTTATCTTATCCAGTTGTTCAAAATATTGCCAGTAAACGGCTCCCCAGGCAATGCCTTCATCACCTTTTTTAACTTTAATAACACCCATCTCAGGTTTTATCTCATGGCCATTCCACGATGTCTTGAAATAACCAGTGCCTGCTTCTACTTTTACATCATCTAATTTTTTAGGGTCAACAACTAGGCTCCCTAAAGTAATTTCAACAAGCTGCTCGCTAGCCAGAAAGTCTGTGCCTTTTAATATTAAGGCATAAATGGCTTCAGCTGTTGCCTTAGTCGTTTTCCAGTCCTGGGTTTGCTTTTGTTTAAGTAACCATATCTTTAATTCATCAACAGCTTTCGTGTCTTTAGCCACTTCATCATAAACTTCTATAAGCAATGACTGGGTCTCTATAGGAGCCTGATACCAATAGTAACCGCCATTGTTATCTTTCCAGTACATGCCCATCTCATCAGATTTGATGGCATTTTCAGTCAGCGACTTAACAATATCAGCAGGTACTTTAAGCTCATTGTAACGATTAAGTGCCAAAGCTATCATCCCTTCTTCATAACGGTTCTTGTTATTCCAGTATTTCCTGGCTTGTCCGAAATAATAATCAAAAGCTTCCTTGTTGGCTTTCTTAATCTCTATGCTGGTGAAGAAACTACGGGTATAGAGATAATGAATCTGAAATGAACTAATATGGTCTTTGTCCATTGTGCTGCTATAATATTTCTTTAATTCTTTAAAATCTTCGGCTATCCTATCGTCAATATATCTCACACCTGCTGTAACTGCGCCTTTTATTTTAGTGTCTTCTTCCCATTTGTCAACACCCAATCGGTTGAGTTTGCCAAGTCCGGCAACAATATACTGTGTGATATACCTGTCATCGGGCATTCCTTTAAACCATGCCCATCCACCATTGGGCATCTGATTTTGCAATAATTGTTTCAGCGCCCTGCCTTTCTCATCGGCCATTTTATTCATGTCGAAAAGTAAAGCAATATGTTTCTTCCTTTCACTTTCATCTTTGCCATTAAGTAACCACGGAGTTTCCTGTAACATTACGGATTTGAGCTCCTGATTTTTTTCAAGGTTAGAAAGTAAAGCATCAGGTGTAGTAGTCTTCCAGCTATCGAAAACCTTCTTGATTTTAGGACTTGAATTAGCGATATACGACGCTATAGAATTGGCATAATAGCGACTGAATATCTGCTCATTACATTCATAAGGGTATTCTATAAGGTAGGGTAGGGCTTGTACTGCATACCATGCCGGATTAGAAGTAAATTCAAGAGTCAGCTTATGATTCCTTAGAGTACTTGAATTTTTAGAATTGATAAGTTTCTCGAAGTTGAAAGTCTTTTCAGATTTTCCCCTGATTGGCATAGGCATAGTTTCCGTAACCAGCATCCTGTTTGAAAGCACCGGAATCGCCTTTTCTTCACCATCAGAGAAATTGCCTGCCTTAGCAATGATGCGGTAAGTTACAGCCTGAGTGCCTTCTTTGATAAATAAATCCCAGTAAAGTGGTGCGCTCTCTCCTGCTTTTACAGTGAAGTTTATGACAGGTTTCGTGTTTTGCAAATCCCCATCTATGGGTTGCATGGTCACGGCATCGAACAATTGCAGTTGTGCAGTCCCATTGAGTTCTTTATCACTTAAATTAGATACTTTGGCACTGAACTGAATCTTGTCTCCTTCACGGAAAAAACGTGGCGGATTGGGCATGACCATCAGATCTTTCTGGGTGACAAGTTCTTTTTCCATAGTCCCGAATTTCAAGTCCTTGGTATGTGCAAAAGACATGATTCTCCATTTGGTGAGAGATTCAGGCACTGTGAATGAAACCACTACTTCTCCATTTTCATTAGTCGTCAGCTGTGGATAAAAGAAGGCTGTTTCATTGAAATTAGTCCTTATCTGTACAGGTTCTGAAGGGATATCTCCCCCGCGATAGTCCATCCCATTCTGCATCTCCGCTTTTTTATCTGCCTTTTCTCCGGCACCCATTAACCCCCCAGATTCTTTTGTCGATTCAAAATTAGCACCTGTATCCCCATCTTTACCGGGTGCAGCAGGTTTTGCCATAGCCATTTTCCTGTTAGCTCCCCCTCTTACTGCTGTCGTCGTTTCAGCTTCTTCAGACACCATATACGCATCATCTTGCTCTCCTTTGTAATAATAATTGCCCCATCCGTAAAAATAAAAACCAAACCAACTCAACACATCATAAGCTCTGGAAACCCCTGCATGATTTATCTTATCTTTCTGAGAATAAACAAAAGCATTCTCTATCTTGAACGCTTTATTATTATCCCAGTAAAAACGGGTGCTGTTGTAATTAAAAATATTGAAAAACCAGTAATTACGGGCAAAAGCATCAAGCGACGCATCATACATTGTCGTCATAAGCTCTGCAAGTAACTTTTCACCTTTCTTATCTTTGATGATAATTTTCCACTCTTCTTTTTGTCCCGGATTAAGCTTATCTCTGAAAGTTGCATATTCAATATCCAGCATTTTATTGGTAAAAGGCACTGTAATATTTTCTGAATAGGTATATTGCCTGTTATCTTTTACAAAAGCAAAATGAACGGAGAAGTTACCCCGGTAATCTTCTGTTACGGGAATACTGATAGCTTTTACTTCATCATTAAGGGCTATCCATTCTCTCTTTATTATTTTCCCTTTATGTTCAATTTCATAAACCATATTAACACCCTTATCGGCACTACCAACGCTAAACTCAACATTTTCACCGGGTTCATATGTTTTATCTGGGAAATCAACCCAGAAAATATCATTGACGGGTGTCTTTTTATCCCCTGAACCATAAAGTGTAAAATAATATGTTTTTTCAACAGTTTCATTAAAAGCATCTTTGGCTTTTACTTCTACAATATATTTTCCTGGTTTCCAGCTTTTAATATTGTCTATAGGCACTTCTTTTATTTTGCCTTTCTCTTTCTCTGTTGTTACAGTCACATCCAGGCTTGGTTTTTCCTTTTCCCAGATTGCATAATCGTTTTCATTATCATAGATGTCTTTAGGGAAAATCCGCTTATAGTCAGCTTCCTTGATGATTTTTTTATCACATCTGCTCCACAACTTTTCTCTGTAAACATTTTCAGGGTTTTTAAGCCTTGATATCTTTATCTGACATGGCGCAGGTTCACTTTCGTAATTAAGGTTTGTTGATGATATTTTTAAAGGTTTGAAATCGTTCTTGTCTATTATATTAGGTATTGTCATGTCAACAAGCAAAGCTGTATATCCTACATAAAGCGAAGTTACCGTTGAACGTGTTTCTCCTGTAATATCCGTAACATCAGCATAAATAGTATAGCAAAAAACAGGTTTGAATTTTTTACTTACTTTACTGTCGGGCACAGCTTTAAAATCAATGTCGAAAATGCCGCCTGCATCAGTTTTAACAGTACCTGTCTTGACAACAGTTTCTGCAGATGTAGGGAATGCCCAGCGCCAGCCATAGATATAATAAGGATAACGGGTGGTTCTGACAATTCTGTACTTTACATCAGCATTGTCAATAGAACTTCCTGCATAGGCTGTCGCTTTACCTTTGGCTTTCACGCTCTCATTAAGCTTGTAAAGACCTTTGACAGGCTCAAAAGCTACTTCAAATTTAGGACGTTTGTATTCTTCAACATTAAAATACTGACTGCCATTCTCGTTTCGGATGCTCATTGAGCCTGTCAGTACTCCTGTGGGAACAGTAAAAGTACCCGTGAAAGAGCCAAACTCATTACTTCTCAGGTTCTGGCTGCTGATTTCCTGGTTATTTACATCGTAAAAGGTAACCTTTGTGGGGTAATTAGGCTTGATCTCCCTGTTATCTCCCGTACTTTCAATAATTAAGCCCTTGAAATAAAGAGTCTGTCCCGGTCTGTAAATAGCTCTGTCAATAAAAAAATGTGTACTGATGGTAGTTTTCTCTTTGTAATCATTATAATTATACTGGTAGAAATCTCTTTCAGAACAGATGAAATCATCATTATTTGTTATTTCTATATTAAAACTGCGGTAGTTGGAACTCTTTTCAGCTGGTATTTCTACAAATCCTTCTGTATTGGTTTCAAAAGATTTCCACTTTTTATTTTCATAAATACGTTTTAAGCTGTTATACTCTTCATAATAAGTCTGAATTGTGGCTTTACCCACAGGTGAGCCGTCATTTCTGTTCATTACGAAAATATGATAGGTGCCCTCATCACTGCGCCTGGTCAGATAACTGAGGTCGGTAACCATCACCGTGCTGCATGCTACATCACCTTCTTTAAAAGAAAAATCCTTATTATCCGAAGCCAGAATAATATAATATCCCTTATTCATTTCTGGAAGCGCTATCTCAGTAGTGTGATTCTGATAATCTTTATCATCTGCCAGATCAAAAGTAAACGATTGGGTAAATTTCATGTTTATATAGGCCTTAAGCATGTCCTGTGTTGACTTGTACTTATTGCGTTCTTCTTTAATTTTATGATAGTTGGCAGGAACTATCCTGAGATACAATTTCGAAACATTGGCATAAGAAACCTGCCCCAGAAATTGTTTTTGTGAGGGCACAAACGCTTCACAGGTAAGGTTAATCCGGGCGCTTTTTATACGGTCAATAAGGTTCTCGCAATTCTTAGCTCCGTCTGATTTAGGATAGGCTTCAACAACACTGTTGCACTTTTCAAGGGCTTTCTTGAGATCCCATTTATAATCATCAGATTGCAAAGGCTTATAAAAGCCTCCCCTGATATAATATTGATTGGCAATGAGATAAGAGACATCCGCAACAGCAGCATCTTTTTGGTATCTCTCTTCTAACTTTACAAGCGTTTTAAAATAAAGGGTGTCTTTATCATCAAATTCCGCATTTGTTTTAATGAAGTTAAGCCTTTTTAATTCAACATCTATCAAAGGCCTTAAATCATAATTATTGATGTGAAATTTAATAACATCCTGCATTATTTTAAAAGCGTAAAATTTAAAGGAAAGGCTGTCAGTGGTAGAGAAATTCATCTTAATAAATTCTTCAGGAAGTGTGAAATACGCAGGATTGTCTATTTTAAAAGCATCAAGAGGATGCGAGATGGAAGGTTCATCTGTCGAAAAATAATCAATAGCTCTGTGAGCCAGAAAGTCAAAAAGGGTAGGACGGTAAAGGCCGGAGCCTTTTTGCAGATCTAAAATAGCACTATAATCATCTATCTTGCTGGTTTTTAAAATATCGCTTTTTTCAAGAGATTTAAGATAATGGTCTGCTATTTTAGCCACCAAAGTCTTGATGTCCCATGTGGCAATGTCATCGTTTTTAAAATCAACAGTAGTGCTGCGGTTCAGGAACTTATATCTGTTCGATGAGTAATAACGCCAAATCAATTCAGCCTGAACGGAATGCAAAATGTTTTTTAAGGGTGCTTGTGCCGTTGTTATTTCAGAATCAACTATCTTGAAAATCTTCAGATAGCTGTCTTCTACTTTCATATCCACCAACTTCGATTTGTAAATAATAGTTTTTACAATCTGGGGGTTGTTACCTTCTGCTTTAACAACTTTGTAGAGGATGTCAACCTCTTTAAGGGCACTTTGCGAAAGCCCTTTGCCTACTAAAGAGTCTATCTTTTTCCATTCTTTTGTGTGGTTGTTGCCTGGTTGTGGTGTCATATTATTTGTTTTTAAGGGTGCAAAAAAAATAGTGTTAACACTTGCAAATAATATCAAGCTTAACAAAGAAAAAATAATGAAGATTCTGGTTTTCATAACTGATAGTTTTGAATGTAGTTAAAAAATAAAGGTAACAAAAACATAAACGCCCAAGGATTTAAAAGTATAAAAAT
>Ga0209697_10010414_pt1 | contig 10068 bp, 8 predicted proteins | sample AliMusrvi5mmetaG_FD_184115 | JGI IMG/M metagenome (GOLD analysis project Ga0209697, IMG submission 184115) | Freshwater lake bacterial and archeal communities from Alinen Mustajarvi, Finland, to study Microbial Dark Matter (Phase II) - Alinen... | ecosystem: Environmental > Aquatic > Freshwater... | reverse complement strand
GACCGCCGCCAACCTGTTTTCCGCGGCACGCACCGCCAGGCTGGCCCCGGATCACCTCGACAGCGTGATCCGGATCGAGAATCTGGAACTCCTCGAACAGGCGCTCGCAGGGGGCAAAGGAGTCGTCCTGTTGCTCTCACACATGGGCAACTGGGAGATTCTGAGCCGCATCGTCCACCTGTTCCCGCCGGGCTCACGCGCCGGCGCATTCTACCGCCCGCTCAACAACCCGTTGTTAGATGAGGACGTTCTCAGGCGGCGACAAGCGGACGGCACCCGGATGTTTTCCAAAGGCGACAATCCGCACCTCGTCGCCGGGTTCATCCGCGAGGGCGGCATCGTCGGGATTCTGGCGGACCAGCGGGTGGGCCTGCAAGGCGAGACGGTGCGGTTTTTCGGCCGCCTCACGCGGGCGAGCCCGCTGCCGAGCCTGCTGGCACGTCGCGCGAAAAGCGCGGTGCTGGCGCTCTCACTAACAACCGTTGAGCCGGGCAAATGGAGCGCCCGGTTTGTGCCGAGCGGAGTTTCGCCCGGCACGACGGCGTGCATGGCCACCTTGGAACAGGCGATGCAGCGCGACCCGCTCGACGTGTTCTGGCTCCAGGAACGTTGGAAGGTCTATCTGGGCCCCGTTTGCTCCATCCGCGACTGGCTCGGAACCAACACCCTCGGCAGCGGCAAACCGCATCGCGCCCTGGTCTGGCTGGCCGATGCCCCCCCACAGTGGCAGTTGCCCGCGACCTGGCTCCATCCGGATGTGTCTTATGAAGCTGTGTTGGAACCGGGCCACGACCTGCCCTCATGGCTGCCGGTCGCCACACCGAGGCACACCGCGGCGCGCGGGGCGGCCTGCGGTTGCCTGCGCAAGCGCATCGCCGCGTTGGATTTGGCCGCTGCCTTGCCGGTGGATTTCATCGTCACCAGCGGCGCGTCCGCCGATCTAACAAAGGCAGGCCGCCGCGAGGGCATCCCGCTGATTTCCCTGCCGCCGTAATTCTAACGAACCATGCCATGCGCCCGGAAAGCCGCGGTGAAACCCCAAGTCCAATCATAGAACGACTGAAAGCTCTGAATAATATGAGTAAATCAGTGTCCTCAGCGGTAATATCTGACGGTCCAGCCTCTTGTGGTCTAACCCAATCACCAATCAGTAATCCGTTCAATCCGTGAAACCCGTGGTTAAACTAACCGAACCATCAGCTCAAAAGCCGGAATTCGGGATGCGCCCGTCGCAGGACCCGCCCGCCCCCCGTAACATCCTGGTCATCAAACTGGGCGCGCTTGGCGATATCATTCTGGCGATGGAGGTGTTCCAGGCCATCCGCAAACACCATGCCGGCGATTCGATCACACTGCTCACCCGTGGGAAGTTCGTTTCCCTAACGAAACTGATGCCGTGGTTCGACGCGGTGTGGTCCGATCCCGCGCCCAGGTTCCTGCAAGTCTCCAAGTGGCTCGCGTTCCGCCAACAACTCCGCGGCGGGCATTTCAGCCGGGTCTATGACCTCCAGTGCAACGACCGCGCCGGATTCTACTTCCGCTTGTTAGGCCCGCGCCGGCCCGAGTGGTGCGGCGTGGCCCGCGGTTGCTCCCATCCGCGACCGGATTTCGGCAACGAAAATCTCCCGGTCACCGAGCGCTTGCTGCGGATGATCGAGGCGGCGGGCGTGCCCCGCGCGGGTGCCGCCGACCTCGCGTGGCTCGATGGCTCGTTAGATGATCTTGCCCTGCCCCAACGCTACGTGCTGCTGGTCTCCGGCTCCGCCCCGCAGCATCCCTACAAGCGGTGGCCGGCCCGGCGTTATGCCGCCTTGGTTGAAAGACTCGCCGCGCGGGGAGTCGCCGCAGTGGCCGTCGGCACCGCCGTTGACAACGATGCCATCGCCGAGATCCAAGCGCTGGCGCCCGCCCTCATCAATCTGGCCGGCAGGACCGACCTTGGCCAGGTGGCCGCGCTGGCACGCCGCGCCGAGGCGGTGGTCGGCAATGATACCGGCCCGGTCCATCTAACTGCCATGGTCGGGGCGCCCACCCTGGTGCTGATGTCACGCGTCACCGATCCGGTCCGCATGTTGCCCCGCGGCCCGCGGGTGAGCTGGCTGAAACGCGATGATCTCGCCGATCTAACTGTTGAAGAGGTTTTCACCGCCATGCGGGCATTTTCCAACAAAAACAACCCATGCGACCCGCAGCCTTGATTCTCGACCGCGACGGCACGCTCATCGAGCATGTGCCCTACCTCAGCGATCCGGCCGATGTCCGGCTGCTGCCGGGCGTGCGCGAGGCCCTGATGGTGGCCCGTGCCGCCGGCGCGCGCTTGTTTCTGCACAGCAATCAATCGGGCATCGGGCGCGGGTATTTTGACGAGGCGGCGGTGGCCGCGTGCAACCGGCGGCTGATCGGGTTGCTAGAGTTGGGACCGCTGCCGTTCGAGCGGATTTGCATCGCGCCCGAAGCGCCGGACACCCCTTCGCCCTATCGGAAACCGTCGCCGCTGTTTGCTAGGGAAATCATCCGGGATTTCGCGTTGCAACCGGACGCCGTTTGCTACCTCGGGGATCGCGGCAGCGACCTTGCCACCGCGCAGGCCGCCGGCACCCGCGGCGCTGGCATCACCACCGGCCTCAACGACCTGCGGGCGGAATTGGAGGCGCTGGGCTTGGCCGGAGAATTTCCGGTTTTTGATTCCATTGGCGCGGCGATCAATTACCTTTTCCCACAACCATGAGCCACGCCGATCCGCTCACCCGCATATTCCCGTTTGAGAAGCTGCTCGCCTTCCGCGCCAAGGCGGCCGCCGCCGGCCGCCGGGTGGTTCTAACCAATGGCTGCTTCGACCTGCTCCACCGCGGTCACCTAACCTATCTGCAACAGTCCGCGGCGCTCGGGGATGTTCTCATCGTCGCGGTCAACAGCGATGCCTCGGTGCGCCAACTCAAGGGCGAAGGCCGCCCGCTCAACAATGAACAGGACCGCGCCTACGCCCTGGTCAACTTGCGCAGCGTGGATGCCACCTTCATCTTCCCCGGCCCCCGCCTCACCGATGAAATCGCCGCGCTCAAACCCGACATCTACACCAAAGCCGGCGACTACACCCTCGATACCCTCGACCCCTCCGAGCGTGCCGCGCTGCTGGATGCCGGCGTGGAAATCCGCTTGTTGCCCTTTGTGGCCGGCCATTCCACCACGTCCCACCTCCAGCGTCTGCGCGGCGAGTGAAGCTGTAGCGGCGGTCACAGACCGCCTCCTGCCTATGGCTGATAGAACGGCGTGAGCACGGCGATGAGCTTGTCTAGCAGCTCCTCCTCGCCGAGCAGTCCGGTGTGGCGGAAGACGATCGCGCCGCCGGGGGCGACGACGAGGGTGTGGGGTTCCGGGCCGGTCCATTCCGGGTCGAGGGCCTTGATGAGGGCGTCCATGCCCGGCTCGCTGTATAGATAATTGTTCGTGATGCGACCTTCGTCGGCGAGACCGGGCTTGAGGTGGCCGGGCAGGCCGGCGTGGTATTTGCGCAGGAAGCGTTCCGCCTTGGCCTTGTCCGCCGGGAGGTCGGTGGACAGGGTGATCAGCTCGAAGGGGCGCATGGCCAGGCGGCGGGCGGTCCTAACAAAAATCGGAAACTCCTCGACGCAGGGCGCGCAGGAAGTGGACCAGACGTTGATCAGGCGGTATTTGTCGGTCGGATTGGCGCGCAGTTTGGCCACCCCGGCGGCATCTATCAGGTCGATGGATACCGGCACGTTGGCCCATTTCTCGTCATCCTTGGCAACCTCGGCCTTTTTCATGCGCCACTTGGTGGAGCAGCCGATGGGGGTGGTCACAGCCACCGGCACGGGTTGGCCGGCGACGAGCGCTGCGACAGCGTTGCGCAGATCGGGCTTGGTCACGAATTCGTCGCCAGGGAATCGGCAGTCGTCGATCCAGCCCTTGTAGCGCAGCTTGCGCTCCTGATCGAACAGGAAGACATGGGGCGTGGCGAGGCAACCGTAGGCCATCGCGACCGCCTGTGTCTCACCGTCGTAAAGGTAGGGGAAGGGAAAACCCTGGTCCTTGGCATAGAGTTTCATCTCGGCAAAACTGTCGCCGTATTTCGAAAAACCCAACTCGTCCGGGCGCAGGCCGTCGGGGTGGTTCGGATTGATTCCGACCACTCCCAAGCCCCGGTCCTTGAACTCTTGATAGATTTTGATCAGGCGCGGTTCGGCGGCGTGTGAGACCGGGCAGTGGTTGGAGATGAACACCACCGCGAGCAACTTCGCGTCCTTGAAGTCGCTCAGCGACAGGGTCTTGTCGTCGATCCCGATGAGTTTGAAATCCGGCGCGGGGTCGCCGATCCTGAGTTCCTTGAGGCCGGGCGGATCCTGCCCGCGAAGGGGACTGAGAAGGCCCAGGAAGGCGAGGCAAAGACTGCAAGCGAGAAGAAGACACTGGTTCATGAGGGAGGAAGGGCGGAAGTTCTATTAGGATAAGGATAGCGATTAGGATAGCGATTGCCGACAGCGCATCACGCGATGCCGTCGGGAGGAATCTACATCAGATTAATCTGTGGGTATTCAATGGCTTACACCCGCAAGTGACCGCATCCACAGGAGAATTGCAAGGTCATTTTTCTGCAATCCGCGGCACATGCATTGGCATGCATGGGGATGCGTGATCGGTGTGGAAAACTCTCCGTGGAAATCTTGCTCGGGCGGATCGCTGGTTGCGCCACAGGACCCCCGTGGGGACGTGGATCGTCCAAGCTGGAGCGAACTCAAAATCCTTGTCCGGAGCCGAAAAATGGGCTCCAGGACACAAATAAAGCTTGCCTGGAAAGCTGTTAGGGTCAAAAAATTCATGGCTTCACTGCAACAACTAGATACCGAATTCTCCCGCGTTTTCTTCGCCGACATTGTCGGTCTCCATCCCCGGTCAGAGCGGCAGTACGACTGCGCGGGAATCTCCGACATCCATTACTGTCAGCTCGGTGTGCTGCGGTGCCTGAGCAGTTCCGAGACCGGCCAGGAATTCCTCCAGTACCACGCCGACCAGAATGTCGCCGACATCGAGCCCAATCATTTCTTCAAGGCGCTCAAGAGCCCGCGCCGGTTCGCAAACATCGCCTCGCTCAACGACCTGCTGGCGGCCGCCATGACCACGCGCGTCGCCGACGCCTACGCCCACTGCCGCGGGCTTGACGACTGGGACATTTACGCCGTTGACGGACACTATCACAAGGCCGCATGTTTCGACCCCAAGCGCGAGGCTTCCGATGGCAGCGTCAGGGCCACGGCAACCGGGCACTTCTTCCGCATGGACATGCGCACCCACCACCTTGGCTGCCTCGCCATGGCCGAGCCCAAAGACGGGAAGAAAAAAGAGCATGACATGGCCGCCATCAAGCGCAGCACCGCCGAGGCCCTGCGCTACGGCGCTGGAGTGACCTACACCTACCTTACCAACGACTTCACGCTGCCGGCCTATCTGATCGTCCTGATTTACAAACATCGCTGGGACATCGAGAAAATCTTCCACGAACTCAAAAGCAAGATGAAGGAGCGCAAATCATGGGCCAGCTCTCCAGAGGCCAAGAAAAGCCATGCGATCTTCCTCAGCCTCTCGCACAACCTGCTGCTGTTGTTCGAAAGGCACCTCGAGAAAACCGAGGGGATTCGTGACGAGATGGAGGAGAAAAAGCAAGCGGGCAGAATCAAGGCCGCCCCCGGAATCATCGTCCAGGCAGTCAGGAATTTCATCAACTCCGCGCTCACACGGGCCACGCAGCGGACCCAACGTTTCATCCGGTGGGTCCGGGTCCGCCTCTACCAAGACGTCCCCTGGAGCGAATCCGTGGCCCGCCTGAGGGAAATCTGGACCCTGCCGGCTTGAGAGTTTTCCATACCGATCACACGCGTATCGCGTATCGTATCGTATCGCGAACGGGGTGGAAACGGAACTCCTTTTCCACAACACGGGCCACCCGGCATGCGCCACAGCGATGCAAAGCGGCTTGCCAGCCCGCTGGTCAACGCGGCAGCCCGGAACATCATTCACAATGCGATCCGACCCGGTCGAAGTAGGAATGTCAAGGTCAATAGGGATTACCCTCCGCATCCGCATTCCTCAGGAGAATGCTTCGACCGCGCCGGACGCATCAAAGTCCAGCTTGATGGGATATTGTCCGTACGCCTTGATGGCACTCAACATCGCGAGGTAGTTCGCCGGGTTGACGGAGGAGTGGATGCTATTGCTGGATGAGAGGATAAAGCCACCATCCGCGGCGCTGGCCCGGATCACGTCCAGTGTTTCACCCACGACTTCCTCAACCGATCCCGTTACCAGCGTGGTGGCGCAATTGACGTTGCCCTTGAGCGCCACCCGCTTGCCATAGGTCTTCTTCATATATGTCATATCCATGCCGCCGAGCGGATCGATCGGGTCAAGACAGTCGACCCCGGCATCCATGATCATGTCAATCAGCGGCATGATATTGCCGTCGGTATGTTTGATGACGGGCAGGCCGTGGTCATGAAAACCCATGACCACGCGCTTGAGGCCCGGATACATCAACTCCCTGAACGTGTCCGGCGACATGAAGGGAGCCTGCGCCGAGGAATAGTCGTCGCCGGTGACGACAAAATCGGCGCCGTGCCGCGCCGCTTCGGCGGCGAGTTGGATGTTGATGTCCACCGACATTTCGATCAATCCCCGGACCAGTTCGGGTTCCACGGCAAAGGCCATCATGAGTTCCTCGAAGCCCATGAGGTTGCGCGGGATGGAGAGCACGTCGTTGAGATGAACGCCGATGGCAAATTCGCCTTTGTAGCGGGCGACCAATTTTTTCAGACTGTCGAACCGGTGGGGCGCGAGGGGATCCGGCGCTTGATAGCTTTGCAGGTCTTCAAGCGTCCCGATGACGGCTTCAACCACGGTGGAGTGCTGTTCTTCGCCGCGTTCAACGACGATGCCCCATTCGTTTTTGAAACGCTGTGGCGCAACCTGGGTGGAGCGGTAATCCGGGGCCGTCAGCATGGCGTCGAGTCCCATTCTAACGGTAAACTCTTCCGTGGTGCTGCCCGGGCAGATCGCATTGCGGACTTTCCGGTCGATCACCCATTCAAAGTGCGGGATCCTGTCGGGTTCCTCCCCGCGGAGGACGCACATCACTCGTTCGGCCGATTTCATTTGTTAGATAATGTCATATATTGCCTGCGGCCTCTTTTCGCGCCATTTCGATCTCGGTGGCGCGGGTTGCACCGTCCCAGTCCAGAACGTCACCGGCGATGTCGGCGATTTCACGGAGGGCCGCGCCGCTGGCTTCTCCCAGGATGGTGATGATGCTGCGGCGGCGGACGATGTCCGAGAGGTGACAGATCCACTCATGCCGGGCGATGGAGCGGATCTCGCCGACGCAGTAGTCGGGCAGGCTGCGCAGCGGTTGGCGCCAGGCCGCGGGATCATCCCTGACCCGGATTTCGGTATCGGTTCCGTAGCGCGTAAGCAGCCTGGCGACTTGCTTCTCGTCCAGCCCGCAGACGGTGGCGACTCGCTGAATCCAGAGTTTCTGCGCTGGTCCGCCGACGGGAAAATCCTTTGCGCAGGGGTAGGGACGTTCCTCCGTTGACAAGAGCCTTGTCTTCCTCAGTACCGGAAGAATCAGGTCGGCCGCGTGCTCGGCCAGCGCCCGGAAGGTTGTTAGCTTGCCGCCTATCAGGCTGTAAATCGCAAAGTCGCGGCCGGCGGCCGGTCCGGTCACATCGACGCGGTGGGAGCGGGGCACGCGGCTGGTGTAGTCCAGTCCTGACGTCGGCAGCGGGCGCACGCCGCAGAATTTGTAAACAATGTCCCCGCGCGAAATCCTCAGCTTCGGGAACACGCCTTGCAGCGTGGTGAGCATGTAGTCGATTTCCCGATCTTCGCACTCCGCCTCGTCCGGGTCATCCACGCGGATATCGGTGGAGCCGACGATGACCTTGTCCATGAACCGGAAGGTGATGCAGATCCGGCCATCGAGATGTTCATAGTAGACCATCCGGTCGCCGAGGGCGTGATATAACTCCTTGTTATCGACCACAAGGTGCGAGCCCTTGGTGCCGCCCATGAATCGCGAATCAAATCCAAGTGCCTTGTTGGCAAAATCAACCCAGGCACCGGTGGCATTGACAACCACCGCCGGCCGGATCGCCGTTTCCTCGCCGTTGCTCACATTGTGCAACACGACCTTGTCACTGCCGCTCTTGTGTGCGGTGACATAGTTCAACGCGAGGCACTCCGGGTTTTCCCGGCATGCTTCGGCGATCAGATCGACGCACAGGCGTTCAGCCTGGCTGATCCACGCATCCCAGTAGGTTGCGGTGCAGGCGATGTCGCCGACGAGTCCCGGTATTTCCCGCACGGACTTGTCCCTTGAGGTGAAGAAATGCCGCGGCGTCTGGCGATTCCTAACGGTAATGAGGTCGTAAAACAACAATCCCATCTTGACGATCAGGGCGCCGCGGCCGCCCGGGGTGACGGGCAGGCCGAAGAAAACCATGGGGGATTTGATGATTCCCGCAAGCCGGGACTTGATAGGGATGGTGGTTTTGAGCGGTCCGACGAAATGGGGCGCGTGTTTCAGCAGACGATTCCGCTCGGTGACGGCCTCCTTAACCAGGGCAAACTCGGCATTTTCCAGATAACGCAGGCCCCCGTGAATCATCCGGGATGATGCGGAGCTGGCGCCTGCGGCGAAATCGCTCTTGTCCACCAGCACGCAAGCCACGCGTTGCAGGGCCAGTTCCCTCATCAGTCCGGCCCCGTTAATGCCGCCGCCGAGAATGAGCACGTCGCAGGTGCTTTTCCGCTTGAGTTGTTCCCATGCCTCAGCGCGGGTATTCATGACAGGCCTGCCAGTTTTCTGCGTTCGGTTCCGAGCGCGTCGGCGGCAATCATGGCATTGACGATGTCATCCGATGTCACGTCGAACGGGTGGTTGGCACACAGCGAGCCGGGTCCGCCGCAAATATCGCCGATGATTTTCAGGCGCTCGCGGGCAATGTCGGCAAGCCCGAGTTCGGCAAAGGTGACCGGCAGGCCGATGGCGATTTCGAAATCCACGAGTTCGTGCATCTGCTTGACGGGCAGGTCATCATCGAGGCAGAGCTGAGTGATGATGCCGAAGCCCACCTCGTGGCCGTGCATCATGCCGTGGCACTCGGGGAAGGATGGCAGGCAGTTTGCCACCATGTGGGCGGTGGCAACGCCACTGCTCTCGAAGCCGAGGCCTGAGAGCAGGATATTGGCTTCCACGACTTTCTCGACGGCCGGGGTGACGATATGCTTCTCGACGGCACGCTTGGCCTCGAGGCCGTGCTCCAGGAGAATGTCGCGGCAGAGGCGGCAGATGGCCATGCCGGCCATGGTTGTGGTTCCGCCTGCCAGATTCGGACCGCGGACTTTGAAGACGGCATCGGCTTCCACCCAGGTGCCCAGGGCATCGCCCATGCCTGCGACAAACGCGCGCACCGGGCCGTTGGCGATCACCTGGGTATCGACTAACACCAGGTCCGGATTCACGCCCCAGCTTTCAAAGCCCGTGCAATTTCCCTTGTCGTCGTACCAGACCGTGAACGAACTCGTCGGCGAGTCGTTAGATGCGATGGTGGGTATGGTGATCGTTTTGGTTTTGGAGGCGGCGGCCGCGGCTTTGGCCGTATCAAGGGTCTTGCCGCCGCCGACGCCAATGCATACCTCGACCCCGTTCTCGATGGCGATCGCGGCCACCCGCTTGGCTTCGGCCTTGGTTGAATCCCCGTTGAAATTGACATCCACGACATCCACTCGCGCAGCCTTGAGGCTTTCCAGCAGGGTATCGCCAACGAGGCCTTTGACCTTGGAATCCCATAGCACCATCACTTTCCTGCCGATGGGGCTGATCAGCTCGCCGGCGTCCTTCATCACGTTTTTTCCCTGCACGTATCTTCGGGGTGCAATCAGTACTTTGTTCATGCGGTGGATCTCCTTTGTGGTTGGCAAATCAGAGCGGTTGCGCCTGCAATCTGTGGTTAGGACAAGTTCCCATTTCCCCTTCCAGGCTCAGCGGGGCTTGGC
>Ga0209697_10010408_pt1:0-7500 | contig 10070 bp, 4 predicted proteins | sample AliMusrvi5mmetaG_FD_184115 | JGI IMG/M metagenome (GOLD analysis project Ga0209697, IMG submission 184115) | Freshwater lake bacterial and archeal communities from Alinen Mustajarvi, Finland, to study Microbial Dark Matter (Phase II) - Alinen... | ecosystem: Environmental > Aquatic >... | reverse complement strand
CCGATCAGAAGGATGCATGCACCTTGACAACTGCATAAGGAAGTAAGATTGAAGCAAAATGGACAAGAGGAAGACGAGTACTACCGTGCGTCCGGAAACGGACCCGCACGATGATACAATAGGAGTCTTCACTCGAAGTGTCCGGGCTAAAACGACGCAGGCGAAAAGAGCCTGTAGGCAAATGAGAACCAAGAGTTGGTCAAGTTACAAAGAGCGCAGGGTGAATGCCTTGGCACCGATAGCCGAAGAAGGACGCGACAAGCTGCGATAAGCCACGGTGAGGAGCAAATATCCGATGACCCGTGGATGTCCGAATGGGGAAACCTGGCCGGGGTGAATTCCCGGTCGTCCATACATGAATACATAGTGTATGGTCGGGAACGAGGGGAACTGAAACATCTTAGTACCCTCAGGAGGAGAAATCAAACGAGATTCCGCAAGTAGTGGCGAGCGAAAGCGGAGGAGCCCAAACCGGGTCACTTCGGTGATCCGGGGTTGTGGACCGCATAATCGATCCATAGGCCTAGCAGAATGAACGGCTGGAAAGCCGGGACCGCAGAGGGTAATAGTCCCGTATGCGAAAGGCTTCTATGGCGTGGCGGTATCCAGAGTACCACGGGGCACGAGAAACCCAGTGGGAAGCAGGGGGGACCACCCTCCAAGGCTGAATACTCATCGGTGACCGATAGTGAAGTAGTACTGTGAAGGAAAGGTGAAAAGAACCCCTGGCGGGGAGTGAAAGAGAACCTGAAACCCTGTGTTTACAAGCAGTCGAAGGGCGTTAAGGCCCGACGGCGTACTTTTTGTAGAACGGTCCGGCGAGTCATGGCAGTTGGCAAGGTTAAGCACTAGAGGTGCGGAGCCGAAGGGAAACCGAGTCTGAATAGGGCGTCAAGTCAGCTGCTGTGGACCCGAAACCGGGTGACCTATCCATGGACAGGTTGAAGCGGGGGTAAAACCCCGTGGAGGACCGAACCACGTGACCGTTGAAAAGGTCTGGGATGAGCTGTGGATAGGGGAGAAATTCCAATCGAACCCGGAGATAGCTGGTTCTCCCCGAAATAGCTTTAGGGCTAGCCTCGGGAATGTCTGGCGGAGGTAGAGCACTGAATTGGCTAGGGGCCTTACCAGGTTACCGAACCTTATCAAACTCCGAATGCCGCACAGATGAATCCCGGGAGTCAGACAGCGAGAGATAAGTTCCGTTGTCGAGAGGGAAACAGCCCAGACCGTCGGCTAAGGTCCCGAAATCATGGTTGAGTGGAAAAGGATGTGGGTTTGCACAGACAGCTAGGATGTTGGCTCAGAAGCAGCCACTCATTCAAAGAGTGCGTAACAGCTCACTAGTCGAGTGAGCCCGCGCCGAAGATCAACGGGGCTAAACCATGTACCGAAGCCGCGGAATCCGAAAGGGTTGGTAGGGGAGCTTACCGTAGGGAGATGAAGTGCGACCGGAAGGACGCGCGGATCCATCGGTAGTGAGAATGCCGGAATAAGTAACGAGAGCAGAGTGAGAATCTCTGCCGTCGAAAGCCCAAGGTTTCCTGGGGAAGGGTCGTCCTCCCAGGGTCAGTCGGGACCTAAGGCGAGGCCGGAAGGCGTAGCCGATGGACAACAGGTCGATATTCCTGTACCACCATCCAGCGTTTGAGAGAAGCGGGGACACAGGAGGATAGTCTGAGCGAGCTGCAGGAAGCGCTCGTCCAAGAGTCTAGGATAGCTGCGTCGTCAAGTACGCGCGGTGTTTCCGAGGCTTGATGGGGAGGGAAATTCCAAGTACCGAAGCAGATGATTCCACACTGGCGAGAAAAGCCGCTATCGAGCTGGAAGGTGCCCGTACCGCAAACCGACACAGGTGGGTGAGGAGAGAATCCTAAGACGATCGGGAGAAGCGTTGTCAAGGAACTCGGCAAATTGACCCCGTAAGTTCGCAAGAAGGGGTGCCTCGCGAGAGGCCGCAGAGAATAGGCCCAAGCAACTGTTTAACAAAAACACAGGTCTCCGCTAAATCGCAAGATGACGTATGGGGGCTGACGCCTGCCCGGTGCTGGAAGGTCACGGGGATCTGTTAGCGCAAGCGAAGCAGTGAACTCAAGCCCCAGTAAACGGCGGCCGTAACTATAACGGTCCTAAGGTAGCGAAATTCCTTGTCGGGTAAGTTCCGACCCGCACGAATGGCGTAATGATTTGGGCACTGTCTCGACAACGTACCCGGTGAAATTGTAGTACTTGTGAAGATGCAAGTTACCCGCGACTAGACGAAAAGACCCCATGGAGCTTCACTGTAGCCTGGTACTGGGTTTCGGTATTGTCTGTACAGGATAGGTGGGAGGCGATGAATGCAGGGCGTCAGCTTTGCAGGAGCCGACGTTGGAATACCACTCTGACGATACTGGAACTCTAACCGGCGGCCGTCATCCGGCCGCGGGACAATGCCAGGTGGGCAGTTTGACTGGGGCGGTCGCCTCCGAAAGAGTAACGGAGGCGTCCAAAGGTCACCTCAGCACGGTTGGAAATCGTGCATCGAGTGCAAAGGCATAAGGTGGCCTGACTGCGAGACGTACAGGTCGAGCAGGGACGAAAGTCGGGCTTAGTGATCCGGCGGTAGAATGTGGAATTGCCGTCGCTCAACGGATAAAAGTTACCCTGGGGATAACAGGCTGATCTCCCCCAAGAGTTCACATCGACGGGGAGGTTTGGCACCTCGATGTCGGCTCATCGCATCCTGGGGCTGAAGTAGGTCCCAAGGGTTCGGCTGTTCGCCGATTAAAGCGGTACGCGAGCTGGGTTCAGAACGTCGTGAGACAGTTCGGTCTCTATCTATCGCGGGCGCAGGATATTTGAGAGGCGCTGCCCCTAGTACGAGAGGACCGGGGTGGACGGACCTACGGTGCACCGGTTGGCTTGCCAAAGCCACAGCCGGGTAGCCGCGTCCGGACGGGATAAACGCTGAAGGCATCTAAGTGTGAAACCCACCTCAAGATGAGATATCCCACCGAAAGGGTAAGACCCCTGGAAGACCACCAGGTCGATAGGCCGGGAGTGCAAGCGCAGTGATGCGTTCAGCTGACCGGTACTAATAGGTCGAGGACTTGACCACAAATGCTCTGTGGTTCCCAGAAGCGCAGGCTCCGGCTTGCGTCGATGGAAACCCGGATCCTTCGAGTCGACTCCTACCCGTCACCAATTGGTCATTCGCAAAGCTTCAGTACCTGCTTCCTTGTGCGGTCGTGAGGGCGCATGCCGCAAGGCCTGCATACCCCCCACTTCCGGTGGAAATGACGGAGAGGCCACACCTGTTCCCATCCCGAACACAGAAGTTAAGCTCTCCAGTGCCGACGATACCTGGCTGGTAACGGCCCGGGAAAACAGGTCTCCGCCGGATTTCATCAGGGCCCGGAGCGAAAGCTCCGGGCCCTGTCCTATTTCCCGGTCGCGACCTCCCCGTTTCCTCCGTTCCGCGCCCTCCCTGGGCACCCCTTATCGGACCGGTTCGTGCGTCAAGTCGGTAAATGGTATAATTGTTTCGACTTCGGACCGGAACACGCCACACACCCCGAGTGCAGCACGGAAGGGGGACGAGAGATGAGCGCCCGCATCCTGATCGTCGACGACGAGCACAATATCGTCGATATTCTCAAGGCCAATCTCGAACGGGAGGGCTACGCCACACTGGTCGCCTACGACGGCGAACAGGCGGTGGAGATCGGCCTGAACCAGAAGCCCGACCTGGTGCTTCTGGACTGCATGCTGCCGAAGATGGACGGCTTCGACGTCTGCCGCAAGCTCCGCCAGCACACGACCGCGCCGATCCTGATGCTCACCGCGAAGAGCGAGGAGATCGACAAGGTACTGGGGCTCGAGCTCGGCGCCGACGACTACATCACCAAGCCCTTCAGCGTCCGTGAGGTGCTGGCGCGCGTCAAGGCGCACCTTCGCCGCACGACGATCCAGGAGAACGCGCCGTCCGACCCCGGACGGATCCTCGTGATGGGGGACCTCGAGATCGACTCCGACCGCTACGAGGTGCGACGCGGCGGCACGACCGTCGAGCTGACGCTCCGCGAGTTCGAGCTCGTGCGGTTCCTCGCCCGGCACTCCGGGCAGGTCTTCTCCCGCGAGGCGCTCCTCGAGAAGGTCTGGGGCTACGAGTACTTCGGCGACGTGCGCACGGTCGACGTGACGGTGCGGCGGACGAGGGAGAAGCTCGAGCCGGACCAGCAGAACTACCGGTATATCCTGACCCGGCGCGGCGTCGGATACTTCTTCGAGAAGCATCCCCAGCCGTAGCGGGAGAATAGGGAAGAGGACGACGACCCGACGTGGGGCAGGAGACCATCCGGAACTGGACGAACGCCGTGACCGGCGTCTTCTCCGACCTCGCGGGCCGGTTCGGCGTGCACGTGGGCGTGCTCTACGCCACCGCGGGCTTCCTCGCGGGCATGCTGGTCGCCCTGCTCGTCGCCGCGCTGCGGCATCGCCGCGTCAGCAAGCGCAAGGACCTCGAGGTCGTCTCGACCCTCAACCAGTTTCTGGCCGAACGGCAGAAGTCCGACGCGATCCTCGCCGACCTCGATATCGGCATCCTCGCCTATTCCAGCGACGGCCGGCTCTTCACCCACAACGCCGCCGCACTGAAGATGCTCGGCCTGCGCAGCGCGCCGCCCGATTTCGAGGACTTCCTCGCGCGGTACGGCGAGAACAACGGGCTGCGGGTGTCCCTGCTGCTCGGCACCGCCGTCGTCGGAGCCGTGGCCCACATCGCAGACCGTCAGATCCGCATCCGGCTCAAGGAGACGCGCATCGACCAGGAGCGCAAGGCCGGCACAATCGCGATCCTGCAGGATATCACGGAACAGGAGCGCGAGGAGAAGAAGCGCAAGGACTTCGTGTCCGACGTCTCGCACGAGATCCGGACCCCGCTGACCACGATCAAGACCTACTCCGAATCGCTGCTCGAGTGGGGCATCGCGGAGAAGGACAAGGACGGGATCCGCAACGACGTGTGGCGCATCCACGAGGACTCCCTGCGGATGGACCGGCTCGTCGACGACCTGCTGCTCCTGTCTTCCATCGACAGCGGGCGGATCAAGCACCCGATGGAGATGACCGACATGGGCCCGCTCGTCCGCCAGACCGTCGACCGCATGCAGGTCGCGGCCAAGGAGAAGGGTCTCGTGCTGACCTGCTACACGGTGGCGAAGCTGCAGATGGTCTTCGTCGACCGCTCGAAGGTCGAGCGCATCGTGACCAACCTCGTCTCGAATGCGATCAAGTACACCGAAAAGGGCGGCGCCGTGACGGTCTACGTCGGGCTGCTGATGAACGACGTGTACGTGAAGGTCGCCGACACGGGCGTCGGCATCGACCAGGAGAACCTACCGAAGATCTTCGACCGGTTCTATCGCGTCGACCGCACCGGTTCGCGCATGTTCGGCGGCACCGGACTCGGGCTGTCGATCGCCAAGGAGCTCGCGGAGCTGCACGGCGGGAGCATCGAGATCTCGAGCACGCTCGGGAAGGGCACCAACGCCGTGTTCCGCGTCCCGATCGCGGGCAGCGTGTTCAAGGACGCGCTCGAGTTGCTGCTCAAGGGCGGGGAGGCGACGTCGCCGCTCCACCGCGCCGCGCTCGAGGAGCTGACGGCCCGGGCAGTGGAATGCAGGCTCGTCCCTCAGGGAACCAAGGACCTGGCGGGCATCGACGCCGAGACGGCGGGCAAGGTGATCGGCAACGCGATCGGCCCGTCCTGCGAGGACGAGGATCCCGAGGCCGCCACGGCGGACCTCGTTGAAGGAAAGGGGTAGGAATTGGCCAGCTACGTGATCCGAGGGGGACGCCCGCTGCGGGGCGAAGTCAGCATCAGCGGCTCGAAGAACGCCGCGCTGGGTATCATCCCGGCAGCCATGCTGCTCGACGGCCCCTGCCGGATCGAGAACCTGCCCGATATCGCCGACGTGAACGTCCTGTTCGAGATCTGCCGGTCCCTCGGGGCCAGGATCGACAAGCAGTCGGACGGTTCCGTCGAGATCGACCCCCGCCCGATCCACACCAGCGAGGCGACGCACGAGAAGGCGCGCACGATCCGGGCGTCCTACTATCTGATGGGCGCCCTGCTCGGCCGGTTCCACAAGGCGACGCTGTTCATGCCGGGCGGCTGCGACTTCGGCACGCGCCCGATCGACCAGCACATCAAGGGTTTCGAGGCGATGGGCGGCCGCGTCACGATCGAGTACGGCAAGATCCTCGTCGAGGCCGAGCGCCTGTCCGGCGAGCACATCTTCCTCGACGTCGTGAGCGTCGGCGCCACGATCAACCTGATGATCGCCGCGGCCAAGGCCGAGGGCGTGACCGTGATCGAGAACGCGGCCCGCGAGCCCCACATCGTCGACGTCGCGAACTTCCTGAACACCATGGGCGCGAACGTCAAGGGCGCCGGCACCGACGTGATCAAGATCACCGGCGTACCCGTGCTGCCCGGGCGCACGACGTACTCCGCGATTCCCGACCAGATAGAGGCCGGGACCTACATGATCGCGGCCGCCGTCACCGGCGGGGACGTCAAGGTGCGCAACGTGATCCCCAAGCACATGGAGCCGCTGACGGCGAAGCTCGCCGAGATGTGCGTCGGGCTGGAGGAGGGCGAGGACTGGATCCGCATCCTGCCGCCGCAGGACCACCTGGTCGCCGCCAACGTCAAGACGATGCCATATCCCGGCTTCCCGACCGACCTGCAGCCGCAGACGACGGTGCTGCTCTGCCTATGCGACGGTGTCAGCCGGATGACCGAGAACGTCTGGGAGAACCGCTTCCAGTTCGTCGACGACCTGAAGATGATGGGCGCCAGCATCACGACCGCGGGCCACACCGCGATGATCGAGGGTCCCGCGAAGCTGACCGGGGCGACCGTGACCGCGCATGACCTGCGTGCCGGCGCCGCCATGGTCGTCGCCGGTCTCGTCGCCGAGGGCACGACCGAGGTCTGCGAGGTGCGCATCATCGAGCGCGGCTACGAGGACCTGATCGGCAAGCTGCGCGCGCTCGGGGCCGAAATCGAGAGGAAGGGACCCTGATGGCCCGCCTCTGCTCCCTCTTCAGCGGGAGCAGCGGGAACTCGGTCCTGGTCACCGGAGGAGGGGCGAAGATCCTCGTCGACGCGGGCAAGAACGCGCGGACGATCGAGAACGCCCTCAAGGCGGTCGGCGAGGACGTCCGCTGCATCGATGCGATCCTCGTGACCCACGAGCACAGCGACCACACGACCGCGCTCGACGTGCTGGTGCGCCGGTACCGTATTCCCGTGTACGCCAACGAGGCGACGCTGCGGGCCTTCCGACCCGCGCTCGGCGCCGTGGACGAGAGCCTGCTGCACGTGCTGCCGACCGGCGGGACCGCCTCCGTGAAGGACCTCCGCTTCGAGAGCTTCCCCGTGCCGCACGATTCCGTGGAATGCGTGGGGTACAGGATCGAGGCCGAGGGTTCGGCGGTCTCCCTGTTCAC
>Ga0209697_10010395_pt1 | contig 10077 bp, 8 predicted proteins | sample AliMusrvi5mmetaG_FD_184115 | JGI IMG/M metagenome (GOLD analysis project Ga0209697, IMG submission 184115) | Freshwater lake bacterial and archeal communities from Alinen Mustajarvi, Finland, to study Microbial Dark Matter (Phase II) - Alinen... | ecosystem: Environmental > Aquatic > Freshwater... | reverse complement strand
CAACATTATGATATGTGCCAAACTCACCGTGTTCGGTGCCTAGAGTAGTGGCAATTTTTTGCATTTGATCGTTAAGTTCAGAGAACCTTTTTGCCAATTTTTTATTCAATTTCAATTGACTTTTATGTGACGGCGTAACTCGTGCCCAAACGAAATTTATTTTCTAATGTAAAAAAATAGCAAGACTGTTAACAGCCGCTTGCCTGATCGGTGAAAATAAGATGCTTCTTGCAGCCTACCGCTTTGAGCGCATCGAGCTGCAGATGCAATTCCTGCTCAAGCGTTGAAACGCGGGCATAGCCGATCAGCCTTGCTCCCATGGTGAAATTCCCGTTCGCTTCTGCTTGTCTTAGAAATACCCTGTTTTTATGAGTTAATGGCGTATAGATATTTGAGACGGGTTATTCACACAGAAAAAGGCTGGATATGCAGAATTATGCGAAGTATTTGGATTGTCTCATCAAACGACCGTTTATTGAGACAAACGGAAAAATGGGTACAAATCTTTCATGTAGCTCAGCGGTTGATGGCAGCCCAGCGTTCAGGTTATGCAATCATAATATTGATTTATGTTCAAATATTTATTATGTTCAATATAAATGAACAAAGAATTTATTGAACATAAATTAGCTGAGGACAAAATAAATATCCTTCGGCAGGCTATGGAAGCCCTTAATACGATCGCTCCACTGGAATACGCGATTGAGCATATTCACGTCCTTCAAAACCAGAAATACGACTGCATGGTAAGAGGAAAAGTTTTCGGGCAAGAATTCGTTTGGTGCGTAGAGGTAAAAAAACATCTTACAAAAACCGGAGAGCTCCAGTTTTTGATGGACATGGATAAGATGCCGCATCCAGTTCTAATAGCGACAAGATACATTCCCCCTGAGGCTGCGGTAAGATTGCGCGACGCAGGCATTCAGTTCATCGACACGGTCGGAAACGCCTTCATCAATCAACCGCCACTATTGATTTTCGTAAAAGGCAATAAAGAGGAAAAAGATGAAATCGCTGCTCCTACAGCTCGTCTCTTCAAAGGGGTCGGGCTGAAAATCGTCTATCTCTTTTTGTGCCAACCGGAACTCGTCACGAGACCCTATCGTGATATTGCCGAAATGGCGAATGTCGCATTGGGGACAGTGAAAAGCACCATGACTGATCTGATCAAGAAAGGCTTCATTGTCGAGATGGGCAAAAAGGGGAAAAAGCTTCTGGACAAAAAAAAGCTTTTTGAGCGCTGGATTGAAGCGTATCCCGACTACTTAAAACCTAAACTGTTGCTGGGAAGATTCCGGGGTGATGGGGAGTGGTGGAAGGATATCCAACTGGATCCCACCTTCGCCCAGTGGGGTGGAGAGGTTGCCGCAGCAAAACTGACCGGATACTTGAAGCCGGGCACTGTCACTCTCTATGCGGACAAGAATCATCTCGGAGAACTGGTGATCGCTAACAGGCTAAAAAAGGACCCGCAAGGCAATATAGAGATTCTCGAACGCTTCTGGCCGCTCGGCAATGGCCTCGGTGCTGACGAAACTGTACATCCGATCCTCATCTACGCTGACCTTGCAGCAATCGGCGACCAACGAACCATGGAAACAGCAAAGGTACTATATGAGCAACATATCGATCAATATTTCAGGCAGGATTGACCCTGAGAGAGTATCTGTTCTCAGTGTCATCAATGACGTTGCCAAGGAACTTAAGATAAATTTCTTTGTAGTGGGGGCTTTTGCACGCGATGTGATCTTTGAACATATTCATCAGATTTCCGCTCCTCGAATGACAGAAGACATCGATATTGGCATTGAGGTGGCAAGTTGGGAAGAATACACGCGTCTGACTGACACGCTGATCGAGCGCGGACTTTTCACCGCGACAAATTTTCCACATCGCTTCAGTGCCAGTTCATTTTCCACTCTTATAGATATCGTGCCTTACGGAGGGATTAGCGACGAGAATAAGCGAATTAGTTGGCCTCCGAACCATGACAGGATCATGAGTATCCTCGGGTTTGAAGAAGCATATCGATCAGCATTGAACGTGCGATTAAGCAACGAACTGCCAATGGATATCCTGGTTCCTTCGGTGGCTGCACTGGCACTCCTGAAGATCATCTCTTGGGACGACGCGTACCCGGAACGCGAGCGTGATGCCCTTGATCTTCTCTTCATCCTGGAAAAATACAACTCGATTGATGATATCCAGAATAAACTCTACGATACCCATGTCTCCTTGCTCACAGAGGAAGAATTCGATCTTCAGCTTGCTTCTGTTCGACTGCTCGGAAGGGAAATCGCGCAGTTGGGCAGCACTGAAACGGTAGGGACTGTAGAGGCAATTCTTGCCCGCGAAACCGACGAAGACCGGGAGTTACGAATGCTCACCCATATGCTCAAGGGCGCATCGTTTCAAAGTACCAGGTTTGAGAAGTCTCTGCAACTACTGAAAAAGCTCTTGAAAGGAATTCGAGAGGGAATCTAAAGCAATCGTTTGTGATACATGACGTTCCCCTTCCAGGTCAAGGAGTTCCGCCAATAATTTCAAACGAACGAAGAGGAGCAAGATTGCTGGAGTTGTTGAAAGGTTGCAAATACACAGGGCAAGTTTACGCAAGGACTAAGGTTTATAACGATGCATCCGATGACTCAGCGGTTGATTGATGAGTATCTTGAAGCAGCCGGTCACTTTGATGACCAGAAAGGGATCCGAAAAAGGATCGGTGAACAGCATCAATATCAACCACGGTCAACTGCTGGTCGGCACTGAGCAGTAAAGTCGCATAGGTGTGACTCTCTCTCGGATTGCGGGGATCAATTTTAAGTTCTATCTTGAGTAATTTCCTGCGTGTCACTTTGCCGGTTATCGGGTAGGGTACTTTTTGGCTCCTTTAGCCTCCCTCTGACTAATTACGGAACGTGCGGCGGAGAACCCCAATAAAATAGCGGGTTATCGGATTATTTCGGAATACGGGTGAAAGCCTTCAAGACTATCTTTTTGTACATGCTTATTACTTTTGAGGGTATTGATGGCGCAGGCAAGTCTACGCAGATAAAAAAGCTGGCCGGTTATCTGGGCAGTCAGCAGCGGGAGGTTCTGGTCTTACGGGAACCCGGTGGCACTGAGGTTGCTGAGAAGATTCGCGCGATCCTTCTTGATAGTAAGGGCGAAATCAGCCCTGTAGGTGAACTGCTTCTTTTTTCGGCAAGTAGGGCAGAACTAGTTCAGGAGGTGATCATTCCGGCACTTGACGCTGGCAAAATTGTCATTCTCGACCGTTTTTTTGACTCAACGACCGCGTATCAGGGGTATGGACGCGGAATTGACTTTTCACTGCTCCAGTCGATTATTTCAATTTCCACCTGCGGGATTGTTCCGGATATTACTTTTTATCTTGATATAGAGCCTGAGGAGGCTATGAGAAGAAAGTTTTCCAAAACCTCCATTCCTCTCTCATTTGAGCATGCTGAGCTTGACCGTATGGAGCGGTCAGGGGAAATATTCTACCGCAATGTTCGCGAAGGATATCTTAAGATGATCAGCTGCAATAAAGAGCGCTTTCTGAGCATCGATGCCTTGCTTCCGGAAGCGACAATTCACGGTAAAATCATTGCGATTCTTAATGAACGATTCCCTCGGTGACCTCAGCTTTCTTATCCTCGGGAATATTTTTAAACCGGAGTTGCTCGTCGTAATAAGCAATCTGAAACTATCACAATAATGCAGCTATTATTTGTATAAAGTTTTCTAGAGATTTTGCCAAGATTTTGCTTAAATTGAGGAACATATTACTTCACCATCACTTCCTTACTGACAACGCATGCACGATAGTATTCTTAAAGAACGTCAGCTAAGCACATGCGCTACTTCGATCACTCTACAGGATATCCGGACTCTTAAAGAGCTCTACCAGCTGAAGGCGGAAACTCGTGAACTTCGCGAGCCTGTTGTCAGAAACATAATCAAGCAGAGAGTTGTCGGGCAGTCGTGTGTAGAATCGCTTAAAAACGCGCTCTATTCACTGGAGACAATCTATATTGACGATGATACAGGGCATCGTCTGCTGCGTCTTGACGGCATGAAGCAGATAGAGGTCGATCTGACGTATGAAATCAGGGAACTCCAGAAGGACATTTACTATCTCGAATATGGTGAGGATAAGTTCATTGATTACCTTGCAAAGTTTATTCCTGATTTCCGGGCCTATGTCAATAAAGGGGTTAATCTGCTCAGAGGAAAGCACTTTAATGCCTTTATCACTGACCGGGATGGAACCACAAATAACTACTGCGGACGATACCGCTCCTCAGTTCAGCCCATCTATAATGCAGTCTTTCTCACCCGGTTTGCCAAGAACTGCTGCCAGTATCCCATTATTATCACCTCTGCGCCTCTGAGAGACTTCGGCATATTGAATGTCTCCATCAACCCGAGCAACACGTTTGTCTACGCTGGCTCCAAGGGAAGAGAGTTTATCGATATCAACGGTGAATTCAACAGTTTTCCCATTGAAGAGAAAAAACAGAAACTGATACGTCTGTTGAACGACAGGATGCTGGTACTTCTCCAGGATCCGAATTTCGAAAAGTTCAATTTTATCGGATCAGCCTTACAGATAAAATTTGGCCAGACCACTGTTGCTCGGCAGGATATAAGCCACTCGATCAAAGAGACCGAATCTGCTGCTTTTTTGGAAAAGGTAAAAAGCATCGTGCGTGAAATTGATCCGAGCGGCAAAAATTTCAGAATTGAAGATACCGGACTTGACATTGAAATCATTTTAACAATCGAAGGGGCGACCGAGAATGTACCGATCAAGGATTTTGACAAAGGTGACGGGCTCTCCTTTATCTGCAGCAAGCTGAACTTAAACCCTTCAAGGAGCGCAACGCTTGTGTGCGGTGATACACCTTCAGATATTCCAATGCTGAAAAAAGCAGTTGAAATGTTCGATGATGTCTGGGCTGTTTTTGTGACAAGGGATGAGAAGCTTCAAAAGCAGGTTGAGGAGATCTGCCCGAACAGCTTTACTGTCCCCTATCCGGATATTCTCCTGACAATCCTTGGACTGCTTTCTCTGTGATAACAATCGTCTTTATATAAAATCTTTTAACCATTGGTATGAGTAACATTTTCAAAGGAGCAATTTTTGATCTTGACGGAGTTATAACCGGTACGGCTAAAGTTCACAGCCTTGCCTGGGAGTCAATGTTCAACTATTTTTTAAAGAATTACGCTGAAGTTAATGACGAACCCTACGTTCCTTTTGATCCTGCTCATGACTATCATAAGTATGTAGATGGCAAACCTCGCATGGAGGGAGTTAAAAGCTTTCTTTTGTCACGGGATATCGATCTGCCCTATGGCGAAATGGACGACATTCCTGAGAAAGAGACCATCTGCGGGCTTGGAAACCGGAAAAACAATCTTTTTTCGGAAATTCTCATCAAAGAAGGTCCCGAGGTCTACGCTTCTTCGGTTGATCTTATCAATGAGCTCATAAAGAAAGGTATCAGAATCGGTATCGCCTCATCAAGCCGCAACTGCAGGCTTATATTGCAGCTTGCCAAGCTTGAGCATCTTTTTGAAACCCGTGTTGACGGAGAAGTCTCCATTGAACTCGGCTTGAAGGGCAAACCAAACCCTGATATTTTTGTAAGAGCAGCCCAGAATCTCGGACTGGAACCTCATGAATGTGTTGTTGTAGAGGATGCTATCTCAGGGGTTCAGGCTGGTTCGCGCGGTAATTTCGGCATGGTGCTTGGCATTGCCCGCGACATCGAAGGATCAAAATTGAGGGAGGAGGGCGCTGATATTGTTGTCAGGGATCTTGCAGAAATCACTATTGCCGATATCGAACGATGGTTCAGCGAAGGCCTTGAGTTTGAGAGCTGGAACCTGAGTTATACTGAATTTTCCGCCAAAGATGAAAAACTCCGTGAAACCCTAACCTCAACAGGCAACGGATACCTTGGTGTAAGAGGCGCCTATGAAGGTTCTTCAATTTCCCAATACCACTATCCCGGCACCTATATTGCAGGGGTTTTCAATAGAGTCCCTTCGGAGGTTCACGGCCAGACCATTTTCAATAATGACTTTGTCAATACACCGAACTGGCTCTCGATTGAGTTCCGGATAGGTGGCGGAGAGTTCATCGATCCCTTTGATCAGACAATACTCAGCTACCGCCAGAACCTCAATCTGCGTAACGGTCTGATGGAACGTGAGCTTGTTATTCAGGATAACCTCGGAAGAATAACCAGCATCCACACCCGCAGATTTGCAAGCATGGATGATCCGCACAAGTGTGCTCTGACGTTCACGCTGAAGCCGGTCAACTACAGTGCTGAAATTGAGTTCCGGTCGGCGATTGACGGACGGGTGAAAAACAAGAATGTTGCGCGTTATAATGGACTCACAAACGACCATCTTGAGCATATCCAAAGCAGTAGTGAAAATGGGATAATATTGCTTAATGTCGAAACCAATGTTTCGCATTACGGCATTGTAACCGCTGCAAGAACAAGGGTTTTGAGCCATGGAAAACTTTTGAAAATCGAGCGTTCAACAATCAGTGATTCACGATATATCGGTGAGTCGTTCAAGCTGGGGCTGACTCCCGGCAAAAGCTGCACCATTGAAAAACTTGTCTCTATACATACAACACTCGACCAGAAAAGTACCGATCCGGTAAGAGCTGCTCGACAATCTCTTGAAAGCGAGGAATCTTTCGATTCCCTGTTCAAGACGCATGCTGAAGCATGGGAAAAAATATGGGATAAAGCTGACATTGTTATTGAAGGTGACCGGTTCAGCCAGAAAGCGCTCAGACTGCACACCTATCACATGATGTGCACAGCATCGCCGCACAATGCATCCATTGACGCCGGCATGCCCGCGCGCGGTCTTAACGGCGAGGCTTACCGTGGTCATATATTCTGGGATGAAATTTTTATTCTGCCGTTTTTCAACCGTCATTTCCCGGACATTTCAAAAGCTCTCCTGATGTACCGCTACAACCGGCTTGATGCAGCCCGGGAGTATGCGCGTGACAACGGGTACAAGGGAGCCATGTTCCCCTGGCAGACTGCCGACGATGGCCGTGAGGATACACAGATCCTTCATTTCAATCCAAAAAGCGGCTCATGGGGTCCGGACCTCAGCCGACTGCAGCGACATGTTTCGATAGCTGTATTCTATAATACCTGGCGCTACATTTACGACACAGATGACACTCAGTTCCTTAATGAATATGGAGCGGAGCTGATGTTTGAAATTGCAAGATTCTGGGCATCCATTGCCACATATTCACCTGACACCAAAAAGTATCATATCGAAGGCGTAATGGGCCCTGACGAATTTCATGAAGCCGTGCCTGATAGTGGAAAAGAGGGATTGAAAGATAATTCCTACACCAATATTATGGCGGTCTGGCTTTTTGAAAAAGCAGCTGAAATCGGTGAAAAAATAGACCCGACCATTCTCCGGCACTTGATTTCAAAAATCCATCTCGGGTTTGATGAACTGAAGCACTGGCTCGATATCAGCAGAAACATGAATATCCTCATTGATGCTGATGGTGTCCTTGAGCAGTTCGAAGGCTACAAGAGTCTCAATGAGCTTGACTGGACTCACTATCGTTCCCGGTATGGCAATATTCACCGAATGGACAGAATCCTGAAAGCCGAGGGAACGACACCTGATCTTTACAAGGTTGCCAAACAACCTGATGTCCTGATGACATTCTATACGCTTTCACCAGGTGAAGTGGCGGAACTTCTGGAAAAAATCGGCTATAAAATCCCTGACGACAAGACTCTTGTCAGGAATAATTATGCTTTCTACGAACCAAGAACAAGCCATGGCTCAACGCTGAGCAAGGTGGTTCACAGCATCATCTCCAGTTATCTTCATGATGGTCATGAGATGGCATGGAAATGGTTTTCAGAAGCTCTGAAAAGTGATATTGAGGATACCCAGGGCGGCACAACCCAGGAAGGTATTCATTGCGGCGTTATGACGGGAACACTGGATACGGTTATCCGTTATTTCGCAGGCATCTCGTTCTACAATGAAAAGCTTAATGTGCACCCCAACAGACCGGCTCACTGGAAAAAGCTCACTCTTAGCATCTGTTTCCGAAAAAACCGCTATGAAATCACCATTGCAGAGAACGATATCATTATAACTCTGCTCGAAGCTGAGGGAGATGAAGCACCTGCATGCATTGCCGGAATCCATCTAACGCTGAAAAAGGGAGTTGCCTATCACTCGGCGTCTGTCTGAACTCCCGTAATGGCTATCGCGATGCCTTCATTTTTTGTATTTTTGCGGTTATAACTTATTATTGTTTTTTTGCATCATTTTTTGTTTACCCATTCGATATCTCTTTATGCGCCTGTCAAATTTTCGATACACCCTGCCAAAAAGCAAAATAGCCGAAGAACCATCCGTACCGAGAGATCATTGCAAAATGATGGTTCTGAACCGGAGAAAAAAAGACATCGAGCATAAAGTTTTTGAAGATATCGCATCCTATTTCAAGAAGGGTGATCTGCTTGTTTTAAACAACAGTCGGGTATTTCCTGCTAAAATATTCGGGCAGAAGGAGAAAACAGATGCAAAAATAGAGGTATTCCTGCTGAGAGTCCTGAACAAGGAAGCCGGGCTTTGGGATGTGCTCGTTGATCCTGCAAGAAAAGTACGGGTAGGAAACAAAATTTATTTCGAAGAAGATGTGGTTGCCGAAGTCGTTGACAATACTACTTCCCGTGGCAGAACCATCAGATTTCTCAATCCTGACATTGATGTGTTCAGTCTTGTTGAAAGAATCGGCACAATCCCCCTGCCCCCTTATTTTACCCGTTCTCCCATTGCTTCGGACAAGGAAAACTACCAGACTGTCTATGCAAGTCAGACAGGTGCTGTCGTCGCGCCTATGGCAGGGCTGCATTTCACCATGCCGCTCCTCCAGAAAATCCAGAAGCTCGGGGTGAAAATTCTGCCGATAACCCTTCATCCGAGTTTAAGTACCTTTAATGCCATTGAAGTCGAAGACGTTTCGAAGCACAAAATGGATTCGGAATATTTCAATATTCCCTATCAGACGGCAATGGAAATCAATGAAACCAAGCTCAACAAAACAGGACGGATCATTGCGGTCGGAACAACAACATGCCGGGTTCTTGAAGCCAATGCTACGGTTGATGGAAAAATAAAGTTCGGAAGAGGCTGGACAGACAAGTTTATTTATCCCCCATACCAGTTCAAGGTTACCGATGCTCTTGTCACCAATTTCCAGCTCCCTGAAACAACGCTGCTCATGGCCGTCAGTGCATTTGCCGAACACCGGCTGCTTATGGAAGCCTATAAAACAGCACTGAAAGAGGATTATCGCTTTCTGGCATACGGAGATGCCATGTTTATTTATTAAACCCCCGACGGGATTGACCATCTCACTATGAATGCCATTGCCATTATTGCAGCAAGCGGTATCGGAAAACGAATGCAGCTCAAGAACGGGCAGAGTAAACAGCTGCTTGAAATTGCAGGATTTCCTGTTGTTCATCATACCTTAAAGGCATTTCAGGCAGCCTCGTCAGTCAGAGCCATCTACATAGCTACAAAAGAGGAAAACATAGCAACACTGGAGGGTATGGCGGCTTCAGCGGGCTTCAGTAAGGTGCAGGCAGTTATCGAGGGCGGCAAAGAGCGTCAGGATTCGGTAAACAACTGCATCAAGGCTATTGAGCATGAAATACGCTCGTCCGGCAACGTTCCTGATACGATCCTTGTCCATGACGGAGCCCGTCCGTTTATCCAGCCTGAAGAAATCGACGAAATTGCACGCCTTTCACTGGAGTTTGGAGCCTGTGTCCCGGCAACAAGACCAAAGGATACAATCAAGTATATCGGATCCAATCCTGACTTTTTCGGAGAAACGCCTGATCGCAGCCGGCTGCTTCAGGTACAGACACCTCAGGGTTTTCAAAGCAGGCTTCTCATTCAGGCTCACGAACAGGCTGAGCTTGAACGCTGGTATGCAACAGATGATGCCGCGCTGGTAGAACGTTTTTT
>Ga0209697_10010394_pt1 | contig 10077 bp, 9 predicted proteins | sample AliMusrvi5mmetaG_FD_184115 | JGI IMG/M metagenome (GOLD analysis project Ga0209697, IMG submission 184115) | Freshwater lake bacterial and archeal communities from Alinen Mustajarvi, Finland, to study Microbial Dark Matter (Phase II) - Alinen... | ecosystem: Environmental > Aquatic > Freshwater... | reverse complement strand
TACCATGGGTTGCCCAACGCGTGTGACTGATGCCGGCGGTCCCTCCGAGAGGACTCTTAGCGATCCTGCGTCGCAGGTCATCAATTCTACCAATCTCCTTGCGGACTGAGATGACTCCTTCCTCGACGGTGGCAACTCCGGCCGAATCATAGCCACGGTACTCCAGACGCCTAAGCCCCTCCAAAAGGATGGGGACGGCCTCGACTCTGCCTACATAACCGACGATTCCGCACATAGGATGATATTGTGATGTGCCTAACACCTTACCCCCGGGATGGGAATATGATTTTGGGCAATTTAAGAGACTGACAAACAGCGGGCCTGCCGGCAAGATGGAAGGTGGATCCATCACCCCAAGATCATGCCAACAAACTACGTAATTCCCCCGACGGTTCGCACGCTCGCAATCATTATGGGCGGAGGTGCGGGATCGCGGCTATTTCCCCTGACCAAGTCCCGAGCCAAGCCTGCCGTGCCGATAGGAGGAAAGTACCGTCTTGTTGACATTCCCATTAGTAATTGTCTGAACTCCGGCATTCGGGGCATCTATGTGCTGACCCAGTTCAATAGCACCTCCCTACACCGACACATCAACGCGAGTTACAAATTTGACGATTTTAGCCCCAGTTTCGTTGAGATCCTAGCCGCACAGCAGACTCCGGACGGCGCGACTTGGTATCAGGGAACTGCGGATGCTGTACGTCAGAACATCCGCACCTTCCTTGATGGCACCCATGAATACTTCATTATTCTCTCTGGGGACCAACTCTACCGCATGGACTACCGCGACGTCCTACAGCAGCACATTAAGGCGAAAGCAGACCTGACAATCGCGTGCATCCCCGTCAACCGTGCATCGGCCCCATCCTTCGGCATCATGGAAACCAATGGAGAAAGCCGCATCACTCGCTTTGTTGAGAAACCCACTGATGAATCTGTCCTTTCGGAACTTCGGATGAAACCGGAGTTACTCCGGGAGGTGGGGGAGGTTGAGCACAACGAACTCTATCTCGCCTCGATGGGCATCTACGTCTTCAACAGACAGGTTCTCTCTGACTGCCTGGACAATGATTTCCCGGATTTTGGCAAGAACATCATCCCTGCAACGATCGGAACGCGTCATGTGCAAGCCTATGTCTTCCGTGGGTACTGGGAGGATATCGGTACGATCAGATCCTTCTTCGACGCGAACCTGAATCTTTCCGATCCGCACCCGCAATACAGTTTTTACGCCTCTGGCGCACCGATTTACACCCAGTCCCGCTTCCTTCCTGCAAGCGTCGTTGAGGACACCGTCGTAGCACGAGCCATGATCTCGGATGGGTGCCAGATCCGCTCAGCTCGTCTTGAACGCTGCGTCATCGGCATTCGCAGCCTCATCAACCCGGGGGCGCGTCTCCGCAACACGATTGTCATGGGTGCCGATTATTATGAAAGCGACAAGGGCGGGCCTCCGGAGGGCAGTATCCCTATCGGAATTGGCCGAGACTGCCATATCGAGGATGCAATCATAGACAAGAATGCCCGCATAGGTGACGGCGTGGTGATATCACCTCATGAAAAAGGGAACAATTCCGAGGGCCCTAATTTTTACATCCGCGACGGGATTGTTGTCATTCCAAAGAATGCAGTCATCCCTGCGGGAACAAGAATTTAAAGCTTCCACCCTGGGAGGATATGCTCCCTAGGCGAAAGCCTTCTTAATAAATTGGCGGAAGACCCAATCCCCATCCTTTCAACCTTATAATTCCCTTGGTATCTACTTCCAAAATACTGAACACCTTTGCGAATTTTATAGCCCTACCGACAAGCCCTCCCGCATCCAGCCTTCAAATTTAGAAAACTCCAGTGCACCGTTCCATTTTTTTTACAGCTTTACTGCCCCTTGTCCTGCTTTTCTCGGGATGTCTATTCGATCATGCTCCCTCTGGCCCATCTTGCGGCATTGACACATGGCTCATCGGACAGTGGCAGACGAGTGACAAGTCGGGCCACACCTATCAGGCTGTCATGAGTCGCGCGACATCAGACCATTACCATCTTCTGCTGAGCAGGACCGGTAACGAATCTCTGGAGTTTGACGGTTGGATTAGCAGAGTGGATGGATTTCCCATCCTCGTGTTCCAATCTCTCAATGCCGGCACCGGCTATGCTAAATTCGCCTTCTTTCACTACGAACTCCTATCACCTTCAAAGCCACCACCTGGTGGAGTCGGAGCTACCCGCATCCGTTTGACCGAGCTTAACCTTGATGAATCAAGCCGATCTCTGGATTCCTATCAACTTCGTAAGGTCATTCGATCGGAACTCAAGAGCGGGACCCTCATTCCCGCCTATGATGTGGTAGCCGAGAAAAAACAGGAGAACGAGGAACGAACGTCGTATGCCGTAGACTCACAGTTCCTGCAATCTTTTCTGTCGAGCGGACAACTCCATACCCGTGAGAGACATCTTTCAGCTCCGGTGGACATTCCTGGAAGTATCATCTGGACTAGAACCGGAGGGGTGACCCTGAAGGGTGAGACCTTTTGATTCCAAAAGACTCCAGTAGATCTGACCTGCTAAAAATGACTAAGAGTTAATGGAAAATATCCCTCAGCAACCTTTTGAATAAGAACAGCCAAAGCATATACGAGGTTTTTCTGTCCACCTCCTTTCCCCCTTCGCCAATTTTTTCAACCTAGTTAACCGTTTCCAATGTCCAAATCTCCACTCAGCGACACCCGGATGGAAAAAATCGTAAGCCTCTGTAAGAGGCGCGGTTTCATATTCCAATCCTCCGAGATCTACGGCGGCATAGGAGGTTTCTGGGACTACGGCCCCTTGGGGGCCGAACTTAAAAAAAACTTAAGGGATACCTGGTGGCGGGCGATGACCAGAGATCGTGAGGACGTAGTCGGCCTCGATGCCACGATCATCATGCATCCCTCAATCTGGAAAGCGAGCGGTCACGTAGACACCTTTGCCGACTTGATGCGCGAGTGCACAATCACGAACAAACGTGTCCGTGCTGACCATGTAGATCCACAGGGCGGGTCGGTGATGAAATTTACCGGTGCTAAAAATCAAACTTGGATCCTGGACCGGCCTTTCTGCGTGCTGATGAAGCATGGAGAGCACATCGAGAGTTTTCGCAAGCGGATCCGCCAACTCCTCGCTCAAAACGCAGGTAGCTCGGCGGGCAAACCGGAAGAAATCGAGCTCTTTGGTGAGGAGAGAATTGAGATTGTAGAGCGCTCGTTTGATTTTCATCCAGAATCTGGCGGGCTGCTTAATGATGCGAGGCCATTCAACCTCATGCTCAAAACCTATATAGGGCCGACAGCCACAGAGAACGATATTGCCTATCTGCGACCCGAGACAGCCCAGGCGATCTTTGCCCAATTCAGGAATGTCTGCGACTCCTCACGGGTAAAGGTGCCCTTTGGGATCTGCCAGATCGGAAAAGCCTTCCGAAATGAGGTGACTCCAAAGAATTTCACGTTCCGTTCCAGAGAGTTTGAGCAGATGGAACTTGAGTTTTTCATCAGACCCGACGAGGCCATACAGCTTATTCATGGAACTGTAGCTACATGGAGTGAAGGGGTTGACCTTGGCATACCGCAACCAAACTGGGGATGGGAAATGTGGCATCGGTACTGGGTCGCTCAGCGCACGGCTTACTACTCTTCCATCGGCTTAGGCGCTGACGTCCTGGACTACCTCTGGCAGACAAAGGCGGACCTCGCCCACTACGCCCGTGCTTGCGTCGATATTCTATTCAAGTTTCCCTTCGGCACCGAGGAACTGGAGGGAATTGCCGCGAGGGGGGCCTTTGACCTTACGCAGCATCAGAATCATTCCGGAAAACAGCTGGAATATTTTGATGAGGAACTCAAGACCTCATGTGACCAAATGTCACTAAGTCAAAAAGCTGATTTTGTTGAGGAGTGCTATGCAAGACGTAGCAGGCCCGAGGATACGAAGGAACAGATCCTCACCGTGACGGAAAAACTCTTCAAGGGACTTTATATACCACATGTCATCGAACCCTCGGCGGGGCTAGATCGCCTTGCACTGGCGATCCTAGCCAACGCTTTTGAGGAGGAGGAGGTGGCCGACGAGAAGGGCAAGATCGAAACTCGCACCGTTCTTCATTTTCACCCCTCTATTGCCCCCATCAAAGTCGGCATTTTCCCCCTGTTAAAGAATAAGCCAGAATTGGTAGCAAAGGCTCGTGAAGTCGTTTCACTCCTTCGTCCTCATATGACAGTCTTTTATGATGAAACTGGGGCGATTGGTCGCCGTTACCGTCGCCAGGATGAAGCGGGAACTCCGTTCTGTGTGACCGTTGACTTTGATACCCTCGGGGTGGAGAAGCCGGAATTCAAAGACACGGTAACTCTCCGTGAACGTGATACAATGCAACAACTTCGCTTGCCGCTTTCGAGTTTGATTCCTTATCTTCTCGCAAAAATACTTTGATGAATTCGGATTAAACCTTGATCGGTTAGGTAACCTGTTCCCTACGGCTATAATTTAGCAATCCGTATTCAAGGAACACTGTCGACGACTGAGGAGAGAACATCTCCCTTGGCAAAGTGAGTCAGGAGATGATCGCCAGATTTTGCCTGAGCAGAGGCTGTGATGACTTTCCCATCGGAAGATTTGGTGATGCTGAAACCCCGAGCCAGTGTTGCCTCGGGACTAAGGGCTGAAAGTGTTGCCCGGAGACGACTTAGTCGTGTGGATTCCCGCTCCAACCGATGGAGGGCGAGTCGTTGAATCTGTTCTTCCAGAAGAGTGAATTTCTGTCGGGAATGTATCAACCTTTGTGAGGGTTGCGCTAACTGAATCATCGCAGCAGCAGTCGCAATGGTGGCAGAAAGATGTTCCATCCTGCGCTCCAAATAACTCTCCAGGTTCTCCTGAAGACGATCACTTGTCTGCCTTGCCTCATTAAGTCTCCGCAGGGGGTCTCGAAAGAGGGGGGAGGAACCGAGGCGGTGTTCCTGAGCACAAAAGCGTTCGATGGACACCTCTGTCTCGCGGGCGATACGAGCAACCAGCGAAACGGAGCGGTTGATTAACTCAACAGCATCAGAGGCCAGCAGTTCTGCTGCTGCGCTCGGTGTGGGGGCGCGCAAATCGGCGACAAAGTCGGCGATGGAAAAATCAATCTCATGTCCGACGGCGCTGACTACGGGCACCGTTGATGATGCAATAGCCCGTGCGACAATCTCCTCGTTGAACTCCCAGAGGTCTTCAAGGCTTCCACCGCCGCGGGTTATCACGATCACGTCAACCTTGCCGATCGCATCGCTACCCAAAGAAAGCTCGGCGATGGCTGCGGCGATCTCAGCGGCGGCACCTTTGCCCTGAACCCGGACCGGGCTGACAAGCACACTAAGTCCTGGATGGCGCCTGTGAAGAACTTGAAGAAAATCGCGTATCGCCGCACCGCTCGGGGAGGTGACTACGCCGATCCTTCGAGGAAAACGTGGGATGGAGCGCTTACGTTTCTGGTTAAAGAGTCCTTCGGCGGCCAGACGGCACTTTAGTTCCTCGAACCGGGCTTGGAGCACCCCCTCCCCTTTTGCCTGCACCATCCGAACCACCAACTGATACTGACCACGAGGTTGATAAACACTGATCTGGCCATGGAGTCGAACCTGCAGGCCATCACGCAGAGCGAATTTCTGTCCAATCGCGGAACGGGCAAAGAGCACGCAAGCAAGTTGGGCGAATTCATCCTTTAGAGTGAAGTAACTGTGACCAGATGCCTGACGTCTCAAATTGGAGATTTCCCCCTCGACCCAAACGGCTCCGATTCCGTCCTCGAGCAACGCCATGATGCGACGGGTCAGTTCACTGACACAAAGAATCCCCGGAAAACCAGACGTAGAAGCCGAAGATTCTGGGGAGCTTACCCCAAGGACCTCTTCGGCTTTTACTCCCTGAGTGTGGGAAGGTTCAAACGGCAACTCGGCCTCCTGCTTGCTCTTCCTAGGAAGCAACGGGGCCATATCAAAGCCAAGCTGCTTGTCTTTATGATCGTCAGAATCGGGTGAACGCGGAGTCAAGTTCAGGAGAGTTGGCGCTGCAGACCCGCGAGGAGCAAGGCGATCCGTTTGGAAATTTCGAGTTCTTCCAGAAGTTCCTGACGAACTGCAGGATCAGCTACCAGGGTCGAAGCAACCAAATCCGTGATGACGCCTATGTTGTTGATTTGGTGTAAATAGGACTCAAATTGCGATGGAAGCTCGATTCCCTGCTCCTTGAAGCGTTCGCAGAGAGCATGCAAACGCGTTACCTGTAAGCCAAGATCTTCACTTTCCCTTTCTACGCTAGCCAGCGGTAGAACCCGAGCAATGGGATATGGATCCATCTGATCCCAACCGGTAATGCGGACCCGACTTACTCCCTGAAGGATCAAGTTGGAAGTGCCGTCGTCGTTCCTAACACAGGCCCGCACAAGTCCCGCTCCAGCTACTCCCTTAACCTCGTCTCCGTTGCTTGGCATGGCCATGGCCAGCATCCTTCCGGTTCCCAATGTTTGTTCCAGCATCAACCTGTAGCGGGGTTCAAAAATATAGAGGGGGAGAAGCGCGTTCGGAAAAAGAGTAACCCCGGGCAGCACCATTACGGGAAGTGTTGCCGGTAACTCCTGAATGGTTTCCTCAGTCATTTGACGACGATAATGTCGCGCAATTCGTGCATAAACATCAAAAAACAGGTCTTTTCAGTACGATCGCTTGTCAGAAATCATAAGCTCCCAATTTTGCTCTTCTCCAGCCATCATGCTATCTCTAGAGAAGTCTGATGATCATGCACCGCCATTTCAAATTGCCATTGATCCATCGGATCAGATTGGTGCTGACATTGTCGTCCTTACTGCTTCCAGTATCATTACTCCCTAGCACAACTCATGCAGAGTCTGAACCCGATTCGCTCTTCCCCTCAGGCGAAGCCTTTCAGCCTTTCAAGGTCACTCTCCAACCCCAGATCACAACCAACCCACTTCCTTTCTGGGATGAGGCAACGTCTGGAAGCCTTTCGATCCAAACGAATTCGGATAGCATCACTCTGGGGATTCCGCCTCTTGCCGCGCAGGATGAGATCGGTTGCTTCGCCCTGACGATTGTATTCCAGGACAATGGAGACGGAGGTCCTGTCGTGGAATGGGTTTCCTCAGATGGGTCCTCCACGCTGCTGAGCGCCGGGTTGGGTGAAAATGGAGTAGCGATTGGTTTGAACTCCCGCACGCTTCTTATCGGACAATCACTTGCTCTCGACGGTGGAAAGGTCAAGGTGTCTTTTGCCGGGAGGTTTCAACGCCTTCTTTCCGTTACTCTCCGACCGGCCCGGAATGTGGAGTTAGGATCGGTTGACTGGGGAAATCAACCCGCCCTCCTTGATGGAAAGGATCATGTGCTTGATGCACTGGAGGTCACTGGTTCTGATATGGTTCTAAGTAGGGGAGACAGCTATAAGGGGGCGGTGGTTGATGCCGAGCTATCCGCCTTGCCCGTCCGCTTGGATCAACCCGGTGGTCAGGCAGTTCTGGAATTTGATGTTCCTCTGGCTGACATACCTGCGGGAAGCTACCTTCACACCCAAGTGGGTGGGCTTGATCCAGCCTCGTCCATTTTGGTGGAAATCAACGGCGTGCAATACGGAGCGCTTCAACTCACCCCGTTTTCTCTCGACGACCCGAGCGTTTTATTTTCGACTTCCGGAAGATTGCTCGTTGCAGGATGGAGAAATGGTTCACTCTTCCTTCCTTCGAATCTGTTTCAGAAAGGCGAAAACTCTATCGTGCTCACCTTACAGCGACCCCCCGGGGATGAAGGCAAACCAGTCTTTCTTCAAAAGACCCGCATTGAGGTTTTACTATCTGCACCCGCAACCTCCTCGGCTACCCATGACTCACCACAACCTGATTCAAAGTCATCAGCAAAGCCCGCGATGTCGTCCTTACAGCGTTCTTCACTACCATCTCCCACCGACAAGACCCTTTCCACAGGATCGCTCTACGGTGATCCGCCACCCTCTCTCTTCCATGCACCTACTCCCAACTCATTACATCCCTGAGCGATCAACCCCTCCCACGTCGGTGGCACTTGACCGGAACGCTGTGATGGAGGAGATATAAAGATCCCATGGATTCAGCCCCGTTACGACCTTCCAGAATGAACGATCATCGAATCAATCACATCCACATCGGATTCCGACGCGACTCAGGATATACTCTTTTTGAGATCATGCTGGTACTGGGCATCATTGCGGTACTTGTGGGATCAGCAATTTATATGCTTGCGGGCAACATAGATGTGGCAAAGGAACAGAGAGTTCAGAGTGATATTCAGGCGATTTCGATGCAATTGCGAACTTACGAAATGCTAAACTATAGGATGCCTTCCAGCGAACAGGGTCTTAGGGCCCTTGTTCAGATGCCATCGAGTGATCCGAAGCCCCAGCACTGGAAAAAATTAATGGAAGCAGTTCCTATAGACCCTTGGGGGAATGAATACGTCTATCACAACCCGGGCAAGTTCAAGACAGATAGTTATGATCTCTATTCTCTCGGACCCAAGGGCGTCGAAGGGGATGGGAACATCGGCAAATAGAGCGACTTATTCCCGTTGTGTTCCCCGCCGGTTATCGTTTTCGCCGGCCACTCTCACGGCCATGGAAGGGTTTTCAAAAATCGTTCGACGGCTTTACCCTTCTGGAAATCCTCATCGCTCTGGCGCTGGTTGCAATCCTCATGGGAGCGTCGTTGCCCTATCTTTATGATTCATTCGCCGTATCAGACGGTGATCGGACCGCTTCCGAGCTAACCTCTCGGGTTCTTGCAACCCGTAGGGAGGCAATGGAAAAAAACGAACAAAAGGTGTTGAAGATTACTTCAAACGGTATCACCGGCGTCACCCTCACGCACGGAATCATGGGAATTCAGTACAGTTGGAATTTGTCAGCCCCTAGATATCCGTATCGGAAACGGAGAGCATGAGATCATCCTTTCCTTCGATGCGCTTACAGGACAACTCGTCCATGACCGTTGAACAGGCGGTTTGCAAAAAAATACATATGCCCTTCATAGTGCAGAATGATCTGGGAAACAGGAAACCTGTTGGCAGGGATGGATTCACCCTGTTTGAGGTTCTCATAGCCCTCGCGGTCTTCATGATCGCCGTAACGGGGCTCGTCATAGCCATCAATACATCCCTGCAAGTCATTCTTGAGGTTCGTCAGCGATCCTACTCGAGGGAGATGCTCGAGTCACGACTCGCACTGTGCCAAGCAGATCCTCCTCAAGTCGGTTCACCCCGCGTGATCGAAGCACGGGACAACCACGGGATGCGCTTAGAGGAATTACTCCTTCCATATGATGCTAAAGATGCCAAGGGAGGGGAAATCACCGGTTTGAAAAAACTGCAGATCAAAGCAATTGGCAACGGAACGAGCAATTCTGCTGAAATCCTGCTTTATCAGCCATGATTCGAGAGAGGCGTCTGACAGGCATGAAACACCCCCAGGCAAAAGCCTTCACTCTGATCGAGGTCGTAGTCTCCATGGGCATTCTCGCCCTGCTGGCCGCATCAGTCTACGCCATAGTTCGTTCGGCCATCAATGCCTCACAGGCTGCAATGGACCAGCAACTACAATTGCGCCGTGTCGATGCGTTCCTACGGGTGACGAGGGATGCTTTCCTCAACCTTCCGGCCGAAGCGACCCTTACCTATGCGATCGAAAAGGGTTCGGGAGGTCAACCTGAACAACGCTTGACGATCGCCAAAGCTCGCGGACTGTTCGGGATCCCGAGTCTTGGCGGGGGATCTCTCGTCTTGGCCGCAAGGCCGCGTTCCGATGGAACGCGCACCATTACAATGCTTCGAATTCCCCCTAATGCACAACCGCTTGACGTGGAACACGCCATGTCTGCTCCGGGCATTCCTTTGCTTCCAGGCGTGATCAAGCCCAGATGGAGTTTTTTTTCTGACGGCAATTGGGCTGAGGAATGGACTGATGACAGCCACCGCCCCTCTCTGGTGAGGCTCCAATTCGAAATGAACGAACTTCCCGATCCAGTAG
>Ga0209697_10010386_pt1 | contig 10084 bp, 9 predicted proteins | sample AliMusrvi5mmetaG_FD_184115 | JGI IMG/M metagenome (GOLD analysis project Ga0209697, IMG submission 184115) | Freshwater lake bacterial and archeal communities from Alinen Mustajarvi, Finland, to study Microbial Dark Matter (Phase II) - Alinen... | ecosystem: Environmental > Aquatic > Freshwater... | reverse complement strand
CCCAGGGGTCGCGGGCTTAGAGCCGCTGTTCTTCCTCCTCGTGCTCGCTGGCCGGGTCTACGGCCCGGGCTTCGGCTTCGCACTCGGCGGCTTGACCATCCTCGTCTCGGGCATCGCCACCGGCGGCGTCGGTCCGTGGTTGCCGTTCCAGATGCTCGCGGCCGGGTGGGTGGGCGCTGGCGCGGGGATGTTGCCTGCAGGGACCGGCCGCGCTGAGCGCTGGGTGCTTGCTGGCTACACAGGCGTCGCGTGCATTCTCTACGGGACGGTGATGAACCTGTGGTTCTGGCCGTTCGGCGTCGGCGGGTCGACCTCGATCTCGTACGTGGCTGGCGCCGGGCTGGCGACCAACCTGCGTCATTTCATCGCCTTCGACCTCGCCACCTCGCTCGGCTTTGACCTGCCCCGAGCGGTGCTGAACGCCACCCTCATCCTGCTCGTCGGCGCGCCGGTGCTCGTGGCGCTGCGTCGAGCAGCGGCACGCACTCGGCTCGGCCCAAGCGTGGAGGTGCTCTCAGAGGTGGCTGAAGCTCCCTGACTCCTCCTTGGTCATGTGGGCAGTCATCGGGTGCTTGATGAGGTGCTCGACGGCAGCGGCCATGTCGGTGAGGAGGTTCTCGGCCAAGTCTCTCGAGAGGTCTCGCCGAACGAGGATCCGCTGCACGGTGGTCTCTGAGAGCTCGCCGGTCAGCGGGTACGCCGGGACCAGCCAGCCATGCGTGCGGAGTCGGTCGGCGAGGTCGTAGAGGGTGAACCCGTAGTCGGCACCTTCGGGGATGCGCCAGGTCAGCGCCGGGATGCCCTTCATCGGGTCCGGCTCGTAGATCATCTCGATGCGGTGCAGGGCCTTGAGCTCGTCGGTCAGGTAGCGGGCGATGTCGTAGGCATCGCTGTGCACCTCTCGATAGCCACCTCGCCCGAGGCGGATGAAGTTGTAGTACTGGGCGATGATCTGCCCGGCTGGCCTCGAGAAGTTGATCTGGAAGACGGGCATGTCACCCCCCAAGTACGACACGTGGAAGATCAGGTCGTCGGAGAGGAATTCAGCGTCTCGCCAGACGACCCAGCCGACGCCGAGCGGTGCGAGCCCGAACTTGTGCCCGGAGGTCGAGATCGAGTGGACCCGATCGATGCGGAAGTCCCAGACCAGCTCCGGTGCGCAGAAGGGGGCGACGAAGCCCCCTGAGGCACCATCGATGTGGATGGGGACATCGAGACCGGTCCGAGCCTCCAGGTCGTCGAGCGCGGCGGCCAGCGCTGCGACGTCCTCATAGGCGCCGGTGTAGGTCACCCCGAGGGTCGGCACCACCAAGATGGTGTTCTCGTCCACCTGGGCCAGCATCTGCTCTGGATCCATGCCGAAGCGTCCAGGCGCCATGCCGACCTCACGGATCTCGACGTCCCAGTAGCGAGCGAACTTGTGCCAGACGACCTGGACAGGACCACACACCATGTTCGGCTTGTCGGTCGGCTTGCCAGCCTTGGCGCGTGCTTCGCGCCAGCGCCACTTGGCCGCCATGCCGGCGAGCATGCAGGCCTCTGAGGAGCCGATGGCCGAGGTGCCGACCGGGTTGGTGCCCTTGGGCGCGTTCCACAGGTCGGCGAGCATGTTGACGCATCGCTTCTCGAGCTCAGCTGGGTGCGGGTACTCGTCCTTGTCGATCAGGTTCTTGTTCTGCCCGTCGATCATCAAGGTGGTGACGTTCGCCTCCTCCCAGGTCTGGCAGAAGGTGGCGAGGTTCTGGCGAGCGTTGCCGTCCAAGAGCAGCTCGTCCTCGATGATCTTGAGCGCGTCGGCGGGGTCGAAGGTGTCATCGGGGAACTTGTAGCGCGGCAGCGACTTGTCGACGTCCTGGCCGACGTGGACGGTCGATTCGAGGTGCTCCTCGATGGCCTTGCGGTGGTGGAGTGGCATTGGACCTCCTCGTCGTGCGCTGCAGAGGCGCTCGGATCGTCGACGCCGAGCCTAACGGGATGGCGCTAGGGCCTCATGGTCTGCCCGCCGTCGACGCACACCACGTGACCGGTCATCCAGCGAGCCGCATCGGAGAGCAGGAAGAGGCACATGCCGGTGAGGTCGTCGGGCGTGCCCTGGCGCTTGATCGCCAGGCTGGCGATGATCGGGTCCATGAACTCCTTGGGAACGACCGATCGGGCTGCCGCGGTGTCGATCGGTCCCGGCGCGATGGCGTTGACCCGGATGTTCATCCCGCCGAGCTCGTGGGCGAGCTGGTTGGTCAGGGCGTTGACCCCCGACTTGGCCAGACCGTAGAAGTTTGAGTACAGGTAGGCAGCCGTCGACGACTGGTTGACGATCGCACCACCGCCTCGCTTGCGCATCGAGCGATACACGGCCCTCGTGCAGGTGAGCGCGCCGAGCTGGTTCACCGCAAGGAACCTGGTCAGATACTCCCAATCGACGCTGAGCAGCATGTCGATCTCCATGCCGCCGAAGATGGCTGCGTTGTTGACCAGGTGATCGATGCCGCCATAGGTCTCCTCGGCGAACGAGGCCATCGCTCTCGCAGAGTCCGGGTCTGCGACGTCGACCCTGCACGCACTCGCCTCGCCTCCCTGCGCCCTGATGCCGGCAGCCACGGCTTCCGCGCCGTCAAGGTCGATGTCAGTGACCACCACGCTGGCGCCTGCTCGAGCGAGCGCCTCGGCATAGGCTTGGCCGATACCCCCGCCGGCCCCGGTGACCACCGAGATCTTGCCAGTGAAGTCGAAGGTGACCTCGTCGTTGCTGGTGCTCATCTGCCTGCCTCCTCGTTTGCAGCTTGCTTGCGTCGTCGTGCGATGACCTTCTCCGCTGCCTCGTTGATGCCCGTCGACAGCGGCCAGCCGACATAGTGGGCGAGGTGGATCACGAGCTCTCGGACCTGGGTCTCGTCGAGCTCGTCGCGCTCCATGGCCGCGCCGAATTGGATCTCGAGCAGGTTGGGCAGCCCGAGGGCGCTGAGCGCACCGATGGTCAGGAGCCGGCGGTCCCGCAGATCGAGGCCCGGCCGAGTCCAGATCTCACCGAAGAGGTGGTCGACGGTGACATCCACGTAGCCCCCCTCGATCTGGTCGGGATCGACGCTGAAGCTGTAGACCTCCTCCATCTTGGCCATGCCGGCCCGACGGGCCTCGCTCTTGTCCTCTGACATGCTCACGCTCCCTCAGCGATCGATTTGGTCTCCAGGTACTCCTCGAAGCCGGCCACGCCCATCTCACGGCCGATTCCCGACTGCTTGTAGCCACCGAAGGGGACGTCAGGGCTGAACCAGATGCCGCCGTTGACCCCAACCGTGCCGGTGCGGATGCGATGAGCGACGCTCACGGCCCGATCTCGATCTCCTGAGAAGACAGAGCCGGAGAGCCCATAGGCCGAGTCGTTGGCGATGGCCACCGCGTCGTCATCCCCGTCGTGGGGGATCACGACCAAGACCGGCCCGAAGATCTCCTCCTGGGCGACCCTCGAGGAGTTGTCGATGCCGGTGATGAGCGTGGGCTCGACGAAGAAGCCCGCCTCCTTGTCGGCTGGTCGGCCACCGCCGAGGACGATCTGGCCGCCCTCGGCTCGGGCGAGGTCGATGTAGCTCATGACTCGGTCGCGCTGGCGGGCTGAGATCAGCGGCCCACAGATGGTGCCGGGATCGGTCGGGTCACCAGCGGGCAGCAGCGCCATGGTGGCGGCGGTCTGCTCGACTGCCTCGTCGAAGCGGCTGCGCGGGACGACGAGGCGAGTGGTGATCGCACACCCCTGCCCCGCATGGGTGCACACGGTGAAGGCGGCCATGGCGGTGGCGCCGCCCATCTCGGCGTCATCGAGGATCACGAAGGCCGACTTGCCACCCAGCTCCAAGAACACCTTCTTCAAGGTGGCCGAAGCGTCAGCCATGACCTTGCGACCGGTGGCGGTCGACCCGGTGAAGCTGATCTGGTCGACGCGTGGGTCAATCGAGAGCAGCGCGCCGAGCTGGTGGTCCGACGAGGTCACGACGTTGAACACGCCTGCAGGGATGTCGGTCTCCTCTGCGACGAGGCGCCCGAGCACCGACGCGCACCACGGGGTGTCCGGCGCCGGCTTCAACACGACGGTCGCGCCTGCGGCCAGGGCAGGTCCCACCTTGGCCAGGTTGATCTGGTGGGGGACATTCCATGGCGAGATGGCGCCGACCACACCACCGGCCTCCTTGCGGATCCAGCGATGCGAGCGCATCCCAAGCGGATCAGCGATGCCGAGGTCCTGCTCCCACTCGTAGCCCTCAGCGAGATCGGCGTAGTAGCGAAGTCCCTCGACGGGACTGTCGAGCTGGGCGTGCGTGGTCATCGACAGCGGCGACCCGACCTCGGCGACGGTCATTGCCCGGATCTCATCTGCGTGGGCGACGAAAGCATCATGGAGCTGGCGCAGACACCTGACCCGGAGCGCCGTGTCGGTCGCCCACCCGCTCTCGTCGAAGGCTCGCCTCGCAGCGGCGATTGCTTCGTCCATGTCCTCGCCGTCACCATCAGCAGCGACGCCAAGCACTTCCTCGGTCGCTGGGTTGATCGTCTCGAAGACCTTCCCGTTCCTGGCGGGGCGCAGCACGCCGTCGATGAGGAGTCGCTCCTCGCCTCTGATCTCACTCATTGTCATCCCTCCACCTCCGCAACACCGAAGACATGCTCGATCGAGCTGCTCGCGACCTCTACCCCGGGAAGGTCGAGGCCGAGGTGCTGGGCGGTGGCGAGCGCCGCGAGCAGGTCCTTCTTGGCCAGCGCCGCGCCCGCAGCCATGGCGGCGATGAAGCCGGCATCGTCGTCTGGTCCGAACTGGGCCACGGTCGGGCGCAGGAGGAGTGTCGCAGCGCCGCCGATCTTGGCGTCGGAAGCCCGGATGACCGTGGCCAGCTTGGACAGCTCGACGCCAGCAGCCTCAGCGATCTGGGCGCCCTCGTAGGCCGCGAGCCAGCCGCCGTACTGCACCACGTTGCGCGCCAGCTTGGCGATCAGGCCAGTCCCGAGCCCACCCATGGTGACCACGAGCGAGCTCATTGCGTCGAGGACTTCACCAGCTGCCTCGATCGAGGCAGCGTCGCCCCCGACCATGGAGATCAGCTCCCCGCTCTTGGCTGCAGCGGGGCCGCCGGAGACACCGCAGTCGATGAGCGACGCCCCGACCTCGCTGGCGGCCTGCGCCATAGCGACGATCGTCGGAGGGCTGATGGTCGAGACGACCACGACCACCGTGCCGGGCTGGATCCCCTCGAAGGCACCGCCCTCTCCAGCCAGTACCGCCTCGACCTGGGCGTCGTTGACGACAGCGACGACGATGACATCGCTCTGGCGTGCCAGCTCAGCTGCGCTGGTCGTCGTCGTGGCTCGGTCAGCGAATGAGTCGAGGATGTCATGGCGAAGGTCACAGACCGTGGTGGGCACCCCGGCAGCGATGCAGCTCGCAGCCACTCCGGCACCGATGTCGCCCAGGCCGATGACCCCTGCTCGCGTCGTTTCCCCTTGGCTCACCGTGGCCCCCCTTGGCTCCTCGTCATCACCCATCTTCGCCGCAGCCGCCGCACGGCGCTCAAGCATGGACACGTGTCTGGACTGTAGTCTGATCGCGTGGTCGACGGAGGGGGAGCCATGACCGATTCGCTGAGAGACCTGCCTGATTACTCGGGACCGTTCGATCCAGACTTCCGCTACGAAGATCTCTCGAAGGAGGCGCTGGTGCGGCTGGTGCGCGAGTTCGCCCAGATCGTCCACCTCCTGGATCGATCCATGTGCGCAGCGATCGGCATCAGCCATGGCGGGGCAGAGGTGAATCGGCTCGCCATCGAGGAGTGGCGGGGGGCAAGTCCGGTCTACGGCGAGCGCCTTCGCCGCATCATGAACGTGCACGGCGACGGCATCGAGGCCATCTTCAAGGTCCTCCAGCTCGACCCGGGCTTCCCGCACCACTACATGGACGTGCGCTATGAGGTGGTCGATGAGCGGCACGGCTTCTTCGAGCTGGCATACTGCGGCGCACTCATGGACGCAGAGCCGTGGGGCGACTCGATGGTCACCGGGATGTGCCACCACATCGAAGACGGCACCTTCGACTACACCGCCCAGGCGGTCAACCCCAAGGCGCACATCTCCCACGTGCACCGACCACCTCGCGTCCCCTCTGATCGCGCCCCGCACTGTCGGTGGGAGGTGACCATCGATGAGGACAACGAGACGCTTCCTGAGGCCGACATCACCAAGATCGTCCGGATGACGACGGCAGCGACCTTCGAGTACCCACCGATGCGAGACGGTACCCCCCACATCCCGTCTGCCCCCGGGTCACCCTCATGATGGTCGTGGCGCTTCGGCCGACTGGCCGCCAGCTCTCCGAGCGTCAGGTCGAATCGATGGGTGCGCTGCTCGCCGCCGCAGAGGTCGAAGTCGAAGAGGTCGGCTACGACCGGCTCTCGGTCCGCTCGGTGGCGAAGCGAGCAGGCGTGGCGCCGGCGACCGCCTACACCTACGTGAGCTCGAAAGATCACCTGCTGGCTGAGATCCTCTGGGCCCGGGTGCTTGGCGCTCCGGTCCCAGATGTTGACCTCGAGGTCGATGTGGCTGCACGGGTCGCTGGTGCAGTGGACGCGCTGAGCGCCCTGTCGGTGGGAAGCCCGGCGCTGATCGCCGCGTGCACCCAGGCACTCCTCAGCTCGAACGTGGATGTCGCGAAGCTGCGAGAGGCGATCGGCACAGAGGTCTACCGTCGGCTGCGTGTGGCTGCCGCAGGCGAGTGCGACGACGAGGCGGTCGCAGTAATTGCCACCACCTACTTCGGCAGCCTGCTCTCCGCGGGCATGGGGCACATGGGCTACGACGAGGTCGCTGCGTTCGCAGCACGCGCCACTCGCTTGCTCGTTGCTGGGGCGAGAGCAGGGGACGCCACGTGAGCCTCTTCAGCCCCTACGACTATGCCTTCCACGAAGACCCCTATCCGATCTATGAGCGTCTTCGCCGAGAGGCGCCGCTGTATCGAAACGACGAGTTCGACTTCTGGGCGCTGTCTCGCCACGTCGACGTGCTGGCCGCCTTCCGGGACATCGACGGCTTCTCCAACGCCAATGGCGTCTCGCTGGATCCGTCCGCGTATGGGCCCCACGCCAGCCAGACCATGTCATTCCTGGCGATGGATCCTCCGAAGCACACCCGGATGCGCAAGCTCGCCAACAAGGGCTTCACGCCGCGGACGGTCGCCCAGCTCGAGGATCGGGTGCGAGAGATCACTGTCGAGCACCTCGAACCAGCCCTCGACCTCGGCTCGTTCGACTTCATCGCTGACTTCGCGGGCAAGGTCCCGATGGACGTGATCTCTGAGCTCATCGGGGTCCCACGCGCCGACCGTGCCGAGCTTCGCCGGTTGGCCGATCTCGTGGTCCACCGCCAAGAGGGGCTCTTCGACGTGCCCGTGGCCGGCCAGGAGGCCGCACTCGAGATGGTCGTCTACTTCGCCGAGATGGTCACCGAGCGGCGTCGTCATCCAGGCGACGACCTCACCTCAGAGCTGATCGAGGCCGACATCGAGGGAGACCGGCTTCACGATGAGGAGCTGATCGCCTTCTTGTTCCTGATGGTGGTCGCCGGCAATGAGACGACCACCAAGCTGCTGGGCAATGCCTGGTACTGGGCCTGGCGCAACCCGACGGAGCGAGTCAAGCCCTTCGCAGACGCAGCCCGAATCCCCGCGTGGGTCGAAGAGACGCTCCGCTTCGACAACTCGAGCCAGATGGTGCTGCGCACGCTCAAACGAGACCTCACGGTCGACGGGACGACGGTGGCGGCAGGGGAGCGCGTGCTGCTCCTGATCGGCGCCGCCAACCGTGACGAGACCGTCTTCGAGGCCCCAGATCGCTACAACCTCGATCGAGACACCACCAAGAGCCTGAGCTTCGGCAACGGCCGTCATTTCTGCATGGGAGCGCCGCTGGCGCGTCTTGAGGGCCGCGTCGCTCTCGAGGAGCTGGTGCGACGGGTGGCCGACTACGAGGTCGACATGGCAGGGACCCGCTGGGTCCACTCGAGCAACGTCCGAGGCTTCGAGGCCCTGGCGACAACGGTGGAGGTGCGCTGATGTCACCACGGGTGGTTCATCCCGATCGACGGCCCGCGGTGGTGACTGGTGCGTCATCAGGTATCGGCCGCGCTGCCGCGGTGACGCTGGCTGCGGCTGGACATCCCGTTGTCCTCGGCGCTCGGCGGCTGAGCGAGCTGGAGGCGGCGGCGGACGAGATCCGCGCCGCTGGGGGAGAGGCGCATCCCTTCGTGCTCGACCTCGCCGAGGCGGCCTCGATCGAGTCATTCGCCGCTGCCGCAGTGGCTGCGGTCGGCGAGGTGGAGATCGTCGTCTCCAACGCTGCGCTCAACCCAGCCGGATCGATGCTCTCGACGCCACCCGACGAGTTCGAGGCGGTGCTGGTAGTCAACATGCAGGGCACCCATCGGCTCATGCAGGCGCTGCTGCCGGCGATGATCGAGCGACGTCGAGGCGACGTCGTCATCGTCACCTCCGACGTGGTGGTGAACCCACGGCCGTCGATGATCGCCTATGTCTCGTCGAAGTGGGGACTCGAGGGCTATGCCCGCACCCTCCAGATGGAGCTCGAGGGAACAGGAGTCCGCGCCACGGTGCTCCGCCCAGGGCCGACGCTCACCGCGATGGGCTTCGACTGGGATCCCGACACCACGGTGGCAGTGCTCGAGGAGTGGCAGGCATGGGGGCTGGCTCGTCACTCAAACTTCATGCGTCCTGAGGGCGTGGCTGAGGGGATCCTGGCTGTCGTCAGCCTGCCTCGAGGCACGCACGTGACCACCATCGAGCTCCACCCAGAAGCTCCGATCAAGGAGGACCGATGACGACGACCAACCAGATCCCGATGGTCTCAGGCGCAGGACCGGAGAACGGTCACTTGGAGGAGATGCGGACCGACCCCATCGGCTTGCTTGAGCGGATCCGCACCGAGTGCGGCGATGTCGGCCGCTTCGACCTTGCCGGTCGAGATGTGACGGTGCTCAGTGGCGCTGGACCCAATGAGTTCTTCTTCCGGGCTCCTGAGGAAGTGCTCGACCAGGCGGAGGCCTATCCGTTCATGAAGCCGGTGTTCGGCGAGGGCGTGGTCTTCGACGCATCGCCTGAGCGGCGACGAGAGATGCTCCACAATCAGGCGCTCCGTGACAAGTTCATGCGCGGGCACGCGCAGACCATCGCCCGTGAGGTCGAGGAGATGGTTGCCGAGTGGGGTGATGAGGGGGAGATCGACCTGCTCGACTGGTTCGCCGAGCTCACCATCTACACGTCCTCATCGTGCCTGATCGGTCGTCGTTTCCGGTTGGCGCTCGACCGGCGCTTCGCCGATCTCTACCACCACCTCGAGCAGGGCACCGATGCGCTGGCCTTCGTCGACCCCTACGCCGACATCGAATCGTTCAAGGTGCGCGACGAGTCCCGGCTCGCCCTCGTCGCACTGGTCCAGGAGATCATGGACAAGCGAGCGATCTCACCGGCGCCCGCTGACGAGGATCGAGATCTCCTTGACGTCCTCATGTCGATCAAGGATGACGAGGGTGGCCTTCGCTTCAGCGCGGACCAGGTGACCGGCATCTTCATCTCGATGATGTTCGCCGGCCACCACACCACCTCGACGACTGCATCGTGGATGATCATCGAGCTGCTTCGCACCGAGGGTGCGATGGCGTCGGTGGTGGCGGAGCTCGATGGGCTCTTCGCCGAGTCTGACGACGTGAGCTACCAGGCGCTGCGCTCGATGCCCCACGTCGAGGCGGCACTCAAGGAGACGCTTCGGATGCATCCGCCGCTGATCCTCTTGCTCCGCGTGGCGAAGGAGGACGTCGAGGTCGAGGGCCACCAGATCGCAGCTGGTGAGATGATCGGCGCCTCGCCGTGGATCTCGAACCACCTGGCAGCTGACTTCCCAGATCCCTACTCGTTCGACCTCTCCCGCTACTTGGACGGCAACGAGGCGGATCGTGACAACCCGTGGACATGGATTCCGTTCGGGGCCGGCCGGCATCGCTGCGTCGGCGCAGCATTCGCGCTCATGCAGCTCAAGGC
>Ga0209697_10010385_pt1 | contig 10084 bp, 7 predicted proteins | sample AliMusrvi5mmetaG_FD_184115 | JGI IMG/M metagenome (GOLD analysis project Ga0209697, IMG submission 184115) | Freshwater lake bacterial and archeal communities from Alinen Mustajarvi, Finland, to study Microbial Dark Matter (Phase II) - Alinen... | ecosystem: Environmental > Aquatic > Freshwater... | reverse complement strand
GCGGCGCAGCGTGATATGGTTTCTGCCGAGTGGGCGTTTCCAGGCCGGGTCATTCGGGCCGAAAAGTGTCACACAGCGGGTTCCCACGTGCGCGGCCAAATGCGGCAGCGAACCGTCCGCCGCCACCACCCATGCCTGCTCTGCCAGCAGCGGCAACGCGTTTGCCAGCGACGCGGTCCTCAAAAAGGGCAACCTGCCGCCAAGCCGGTCTAGCAACACTTCGGCCACCCGGCCACCCTGTGCCAACCCGGCGATGGTCAGCGACCACCCGGCTGCCTGGAGTGCCCGCGCCAACTCGGTCCAGCGCTCCAGCGGCCACTCGTGGCTGGGTCCGAAATCCGAATCCGGGCTCAGCAGCAATGCCTGGGGTTGGCGCGGCAACCCGAGGGCCACCGGGGCGAAGATGCCGGCTTGCGAGGTGTCCAAGCCCAAGGATTCCACCAACGCCAAATAATGGCGCACCCGATGCTCGATCGGACGGGCCTCCGCCACCAATTCCACCGGATGCGTCAGATGCTTTTTCAACGGCTTTTCATTGGGCCCGAGCCGCCGGGCAATCCTGGCCCGAACACAGGCGTCGGCCGCCACACCCGGCTCCCATAAAAGAGCCGCCTGCCACCGGCCAGCCAATTCGCCCGCCAGCACCCGCGGCTTGGTTTTGGGCGGAAAATCGAGCACCGTGAGCCCCGGCAGTGTCTCCCAGTACCCACGTTGTCCGGCCTCGCACAACACACCCACACCGACGCCCGACGCCAGCAGTGCCCGCAGCGCCGGCAGCGAAAAACACGCCTCATCCCAGCGCCCGGGCGCCGCGATCAACATTCCACCACCGGCTTGAGCTTGGGTCGTCACGCCGACCACCATAGCCTCCACTCTCGTCCCCGCAACCAGCAAAGTCACGGGATCCGGCCTTACTCCGGGGGAAAAGAACGCCGAATTTTTTGCACCGTGAACCGCCACGCAGATGATCCTTCCGGCTGCAAAGAGCGCGATTCCAAGTCAGCCACTGCGCCGGTGGGTGTATAAACGCCCTGTAGTTTCCCGCCCGGATCACGAACTCTGTACGTAAGACCAAGGTCCAATGCCCAATTGCCAATCCCCATTTGACTCTCGCTTCAGCGGTGTCAATCTCCTCCGCCAACAGCTACCCCCAACCCCACCTAAGAACCCAGTTTACCTATGAAAGTCCATAGAACTTCGTCTCCTTTTTCGCGTTTGCTCATCGTGCCCCGTCATCAAACGGGCAGAATCCGCGTTTGTTTCTGGCTTGTGCTGACGAGTGCCACCATTCTGGCCTCGCAACCGCTCAATGCTACGCTGATTCTCACCTATGCAGGGAGCACTACTGCCGTCAATTCCACGATCTCGCACACGACTGTGATCGATTTCACTGCATTGACGACCAGTGGAGCCGGTGCCTATTCCAATGTCACGTGGACGGATCCCACTTTGGGAAATATAGGAACAATCGATCAGGTTTACATGCAACATGCGGATCAATTCGGCGGAGCCAATTATACGGTAGGCACGAGTCCGACGGGCTACTATCCTGTGCAGAGTGATCCGCCGAATGGTGTGGGTAAGAGCCAAGCGATTCCCGTCACCACACTCACATTAAGCACACCATCAGCCTACTTTGGGCTCTGGTGGTCAGCAGGGGACGCACATAATGTTTTGACGTTCTACAACGGTAACAACCCGATTGCGCAATATACGACAGCCACACTTCCCGGTTTACTTCCGAATACCTACCATGGAAATCCTATCGATAACAGAACTGATAATGGCGAGCCATTTGTATTTCTAAATTTCTACGCGTTGCAGGGGGAGCAGTTCACAAAGGTCGCTTTCACCAACGATAGCACGCGCACTGGATTTGAATCAGACAACTGGACGGTTCGTGCGAATGCGTATGGACTCTACCCGGGCGAGGATCCTCAGAATCTGCCAGGCGTTTTGGTCGGCACGGTTCCTGTTCCGGAACCATCCACCACAACGGCTCTCGGATTATCTGCGCTGGTCATTGCCGGAGCCCTTGCGAGGCGCCGCAGAGTCTGACTGGGATTGAAGCAAGGAGAGCGTCTGTTGCTGACTGAAAGCGCTCATATTGTGATAAGTTTTCCCGAGTGCTGGTTGAGGTTGGTTTTTCGCACTCGTGTCCTGTTGTCAAAGAAGTTCATGCTGGTGAGGTCTAGCATGCCGGGCACTGGCATGTTGTTGAGATTTAGCAAATGAGTTCGACCGATCTACAAATTGCCGTTGCATCTGATTCGCGCTATCTTACCGGGGCGATTGGACGCTGTCGAGCATTCGCCTGTCGGTTTCTCGGGAAACGGCGATCAAGGTGTTCTTCCTGCATGACGGCCTGACTGCGACCGAACAGCAGCGAGTACATACCGCCATGGCGAAGTTGAAATGCGGACCGGAGGTCGAGTTCGTGAAGGTGGATGACATGTTCGCTTCGTTCCCTTCCTTTCGACATGGTTCGACCATGACCTATGCGCGCCTGGTTCTTCCCGACAATATGACCGTGGAACGCCTTATTTATGTTGATGTGGACATTCTGGTGCTCAAAGACCTCAGCGAGTTGCTGCGCATGGATGTGCCGGAGACGGGAGTGGGCGGTGTGGTCGAGGGCTTCATCGCCCGCGACATGCCCATGGATCTGCCGGTGCCGCCGGATCCGCAACGGCCGTACCTGAATGCGGGGCTATTGATGATGGATTTGCCGAAGATTCGTAGCGCGGGCACCTTTGCCAAGGCGTTTGAGATGCTGCACAATTTTCCCAAATCCTGCAAGCAGCACGACCAGAGCGCACTCAACTATGTGCTGAATGGCGACGCCAAGGTGTTAGACGAGGAGTGGAATGTGCAAAGCGGGCAAATGTACTTTGACCCGATCGACGCGATCCCCAAGCTGGTTGAGCGCTCGCTCAACGTGCATTTCGTCACTGGGATCCCGACATGCCATATTCGCCGCTCATGTCACTGGAGCAGATGCAGCAAGCGACCCGCTCCGGGCTCATTACCATCGGTTCGCACAGCCTGCTCCATCGCCGACTCCAATCCATCACCCCGGACGAATTGAACCGGGAGCTTGAGCAAAGCCACCAGATCCTGGCCGCCGGCCTGGGTGACGGATATTTGCCGGTTCTAGCCTACCCATATGGCAATTACTCACAGAAGGTCGTCGAAAGTGCCAAGGATTCGCCCTACACGTATGCATTCACGATCAAGCGCGGCTTCTGGTTGCCTACCACGCCGTCTCACGAGGTCCCGCGATTCTGCGTTGGGTTTGAAGATGGCTATCCGTTCGTGTTCTTTGCCAAGTGCCTGCGCAACCGTCTCCGCGCGGTTATCAAATCCGCCCTATGTCGTTGACGCGCCAGGCTTGCCTGCGTCCATGGGAAGTGTCGTGGCAAAGGCGCTCCTGAAACACGAATTACTGCTGGGGCCAATGAGAAGAAGTTCACAAATATTTCAGTGGTTTGAGTGCCCAGATTGGCTCGACCAAAGTACGGAATGCAAGCCCCTGGAGATCGTGCTTGGCGATGGACGCATTCTCATATCGGAAGACATCTGATTCCGCTGGCATCCCACGCCCCCCCCGGCTCCTGGATCCCGGCGAAATGGCATTGGATATCGGGGCCAACATAGGCCAGATGACCAGTTTGATGCGACACCTGGCAGGGCCGAATGGCCAAGTCATCTCATTCGAACCCCATCCTGATATTTTCAATGAGCTTCAAGACAATATCAGGATGGATCCAGACCAGCACCTCATCGCCCCTGCCGTATTAAACCAACTGGCATTGAGCGATCACTCAGGCGAGATCACGCAGGTGGATTTCCTGGTCACCGGTCTCGAAGAGAAGGCGGAGAATTTCTGCGCGGGTCTTGGGAAAGAGATCGGAGAGCGTGCTCATTGTTCGCTATTTGTGAACGTATGTTCGCTTGAGGTAAACAACAAAAATCATTTTCACGAAAAAATTCAAAGTTGCGGTTCCATGACGATGAGCCAGGCGACGAGTTCCATGTCGTCGGATGAGGTGGGGGTTTCCGAGGCCATGGGCAGCAAGCCATCGCGACCCGAGAGCAGCGAGGTGGTGGCGCGGCGGGCGAAGGTGCGCTTGATGGATTCCATGGCGGAATCGAGGAGGTGGGATTCGTTGTGGCTCATGTTGGAGCCGTTGGCATTCCTGGCATCGAAGGAGTCGCAAAGATCGGTGAATGCGCTGACGTGATTGGCTGCGAGGGAGCGGAACAGGTCGAGGGCCTGCTTCGGTTGCATGAAGGTGTGAGGCCGACGTTGCCGTCATCGAGCACGTATACCAGTTACCTGTGAAGGACAAAGAGGAGCGGACGCATCGTTGGGGAGTCGTTTTTTTGAGGAAAGCCCGGAAATTCCCACGGAATGTCCCTGAAAAACCCGATTCTCGGGTGCACGGGCGAGGTTGTCGATCAGGGCTGGTCGATTTGCCGGGGATTTGGCAGGGGGTGAGCAGGCGTCCACGACGTCCGATTCCTCGCTCAGGCCACACTTGATTGCGGCCAAATTCAGTTAGTAAAAAGCTCGGATGGCTTGCCCTGGTTGTTCGGTCCGAAGGCCGGTGCCGTGCCGCTCAGATCCGGCTTCGAGGCAATCTTGATGCCATGCCTGGCAATATCGTCGAGCAGGATGCCCGTCCATTCGACGTTGCCGTCCAGCACCATGTCGATAACGCGCGGCAGGGTGTTAAGTTTAGGCACCAGCACATCGCCGGTCGTTCCGTGCGCCCGGGCCTGAATATCCATCTCGCGGAAATCGGGATCGATGTGGCTGCAATTCATGATCAGGTGCGCGTTGGACATCGGGGAGATGTAAGCTTTGATGAGACCATCTTTAGTTAGACGCAATCCGATGTCGCCGACCGACGAGACACGGTTCCCACCTTTGGGCGAGTCGATGAAGACGCCCTTCGACTTCCAACCGATGCCCAAGCGGGCGTCACGGGTCAGCGGACGCTCTGGCAAGCCGCCCTGCAGCGTGCCTTCGACGGTCAGGTCATCGCCCCAATCCATATTGGTGCGATGAGTGAAATACGCGCCATCCATCATGGCCAGCGTGGCACCCTTGCGGATCACCGGCGGCGTCCGGTTGCCCATGCCAATTTCTGAATCAGGGCCGACGATCATGGTGCCGGATTCAACCTGCCAATTGTCGTCCGACCAGTGGATGCCAATAAACTCGGTGGATGCCGTGGGCAGCTTTCTGAAGAAAAAGTGGTCAACCAACTGTGTGCCCCGCTTGTCCCAGCCGCCACTGAGGTTATCGTTCCGCCAGAAGGTGTTGCCGTCGCCGACGGCGCTGTCGGAAAACCTCGTGCTGCCGCCGGCCTTGATCCATATATTGCCGTGGACACTGAAGTGACCGATGACACAGGCGTGCGAGCCGACGGTCAGGTGCCGGAATGCCGAGCGTTGGTATTTTCGCCCATCGGTGAGTTTGACATAGTAAGTCAACTTGCCGAAATCAGGCAGGACCAGATCGGTATTGGCATCGAAGGGTTCTGTGGCAGGCTTGCCATCCTCCAGCCAATAGGAAACATCCCATCCATCCTCAGCTCCTTTGCCGGGGTTGGCCCACACCAGCACGCGTCCCTTGGGCCACTGGTATTGGGCGTAGCGCGTTTTCGCCACGTCGCCGGCCCACAGGCCTGGTTCGTTATACATTGGCTCGTGAGCGGTGGCCGTGGTGTAGACAGGCAGCGATGCCGCCTTGATATACCAACGGTCCGCAGCGGGATCGTTAGGCCGTAGTTCCGTGACATGAGGTTCCCGGATGTGCGGAACCACCGGCGCGGCAACCGACGGCTCCGCAGCCATGCTGGTTGGAGCCCATGCCATGAGCAAGATGACCGGAAGCATGGCGAACAATCCAGATCGATATTTGAAGTTTGATTTCATCTAGGGTATAAATGTTTGTTAGGTCTGGAAAAGCATTCCAGATTATACTTTGAAAATTCCGGAGTATTTAGGGACTGGCGAATGCAGCAACCCTAACAATTGAATTCAGGTGGGCGTGAAGGTGGCGTTTCATTCGATCAAGATTGATACTAGTAGGACGGATTGAACTTTCAGCGGATCCAATCGGACCTCCTAACTTCGTCTATCTCCAGTCCCGAGGGGTCACGACGAATCAATGACCCTATCATGCATACTCCCGGCTGACTATCCCCTCGAATGAGGGAATCGACACGTCGCCTAGCAAGGAGGACAATTTGCGCTTGCCACCATCCATTAAAAATCGCCTGATGCCACGCCGCTCTCGAACCATGAAGTGGAGCGTCCTTTTCCAACGTATCGTTCGCATGACAAATCATCCGTTTCGTGCCATTTCCCTGCCAGTTCTGGCATTCGCATGGGGAATCACCACGGCTTCCGCCTTGGTCAATCCCAGTCTCCAACCCGCCGATCTTTTCGACCGCTACGAAAAGGTAGTCCTGCTCAAAACCACCGCGTTGGACAACGACAAATCCACGGCGACCCTCGAAATCACCGGCCTAGCCAAAGGGGAATTCCCCGCCAAACAAGTGGTTCTAACCGCCACCGGCGATGCCGCCATGGATGCTTTCCGCGCCTTGGCCGTCACTGGCGTCGAGGTAGTCGCCTACGTCGGTGCCAAGGGCCGCGCGGGAGCGGACACCGTGCTTTTCTATCTCGGCGGAGAAGGCCGCTGGCAGAAGGGAACCATGACCGTGCCCGGCGATGCGCACACACCGGCCCGCTGGAATTGGACGGCGGATCTGGACAAGGACATGTATGGCACCTTCAACGGCCACCCCGGCCGCCTAGCGGAATTAATGATTGACATGTCTAACCACCGAGCATTTTTCCCCGCCCGCCCCTTCGATCAATTCAAGGATGATCAGATCGTCGGCACCTTCGACAAGCCTGTGCGCGGCGTCGCCTTGTATGATTTCAATGGCGACGGCCGACTGGACATCTATGCCGCCAGCGATGCCGGCGGGCGACTCTATCTCCAACAGGACAATCTCACCTTCACCGATGCCACGCATGAATCCGGCCTTGATGGCATCCGTGGTTGCAGCGTCTCCGTTGCTGACGCGAACCTTGACGGTCGCCCTGACCTGCTCATCAATGGAAAACTCTACCTCCAAGATGCCAAGGGGGGCTTCCATCCCTCAGCCGACGTCCCAGCCGACGCCAATCAAAACGTCAAAATGGCCGCCTTCGTGGATCTGAACCACGACGGCTATCCCGACATCGTGATCTCCAAAATCAACGGCGGACTCCACGCTTACCTCAACCCCGGCACCAAACCCGGACCCTACACCGACGCCACCACCGGCCTCGGGCTGGATGCACCGGCTTGCGGCGCTGGCCTGACAGGATTCTTCATTCCCGGCGACTGGGACGGATCCGGCAAAACCACCCTGTTTTACGGTGTCAAAGGCGGACTCCTGCTCGTTTCTAATCCGCAGGGGAAATTCAAACCGTTACCTAGCAAAATTCCCTATGACTTCAGTTCCCTTGGTGAGGATTCGGCCCTCACCGGTGCCGGCTGTTTCGCAGCCACCTGGATGCCGGATAGTCCCGATTATATCTTTGCCCACGATGGTGGCGTCAACATCCTCTCGAAGGTGAACGGCAAACCTTTCGATGGCGGGCAATTCGGCAATGAAATCATCGTCTCCACCTTTGAATGCCTTGCCGCCGCCGCCGAGGACCTCAATGCCGACGGCCGGGTCGATATCTATGCCATCAGCCGCAAAGCAGGCAGCCCTAACGGCTACTATGTCAATCGTGGCCATGGTTCATTCATCGCCAGCCTGCGTTACAAACCCAAAGCCATTCCCGGTCCGGCTCACCAACAGGGCGCGCTTGGCGTGGCCATCGGCGATGTGAACGGCGACGGTGCCAACGATATTCTGCTAGGCGGCACCGACGGCAAGCTCACCCTGCTCTTCAACGACACCCTCAGCCTCCGCCAACCCAAGGAAAGTTCCACCGCGCAGGAGAAAGTCCTGGAGCAAACCGGCATTGTCAGCGTCCGCGTCGTCGGCCCGCGCGGTGTCATCGGTGCCCGGGTCACCCTGCGGGACAAGGATGGGCACACCGTCACCGTGCGTGACATCGGATGCAACGTCGCCACCGGATGTGCGGGTCCTGATACCCTCAACCTGGCCGTGCGACAACCCGGTGAATACAAGCTAACCGTTCGCTATTCCGACGGGTTCACCTGTGACAAGCCCATCACGATCAAACCCAGGGTCCACGCCAGCGTCAGCCTGACCCGCGACGGCAATCCTTGATTCGCCTTCCATGACCCCACTCGCCGTCGTTCCCATTTTTGTGAATGCAGGGGCCGCCATTCTGCCCGCTGTGCTCGCCGGAATTGTTAGCTTGGCCGCCATTCTTTTCAAGCCCCGGGAGTGGCTGCGGATCTGCCGTACCCGGCCCGCTGTGCCGCTAGGCTTGCTTGCCGCCGGGATCCTGCTCTGGCTGACCGTGGGTTGGTTCAGCCGAGCTCCCGCCGCATCCTCGCGCAATAACAATCCCCCCACTGGCGAAACCAACTGGGTCCGTTTCGCCCTCGACCTTCAACAAGCCGAAATCCGTGCCGCCACCCAGCCTGAAGCCAATCAATCTAACACCGAAGCAACTGCTCCCAGCCTGCCTAACTACTTCCGTTCGGGTCCTGCCCGGACGGGACATGCCTGTGGTCCATCACCTATCGGATTGCAAGCCCTCTGGGAATATCCCGGCGAGGAAAACGCCATGATGCTGTCCTCGCCCATCGTTTGCGGCAATGCCGTCTATGGTGCCTCCACCGTGCTGGATCCGCCCGGTAGTTATGGGGCCGTCTTCCGCCTCAATGCCGCCTCTGGCGAAGCCGTCTGGTGCACCACCCTCAAAGACCCGCAAACCAAAAAGGATTTCAAGGGATTCTTCAGCTCGCCCGCACTCTCGGCGGATGGCAAATCCCTGCTCATCGGGCAGGGACTGCATCTCGACTTCGAGTCCGAACTCGTCTGCCTTGATACCCAGACCGGAGCCGTTCGCTGGATGATTCCCACTCCACTCCACGTCGAAGGATCACCTGCCATCGAAGGGGACATCGTGGTGGCCGGCGCGGGGGCCGTCGAAAAAGAACCCGAACACAAACCCAAGGGGAACCCTGAGAAAGAAGGCAACCCCGGTTATGTGTTTGCCGCCCGCATTTCCGATGGCAAGCTGTTATGGAAATACCCCGTCATTGATCCCGAAAGCTCGCCAGCAATCATCGATGGCGTGGCCTACATCGGCAGCGGCGTCAATGGCAATGCCGTCTGCGCCCTGCGCATTGCTCCGGATGAGGAACTCAAAACCAAGGGCCTGGATCGCTTGGTTTGGAAAACCACCACTCCTTACCCCGCTACAGGCGCAGTGAGCATCGACGGGGACTTGGTGATCATTGGCTGTGGCAAAGGCGACTTCGTCTTCGCCGCGCCAGATCCCGAAGGACTCGTCCTGGCGCTGGACCGCAGCACCGGCGCCATCCGCTGGAAAACCGTGATCCCCGACGCCGTGCTCGGAGCCATCGCCATCCGCGACGGCAAAGCCATCGTGCCTGTGCGCAACGGCGAAGTCCTCGCACTCGACCTCACCCATAACGGCAGCATCCTCTGGCGCACGCCCCTCGGCGAAAATGCCGCCGTGCTCGCCGCTCCAGCATTTACAGGAAGTTATGTGTATGCCATGAACCAGCGTGGCTACTTGTTTGTCCTGGATGCAACCCATGGCAATGTGATCGAACGCCACTACCTCAATAGTCCTAACAATCCTGGCGAACAAGGCCTCAGCCTCAGCGCCCCTTTCATCACCGGAGGCAAACTTTTTGTTGGCACGGAAACCGGCGGCCTGCGCGCCTTCACCGGAAAAACCCTGATCGAATGAGCCCTCAACCATCAGATATATCTAACGACGAATTTATCCTGCCGCTCGCCGCCAGCCAGGACGTGCAACTCGTCGGTGGCAAGGCCCTCAACCTGGCCCGCCTGATCACCGCCGGGTTTCCAGTGCCGGGTGGCTTTGTGATCAC
>Ga0209697_10010383_pt1 | contig 10084 bp, 8 predicted proteins | sample AliMusrvi5mmetaG_FD_184115 | JGI IMG/M metagenome (GOLD analysis project Ga0209697, IMG submission 184115) | Freshwater lake bacterial and archeal communities from Alinen Mustajarvi, Finland, to study Microbial Dark Matter (Phase II) - Alinen... | ecosystem: Environmental > Aquatic > Freshwater... | reverse complement strand
ACTGTAACTCGCGTGCTTAATAAAATAGATCTTCCACGCAAATTAATTTTAAATTCAGATTTGCAAAATTCTAAATTGATAGAAATATCTGCGGTCACCGGACAAGGCATTGAACAATTAAAAGACCAAATTGAGTTGGTGGCCATCCAAACACCTGCCACCGCTTCCGATTTAGAAATCGTTGTCAACGAGCGGCATGCCGATGCTTTGACACGGTCAATCAAAGAACTAAAATTAGCACTGAGTGAGTTACAATCGAATTCCAGTATTGAATTGTTAGCGCAACAAATTCGCATTGGATTTACAATCATCGGTGAAATCGTCGGAAAAACTACAACTGAAGATTTATTAGAAAATATCTTCAGAAAATTTTGTATTGGAAAGTGATTGACGTGTTGGTCTACCCAAAACGGTATCAAGTCATTGTTATTGGATCTGGTCACGCGGGAACTGAGGCCGCATTGGCCTCTGCAAGGATGGGCTGCGAAACCCTGCTATTAACAGCCAACCTCGACACGATCGCGCAAATGTCGTGCAATCCAGCGATCGGTGGTCTGGCAAAAGGACACATTGCCAGGGAGATTGACGCTTTAGGCGGTGAAATGGGCGTTAACACTGACCAGACAGGAATCCAATTCCGAATGCTCAACACCAAGAAGGGACCGTCAGTCCGAGCCCCACGGGCACAATGTGACAAAAAAGCCTATCAGTTCCGAATGAAGTGGGTCGTCGAGTGCCAGACAAAGTTGGATGTCAAACAGGCGATGGTCGAAGATATAATCGTTGATCACGATCGAATCAGCGGCGTCACCACAAAAATCGGCATGCGCTATGCCGCCGATACTGTTATTATTACGACTGGAACCTTTCTCCGCGGATTGATTCATATTGGCGACTCACAAGTTGAGGCAGGGCGCGCCGCGGAACCAGCATCGGTCGGACTCTCAGCAAGCCTGGCAAAATTAGGTTTTGAACTAGGGAGACTCAAGACTGGCACTCCACCACGGTTAAATCGTCGGTCAATCGATTTTTCAAAAATGGACATCCAAGCCGGTGACGAAAAGCCAGCGTTTTTCTCCTACCGCACTTCGCCAATGTTCCACGTGGAACAAATACCGTGTTACATCACCTATACGTCTGAGAAAACGAAATCACTTATCCTGGCAAATTTACATCGTTCTCCTCTGTATTCCGGAAAAATACAAGGAATCGGTCCGCGATATTGCCCATCGATCGAGGATAAAATCGTAAAATTTGCTGAAAAAGATCGACATCAGCTATTTTTAGAGCCCGAAGGTCGTAATACGGAGGAATTTTATCTCAACGGCGCTTCGTCGAGTCTTCCTGAAGATGTTCAGATAGATGTGGTTAGAAGTATTGCTGGACTTGAAAACGCGGAAATAATGCGGCCGGCCTATGCCATCGAGTACGACTACAGCCTACCGCATCAACTCCACGCAACGCTTGAAACCAAGAGAATTGAGGGACTATTCTTCGCCGGACAGATCAACGGGACTTCTGGCTACGAAGAAGCCGGTACCCAGGGCATTGTTGCTGGAATGAACGCTGCATTGAAGGTTCAGAATCGAAATCCAGTGGTATTTACACGAGCGGATAGTTATATCGGTGTCTTGATCGATGATTTGATTACAAAAAGCACCGAAGAACCTTACCGGATGTTTACATCACGTGCCGAGTATCGACTTCAACTCCGGCAGGACAATGCCGATTTACGGTTGACTCCCATTGGACACTCTGCCGGTCTTGTCACTGACGCTCACTGGGAATTGTTCTGCAATCGTCGACAATCGATTGAACAGGAAACGGCTCGATTGCTCCAATCACGCGAGGGTTCAAATACTCACGCAGAATTGTTGCGGAGGCCTGAAGTTAGCTACCGATCGCTGCCAAATGCGAATCTGAGTTTACCGGAAGACGTCCAACAACAAGTCGAGATTCAGATTAAATACGCCGGCTATATTGCAAGGGATGTCGAACAGATACAACGATTTACAAAACTTGAAGAGAAGCGGTTGCCGAACTGGATTGATTACGAAAAGGTCCCGTCATTACGGTTTGAATCACGCCAGAAGCTAATTAAGTATCGACCTGATTCGATTGGCCAAGCCTCGCGGATATCTGGTGTTACACCCGCCGACATCGCGATTCTATTGGTTTGGCTGAAGAAAGCCGAAGCTAATCAAACTTTGTGAGATTCGACGAGTTGTCGGAATTGATCAAACAGACAACCTGCTTCGTGTGGCCCTGGCGATGCTTCCGGGTGATATTGGACGCCGAAAACAGGATGTTTCTTATGCTGCAAGCCTTCGATCGTCCGATCATTCAGATTAATTTGTGTGATTTCAACATCTGGATTGTGCATGCTCTCGACATCCACGGCAAACCCATGATTCTGAGAGGTAATGAAGACTTTCCCGTTGGCCAAGTCCTTGACTGGCTGATTGGCCCCGCGGTGGCCGAACTTTAGCTTGAAACATTTTCCGCCAAAGGAAAACCCTAAAATTTCTAGACCCAAACAAATCCCAAAAATTGGCACATGACCGATCAGTTCGCGAACCGTTGCATGTGCGTAATCGAGCGGATCGGGGTCACCTGGGCCATTGGAAAGAAAAACGCCACGTGGTTTATAGGCCATTACTTCTGCTGCAGATGTTTGTGGTGGAACGACTTGAATACGAAACCCGCGCTGCCTGAGCCGTCGTAAGATATTATATTTCACACCAAAATCGAAAGCGACGATCGGAATATCAGCCGGACGAAGGTCATCGGTGTACTGCATCGTCCCTGAGGAATCTCGGAGGATTTTCCAATTCCGACTGAGTTTATCGTCAGGATCCCAAACGAATGGTTTTGGGTGGGCAACTTCCTTAACAAGATCAACGCCAACGATACCCCGCCATTCATTGGCACGTTGAACAGCCTCTTTATCGCTAATATCAGCAGTTGAAATACAGGATTTCATTGCGCCTTTGACGCGCAATATTTTTGTAAGCTTCCTAGTATCAATATCTTGCACGCCAGCAAGGTCGTGTTTTTTAAAGTAGTCGGATAACGATTGTTCGCTCCGCCAATTGGAAGTTACAGCCGACAGTTCGCGGACGAGAAATCCGGCTACGTGAGGTTTCCAGCTCTCAACATCGACCGAATTAATGCCATAATTGCCAATTTCAGGGTAAGTCATCGCCACGATCTGGCCTTTATAGGAGGGATCGGTGATGATTTCCTGATAACCGGTCATGGAGGTGTTGAAAACGGCTTCTCCGCAGGCGGTGGCTTTGGCGCCAAAGCCAGTCCCGCGAAATATTGTGCCGTCTTCGAGTGCGAATACCCCATTCATTCGGCCGAAAGTGTACGTGGTTTCCAGGCTCCGGTCAACGCTGATTGCGAATCCCCAATGTGCGGCTAAGATTTATTTTCGGTGCGAACAGCGGGCTAGTGACAGCCCGCCCCGGGAAAATCCGGGGTAGGGCACGGTGTCCCGACCGCGCCGTCTGGGGTGATCTGACCCACCGGGAGTTATCGACACACTGTAGTTTTGGCACAGAACATGGGGTCGTCATTTGATTGGGGAAATCAATCGGTTTGAATAATTAGCCGCACATTTGGGCGAATCGGGCGTATCTGACACTGCCACCATCATCCGGATTGCCTGCCGCATGACCAGAGTCTGCAGAGTAATCATTACCCAGTTACTGAGTCTGAGACTAGAAGTCATCTCATCAATGGCAAACACGCCAACGGCGCGGTAGAGACACCGCGCCTACCGCGGTTCCGGTAGGGCGGGCTGCCTGCCCTGAGCAACGTCGAAAGGTCCCCAGCCCGCCGCTCCGGGGATTGATGAGAGAACTTCTAGTCTGAGTAATGTCGCCCGAAAGAAGATAAGAGACGACTGTTGTCATAAGACAATCAGTCTGCTGAGTACTCTCAGTCAGAGAGCGTGTTTAAAAAATAGTGAAACGGGCGTCCCGCCCGTTTGTTTTCCAGCATATCCGAATCAACGGGTGGAGCCGAGTCCGACGAGACACGGTTCTCCGCAAACCTCGTTCCACTTTTCGCGCAAGACGTCGGAAGTTGAATTTCCAAATATGCTCTAAGAGTAAAGAACGATCCATCCGCTCGCGTTTCCATTCGTGTTTACGGATCCAATGATTCGTATACTCTGTTACTGGTAAGTGTTAGTGACTAATCTAAAGATTGTCTAGCAGCCATCTCATAAATCCCCGGAGCGGCGGGCTGGGACAGCCCGCCCTACCAAAACATCGGTAGGGCGCGGTGTCTCTACCGCGCCGTTGGCGTGTTTGCCATTTAAGAGATGACTTCTAGTCTGAAGATTGTCTGGCCGCACAGTGAGAGATAGCTCATGATTCGCATGGCCGTTCTGTCTCTTGTGACATCACTCTGTGTGATGGGTACACCATCTGCCTGCCCGCGAATGATGTGTTGCAGCAGGCGATCGCGCCGAAGGAAGAATTGTGCCGATCATGGGTCAATAACTCGCCCGATCACAAGGTCCCGGGTCAGAAGCTGTTCTTGGAGGCTCTTGCAAAACCTCTGCGGACGCGACGAAGCGCGTCCCTCTGTTGTGAAAACAGTCTTTTTTTCATATTTTTCGGAGGGCCGTCCCGCGTCGGCGGGATCGTGGCTGTCTTTTATGCAAGTTTTGCAAGAGCCTCGGGATCATTAAAATAACTTGTGGACGACCTCAAAGAGGATAACATTACCCCAATGACATCCAACACCTCCGGCTGGTCGCGGGTGGAAGTCAGCGAGGGAATGTCAGTTATATGAAAAAAGCTTTAATTACAGGCATCACCGGACAGGATGGATCGTATCTGGCCGAATTGTTGTTGAGCAAAGGCTACGAAGTGCACGGCATTATCCGCCGCGCCTCCACCTTCAATACCGAGCGACTGGATCACTTGTATCAAGACCCCCACGTCCACGGTGTCAGGCTGTTCCTGCACTATGGCGATTTGAGCGACTCGGTCAGTTTGGTCAAGTTGCTCTATCAATTGAAACCCGACGAGATCTATCACCTGGCTGCCCAAAGCCATGTCCGCGTTAGTTTCGACATCCCGGAATACACGGCGGACATTACCGGGGTCGGCACAATCCGCATTTTAGAGGCCATTCGCGAGACCGGACTGGCGACCAGGTTTTATCAGGCATCCTCCAGTGAGATGTTTGGCAAGGTCGCGGAAGTTCCACAGTGTGAAACAACGCCATTTCATCCGCGCAGTCCCTACGGGGTGGCGAAGGTGTTTGCCTATTGGGCCACGGTAAATTACCGGGAAAGCTATGATCTTTTTGCGTCGAATGGCATTCTTTTCAATCATGAATCACCCCGGCGCGGCGAAACCTTTGTGACGCGAAAAATCACCCGGGCCGTTGCGTACATCAAGACCGGGTTACAGGACAAGCTTTTCCTGGGGAATCTCGACTCCAAACGGGATTGGGGGTACGCCAAGGAATATGTGGAAGCCATGTGGCTGATGCTGCAGCAGGAACAGCCGGATGATTTTGTGATTGCCACTGGCGAAACCCACACCATCCGCGAGTTCTGTGAACTCGCTTTTCACCATGCCGGGTTGGACTGGCAAAAACACGTGGCGTTTGACAAACGTTATCTGCGCCCCGCTGAGGTGGACATCCTGATTGGCAACCCCGCAAAAGCCAGGCGGGTGCTGGGTTGGGAACCGAAAGTTAAATTTAAGGAGCTGGTCCAGTTGATGGTGGATGCGGATATTCAACTCCTGGCCGACAAACTGGGTGGTAAGGTTGCCAAAGTGACGACATGAGCTTTTGGAATGACCAGCGCGTTGTGGTGACTGGCGGGGCGGGTTTTCTAGGCTCGCATGTTGTGGAAAAGTTGCGGACTTGCGGGTGCCGGGAAATCTTCGTTCCCCGCAGTCAAGACTGCGATTTGCGCGACCGCCACGCTATTCGCCGATTATTTGAAACCAGCCGACCGACACTGGTGATCCATCTGGCGGCAACGGTGGGTGGCATTGGCGCCAACCGGGCGCATCCGGGCAAGTTCTTCTATGAGAATGCCATCATGGGGATCGAATTGATTGAACAAGCCCGGCAGTTCAACATTCCCAAGGTTGTCGTTACCGGGACGATCTGTGCCTACCCAAAATTTACCCCGGTACCGTTCAAAGAGGATGATTTGTGGATTGGATATCCAGAGGAAACCAATGCGCCCTACGGGATTGCAAAGAAAGCGCTCCTTGTCCAATGCCAGGCGTACCGGCAGGAATACGGACTGAATGCGATCTTTCTGTTGCCGGTCAACCTCTATGGACCCCGGGACAATTTCGATCCCGATTCATCGCACGTGATTCCCGCTTTGATCAAGAAATGTGTTGACGCCCGGGATAGCGGTGCGAAATCAATCGAATGTTGGGGGACCGGCAAGGCGACGCGGGAATTTCTCTATGTTGAAGACGCGGCGACCGGTCTCGTAATGGCCGCCGAACGCTATAACAAGCCCCTACCGGTCAACCTCGGTGCCGGTCAGGAAATCTCAATCAAATCGCTGGTTGAGCTGATCGCAAAGCTGACAAATTTCCAAGGTGAAATCCGTTGGAACACTGCCCAACCGGATGGCCAACCGCGACGCTGCATTGACACAACCCGAGCCGAACGCGAGTTCGGTTTCCGGGCCAGCACACCATTTACAGAGGGATTACGGCGGACGATAGACTGGTACGACCACCAGCGGTGTTAGTAAAGAGGAGTCCTCGATCAGGATTGACTCTGTTAGAGCGTGTTTTGAATGTCGGAGCCTTCGGCTGGCAGCCCGTTGGGCGTGACAGCCCTACAACCGAATTCCCTGGCAATTGTAGGGCGCGAACGCCCTCTGGACTTCGCGCCGTCCGCCGGGGAGGACTTTTGAACCAGTCTGCTGAGTACTCTCAGTCAGAGAGCGTATTATAAATATAGTGGAACGGGCGTCCCGCCCGTTGATTTGTCTGAAGGCCCAATCGACAGGCGGGACGCCTGTCCAACGATCAGGTCAACGGGCGGGACGCCCGTTCCACTACTCGCACGCAAGACATCGGAAGATGAATTTACAAACACTCTTACTGAGATATATCAGTTACTCTGGGTTACAACAGTTCGGCCAACTTCTCTGTCGGCCGCGCCACGACTGCCCGGTTGTCACGCACCACAATGGGTCGCTGCAGGAGGATCGGATGCGCGACAATCGCCCCGATGAGTTCACTCTCTGTCTTCTGGGAATCACCAAGCTGTAGAGTGGTGTACTCTGCTTCATTGTCACGCAAGATGTCTCGGGCGGTCAGTCCCAGTTTCATCAGGAGATCCTGAATGGCTGGAGCCGACAACGGCTCATTCAGGTAGTCAATGACCTGGGTTGTAATACCTCGTTCATTCAGCCAAGAGATTGCCGCCCGGCTCTTACTGCACTGAGGGTTATGATAGATCTGGTATTGATTCATATATTGTGGATCAGTTGCGAATGTCGAATTGTCAATTAGACTACGCGAATTCGCATTGTTTGGCCCGCATATTTTACAGTTCCCTGTGAAATATGCGCCCTGCGGGCTTCGACTGCGGGCCTGCGGCCCTTCGCTAACCTTGAGCAAGGTGCCCGGCGCCGCGTCGAAACCTGCCAGAGCACGACCGTCGCGCTGACAGGTGCATCTTGACCGCCCGTCGTCTTCGACCTGAGAAAAGCTTGCCCCGCCCGGCGCACGTTGTCATACTCCGCGCCGATGGAGAACTCAGGTTACCGGATTATTAAAGATTCCCTCCGGCAACTGTACCTTGACGACCCACGCCCGTGGCTCGTCAGCTACAGCGGATTCCTGGTTTGTCATTCTGAGATTGTCGCGTGAGTATGGAACGTGCGGCATATAGTTCCCGGCCCGAGGATATATTTGTTGATCTTTTCCGTGAAGTGTTTGGCATGGAGAAGGCACAGATGCTGGCGCACGAGTTTCCCTACCGGGATTTCTTGGGTAATACCCGCTTCATTGACTATGCGCTCAAAACCACCGATACCTACAACAACTCGGGCGGGGCACGCGTAAGTCACCGGCAACTGGTAAAGAGTGTCTCTATGTTTTCGACTTTGTGGACAATGCCGGCCACTACAACACTGCACTCTCGTTGCATCGCATTCTTGACCGGAAGGATTATCAGCCAGGTGCGCTGTTGCTTGCGCCTCCGGAAGCGGTGCGCGATGAGCAAGCGCAGTATCGCCGGTGTGAAAAGCCCAAGGTGATTCTGGATCTTGCGCTACACGCTCTCGCATTCGAGGAAATCAACCTGTTCAATTGGCAAACGGTCGTATGCGACATGTTTACGGCATCGGACATGGATCGCGAGTTGGCGGTGACAGAAGGAACAGTGCGACGCGCATTGGAACGCGGGCAGATCAAGCCGGCTGATCACAAGCTGGAGCTGGGCGAACGCACGTACTTCTACTTCGACAAACAGCGCGTTCCCGAAATCCGGCAAGCTCTCGACTTACCGGAGGTCAATGCCGAGACGATCAAACGGCTGTTCTTTGACTTCGTCGATGATATGGACATGGCGGCGTCCTACAAGCCGGTCTTAATGTTGGCGTTTCTGGACACCGCAAACAATCGTGGCCGTGCGCGGATCAGCGATGTCGTTGCCTGCTTCCGCGCCTTCTATGAGCAACGCGCACAGGGGGGACTGGTGGTGGAACGAGGCACGATGCGCATGGCAAACGTCGTCGAGATGTCCGTTGTTGATGTCCAAAATGTCATTGTCACCATGCCGCTCAAGAAATTTCAGCAACGCCGGTATCTGGAATACAGTCGTGATGTGGCATGGCTTCAGTTCAACCCCGATCTGTGGAAACAGTGCAGCGATACCGACCTGACGCATGTCCGCCAACTCTGTCAGCGAGCGATCGAACGTTACTATGGTCGAATCCCCGCAGCAACGTCCTGAATGCCCCGTGCCACTTCTCCTGCCGGCGTTTGGCGTGATCGAGTCGGAGCGGATACTGGCCAATGACGATCTTTTCGTTGTGATGTTGGACAAGTATCCTATTTCACCGGGGCACACTCTCATCATCGCTCGTCGACCGGTCGCAACTTTTCAAAAGCTAACGGATATTGAAAAAGTCCGGATGCTGTACTGGATTGACTGGGTACAGAAGCACCTTGCCGCCACACTGTCTCCGCAACCCAATGGATTTAATTTTGGACTGAACGATGGACCAGCAGCCGGTCAGACCATTTCACAACTGCATTTCCACATAATCCCGCGTTATCTTGGCGACGTCCACGATCCACGCGGCGGCGTTCGTTGGATTATCCCAGCGAGAGCCCGTTATTGGACTTCGCCATAATCCAACTGCATCTCTGCAAAGATAAGGCTTGCTGATGATCTCCGGCCAGCCCGTCAATGGGGTCAGCTCTGTAAACTGTAAACCGTCTTGCGGAGCCCATCGCGCCCGGCAGGGCGCTACAGCGGCAGTCCCATGCGCCCTGGCCCGGTTGCGTTGAAAGATTTTGATTGCAATCGCTCACAATATTGCTAGAAACAATCAGAACCAATCATGGCTGAACCCAAGTCATTGGCCCTGCAACGGCTCGCCAGCGTCCGCAGTCTGATCCGTCAGACCGGCGTGATCCGCGTGGCCCAGCTCTGCCGGCAGATCAAGGCCTCGCCAGCCACGGTCCGCCGCGATCTCGATGAACTGGAAAAAGCCGGGGCGATTCGCCGGGTCCACGGCGGCGCCGTGAGCGTGGAGAGCCGGCTCGACGAACCGCTGTTTGATAACAAAACCGCCCTCGCCGCCCGGGAGAAACACCGGATTGCCCAGGCCGCCCTGGCTCTGATTGCGCCGGGCGACACGATTTACCTCGATGGCGGCAGCACGGTTTTGGAGTTGGCACGCCTCCTTCCCGACCGGACCAATATCACCGTGGTCACCAATTCCCTGCGGGCGGCCAGCGAGCTCGCCGGGCGCGGGCCGCGGTTGATTGTGATCGGCGGCGAATTGCGCCGATTAAGCCAGACGGTCGTCGGGCCGCTGACCCGGCCGGTTCTGGAT
>Ga0209697_10010382_pt1 | contig 10085 bp, 10 predicted proteins | sample AliMusrvi5mmetaG_FD_184115 | JGI IMG/M metagenome (GOLD analysis project Ga0209697, IMG submission 184115) | Freshwater lake bacterial and archeal communities from Alinen Mustajarvi, Finland, to study Microbial Dark Matter (Phase II) - Alinen... | ecosystem: Environmental > Aquatic > Freshwater... | reverse complement strand
ATTTCACGGATGAAGAGGAAGACTTGGGGTGGGGCAGATTGGAGGGTTGGGATGGATCGGGGGAAGAAGAACCACAGATTTCACAGATTACGCAGATGAAGATGAATTTAGGGATGGCTTCACCCAGTTCGGTCTTCAATCCGTGTAATCCGTGTAATCCTCTTCATCTGTGGTGGTCTTCGTCCCGCATGGCCCGGGCACTCCAATCCATCCCAAACCAAAATCCTAATCCGTGTAATCCTTGAATCCGCGGTAGCCTAAGGCAGTCAGACCCCAACGCAGTCGGACTGGGCCTGCGCGCCACTTATTGCGAATCGGCCCAAGGCTGGGCTTGCGTTGGGGCGGCAGTGCGCTAGTCTTGTCGCACCGAACCTCATGAATTGCCGCCTATTGACTGCTGCGGGGATGTATGTCTCCGTGCTATCCGCATCCGCCGCGGGAGCTTCCGCGCCCCTCGCCGGCGCCGCCACCCCCCACCAAGCGAAGAATTTCCTCGATGTCGTGGTGGCCGGCGGGATCATGGTCTATCCGCTGGCCCTGCTCTCGGTGGTGGGCGTGCTGCTGATTCTGATCTATCTTCTAACCATCCGGCGCAACGCCATTGTCTCCGACTATTTCATGCATACCGCCGAGGCGATGATCCGCAAGCGCGACTATCTGGGCCTCATCGCCTTCAGCCAGCGGCGCAACGAATGCATCGCCCGCATCACCCAGAAAACCCTCACCTTCATCTCAACCAATCCGGGCAACTCGTTTGAAAACATCCGCGAGGTGGCCCAAACCGAAGGCTCGCGACAGGCGGGCATGCTGACCTCGCGCATCGCCTATCTGGCAGACATCGGCTCCATCGCACCGATGGTCGGCTTGCTCGGCACCGTGCTCGGCATGATCGAGGCGTTCATCGAAATCTCCGCCGGCGAAGTCCAGGGCGTGCGCCAAATGGGCCTGGCAGAGGGCGTGTCCAAAGCCCTCATCGCCACCGCCGGCGGCCTGGCCATCAGCATCCTCGCCCTGACGTTCTACTCGATATTCCGCGGCCGGGTGCAAAAATACATTTCCGAACTGGAAGCCGCCGCCACCCATTTGATCGCCCTGCTCCATGCCCAGTTCGAACGTCAACCGGTGGCGTCCTACACGCCGCCAACCCAGCGGACCCGCGAACACTACGCGGTCCCAGCCGCCTCGCCGCTAGTCAGCGACCGGCCGGACCTGCACGGGATCTAACTCTATCAGAGGATGAAATTCGCCAGTCGTCAGCCCCCGCCCATCGCCATGCAGTTGGCGCCGATGATTGACATCCTGTTGTTGCTCTTGAGCTTTTTCATCATCACCTGGCAGTTCAGCCATTCCGAAACCGAGTTGTCGGTGTCGGTGCCCACCGCCGAGGAAGGCACCCAGAAGAACCGCTCGCGCGGCGAAATCATCATCAACATCCTCGCCGACGGCTCGGTCAAGGTGGAAGGCAGCAGTGTCACGCTGGTCCAACTGCGCGAAAAACTCAGCGCCGTTGCCAAACAGTACAAGAACCAGCCGGTGCGCATCCGCGGCGATGGCAACGTCAATTACCAACGGATCGTCGAAGTGATCGATACCTGCCAGAAATCCGGCATTTGGAACATCTCCTTCGCCACCCAACGCCCCGAACCCGCCAAGTAACCGTGGCCGCCTGCCGCGCCAGGCCATCATTCTAACAACCATGCCCCGCCTCCTTGTTGCCCTTCTCGTTGTCGCTTGCGGCACGCTGTGTGCCCAAACCCCGCGTGCCGAACCGGTGGTCGATCCGAGCCTGCGCCCGGACGCTGGCAACGATCTGTTCGCCCGCGGCAAAAACCTCTACGATGCCGCCCAAAGCAGCACTGTGGCTGAAAATCGCCAGGCCAGCTTCGAGCGCGCCGCGGTCATTTTCACCGGCTATCTCAACGATTTCCCCAACCACCCGAATGCCGAAATGGCGTGGTGGTATCTTGGCAACAGCTACTATCAGGGTGGCCAGATGGATGAGGGCAAGCGGTGTTTCCACACCCTGCTCAACCGCTACGGCAAGGGCAAATGGGCCGCCGCCGCCGCCTACACGCTCGCCGCCGACCACTACAACAAAACCGAGTACAACCTGGCCGCACCGCTGTTTGACATCTTCGCCAAAAACGCCGCCAAGCCCGAGGACCGCGCCCGCGGCCTGTACTTCGCCGGCACCTGTTACCGCATGCTCGGGCAGGATCGCGACGCCATCGGCGATTTCCAAAAGGTCGTGGCGGATCCCGCCGGGGTGTTGTTCGCGCCGCAATCCAAACTCGCCCTCGGCCACCTTGCGGCCAAGGCTGGCAAACTCCCCGACGCCCTCGCGTTCTATGAGGAAATCACCGCCTCGCCCTGCCAAATCAAGCTGCGGGGCGAAGCCGCCCTACACGCCGCCCTCACCGCCACCAAACTCGAGCAACCCGCCCTCGCCGAGAAATACCTCAACATGATCATGACCACCCCGGGCATGGAGGCGTTCCGCCTCGACGCACAGACCGCGCTGATGGCCAGCCATTTCGCCAACAAGGATTATGCCAAGGTCATCGCGGATTTCCGCGACATCTCACTCAAGGCGGAGGGCGAAAAGGAAGCCACCCGCCTGATGATGGTCGCGCGCTCCTACATGCGCTTGAAAAAACCCAACGACGCGCTCACCTATTTCCGCGAGGTCGAACGCCTCGTCGATCCGCAGCACGACCTCGCCTTCCAAGCCTCCTACTACCGCTTGCTGTGCTTTTTCCAGATCGAAGGCCGCCACCTGCCCGATCAGGTGGACGCGTTCCTCGAACTCTATCACAAATCGCGGCCCGACGACCCGCGCATCCATACCGCAATGCTGATGAAGGCGGAAACCCTCTTCTCTAACAAGGACCTGCCCGCCGCAGCCAAGCTCTACACTCAAATCAACCCCTCGCGCATCAGCGAGAAGAACCGTCCGGGCCTCTATTATCAGCGCGGCTGGTGCCTGGCGGATGCCGGCGATCTGCAAGGGGCCATCCGCTCGTTCAGTGATTTCATCAGCAAGTACCCGAGCGACCCGCGGCTGCACTCGGCCATCGCCAAGCGCGCCAGTGCCTATGCGGCCAACGCCGAACCGGCCAAGGCCATCAAGGACTTCGACCGCCTCACCGCCGCCGGCTCGCCGCCGGAACTCGCCTCCTTCGCGTGGCTGGAAAGCGCCCGCATGCGCCGCACCGAAGGCAACCTGCCGGACATGATCACCCGCTACAAGGGCCTGCTCGACAACGTCAAAGGCCTCAGTCCCAAACTCGAGGCCGAAGCCAACTATTGGATCGGCCAGGGCCTGACCAAAACCAACGCCTCCAAGGACGCCATTCCCTATCTGGAAAAATCCCGCAGCCTGCGCCCCGACACCTATGCCAAGCATGCCGGGCTGCTGCTGACCCTGGGATATTTCGCGGCGCAGGACTACCGCAACCTCGCCTCCGAAATCGATTTGGCCATCAAGGACAAGTATGACTCCGACATTCCCGAGCAAGTCCTCCAATGGGCCGGCATGCAGGCGTACAACGCCGATGATTTCGCCGCCGCCGCGCGCTTCCTCACCCTCGTCGCCAATCCGCAGGAACCCCGCGAAACCCCCAAGGAAGTCTGGCGCTACCTCGCCAAGGCCCGCCTCGAAACCGGTGATGCCGAAGGCGCCCTAACCGCCACCACCAACGTCCTCAACGTCGAGGACAATCCCGGCTGGAAGGCCGATGGCCTGTTGGATCGCGGCCGCGCCCTGCTCGCCCTCAAGCGCCCCGCCGACGCCCGCAGCGCCACCGACGAAGCCCTCCTGCTCCACCCCCAGGGCCGCACTGCTTCGGGCCTGCGCATCCTTTCATCCGATCTCAAACAACTCGACAAAGACCACTCCGGTGCCGCTGCCGAACTAATCATCGCCGTCGAATTTTCCGTTGACAAGGACCTCAAGCCGCTGGCCCTCTTCAAGCTCATCGCCATCCTCGAAAAGCAGGGCGACACCGCCGGCGCGGAAAAATACCGCCGCCAACTCCAAACCGAGTTTCCCAACTGGAAAGCCCCCAAGCCCTGAGAAATGAGCGATAGTTCGGCACTCCCCAAGGCTTCGGATTTCCCGGCGGGCACAACCTTCGTGATCAAGGAATTTGATGTGCCCTTGGCTTGGATTCCCGGCCGGGGTTGGGTCAACTGGTTTGGCGGCACGCCGCGCCCCTATGACCCAAGCTTCCTCAAAGTCGATAACAACTGGCCCGCCGACTCGTTTGAGGAGTGGGTCCGAATCGTCGAAGCATCGGTAAAGAGCACATAAGTGAAAGTTATAGGTTAAAGGCTAGAGGTTATATGTGCGGAAGAAACGGACCTTCTTTTTGGTGGGTGGTCACGCCGCGTTGGCAGTGCATGGCGCGTTGGCTTCAGCCGCCGTGTATTTGGCGAGAAGGACAGTGGCGACAGCATCGTGTAAGCGGGACTCACCCCCCACGCATCTCTGACGAATGCTCCTACGGGGGGATAGACTCGTCGGCTGAAGCCCGCGCTCCGTGGGCGCGTTGGTCACAATGCGTTGCATGTGCCGTACATCTCCGTCTTCTTGCGTCTTTCTTCCAATTTTCCTGCCCACAATCTTCCTGCCCGACTTCTTCATTTTCCCGCTTTGCGATCATTCAATGGACGCTCCGCACCCCAGCGGACAAGTCCGCCCCCTCCCCAAAGCGGTGACAAGTCACCGCAGTCCAAAGCCGCTCCGCGCCGCGGCGGACAAGTCATCCCCCTCCCACGGCGGTGGCGAGCCACCGCACTCTCCGAGCAAGCGCAGCATGGCCTGGGCGGCCTGCTTGCCGACTTCCAGCACCTCGTGATGGTCCAGCGCGGCAGGGGCGATGCCGGCAGCCCAATTGGTCAGACAGGAAAACGCCGCGACGCGCAGGCCCAGCGCGCGGGCCTGGATCGTTTCCAACACGGTGCTCATGCCCACGGCATCCGCGCCCAGCGTGTGCAGCATGCGGATTTCCGCCGGAGTTTCATACTGCGGTCCGCGCAGGCCGGCATATACCCCCTCGTGCAAGGGCATGCCCTGGGCCGCGGCGGCGGCGCGGAAGGCGGCGCGCCAGTGCGGGTCGTACGCGGCGGTTAGATCGGTGAACACCCCGCCTGACAGCGGCGAGGCGCCGGTCAGGTTGAGATGATCGGCCAGCAGCATCCAGGTGCCCGGGGCGAAGTGCGGATTGAGCGACCCGGCGGCGTTGGTCAGGATGAGGTTGCGCACGCCCTGCGCCGCGAGCCAGCGCACACCGGCGGTCACCTGTTGCGGCGACTGGCCTTCGTAAAGGTGCACGCGTCCTTGCATCAGCACCACGTCGGCGCCACCGAGCCTGCCAAACACAAAGCGCCCGGCATGCCCCGCCACCGTGGCGGCCGGCAACCCGGCATCGACAAACGCCACTTCGCGCTGGACCTCCACCGCCTCCGCCAGCAGGCCGAGGCCGGAGCCCAACACGATTCCGGTCGGTCGCGCGCCCATGGGTTTGTTAGGTCAGCCCTGTTGTTTGGCCATGAGGGCCTCGATCTCGTCGGCTTCGATGGGGATGTTGCCCATCAGGTCGAAGTTGGTGTCGGTGCCGATGAGCACGTCGTTTTCCAGGCGCACGGCGAGGCCTTCCTCGCGGATGTAGATGCCCGGCTCGATGGTGAAGACCATGCCCTCGGCAAACGGTTCGTGGGGCGGAAACACGTCATGCACGTCGAGGCCGAGGTGGTGGGAAGTACTATGCATGTAGTATTTTTTGACCAGCGGCTTGTCCGGCCCCTGCTCCTTGGCGGCCTTGGCATCGATGAGGCCCAGGCCGATCAACTCACGTTCCATCATTTCGACGGTTTGCTGCTGGTATTCCAAGGGCCGGATGCCGGGGCGCAGGATCTCATTGGAGCCGCGCACCACGCGCAGGACCGCATTGTACACGTCGCGCTGGCGCGGGGTGAAGCGGCCGTTGACGGGCACCGTGCGGGTCAGGTCGGAGTTCCATCCGGCATACTCGGCGGCCACATCCATGAGCACCAGTTCGCCATCGCGGCAGACCTTGTCGTTTTCCACGTAGTGCAGCACGCAGGCGCTCTTGCCCGAGCCGATGATCGGGCCGTAGGCGAACCCGCGCGACCCGCGGCGGATGAATTCATGAATGAACTCCGCCTCGATCTCCCACTCGCCCACGCCGGGCCTGATGAAACCCAGCACGCGGCGGAAGCCCGCCTCGGTGATGTCGCAGGCCTTTTGGATGATGCCGATTTCCAGTGGATCCTTGGTGATGCGCAAGCGATTCATCGCCTGGGCCAGCCGCTCGTAGCGATGCAACGGATAGCGGCGCTGGCATTCCTTGATGAAGCGGGCATTGGCCGTCTCCACCGCCACGCTGGCGCGCAGGTGCTCGTTGGTGAGCAGATAGATGTGATCGGCCTGCGGCACCAGGCGGTGCAACAGCGAATCAAACGACGCGCTCCACTCGACCCGCTCGATGCCGCTGGACGCGCGGGCCGCCTCCTTGGTGAGCTTGTCGCCTTCCCAAATGGCGATCAGTTCGCTGGTTTCCTTGACGAAGAGCAGCTCGCGGTCTTTCGGATCGACCGCATCGGGCATCATCACCAGCACGGTGTCCTCCTGGTCCACGCCGGTCAGATAGAACAGGTCGGTGTTTTGTTTGAACGCCATCGTGCCATCCGCATTGGTCGGCAGGATGTCGTTGGCGCGGAGGATCACAATGCTGTTCGGCTTGAGCAAGCTGCGCAGCCGGTCGCGATTGCGGATGAAGAACTGGGGGTCGATGGGGTCGTAGCGCACGCCGTGGAGTGCATACCAATCGGCCGCCGCGGGCAACCCTCAATTTCCCGAATTGCGCATTTCCCCTTAAATCGGTCTCGAAAGCAGAATAGAAACCACAGATTACACAGATTTCACGGATTATGAGAGAGTTAGGAATTTCAGGTCGCTTACCTTTTCGATGCGCCTGAGATTTGATAGGATCAGGGCTCCATGGCTTGGGGCAGCGGCGAGGGAGCTTGCAGCGCGGGATCTTGTGGCACCTTCGCCTTGAGCAAGGCCTTGGCCCGCTCGTGGATGAGTTCGGCCTGCTCCAATTCGGCGGACAGGCGCCGCACCCGCGCGTCCCAGGTCTCGAGACTGCCCGGGGCCGAGTGCTTGCGCCCATCGGCCAGGTTGACCCTGGCGTTGTCCAACTCGCGGGAGAGGGTTGCCACGTTGGCGCGAGCGCGGTTGGCCGCAGTGCGGAGCGCGGCCGTGTTGTCAACTGGCGGCTTGGGCGGCGGCGCTGGCACGGGCTGGTTCACTTCAGCGTTGGCCAGCCGCTCTTCGTTGAGTTGGGTGCGCCGTTCCTCGTCGTTCCACTGAAAGCGCTCCTGCCAATCCGCGCCCAAGGCGGGAGCCTCGATGCGCGCGATGCCGTCGGCATGGCGGATTTCCAGGCCCACTTCCGTCACCCGGACAATCGTCGCGTCGCGATACTCGCGGCCGTCACCGGTTTGCAACAGCGGGATTTTCTGGCCTGCCGCCGCCGCCCAGGCGTGACGCCGATACTCGCCCCGGCAGCGCGCAAAGTCCTGCTCCAAGGCCGCCAAGTCCAACTCCAGGGCCGAACGCGCGGCCGCCAGGCGGTCCACTTCCGCCGCAGTCTGCGCAAGCCGCGCGACTTCGGCGGCATGGCGCTCGCTCAGTTCCTGGCGCTGCGGCACCAACACCGCGAGTTTCTGCGAGCGCTCGGAGCGCTGCCCGCGCAAGTCCCCAATGAGCTTGGCATCCTGGTCGATGGACGCCTCCAACTCCCCCGTGCCGCTCGACCCTTGAAACCGGTGCTCAATGCCTAACGAAAGCCACACCCCGACCATCACCACCACAATCATGCCAAGCATGAAGGTGAAAATCCCGGGATGGTCGTCGTCGGACAACATGGCAATGCGGCAAACGCGTTAGTTCTGGGCCTCCAGTTCGGCGAGTTTGGCCGTCAGACCGGCCATCTCGGCATTCATTTCGTTGAGCCGGGCTTCCATCGCCGGGGCGTGGCTCAGCGATTTCTGCTTTTCCAAAACGATGGCGTGTTGCTGCGCGGTGATGTCCCGCGTGAGGTTGAGCACGCGTTTCTTCAGCACCGCAATGTCCTGGACGCGTTGCAACTTGTCCGCCGCCTGCTTGGCCTTGCGTTGCGCCTCGGCTTGTTCCTTGACCTGCTTGTCACTGTCCTGCACCGCGCTGATGTGCTCGCGGGCGGCCTTGCGCTCGTCGGCAAGCAGGCGATCGCGCTCCTCCGGATCAAATTGATAGAGATCCTGCATCTCCGCGGGCAGCATCTCGTAGGGAATCGCGGTGATGCCGTCGGCATGCTGCACGTGCATCGCCTGAGCGGTCACCTTGTTGACGCTCACCTTGGTGTACACCTTGCCATCGCGCGTTTTCAACTCATCCATCTTGAGCCCCTTCGCCTTGTCGCGAGTCGCGGTGCGGTAGGCCGTCTTATACTTCTCGATTTCCGCGAGTTGGGCGGCCACCCGCTCGCCACCCGCTGCGACGTCCTTGGCCAGGCCGTCCAATTGCGCGGCGAGACCCTGGTTTTCCTCACTCACGGCAGCCAAATCCGTTGCGGCCTGGGTCAATCCGGGCAATACCTCCAACCGTTTGCGCATCCCCTCCACCTTCGCCTGATAGTCCTCGATCTCCTTGGCCTGCTCCGCAATGGTCTCGCCCAAGGGATGGTCCTTGCCTTTCATCCCATCGTCGAAGGCCACCAAAAACAGGAACCCGAAGCCTGCCAAAACCACCAGCGCCAGGAGCATTCCAACCACTCCCGGCCCCCGCCCGCTCGACATCAAATCTGAAAATGACATGGTATTGTTTGTTATGTTCCGGGGTTTCAGCGGATGGCATACTTGCGTTTGTATTCGTCGAACTCCTTGGCGAGTTGCACCTTGCGGGCTTGCAGCTTGGCGACTTCCCCTTGCAGCTTGGCGACCTCGGCGGTTTGTGCTTCGGCGGTCTTGCGGGCCTCGGCCAGCGCGGCGCTGCGGTCTTCGGGCAGGTTCTTTAGCTGTTCGTCGAGCGAGGCGATGTCGCCGCGCAAGCGGGCGATTTCCGTCTGTTGGTCCGCGTTCTTTTTCAACAACTGCGGATCCTTGCCGCCCCGACAGGAGGCTAACAGGACAACCGCCAGCACCGGGACGAGTTGGAGATAGGGATGTTTCATCAGGGATCAGCGGGTTGCAGGAGTTAGGGGCGGGGCGACTTCCCACTCAGGGAAATGAACCCGCAGGCGCAAGCGTTCATGACGTTTCCGGCGTGCACTCTGACGAGAGTGCCCAAAGTACCCGCCTGCGTCAAGCCTCCATTCGAGGGCGGCAGGCCTACCAGCGTTTGCCAAGCTTGCCCGCCAGCCACAGCATGACCAGGCCGATGGCACCGCCCGAGACGTCAATGAACACGTCGGACACCTGGCCGGTGCGGCCGGGAACAAAGGTCTGATGGATTTCGTCGGTGGCCGCGTAAAGCAACACCGCGAGCAGGGCGAGGCCGGCCTGCGACCAACGCCAGGGGCGCTGTGGGTCGGGCTTGGCGTGACGGATCCCCCGCCACAGCAGCACGCCGAGAACGGCGAATTCCGCCACATGCGCGCATTTGCGGAACAGATGATGGAATTCAGCGACGCGGGCCTGAGCCATCCGCGGAAACAGCCAATGCATCAGGGGCTCAAAAAATCGCGAGGAATGGTGCATCGAGGCGGCATCGCTCGACGCGGAGAAAATCACCACCATCCACACCAGCGGCGGCAGCCAGTCCTTGAGCACTTGGCGGGAAATTCGCATGGCGCAGACAAGCCCGCTTCACCAGGCACGGCAACCCCGAAAAAAATCCTTGGCAAACCCACCGCCATGGTTGACATCGCCCCGATCCCCCACCACTTTGCCGCCCGAGCAAGAAATTCACACCCTTATGTCCGACTCCACCCCCGGCTTTCGCGAGATGAAATCAGTGGTTGTCCGATTCGCCGGAGATTCCGGCGACGGCATGCAAATCGTTGGCGAACGCTTCA
>Ga0209697_10010374_pt1 | contig 10088 bp, 8 predicted proteins | sample AliMusrvi5mmetaG_FD_184115 | JGI IMG/M metagenome (GOLD analysis project Ga0209697, IMG submission 184115) | Freshwater lake bacterial and archeal communities from Alinen Mustajarvi, Finland, to study Microbial Dark Matter (Phase II) - Alinen... | ecosystem: Environmental > Aquatic > Freshwater... | reverse complement strand
CTTCCTTATAACACCGACTTGCCATCAAAAGAGCTTCTTGCATGCCGCCGGTTTGTGGAAGGCGGCGGGAAATTGATCGTCATGTTTTCAGCAGACCCACGGCTCGCCTCCCTGATGGGCCTCCGGTTGGGCCGTATCACAAGGGCGCCAGGTACTGATTCATGGAACGCCTTCCTCTTTACTGAGAACTCACTCCCCTCTGTACCGCCACGAATTGAGCAATCCTCGCTCACTATCCTCCCGGCTTACCCATCCAGACCGGATTCACGGGTCATCGCCTGGTGGGAAAGCACCTCGGGCCGCCTCCCGCGTGAACCTGCATGGTTACAGTCCGGTCACGGATTCTGGATGTCGCACATCCTTCTGGAAAGTGATGTACCTGCAAAAAAACGCCTTCTCATCAGTCTTCTTGGCGCCTGTGATAGCACTTTATGGCGAGCCGCCGCCGCCCACGCCGTCAACCAAGCGGGACAACTTGGAAAATACAATAATGCCAGCCAGGCCATTGAGTCCATTCGGACTCTAGCCCGGAATAATCATGCCAACCCGGCCATTCAACCTCTGCTCGACAAGGCCGAAAAACTCCAACAGACCTGTTCTCTCGAATACCAACGCGGGGATTATACCAAGGCCATCCAATCAGTTTCCCTGCTGGATGCCACCCTCACAGAAGCCTATGCCTCCCTCCAGCAGCCCGCCCCGAACGAATTCAGGGGGGTATGGAATCATTCAGGTACAGGCTTTGCACCCGGCACCTGGGATCAGACCTGCCAAATTCTCGCCCGTGCAGGGATGACGGCCGTCCTGCCGCATGTACAGCGCCCCTGGTGCGCCCATTATCCCAGCCGGCTGGTGCCGGCCTCGGATACCCTGAGCCGATATGGAGATCAGATGGCAGAATGTTGTGAGGCAGCCAAACGCCATGGGCTGGAAACCCACGCCTGGGTTATTCTCTGGAATCTGGAGGGCGCGCCTGAAAGCGCCATTGCGCCCTATCGGAAAGCCGGACGGCTTCAGGTTTCGCCGACAGGAGCGAGCATTGACTGGCTTTGTCCGTCCCACCCGGCCAACCGGGCTTTTGAACTCTCTCTTATCAAGGAATTAGCCATGAAATATCCTCAACTCAATGGCATACATTTGGATTATACACGGTTCAAATCGCCGGACTATTGCTACTGCAACGGGTGCCGGACCCGCTTCATTCAGGCAACCGGAACATCTATCCGTCACTGGCCCGCTGATGTCCAGACAGGTCCGAAACAATCTGCATACCGGCAATGGCGCCGGAATTTGCTCACCCGATTTGTGGCCGACGTGCATAATGAATTAAAACAGTGTAATCCCAAAATGAAACTGTCGGCTTCGGTCTATCCTCTTTACCCCGGGGTACGTGACTCCATCGCCCAGGACTGGGGTGAATGGTTGAGGCAGGGACTGTTGGATTTTGTGTGCCCCATGAGTTATACCGCCAACTCTGAAAAATTCATCGAATGGTATCGCAATCAAGTCTCCTATCCGGGCGTCAAAGGCAAGGTCTATGCAGGAATCGGGGTTACCTCTATGGAATGCCGCCTCAATGCCGTTGAGACCATCAGCCAGATCAGCGCCCTACGCCAGGAAGGCGCCACCGGCTTCACCCTCTTCGAAGCCAACCCGACGCTGAAAACGGAAATTCTCCCCTATTTGCAGATGGGAACCACGCGGTAACTTGATTGCTTTGACCGCGCCAGACTTCTGCGCTACTTTTTCAAATCGCATGAATGAACCCGGTCCAAATTATACAAATGAATTGCTTGCGGTCACAGTCGGCCATGGACTGCTGATCGGGGCACTCATCGCCGCTTCATTCATTCACGGATGTGACTCCCCTGTCTCCGATATTAAGTCTCCCATGGAACTCATAGTCCAGGCTCCTCCCAGCGACGACGCAAGCCCCATCCCCACGGACCTCGTCAAACAACCTCCTGAAAAAATCCCGGAGAAGTCCCCCGACAAACAGGTCGAAGAGAAAAAGGATGAAAAATCCCCCGATCCAGACGAGGTTCAAGTCTTGAATAAAAAGGGGAAAGAAAAAAAGAAACCAGACGCCAAGCCGCAAGAAACCAAGAAACCAGACAACAAATCGCCCAAAATCAAAATCAGCACCACAGTGGTCAGGCGTCTCCCCAACGGCAAGGGTAAACTCACACCCGAAGAAGTTCGCAAATTACTCGAGCGTGGCGCAAAAATCGGTAATAAACCCACCCTCTCCGAGGCTGACATGCGTCGACTGCTGAATAGCGACAGCAAATTCGGCGATGGCTCTGCCGTTACCCAGGAATTCATCGTACTGGACATGGTCCGCCAAGCCATGTACCGCGCATGGAACCAGCCCACGGATATTGGCATTGCCGGATTGGTCACCCGTGTGGAACTGACTTTTAATCCCGATGGAACCATTGTGGGAAGCCGGATTCTGAACAGCTCAGGGAATAAGACCATGGATGCCTCCGTCATGCGAGCGGTTGAATCCGTCCACCGTGTCAGCAACTTGCCTGCGGGATATCTGTCCTCCCATCGCCATATTCCGGTTGCGTTTGAATTGACAGGAAACAATTGAAGGAGATAATGCGCCGCTTATGAAAACACTCTTCTTAACTTCACTTCTCACCATCACCCTGGTCTCAATCGGCCCCGCTCAGGAAATCCGGGTAGTCAAAGCGTCCGGCTCCAAATGCAGTCTGGATATATCAGCCTACGGCGCCGCGGGCGCCAACGGTTATGTCTTTCGCCAGACCCTAACTTCTGATCTCGACCATTGCGGCTGGTTCTCCATGGTACGCCCCGCCTCCTTTAACGTCACAGGATCCTGCCATGACAATGACGGCACCCTCACCGTTGATTGCCAGGTCCAAAATGTTCTGAAATCCAACGTGGTGTTAAGCAAGAACTACACTGACACCTCGCCCAACGCCCGGCGACTGGCTCACAAGGTAGCCGACGACATTATTATGGCCATCAAGGGATTCCGCGGCATCTGCTCAGGGCGAATTGCGATGGTGGGAACGGCCACCGGCAACAAGGAGCTTTATATTTGCGATGCCGACGGTGGAAACTTGCGTCAAATCACTCACGATAAGTCCATTAGCTTGGCGCCACGCTGGGCGCCAGACGGTTCAAAAATCGTCTACACCTCATTTCTAAAAGGCTTTGCAGACATCTATATGATCGATATCGCATCCGGCAAACGCTCTGTGATCGCCAATAGTCCTGGAATTAATATGGCCGGAGGAATCTCGCCAAGTGGAGGAGAGATGCTCATGGTGCTGTCAAAGGATGGCAATCCCGAGGTCTACTCGAAATCATTCAGCAGCGGCCAGCTGATCCGGCTGACCCGTACCCCCCGTGCCGGTGAAGCCAGTCCAACCTGGTCGCCAGATGGCTCTCAAATTGCGTACGTTTCCGATATGGCCGGCGCGGGCTCACCCCAGCTTTACATCATGGATCGTAGTGGAACCAGCAGGCGCCTGACCTCGCGTGGCAAGGAAAACGTTGACCCCGACTGGGGCGCCAACAACTTGATCGCCTTCAGCAGCCGGCGAAGCGGCCTCTATTCCATCTACATAATTAATCCCGCCACCATGGAGGAGAGGCTGATCAGCCCCTCGGATGCCAATTACGAGGATCCTTCATGGGCATCCGATGGCCGACACCTCGTTTGCACCAAGCGGGAAGGCAATGGAACACGGATATATCTCCTTGACACCATGGGAGACGCACCCGTATGTTTGACGCCGTATGGTGGAAGTTGGTCAGCACCTTCTTGGTGTGCGAAATAAACCATTTTCTTCACTTAACTGAACGAAATAAGGAATAGATAGTAATGAAAACACGTCTCGCAGTTTCGGTGCTTCTTGTGGGTGTCATGGCCGTTTCAATGACCGGTTGCAAAGGCTTGTTTGGCAAAAAGAAATCCAATGATGGCGTCACTGATGTCAGTGGAGTCAATGGTCCCGGCGGTTTGGATGTCCAGACTACTGGCACCCGTATCGGCGAGGGCGGCCAAGTTGTTGATGCGCAACTCTCTGCAGTTCAATTTGCTTTTGACAGCGCCCTGGTGGATACCTCCGAGCGCGCCAAGGCAGAAGCGGCGGCCAGCTATTTGAAGGCCAATGCCGGCACGTTTGTGACATTGGAAGGCCATTGCGATGAGCAGGGCAGTGCCGAGTACAATATGTCGCTCGGGGAACGCCGCGCTCAAGCCGTGCGCACCTACCTGATGAATCTTGGCATTGACAGCACCCGTATCCAGACCAAGAGCTTCGGTAAAGAAAAACCGAAAGATCCCGGTCACGACGAGAAGGCCTGGTCTGTGAACCGCCGTGTTGAGTTTGTTGTGATGAAGTAATCACGCACCTCTACATTGATGATAAAAAGCCCCGGCCCAAAACCGGGGCTTTTTTTATTGAGCAAACCTTGACAGCCTACAGATCACAACAACTCCGCGAAGAAAGAGCTTGAGCGGGAGCAGACTTCGGCCTAATATAGGCCTAATTAATTCGAAAATCTGTATAGTGGTGCACTATGACAACAGTCCGAACAATCAAACTAAAACGAAGTTCACAAGCCTATGGAGACTCTGTCGGCTCGGGCAATCTGTCGTCACCCATGACGCCAGATCCAGCGCCGATCCCGGAATCCACTCCCCAGACACCTGACAATTCTAACACACCACCTTCACCTGAGCCGGAAGCCATCGCCTACAAAACCGTTCCTGGAAAATCCACGGTCTGGTTTATGCTCATTGCCCTCTTTTCAGTCATCGGGCTTGTAACCATTCTGGGACTTCAATATTCCGAAATGTCGTTTTTCAAGATTGATCCGTCAGTCTGGCTGCCCGGCAAATAATTTCGGGCCATGAAAATATTTTTCACATTAGTTGCACCTTTGCTTGCTTTGGGCTTGGCTACAGGTTGCCGAAGCCTTCCTCCACCCCAATCGCCTGCAAACACCGCGACTAATTCTGTTCAGGCGGGCACCTCCGCTGAGGATGAAGCCTACCGCCAGATGCGAATCCTCACCAAAACCATGCTGCTCGTCCGGCAAAATTACGTGGATGAGTCCAAGGTGAGTTATTCCAATCTCGTCTCTTCCGCTTTGAAAGGGATGCTCCAATCGCTTGATCCTTTCAGCCAATATATGGAGCCTTCCGCTTACAAGGAACTTCAAGAGGAAACCCAGGGCAAATTTGGCGGCATCGGCATCCAAATCAGTATCAAGGATAACGCATTGACGGTGATCAGTCCCATTGATGACACTCCTGCTTTCCGGGCCGGCATTCTATCGGGCGATAAAATCATAGAAATCAACAGCAGTAAAATTGACTCCCTGGATATGCGAGACGCTATCGCCCGCCTGCGCGGTGTCCCAGGGACACCTGTTTCCATCAGAGTGCAACGTGGCGGCGAGTTTAAGGATTACGCCCTGACTCGTGAGGAAATCAAAATCGCCAGTGTCAAGGGCACTCGCATGCTGGATGAGAACGTCGGATACATCCGTATTACGGAATTCAGCAGTCCCACTGCACCTGCCCTCCAAAAGGCTGTGGAGGAGCTTCTGGCTAAAAACATGAAAGCGCTGGTGCTCGACCAGCGGAACAACCCTGGGGGACTTCTTACCTCCTCCATTGAGGTAAGCCAGCTTTTCCTGCCCAAGGGAGCAGACATCGTCTCCACACGGGGCCGCGGAGCTTCTTCCTACCAACTCCCGGCCAAATCCGGCGGCTCTGTACATTTTACCAACTTCCCGATGGCCATTCTGGTCAATGGTGGCTCGGCAAGTGCGGCGGAAATTGTTTCCGGCGCCTTACATGATAATAAACGAGCGGTGCTGGTGGGCGAAACGACCTTTGGCAAAGGGTCTGTTCAAAATATCGTCCAGATTGAAGATGGGACCGCAGCACGTATTACCACGGCTCACTATTATACCCCCAGTGGTCGCTGTATTCACGAGAAAGGCATCGAGCCTGACATCTCCGTTCCCGTCCCGCCGGAGGAATGGCAGCAAGTGCTGCTGAAACGGGTCAACCTCGAAAACCCCAACTTGCTGGATGCCAAAAATAAGCCTGCCGATCTTGACAAAGTTACGGATCGGCAATTGGACCGGGCGGTTGATTTGCTCAAGGGGCTCCTGATATTTCAGCGATTGAAAAGCGAAGGATAACATGAATATCCTCGGCCTTGAGACCTCTTGCGACGAAACCTCTGCCGCCGTCGTTCGCGATGGACACCAGGTCCTTTCGAGCATCGTTTTTACTCAAATTGCCCAGCACCGGCCTTATGGTGGCGTAGTTCCGGAAATCGCCTCCCGCATGCATGTGGAACATCTCCCGGACGTCATCAACGAAGCCATCCATGTCTCGGGACTTTCCTGGGCCGACATTGATGCCGTTGCAGTCACCAATGGACCCGGGCTGGCTACCTCTCTCCTCGTTGGGCTCTCCGGCGCCAAGGGGCTGGCCCTCCGGCTCAATAAGCCCCTACTCGGCATAAATCACCTGGAGGCTCACATCTATTCCATCTTCCTGGATAACCCGGCGCTGCCACCCGCGTTGCTCTGCCCCTTTCTCGCGTTGATTGTATCCGGCGGGCACACCTGCTTTATTCAGATCGATAGTATCGGCGCGTATCGCCAACTCGGACGAACCATGGATGACGCCGCAGGCGAAGCCTTCGACAAAGGTGCCAATCTATTAGGTCTTGGATATCCCGGCGGACCCGCCATCGACAAAGCCGCCCGCAACGGCAATATGGAGTTCGTCTCCTTTCCCCGCGGGCATATAAGCAAAATTCCCGCCCGCATGCCGGATCTTCTCCCAAAATACTGCGTCAGTTTCAGTGGCCTGAAAACCTCCCTTCTTTACCACATCAAAAATCATCCGCTTGGAAGCGGACCCAATGCGGACATCAATAACCTCGCCGCCAGCTATCAGGAGGCCATTGTGGATACCCTCGTCAAGCGGGCCTCCTATGCGGCCGACTCGACCAAGGTCATGGCCGTCGTCGGCGGGGTTTCTCTGAACACCCGATTACGTGAAAAACTCACCGCTATGGCTGAAAAAAAACAACTCCGGCTGATTCTCGCTTCCCCCCGTTATTGTACGGATAACGCGGCCATGGTCGCGGGGCTGGCTTTCCATAAAATGGCGACACGATTGCCGCTTGATCAGGCCATGGCACTTGATGTGGATCCAAATCTCGGAATCGGCTCGAATTGAACATGATTATCCGGCATATTCCGAAGTTTTTTCTCACTGCCACCTGGATCCTCCTCATTATGGCGGGGATCTGTGGCGCGGGTTGGTTTGACGGGAATTCCCAGAAAATCATGATCGTGCAAGGGACTTCCTCTGTCACCGATACCTCCGAAAAGAAATTGGCAGCACAACTTGCCACACAAATAGACAGCTGGCTCAACGAAGTAGGTGTGCCCCACAAAACGCTCACCGACGACGACGTTTCTCCCTGGCGACTTTGGCGAACGCGCGTCATCATACTCCCCTACAACCCACATCCCACCCCTCTTGAACTCAAGGCTTTCAAAAAGGTAATCAATTCAGGAGGCATCCTGGTTGTCTGCTACGGCATGGATGACACTCTGGCTACGCTCATGGAGGTAAAGCTGGGCGCCTATCAGTCGGCCAAATCTCCAAGCCAATGGGCCTCATTTGAATTCGACCGTTCGCTCATCCCCGGTCTTCCGCAAAGGGTGTTTCAATCTTCACAACATCTCGTCACGGCGCTCCCCGACTCCGGCACGGCGCATATTATCGCCCGCTGGATGGATGCCCATGGCGCCCGTACCCCTGAGGCCGCCTGGATCCAAAGCAAGGCCGGATTTTGGATGACCCATATCCTGCAACCGGGCGATGACGAGAACAAGCGACAGATGTTGCTGGCTATGCTGGCCACCGTCATCCCCGATATCTGGATTCAAGCTGCGGAATACCGACTCTCCCCGCGACGCCCTTTCGGCGAATTCGACAGTCTGAAGGCGGCATGCCTGGCGCTTGGACAACGCAGTCCATCTGACTTTAATAATAAAAAAGACTGGGAACCCTATGCCGCCGCACAGGCATGGTTAGGAGATCTCACCCAAATCTATCTGAAAAAGAACCTCACAAACACATTTTCACTTCGAGGAGTATGGCTTGACGAAGGAGCCTGTTCCTCAACCGATTCATGGCCTGTGGTTAAGGCCGACATCCAACGCCAAAACCTCAATACCGTCTTTTTCCATGTTGGTAATCCTCTCACCATGGTTCCCTCCAGTCGACTTCTGCCCGCACCCGAAATCGCAACCAGGTTTCTCGATAATAATTCCGTTCCCGCACTGCATGCATGGCTGAGTTGCATGAATCTAGAGGGAGCCACATCTGAACAATTGCGCCCCCTTCGAGAACAGAATCGATTACAGGTTTCCGATACGGGCGAAATACTCAACTGGCTCTGCCCATCGCACCCGGAAAACCGAATTCTTCTTGCACAAACGGTCACCAGACTGGCTCAGGCGAAAGTATTCACCGGAATCCACCTGGACTACATCCGTTATTTGAATAACCACACCTGTTATTGCCCGGGTTGCCGCCAGCGATTTGAACATGCATTGGGCCGCTCCATCGCCCAATGGCCCGAAGCCGCCCGTTCAGGAACATTGACCAAAACCTATCAGTCCTGGCGTGCTGAACAAATTACAGACTGCGTCAACGCCATGAGCAAGGCCATCCATGCCACAGATCCCCATCTCCAAATATCCACCGCCGTCTATGGAGCAACCCCCGCCTGCTTTTACTCCGTGGGTCAGGACTGGCCAGACTGGCTCCTCCGGAATTCCGTAAACTTCGTCTGCCCTATGAATTACACATCGGATTTAATAACCTTTCGGGCACTCCTGAAAGCACAGGCCGACCTCAAATATGCCAGCCGTATCATTCCGGGCGTGGGACTCTCTTCTTCCCAATCACACCTCTCGCCGGATGAGGTGGCCGCCCAGCTCATTCTCATTCAAAACGCCGGCTTCCCTGGTTTTGTTATATTTGAGTACAACTCGAATATGACAACCGCAGGATTCATGATTCAGTAATCAGAAATCATCGTGAGCCCCCATTTATCCTCAAATACCTGGAACCCCCTTCTCGCTTCCAACAACTATTTTATTGACGCTCCCCACATTAATATCATAGAACACCCTTACTTTTCTGAATCCCTAGGGGTTCCCTTTGTTGCGGCACAACCTACTCCACATCTAAATCGAGCATTTCATCATTCCAAACATATTGCAGTCAAAGCAGTGTCATACGGCACCTTGTTTCACCCCTTCCCCTCTATGATCAAAATTGCATTAACCGGCGGGATCGCCTGTGGGAAAAGTCTGGTTGGGGAGATGATGCAGGCAAGCGGAATACCTGTGTGTGAGGCGGATGAAATCGCACATAGAGTCCTGGAGCAGGATGAGTCGGTCAAAGCGGCTTTGATTAAGGAATTCGGCAGTGAAATTGTTGGGACAGAGGGACATATTGACCGGGCAAAACTCGGGCAGCAGGTGTTTGCAGATCCGGACAAACGAATCAAATTAAACAACGCCACTCATCCCGTGATTCTGAGACAATTGGATGAATGGGTTGCCAAACAGGGTGCGACATCAGACCGGGCGATAGCCATCATTCCCTTGCTTTACGAGATTGATGCCGCAAAAGCATGGGATGTTGTTATTTGCGTGGGAGCCCCGGCGGGAGAACAGCTCAGGCGACTTACAGAACGAGGACTCTCGCCAGAGGACGCCAAAGCTCGAATCGAAGCACAAATGAGTCAGGCGGAGAAAATGGAACGCGCTGATTATGTTATTTATAATTGCGGTAGCAAGTCTTTGCTGGAGAAACAGGTAAATCAGGTATTGCGGGGAATCCGCGGAGAATAATTATGGACGATAGACAACCGAATATTGGCAGACCGGATACAGGCAGACCCGACCACCGACGGGGCGGAGGACACCGCAATCGCGGTGGACGCCCCCAACACCGACGCCCCCCGAAACCCGATATGATGATGGAC
>Ga0209697_10010372_pt1 | contig 10089 bp, 10 predicted proteins | sample AliMusrvi5mmetaG_FD_184115 | JGI IMG/M metagenome (GOLD analysis project Ga0209697, IMG submission 184115) | Freshwater lake bacterial and archeal communities from Alinen Mustajarvi, Finland, to study Microbial Dark Matter (Phase II) - Alinen... | ecosystem: Environmental > Aquatic > Freshwater... | reverse complement strand
CGTGATGCACCAAGGCTCGATGGTTTACCACGGGACGACGCCCGGTTTGCTGGAATACTTCCAGGTCGAGAGCGCCGAGGACGTTTTTCCCAAGCTCGCAAAAAAGCTTCCCCAGGAATGGCATGAGGCATGGGCGGAACGGCGCGGGGATTTCGAACTGCCTCCAGCCCCGGAAACGGAAGAGATCGTGCCCCGGCAGGCTTCGCTGCTCCCCTCCGCTCCTGTCCAACCACCCCTCGCCCCCTCCGGGCCCGAGCCCGAAACCGAGGGAGAGCCGCAGCCGACGCGGAATCAAACCACAACGCCGGGTTTTTTCACCCAGTTTTTTGTGCTCATGGAACGGCGTTGGCGGATTTTTTTCCGAGACAAAAGCCAGGTTTACCTGCATCTCGCCCTCCTGCTGGGCTTCCCGTGCCTGGTGGTCATCTTCGCGCTGGGGGGGTTGCCTCAGATTCAGAATCTGAGCATGACGTCGGACGTCAACGTGATCCAGCAGCTTCGCGAGGCGAATGCGTTTACAATCCAATCCGCCAAGATCGGCCAGCTTGTCTCCGGCCTGGTGATCATGCAGGTGGTGTTGCTTACGCTGATGGGCTCGAACAATTCCGCGCGGGAAATCGCCGGCGAGCGGTTGATCTTTGAAAAGGAAAAACTTGGCGGCCTGCGCCCCCTGAGCTACCTGGCGAGCAAGGCGACTTTCCTTTCGGTACTGGTGGCTTTGCAGTCGTTCTGGATGGCGGTGTTTGTGAGCTTCGTCTGTCATATCCCCGGAGACTTGATGGACCAGGTGTTGTTGCTCTTCCTCGCCAACGCAGCGATGACCGCCACCTGCCTGGCCATTTCCAGCATGATGAAAAGCCCCGAGCAGGCTTCGCTGGTCTCCATTTACCTTGTCGGGTTCCAACTGCCCCTTTCCGGTGCGGTGCTGGGGCTGCCGGAGTTTTTCCGCTGGCTCACGCGCCCCTTCATCTCCGCCTACTGGAGTTGGTCGGGCATCCTTCAAACCCTCCAGGAGACCCGTTACTATGAAATCGTCAAGTCGGTCACTCCCACGGACCTCTCCCTCGGGGCGCTTTGCATCTGGGCGCTGGGCTGCCATGTCTGCATCGGGCTCATCATCTCCTACCTTGGCTGCATCCGGAGCCGGTGGGAGTAGCGATGAGAAGCGGGTTGCATTGTGTGCTCTTCCTACGTAGATATTAATCGTCATGGCCCGTCGCGCAAGTTTCGCCATTCATCCCGTTTGGATTCTCGTGGTTTTGTTCCTGGTCGTGGGAGCGATTTCCGCAGGCCATTTCCTTGTGGGCCGCGTCAATGACCCCTACCGCACGCTTGCTTCCCTGGACGTCCCCGCTTACCTGGAAAATTCCAACAGCCTGCGCGGCAACAGCTACAAAATCAGCGGCGTCATCTGGAACTACCTGGCCTCGTCCACCAAGGCCGGTCGGCTTTTCTCGGTCGTGGTCAACACCGGCGCCTCCGACGAAGTCCTGCCCGTCTTCATTCCCGCCGAGTTTAACAGCGTGAACATCCAAAAAGGCCAGCACTTCAATTTTTCGGTCGAAGTGGATGACAAGGGAATCCTCACCGTAAAGGGTCTTATAAAAACATGAGCCGCGCTCTTTCTCTTCTCCTCTGCCTTTGTGTCGCGTCAGGGCTGCGCGCCCAGGTCCCCGATGCGCCTTCGAGCGCCGCCCCCGCCCGCCCGCAGCCAGCGGCTCCCGCGCCGTCCAACCCCGAGCCCGCAGCGCCTGCGCCCTCTTCCTCCGGCAAGGGTTCGCAACCCGGAGGCTCCTTCCTGGGGAAGGATTTGCCGGTATTCAACCCCGGCAATGAAGTCCTCTCTTGGGATGGCAAGAACTGGAACATCACCAACCAGCGGCTTTATCAGGCCCGGTTTGAGAAATACCTCAATGCCCCGGAGGAAACGGAAGCCAACGATGTTCAATATCAAAAGCTTATTCGCACCATCCTGACCAAGCTGGCTCCGGAGAACGATAGCCCGACGGCCACGGTGGAAGCCTGGCGTCTGCTCTCCCAGGCGTCGAACTACCCCATCGACGCCCGCCTGTGCGATGCCCTGGCGGACGGTGTTTACAGCATTTGGGTCGCCAAACGCGAACAGGACCGCCTGGCGATGGCCAACCAGGAATTTGAACGCCAGCGGACCGCCGCCATCGAGGAACTCGAACGCCAACGCAAGCAGAACGAATGGAACGTTCATGTCGCCAGCCAGACCAATTCCATCAGCGGGGGGAGCAGCACCCCGGGCAAGGGAAAAACCGCCTCGACATCGCCGATCACCGCGACAGCCCCCTATGTGCAGCGCCTGGCGGAGATCAATGCCCGCCTTGCCGCCAACCGCGCCAAACAGGATCTCACCAAGGAGGCGGTCGCGGCCACCAACACTGCCAGACGGGAAATCTCCGAAATACAAGTCCGCCTCGAATTCCAAGCGCTCATCCTGCAACTCTTTTTCCAGCGCCGCTTCCAGCATGTTGTTGTGGCTACGCGCTTTTACCGCCGCCTCTTTAGCGATGGCACCACCAGCCTCGGCAGCAGCCAGATGGTCTCCTCCTCCAACAGCAAGGACCAAAAAGTCAAGGTTCGCAGCAACGATCAGGGGATGGACGAGCTCTATTTCAAGGCGACGGGGATGCCCCTGACCGTGGGGGTGATCGATTCGCTGGCCAACGAGTTCATGCGCGATGTGCGCGAAGGGGTGGACGCCTACACGTTCCTGCTCAGTAAAAACGAGGTCGAAAGCGCCTCCAAGCGGCTCGGCGAAGCCTTCATCCTGGGCGAATACATGCCGGAAATCCGCACCCTTTCCCGCGAAAAAAAGCGCAAGGCGCTTGAGTTCACCCAGAAAGGCAACCGTCTCATCAACGCGCTCGACGTGCGCGACTACGCGCTGGCGGAGACGCTGGTCAAGGAAATCGAGACGATCGCCAAGGATTTTGACAGTTCCCAGCCGCGGGCCGCCATCGAAACCGCCCGCACCGTCAGCGCCTTGCACTTGGCGAAGGCCAAAAACGCTGCCGTGAGCGGGGACCGCGCGACCCTCGAAGCAGAACTGCGCGAGGCGACCACCCTCTGGCCTCGCAACCCCGCGCTTGCGGAGGTCGCCGGCCTGATCTTCGCGCAGGGCGATCTTCAGGGCAAAGCCATCGCCGATCTCGAACAGTTAATCAGCCAGCACAACTACCGGCAGATTTTCGACGATAAACTCCGCTTCATCGCTGCCACGGCGATGTATCCCGAACGGCAGGAGCAGCTTAAAAAAGTGCTCCTAAATATGCAGCAGATCGAGGCGGCTATCGCCCGCAGCACGGAGATCGCCAAACGCGGGGACAACGCCGGCGCATGGGAGGGCATCGAGCACGCGTATCAAGAGTTCCCTGACGACACCAAGCTCAACCAACTGCGGGCCAACCTGAGCACCGAGGCCTCCGACTTTGTCCGTTGTGTGCGCACCGCGCAGCAACTCGAACAAAAAGGGCAGACAGGCTCCAGCCTCGCCTGGTATCTCAAGGCGCAAAAACAGTATCCGCCCAGCGAGTTCGCACAGGAAGGCATCGACCGGCTGGTGAAGAAATTGATCCCGGCCCCGTAGCGCTTCGGTTCGGCAAAACCGCCCAACACACAACGCGGCGGCTGTTCCTGTCGTGATTCCGGCTTCCTGGCTGCCGGATTTATTCTCTCTCACTCATTGCGCCCGGTCTTCGCCCGGCCGAATTCGATGAGCCCCAGATCGGTCTCCGAAAGGGTTCCGTGGTGGACGTATTGGAAGCCGACGATGCCCAAGCCGGGCACGAAGTCGAGGATTTGATGGTCGGGGTTGGTGCGATAGACGAGCGTAAAATCGCGCGCACCCTCAAGCTTGCCCGCCGCCGGAAACCGCTTGGGGTTAAACGCCCGCTCGCTTTCCACCTGCCAGCAGTAGCGGCCTTGGGCCAGGTTGACAAAATCGCCGCCGAAAACCTTCCCCTCCATGAGCGGGGCGTCCAGGAACAACTCGCCGCTCTTGTCGAGCTCGGCGAGCGACTGGGTTTCGTCCTTGACCCTGGCCCAGGCATCCAGGGCCGCCTGGCCGCTCAAGAGATAATATGTCGCCGTCCCGACACGGACGATCAAGTAATCCCCCCGCACCTTGCCGGGCTCATACCACGAGAGGTCAAAGGGAGCCCCTTTGATGAGCGCCGCAAAGAGACCGTCACGGGTGGCCGTATCAACGACCTCCATCCTCCACGTCAGCACCTCGCTTTTCCCCTCATTCGCGATGCCCTTTTGTTTTTCTTCCTCAGTCGCATTCTTCTTGGGAACCAGAAACTTCGTCTCGCCCCGGTAGATCCAGTAATTGCCCTTTTCCAGCGGGAAATAATCGGGGGAAGCCAACAGGCTGACACAGAGGCAAAACAACAGGAGGCAGGCCACCGAGAGGGGGGCCAGCCCTGAATCCTTCCTGAAAACACGGGGCGCATGGCAAACCGGCTTGTTGAGGAGCGCACTTCTTTTCGCAGCGGGATTTGTCTCCTTCATGGGCAATGAGTGTGCGCCTGCGGTCGGGGCTTGTAAAGAACAGGGCTCATTGAGCGCCCCATTGACGATGTTTAAATATAACACTAGGCAAAAAGATTTTGATCTGAAAACCATGAACCGTGACTCCCCAAAAAACGCGCCTGCATCCTGCGCCATTGCCGAGGGAGATATCCACGTATGGCGCCTGAATCTCATTCCCGAGGGCCACGCCGGGCATGCGCTTGAGGGCTTTCTTTCGGAAGACGAGCGCTGCCGCGCGGCCCGCTTTCACTCCGCCACTGACCGGCGCCGGTTCCTCATGCGCCGCGGCGCATGCAGGCAAATCCTGGCACGCTACCTTGAGGTGCATCCTCATGCGTTGCACCTTGCGCCGGGGCCCCATGGCAAACCCGAAATTCAGGATCAAAGCGCCGCCGGCCCCCTCCATTTCAACTGGAGCCAGTCGGCGGATCGCGGTCTGCTGGTTGTCGCGCCCGGATGCCGGGTGGGAGTGGATATGGAACATCACCGACCCCTGCCCGAAGCGATGCCGCTGGCGCGCGCCTTCTTTTCCCCAGCGGAAGTCGCGGCGCTGGAGCGGTTGCCGGAGGCGGTGCAACAGGCAGCCTTCTTTGATTGCTGGACGCGCAAAGAAGCTTTTGTGAAAGCGCTGGGGGCCGGGCTTTCCTTCCCCTTAAACCGGTTCACGGTTTCCGTGGGACCGGAGGAACCCGCACGGCTTGTGGAGGTCGATGGGAATCCGGCGGAAGCAGACCGCTGGAGCATGATGTCTCTGGACTTGGGTGGCGATTGGTCCGCTTCGCTGGTCTCCGAGGGACCCTGGGCACAGGTGTTCTTTTATGATTGGCAGGCAAGCACCTCCCTCGCGTAATCCCCCCCAATTTTTTGGACAGCTTCCAAGAACGGACGCAAATCCCACGAAATGTTCTGGAAGTGGCATGTCATTCCGCTAATCTCCCTCCCACTAGGTATTTCCATGTCGGACGCTTCCCCCCATTCCCCATCTGATCTTCCCACCCTCGACCGCAGCCGCCTCGATGAACTGCGGGAGATCGACCCGCCTGAAAACCCTGAAACGCTGATCACCCTGCTGGAGTTGTTCTTCGACACGACCCCGGCACTCTACCAGCAACTCCTCGATGCCTTGAGTAATGGCGATACCGAGGCGATCCGTCGGCACGCGCACAAACTCGCGGGCTCCTGCGGGAACTTTGGCGGGGCGCGAGCCACCTGCATTTGCCGGGCGATGGATACGGCCGCCGATCTCCCCGCCATGCTCGCCCTGCAGCCGTCTCTGGAACAGGCATGCATGGAATTCTTCGGCCTGCTCCGGCAGGAGCTCGACGCTCTCCCTCGGGTATGAAAAAGATTCTTATCATCGACGACGATTTGACTATCGCGACAACCTACAAGCTCAAGCTCGTAGCCGAGGGATTCGAGGTGGCAGTCGCCCTCAACGGCAACGACGGGTTGACGGAGTTGGAGACAGCTCCACCCGACCTCGTCATTCTTGACTTGATGCTGCCGGACATCAGCGGCCTCAACCTGCTCGCGTTTATCCGCAAGGAAGAAAACCTGAGAAAAACACCGGTTCTCCTGCTTTCCAACCATTATCTGGAAACCGGCACCAGCGAAGAAATGGCGGCCGGACTCATCCGCTCCCAAGTGAAAGCGGAAACTCCGCCGTCCAAAGTGCTCCAAGCGATCAACGAAATGCTCCGGCTGAACGAACCTCAAGCCGGTCCTACCCCCGAAAACCCGCTGCAGCAGGCACGGGAGAAATTTTGCGCGGACATTGCCGAGGCGTTCACCCGCATGCACGGAGCCTTGCAAACAGTCGCCCGTTCCAAGGGCGTCGCGCCGGAAGCTTTTCACGTCATTAAATCCTGCGGCGACATCCTCACTGCGTCCGCCGCCGAACTGGGACTCTCGCGTATTTCCCATCTCACCTCGGCCCTCGCGGGACTCGCCCAGCAACTTGGCAAACCGGAGGCGAAATCAACCGCATCCACCTCCCGCACCATTGCGGGAGCCATTGATGCACTCGACCAGTTGGCGCAAACGGGCATCACTGCCGAAAACCTTCCGGCCCCCCTCGCGCTGGTCGTGGAGGATGACTTGGTCAGCCAAAGCATCATTCGCACCGCGCTGGACCGAAGCCGCATCCGATCCATCGGCACGCCGACCGGGGAACTTGCCTTGGCCCTCTTGGAAAACAACCGTTTCGATGTGATTTTCCTCGATGTCAGACTGCCGGGCATCAGTGGCTATGAAGTCTGCACTGCCTTGCGCAAGCAGCCTGACCACCAGTCAACCCCGGTGGTCTTCATCACCGCCAGCAACGAACTCGAAGCCCGCACCCAGTCCATTTTGAGGGGAGCCAACGACTACATCGCCAAACCGGTATCCGTTCCAGAACTCGCTGTCAAAGCCCTCACGCACCTCATTAAAGGGGCGCATCAGCCAGATAAAAAGGCGCCGCAACCGGATGCCTCCGACAAAACCGGCGCAAACCAAGCTGGAGCCGAGTTGCAGGGAGAGCGCCCCCTCAGGTTAGTGTGCTGAATGATAAATAGCCAAGCATTTGCTGTCGGCTATTTTTTGATTTTTCAAGGCGCGAGCGAAGCGGCAATGTCCGAATGACCTTGCCCGAGCGAGCAACGCGGAAAAATCGGAAAAGAGCCACAGCCCTGCGGGTTGTGTTGAAAATGGCCCGGCGGCGGCGTTGCGCTTCGGTTGCAGGTCCATTGGGACATGCGCCCTCAGCGCGCCTTGCCGGCGGGCCATTTTGAACGCAACAAATGGATGGCTGTTTATCATTCAGCACACTAGTGACAAACGACGCCCCCGTCTGAAGCCCGCCGGACTTGTGACGGGCCGGGCCGCTGTGGAAAAATGAAATGCCTGTTTGCGAATGGGCGCTTTGTGGTAGTTTTGCGCGATTGCAATGCGCCGTCATTTCCCCAGTTTAACTGCCGGTTTTACCCTCCTGGAGATCATCCTGGCGGTTTTGATCGCGTCGATTGTCATGGCCCTGGCCGTTCCGAGTCTGACGGGGGCCTTGGGGACGACCAAAGCGCAGAGCGTCTTTTTGGAGTTTGACAGGATGGTCCAGCAAGCGCGGGCTCGAAGCATGGAGGAAGCGCGCAATTATGTCATCGTGTGGGGACGCGACGGCGTCGTCCTGATGCGCCCGGAGTCCCCCGCCACCAAGGACGAGGGGGAGGGGATGCAGCAATGGAAGATCGAAAAATCTGACAAGCTCGAACTGCATCTCACGGCGGCGCTGCTTGATAAGGGAACGACCCCCGACGCGATCTGGACTTTCTGGAGCAACGGCGTCTGCGAACCGGCGGAAGTCCGCTACAAAGGGACCACCGGAGCGTGGACGGCGGCCTATAATCCGTTCACCGTGCAGGCGGAGGTGCGCTATGAGTAAGCGCCGCTCGCAAAACCTGTTTTCAGGTATCGCTGCACGGGGCCGCCGACGCCGGAGCGCCGGGTTTTTGCTGCTGGAAACGATGATCGGCGTGGCAATCTTCGCCCTGGGAATGCTGGCGCTGGCGCGGTGTCTGGAACGGTGTCTGGATGCGGAAAACGCCAGGGTCTGGGACGAGCGGGCGCGGGTGGCGTTGGAAAACCGAATGGCGGAGATCGAGGCGGGAGCAGTGACTTTCGAGACCGGCAAGGAAGATAAGCTCAAGGGAATGTTCAAAGGGATCACGCTTCACCAGACGCGCACGCCGCTGCGGTTGAAGGACGAGAAAAAAAAGGAGTTGGACGGGCTCTACCAAATCCAACTGGAGGCGGGTTGGAGCGAACCCTCGGGAAAGCAATCCAAACTGCTGACGTTTTATGTATTGCAGTAAAGCCAAGCGCCCGGGGTTCACCTTGCTGGAGGTCATGCTGGCCGTCTTCGTGCTCGCCCTTGTGTCCATCAGCATCTACCGCTTTGTCGAAACGACGCTCACGGCGGTGCGGGTTTCCGCCGCAACCGAGCGTGAACGCGCTTTGGTGACCGCGTTTGCGGCCTATTTGCGCAAGCAGATGCTCACCCTGCCGAGCGCGCGCGCCGGGGCGATCACCGGCGAACCTCACCTGTTCAATAACGTCGCCAGCGACGAGTTGTGCTGGGTCTCCGGCCCCGGCAGCGGGCTCCTGACCCGGCATGCCACGGGAGAATGGACGGTGACGCTGACCACCAAGCAACTGGACAAGGGGGAATACGAACTCGGCTTGCGCCGCCAGGATGTGATGCGAAAGAAGGATGCGACCTGGCTGCCGCTCTTCCGCGGTGTGCGCGGGTTCGAGGTGCGCTACTACGATGCGAGCCGCAAGGAGTGGATGGAGAAATGGACCGATCCGCAGAGCCGCCCGGCGCTGATCCGGGTGAAACTCTGGCGCGATCCCTCCCCGGAGGCTTACGAGATCGTGCTGCCCATTCCGGCCATGGCGCGACCTTCCTCAACAGGAGTGGCCACTTACGACCTCAATTCTTCCACCATCCACGAGCCGGTATTCTCAACGCGCCGATAGCCCCAACGGATGAAACGCACCACTTCCCACGCCTGCGGCTCCACGCTAATCCTCGCCCTCTGGGCGTTGGTTTTGATTTCGGCGGTGCTCTTCGCGTGGGTGAAACTGGTCGATCAAGGGATCGAATCCTCGCGCGTAGCCAACCGCGGCCTAGAGGCTCGGGCGTTGGCCCATTCGGGTCTGGCGGTGGCGTCGCACGGCGGCGTCAACCGAAACAGCCCGCACCTGCACGCCGCTTTCGGCCAGGATCGCTCCTACCATGTGACCATGGAGAGCGAAGGCTCGCGCTTGAACCTTAACTACATGCTCGCCGGCGCCGACCCTGCCCGGATCCAGTTTCTCAAACGGTACCTTGCCCAGCGGGGGATGACTCTCCAGCAACGCGAGGTGTTCATCGATTGTCTGCTGGATTGGACAAGCCCGGCCAAGGGCGTTCGCCGTCTCAACAGTGTGCCGGAAGGGCCGGACTACCAACTGCCACACCGCCCGTTGCAGAGCCTGGACGAGATTCCCCTCATCCACGGAAGCCAGCCGCTGGTTTCCCGCCCCCATTGGAAAGACGATTTTACGCTCTTTAGCAGCGGCCCATTCGACCTCGAAGGCGTTTCTGCCCAAACCCTTGCGCTGGTCCCCGGCATCGGCGACCAGCGTGCCCAACAGTTTGTCAAAACGCGCGAGGAACGGGAACTCAGCGGAGTCAACAAGGACGGATACCCTTTCAAAAACCGCGCCGAAGCGCTTAGTTTCCTCGGTTTTACCGAGCAACAATTCTCGCAGATGAGCGGTTTTTTGGGGTTCCGCGACCCCGTCCTTCGCGTCCGAAGTGTGGGAGAATCCGGAAAAGTGATTAGACAAGTGGAGGTGATTATGCGGAGAGTGGAGGGAGCCAAAGCGCAGGTATTAAAGTGGAGCGAAGAGTGATATAAGAGAGATATGATTGAGGAGAGAAGAGCGAGTGAAAACAGAGAGAGGGAGGAGAAGCGTGGGGAGGTGGCGCCGAAAGAGAAGGCG
>Ga0209697_10010365_pt1 | contig 10092 bp, 9 predicted proteins | sample AliMusrvi5mmetaG_FD_184115 | JGI IMG/M metagenome (GOLD analysis project Ga0209697, IMG submission 184115) | Freshwater lake bacterial and archeal communities from Alinen Mustajarvi, Finland, to study Microbial Dark Matter (Phase II) - Alinen... | ecosystem: Environmental > Aquatic > Freshwater... | reverse complement strand
CCCGCATTCCAAACCGGCATGTATGGCACGGATTTTCGGTTCTGCACCAAAAAGTTTTTTATAACATTCCTGTGCTGTTTTCAGAATGTCTGAATCCAGGTTCGGTTTCCAGCCCGGATAGCCATCGCCACTTGTCACGGTTGCACCGGCAAGTGAAAGCACTGCTTCCACCTCGTTGGCAATGTCGTGTTTCGACGATTCTACAGAGCTGCGCTGGCTGGTGGTAATCACTATTTTGTTGCCATCTTTCATTTTTACCGAAGCCAGATTAGTGGACGTTTCCACCAGACCGGGCATCTCCTGACTCATGGCAATTACACCGTGCGGACAGGCATAAAGTACATCTAATAAAGCATCAGATGTTTTTTTGTCGAGAGCAGTTTCGGGTAATGGTTCCGATTCAAGTTCCAGTTTCATGTTAGGTTCCACATTTCCTTTTTCGTTTTCCATATCTACAACGAAAAGATTGAAGTGAACGCGCACATTCTCTTTTTCCATCCAGGGAACTGAAGCTATAGCCACGGCTTCACGCGCAATGGCATTGCGGAGATTACCGCCATCTATACTGTGCATATGCAGGTTTGTCTTTTTATTCAGTGTCCATAAAAAGCGGGTCAGGATTTTATTCGCATTACCAAGTCCCTTGTCAATATCATCGCCGGAATGACCACCTTTGAGTCCTTTTACCGATACTGTAAACGCAAAATGCTTTTCGGATATTTTTGTCGGCTTGTATGTTAGTTCGCCTGTGGTGTCAATGCCACCGGCACAGCCTACGAAAATTTCTCCATCGTCTTCCGAATCAAGGTTTATCAGTACTTCTCCGCTCAGAAACTTCTGTTCCAATGCAAATGCACCGGTCAATCCGGTTTCTTCGTCCACAGTAAACAGGCATTCCAGTGCTGGATGCATTAGTTTATTCGACGCAAGTACGGACAGCATCATCGACATGCCGATACCATTATCAGCACCAAGCGTTGTTCCTTGTGCTTTTACCCAATCAGCTTCAATATAGGTTTGGATGGGATCGGTCTCGAAATCAAAATCTACGTCGCTGTTTTTCTCACAAACCATATCCATGTGTGACTGAAGAATCACTTTTTTGCGATTTTCGTACCCTTTGGTTGCCGGTTTGCAAATCAGCACATTTCCTACTGCATCCATCTTTATTTCCAGCTTATGCTTTTCTGCAAAAGCTTTCAGGTATGCAATCATTTGTTCTTCCTTTTTCGACGGACGTGGAATCCGGGTAATTTCGTGGAAGAATTTCCACAATGCAACGGGTTCAAGAGCTTTCATAGTAATTTCGTTTTTAAGTAGTGTAAAATACAAAGATAGAAAAAAAGTGATTGGTTATACCATTTTTTTAATAGAAATTCTTGTTGTTGGAATTCAATTGCTGTCGTCATATTTCGAAACAAATAGTTTTACATAGTGACATAGTTCCACATATTTTTAAGCTGACATAGAATACGTAGCCATCTAATTGTGAGAATAACTATGTTTCAATATGTTTTCGAAATAGCTGTTCAATATTCTGCTATGTCATTATGTGAATTCTATGTGGTTGAATTCTAACTTTTGAAGTAATACGTTCAGTTGTTTTAAACAATATAAAAAAAAGTCCAACCCCCTTTTAAGATTGGACTTTGTAAAATCAAAAACCATGTCAGTGAATAATATCCACATTTTTGGGTATTGCAATCCGTTTAATTACAGCTGCAGGAGAAGTGTTAGTGCCGAATTTATAGGTAATATTGTAGCTCTTCAGGCTTGGTGTGTCATATTCTTTGGTGTGAATCACCATGTTTACCGAATCGCCTATGGCATCTGCCTGAAGTGAACTGATGTCGAATGATACCACACCCCAACGGTTGTATTGTGGGTAATCGTTGTTGGCATTGTGTCGGAATTCAAGATGTAATTTTCCGTCGGTATAGGTTTTGTTTTTTGCTGTATCAGCCACCAAGTTGATAAAATGGATTTTGTTATAGCCAGGATACACAAATTCGAAATTCAGGAAATGACTGCCAATCCAAATGTCGAGTATTTCCACCTGGTCGTTACCAATGCTGTCCTCAGTGGCGGGGGTTACATTGAAAATTCCTTTGGTTAGCACTTCATACACGTCATTCAGAATAACTTTGTGGTTGTATAATGCATTACCGTTATTCACCGATAAAATATCATAGTTGGCAATAATGCGCTGACCGGTTTTTGGTCTGTAGGAAGGGAAATTTGTTTTTGTCACCCACATCAAATCGTTGTTGTCAAGTCTAAAATAAAATCCGGAATTTGCATTTAGATTTTGAACTGTGGCTATGCTGGTGTAGTTAGTCTGAATCTGATTGTCGTCCTCATTTAGATTACAGGCCACTAAAAACACAAGAACCAACAGACCGAAAAGAATCTTTTTCATAATGCTAATCAATTTAAATTTAATAAGATAAATGAGTATTAAGCCAATATAGAAACAATCATTTACAACTAAAAGTTTTGTTTCATTCACATGTTAAATAGTAGATGCTGTTTGTGTTTGAAACGTTGCATCTATTGTGCAAAAATAGAATTTTTTTTTCAACCATATAGTTCTGTGCGATAACCTAAATTTACTACCTGTGGAAAGCCAAATTGTTTGCCCGAAAATGTCAAAGTAGCTCAAGAAACCTAAATTTTTTTTACTTTTTTATTTGTAGTAAAAAGTCATTTATATCTGAAAGTATTATTTTGTCCTCGTGTTGCAACATATTAATTGTGTTTTTTAGCGACATAAAGTTATTGATTGTCAGCGGATTTGCTAAACAAATATATTGCTTTTTTTGTTGTATATCAATCATTTATATTACTTGTGAAAGTTCGGTAAAGAATATAAAACATTATCTTTGCACAAAGAATGTCATTGCAGGAAAGAAATAATTCGGTTTATTTTACGTTTCCTTATGTTAGTTTGTGCTTTAACCTGAACTAATAACCTGAGTTCGGTATAAGCAGGAGTTGATTTTTAAAATAATCAATTGGATATTACGGTGCTCTGCACCAAATGAAAATATATAACGTTAAATACTAACTATATAACAGGACTCTGTCCCTAATAAAGGTGCAGAGCACCGACCTATTTGTAGAAATTTATCATACACATAAAACCAGAGGTGCAGCGCACCGAAACATTGTATTTGTAAGTATATGAAAAACAGAACATATCATTAAAATGATTATTCTCGTCATTCATTGCTTATCCCGAACTCAGGTTAATAGTTGATTTATTTTAGAACCGTAGGCTTAAATTATTTATGCAAGAAGAAATTAAAAAAGCGTTGGACGTACTCTATAATGGAGGTATAATTCTATATCCTACTGATACGGTGTGGGGATTGGGTTGTGATGCAACCAATGAAAAGGCGGTAAAGCGAATTCATGAAATAAAAAGAAATGCTGATAAAAAAGCCATGTTGGTGTTGATTGACAATCCGGGAAAATTACAATCGTATGTTGACGAAGTACCTGATATTGCGTGGGAATTGATAGAAATGAGCGAAAAACCATTGACCATTATTTATCCCGCTGCAAAAAATCTGGCACCAAATCTCGTGGGGGAGGATAAATCCATAGGAATCAGAGTAACCAAGGAGGCTTTCTCCAGAAACCTATGTATGCGGTTTAAAAAGCCCATTGTTTCAACTTCAGCGAATGTCTGTGGAGCACCAACACCGGCAAATTTCAGTCAGATATCTGAAGAAATAAAATCGGCTGTGGATTATGTGGTGAATTTCCGCAAGGATGAACCCTCGCAATTTAAACCCTCGTCGATAATAAAACTCGGTAAAGGAAATCTTTTTCAACTTATACGGGAATAAAGTGTAACTTTTATGAATAAACGTCGTTTAGTATTGAAATATTTTCTTTTCGATTTGCTGGCATCACTTATTGTTTGGGTGTTGTTCATGTTGTTTCGGAAAATTGTAAACGATGGTCTCATATTTGACGGTTTGAGGGTTCTCATTCCTAATTATAACTTTTTCACTAGTTTATCGCTTTTTCCGGTTAGTTGCGTATTTGTGCATTACTTATCCGGTTTTTACCTGCAACCTCATAAACAATCCACTTTTACCATTATATTGACAACGCTGACTGCTTCAGTCATTATCTCTATTACCATCTTTTTCGTACTCTTGCTCGATGATGTTGTTGTCTCGTATGAGTATTATTATTATTCTTTACTCGTATTACTAGGGCTTTTGTTTACCATTACATATACTTTCAGGGCGTTTGTAAGTTCGCAGGTAAGTTATAATTACCTAACCAAAAAATGGACAAGCAATACGTTGATTATCGGAACGGGAAATAATGCACTGAAAATTGCTAATGAACTTGAGAAAAATGCCAAACAGAACACATTAATCGGTTTTGTGTCGGTCAATCAGCAGATTTATGTTTCTCCGGATAAAGTGCTTGGAACCTTGAATCAAATTGCTTCGATAATTGAAACCAGAAATATACAGGAGGCTATTGTGGTGTTGGACAATGCGGATGAACAACAGTTGTTTACAATTATCAATTCGCTTTACAAGTTTAATATTGAAATCAGGTTTACGCCCCGTCTATATGAAATCCTGACCGGTAGCGCAAAGATTAACCGATTGGAAATAAGCCCGTTTGTAAGCATTACCAACTCCTCTATGAGTGATTGGGAAGCAAGTGTAAAACGGTTTTTCGATATACTTATTTCAACGATTGCCCTTGTTATTCTTTCTCCGTTCCTATTGTATTTTATGTTCAGGATTAAGCGCGACTCCAAAGGACCGATATTTTATTGCCAGCAACGGATTGGGCGATACGGAAAACCTTTCGATATTTTAAAGTTCAGAACCATGTATCTGGGTTCCGAAAACGGAATTCCTAAATTAAGCAGTGCAAATGACGACCGTATTACTCCTGTTGGACGGGTTCTGCGGAAATACCGCATTGATGAGATTCCTCAGTTCTGGAATATTATTAAAGGTGATATGAGCTTAGTTGGACCTCGTCCCGAAAGGCGTTATTACATTAACCGTATCATTGAAGAAGCACCGTATTATTGCCTGCTGTATAAAATCCGCCCGGGACTAACTTCGTGGGGACCAATAAAGATAGGTTATTCCGATTGTGTTGAAAAAATGATTGAGCGTCTCAATTACGACATTATTTACCTGGATAATATGTCGTTATTGACCGATATGAAAATTTTAATATACACCTTGGAAATCATATTTAAAGGCAAAGGGGTTTGAAGAAGCCACTAATTTCTATATCTTTGCGTCTTGTTTTTTAGGGTAAAAAGAGGTATGGAGAATAAAAGTTGGTATCTGAAAATGCTTGCGTGGCGAGAATTGCATATAAAGCAGCGCAACTTTATTTTAATATTAAGCTTTGTGGTAGGCGTTTTTGCTGCTACAGCTGCTTTTTTGCTGAAATCGGCTATCCATATTATTCAACATTTCCTCATCGAGAGTTTCAGCCGAAACGATGTAAATTACTGGTATCTTGTTTTTCCTGCCGTTGGTATCCTCATTACTTCTTTATTTGTCCGCTATGTTGTAAAAGATAATATCAGTCATGGTGTTACCCGGATACTTTACGCCATTTCGCAGCGGAAAAGTATTTTGAAACTTCATAATACCTGGACATCGATAGTAGGAAGTTCTATCACCATTGGTTTTGGTGGATCGGTAGGAGCTGAAGCACCTATTGTATTGACTGGTGCTGCTATTGGTTCCAATTTGGGCAATTTCTTCAAAATGGATCAGAAAACGCTGATGCTGCTGGTCGGTTGTGGTGCTGCAGGAGCTATCGGCGGTATTTTCAAAGCGCCTATTGCCGGGTTGGTTTTTACGCTCGAAGTGTTGATGCTCGACATGACTCTTACCGCCATTGTTCCATTGCTTATTTCTTCTGTTACGGCTACTGCGTTGTCATATTTCTTTTCCGGAGTTGCATTTACGTTTGAATTTGGCACCTATGAGCCTTTTGCCATTTCGCGTATTCCATATTTGATTTTGCTTGGCATAGTTTGCGGATTGGTATCGCTCTATTTCACACGCGGTATGAACAGAATCGAAAGTTTTTTTCGCCGTTTCAAAAATCCCTATTCTAAATTGGCAATTGGTGGCTCGGTGTTAAGCTTGCTGATTTTTATTTTTCCTCCGCTTTATGGTGAAGGGTATGATACGATTGTGGCATTACTGAATGGTCATTCGGCTTCTGTATTAGACCGGTCTTTTTTCCTTGGGATGGGCAATAGTCCGTGGGTAATGATTACCTATCTTGTTTTGATTATTGGTTTTAAAATATTTGCATCAGCTTCAACAACAGCGGCCGGAGGTGTTGGTGGTATTTTTGCTCCCTCTTTGTTTATCGGTTGTTTAACCGGATTTGTGGTGGCTCGGGTATTGATTTTCTTTGGATTTCTTGTGCCGGAAGCTAATTTTGCGCTTGCCGGAATGTCGGGGCTAATGTCGGGTGTTATGCATGCGCCACTCACAGGTATTTTTTTGATTGCGGAACTTACCGGTGGGTATAACCTGTTTATGACCCTGATGATTGTTTCTACCGTTTCCTATCTGACAATTATTCTTTTTGAACCACATAGCCTCTACGCCATGCGTTTGGCGCAAAAAGGAGAATTGCTGACGCACCATAAAGACAAAGCGATTTTGACCATGCTGAAAATGGAGAATTTCATTGAAACGGATTTCATTGAATTAAATCCGGAGATGACGTTGGGAACGTTGGTAAAAAATATTTCCAAGTCAAAACGAAACCTGTTTCCGGTGGTAAATCCTCAGAGTCGTGTTTTGGTCGGAATTGTATTGGTTGATGAAGTCCGTAATATTATGTTCCGGCCGGATTTGTATGATCGTTTTAAGGTAAAAAAACTGATGACTTCGATCCCTGCAACCCTGAATGCAACTATGCCCATGGAAAAAGTAATGGATATTTTTGAAGATACCGGTTCCTGGTATTTACCTGTTGTGGACAACAATAAAGTCTATTTGGGATTCTGCTCCAAGTCTAAAATTTTTAATTCGTATAGACACGTACTGGTACATTTTTCCGACGAATAGATGACCTCTAACCCCTAAAAGGGGAAAAGAATTTGTTAGATTAAATTTCGTAAAACCAATCAATAGCTCAACTATTGCTTTATCAATAAAACAATGACAAAACAAAAACTAACTTATACTGAGGCAGTTGCTGAATTGGAACAAATTCTGGCGGAATTGGAAAATAACACGGAAGTAAATATGGATGTGATTTCGGAGAAAGTGAAACGTGCTGCCGTTTTAATGGAATTCTGTAAAAAACAATTGCACCAACTGGACGAAGAGCTGGAGAAAATGATGGAACAACTGGATTAATTTATTCTACCCATACAACCTCATATTCTTTTAACTTGGCATATTTTCGCAATAATTCAATGGAGTGGTTTACTGCTTCCTGAAGTCCGATCTTTCCGCCATATCCATTGATAATCATCAATAAACTGGTTGTGTTATCAGAAATTTTAGTACGTTCATTATCGCTGGTCGGTGTGCCTATTCCGCCAATTTGGTCACGATAAAGCGGTAGCCCTTCCACATTTAAAAGGCCTCGTCCGATTGCTTCAAATTCGTCTTCGTTGGTACCAACTCCCAATTCAATACCTCCCTGAATTTTATCCGCATCAAAACCGCCAATGGAGAATCCGCTTCGTATAGAAACCAGATTGATAATATCTACCAATGTGCTGACTTTGTAAACGGGAATTTGGCGAACAATCCTTCGACATAATGCTTCGGCAGATGGACGATAGCGGTTCGGGTCTTTACCCAGTGCTTTGTATGCCTTGCGTGTGGCGGCAATTTCGGGACGTTTATTTATTTCTTCAATCGAAAAGCTAGCTTTAATACGGTTGATTTCGGCTTCCATTTCTAGCCAAAAATCATCGGAAGTAACAGAATTTGTTACCTTGCAAGTGAGAACTGCCAACGATAATTGCGGGCAGGCTTCCCTGATTTTAGGTGAAAGTTGAATCTTCATTTTCTAATCATTATTCCACTCAGCATTCGACCGGATTTTATTCCTAGCCTTCGGGCAGAGAAAAAGCGTTCATGTTCAGCAAAAGTACAAATTCCTGCAATCTCAATATGATCAGGTTTAATTCCTGCTTTCTCCAGTGATTGTTTGTTGGCTTTCCAAAGATCAAGAAAAATTGCATTGTTACGTATTTCAATAATTTCTGTTGTGTCAAATCCTTCACTTGCAAAATGCTCCACCACATCATTTCCTACTTCATATACTTCGGCTGAAATGGATGGACCAATGGTAACCAGTATATCGGCAAGATTGCAATTGAATTTTTCAATCATTGCTAAAACTGTTTTTTCTGCAATTCGCCCACGCGTTCCACGCCAACCGGCATGGGCGGCTGCAATGACTTTCTTTACCGGATCGAAAAACAATAAAGGCACGCAGTCGGCGGTGGTAATACCAATGCATACTTGTGGAAGTTGAGTAAAAATAGCATCAATTCCGTTTAAATATTCCGCTTTCTCTTTTGTAGAAAGTTGGAAAAATGACTGGTCAATTTCTCGGATCTCATTGCCATGCGTTTGGAATGGAATAATTAAATTTTCTGTACCAATTCCAAGAATATTACATAAAACCGCCTTGTTTCGGTCGAAACTTCCCGGATTATCACCCGAAAACGGACTCAGATTATATGATGCGTAATTGCCCACGCTTACACCGCCTTCCCGGCTCGTGCAAAAATGGGCAATTTCATTGTGCCTGTCCAGTAAATTGAATGTTATCATACTACCGACTATAAACTTCTTACTACCAACTATCTAAAGTTCATCCCAACCAATTCCTTTATATTTACTCAAATCATCCTCTTCTTCCTCTTCTTCCCATTCTTCTTCAAGTTCCTCTTCTTCCGTTTCGTGGTGAACGATTTCCATAGGTTTATGTGTTATTTCCAACACTTTGTTCGATTCTTTGTTGATCTCAGTCCAGATAAGGTCTTTTAGCTCCATTAGTCCAAGTCCGGTCAATGAAGAAATAAAGACCGTTTGAATACCGTTTGGCACGAGTTTCTTCATTTCGTCCATCAATTCATCATCAAGCATATCGCATTTGGTAATGGCTAAAATGCGTTGTTTATCAACTAGTTCCGGATTGTATTGTTTTAGTTCATTGAGCAATATGTTGTATTCTTTTACAATGTCATCGGTGTCGGCCGGAATCATAAACAACAAAATGGAGTTTCGCTCGATATGGCGTAAAAAGCGCAATCCCAAACCGCGTCCTTCGGATGCACCTTCAATAATTCCAGGTATATCAGCCATTACAAACGATCGGCTGTCGCGATAGGCCACAATTCCAAGATTTGGAACCAACGTTGTAAACGGATAATTGGCAATTTCGGGTTTTGCAGCTGAAACAACAGACAGTAAGGTTGATTTTCCTGCATTCGGGAATCCAACTAAGCCGACATCGGCAAGCACTTTGAGTTGCAGAATAACTGTTTTTTCAATAGCAGGTTCTCCGGGCTGTGCAAAGCGTGGGGTTTGGTTTGTTGCGGTGCGGAAATGCCAGTTGCCCTGACCGCCACGTCCACCTTTTACCAATACCACTTCTTCTCCATCGTGGGTGATGTCGCACAAAAATTCACCCGTTTCGGCATCGTAAACTACAGTGCCACAAGGAACTTCTATTACTTTGTCTTCGCCTTCTTTTCCGAAACTACGGCTTTGGCTTCCACCTTCGCCTTCGCCGGCATGGATATGTCGGGCATATTTGAGGTGAATCAGTGTCCAGTGATTTTTGCTACCACGTAAAATAATGTGACCGCCACGTCCGCCATCGCCACCATCCGGACCGCCCTTCATGGTCAGTTTGTCGCGGTATAAATGTTTGGAACCCGGTCCACCCTTACCCGAACGACAAAATATCTTTACGTAATCTACAAAGTTTGAACTTGCCATTGTGTTGTTTTAGTTTTATGAGATAACAAAACACACCTGAATTAGTTTCCGGTGTGTTTTGAAAGTTTTAGAAATCAGTAAATTACAA
>Ga0209697_10010363_pt1 | contig 10094 bp, 8 predicted proteins | sample AliMusrvi5mmetaG_FD_184115 | JGI IMG/M metagenome (GOLD analysis project Ga0209697, IMG submission 184115) | Freshwater lake bacterial and archeal communities from Alinen Mustajarvi, Finland, to study Microbial Dark Matter (Phase II) - Alinen... | ecosystem: Environmental > Aquatic > Freshwater... | reverse complement strand
GGTCCACGCGGGCACCGGCGGAATGCTTGACGAGACCCGGAGTGATGCGGTTGATGCAGACAAAACACAGCCCGCCAAGCACCCGATCCGGGCCGGTGATGGCGGCGATGCTCTCGCAATTGCCCAACCCGTTTTGCAGCGTGAGCACCTGGGTATCCGCGTGCAACAAGGGCGGCAACACCTCGCCGAGATGGCCGTTGGCCGTGGCCTTCCACGCCACGATCACCAAATCCACCGGCCCGATTTCCTCCGCCGTGCGGAATCCCCGCACCTGCGACACCTCGAAATCCCCATACACGCTCTCCACTTTCAACCCGCCTCGCAAAATCGCCTCGAAATCAGCCCGTAACAGAAACCTGACATCCTCGCCCGCCGCCGCCAACCGACCGCCATAATACAAGCCGATCGCCCCGGATCCGACCACCGCCACGCTCTTGAATGTCCAATCCATGCGCCCATTTCACCAAAGCAACCCGCGCGATGTCAATGACCGGCAACTCTTGCCGCCTGCGGGGTCAGCGCCTGCGGGGCCTGCGGGGTCAGTCCCAAATAACAGACATTGGCGACAGCGCTGCATGTGTGGGGCAGGCCTCGTGAAGCCCTCAAGGCGGGTTCCTTCCATCGCTCAAGGGGGGATCGCCGGCAACGGGATCACCCGGGATTTTTCGCGGCCGCGGCCTTCGATAGCCAGGCGGTCTTTGAACAGGCGGATCACGGCGTAGGCGGTCACCCCTGGTTCATGGAGGAGCGATTTGAATGTGATGTAGGGCATTCCGTTGACGACGGTCTCGGCACCGGCATGGTTGTGGCCGCTGAAATAGGCGCGTACGCAGGGATGGCGTTCGAGCACAGCGACGATTTCGCGGCTGTTCCATGCCTGCAGGCCGGTCGCGGGTAGCAGCGGGTGATGGCCGCACACGATCACCGGCTCCTTCGCGGTTCCGGCATGCGCCAACTCCTGCTCCAACCAGCCGAGCTGAGCCGCTGACACCCCGCCATTCCATGGCTGGGCGTTATTCGCCTTGATGGCGGCAAGCGCCTTGAACGCTTGCCGCGCCTCGTTGTCCGCAGCGCAGCCCTGCGGGTACTTGTAGGTCGATAGATCGTTCGTATCCAGCATCACGAACCTCACGCCGGAACGACTCAAACTGTAGTAATCATGGGGCATGCCGAGGGTGGCGGCGACCCTGCCCTTGTCGGTGTCCGCGACGTTGTAATCGTGATTGCCGGCGAGATGGCAAACCGCATGGCCGAGTTTGCCAAACACGGGCAGAATCGCCGCGAACGAAGCGAATCCGCGGTCGATCAAATCCCCGAGATGCAGCGAGAAGGGCAACTTTTCCTGCGCCAGATCCGCCACCGCCGCCTGCGATTTCGGGATTGAATCCCGGTAATGGCGCTCCCCTTCCGGGTCCGCGTCGGCGTATTGCACGTCGGTTAGGAGCCCGAATGAAAGCAATGGGCGATCCGGTTCCGGCACCGTTTGGGCTGCGGTTTTGGTGACGACGGCGGCGGCGGCGGAAAGCCTGAGGAAGCGGCGGCGATTCATTGAGGGTTGCTAGCAGACAGGGTTAGCAGGTCCGCCTGCCGGTCACTCGTCCTTGAAAGCCTCGGCGCGGCGCTCGTCGATGCAGCGGGTGAGCCACTGGATGAGTTTGTCGGCATCCTCGGATTCGTGGCGCAGGGACGAGAGTTCGCTCCAATCGAGGTGCGGGCGGGATCGTGGCGCGGCGATGCGGGTGAAATCGAGTTTGGCCATGATGGCTTCGGTTTCGCGCGGGTGGGCGTTGAGGATGTTGGCCGGGCGGGGCAGCTCGTCGAGCGCCTCGGGAGTCAGGCCGAACGAGGTGACGCCGACGCCGAAGGCGGCGCCGAGTTTGCGCAGGCTGTCGGCGAGGGCCTCGTCCTCGACCGGGGCGGCGTAGATCAATTCGCCGCCCTGGGTCCACATGGAAACCGCAAGGGTTTGGAAAAAATCCTCGCGGTAGGTTTGCAGGGACGGCTGGATGCGCAGGCGCGCGGCGTGCAGGCGGAAGGGCGCGATACCCAGGCGTTGTTTGAACGCGAGCATGGTTTCGTCGAGCTGCATTTCCTCATCGGGCGAGCCGCCGGTTTCCCAATCGACGAGCACCAATTCGGGGTATTTCCACAGATTGCTGATGGGCGCGTCCTTGCCGAAGGCTTGGCGGAACGCGAAGGGGAAACGGCCGTTGGTTTCAAAATACCGGGTCACCACCGCGCGGAATTTCCGGATCCGGAGCATGGCGTTGTCCATGAGGTCCTGATCGACGGTGGTGAGGTCGTCGAGACGGCCCTGGGTGAGGGCGATCAGTTCCTGCGCACCGGACAATGCGGGCAGCGGCGCGCTGCGGCGGTAGTAGCCCTGCCCCTTTTCCACCTTGGCGATCGGCGAGGCCGGGTCGCACGACATGATGGAAAAATGATAGCGCAACGAGGCATCCGAATAGTTGCCCGCGAGGTGCAGGCGCGTCAGACAGATCAGCTCGGTGCCTTTGATCGCATCAGCCGGATTGCCCGGAAGCAGGGCGGGGAGAATTTCGGTTAGCTGCTTGCGAAGGCTCATGAGGAATGGCAACGGTGCTTGCGCTGTGCCTATCCAATTCCGCCAAACCCGGATCATCAAGTCCCAAAAAGCCCGGATTTTGAAATTCGGCGATTCGGCCGGAGATTTTTTTGAAGAAATCCGCCCTGGGACTTGTCGAAACTGCGGATTGCATCATGCTACCGCCATGAATTTGAAACCGACCGCGCTTGCCATTTCGTTGTTGACGACTCTGACGGGGTTTGCCCAGGAGCCGGATGCCAAGACGATTCTGGAAGGTGCGCGGATGGCCGCCACGCTCACCAAGCTCGAAGACGGGCTGAGTGGCACGCTGCGCAAGAACAACCTGAAGGTTCCCGTCACCCTGTTTCTCAAGGGCAAGGACATCCAGTTCCAATACAAGGAAGACGGCAAGGACTGGCGGGGATTCCACATGAACATCGGCGACAACAACTTCAACCTCGCTGAAATCGTCGATGGCAAAATGGTCAATTTCCCGCCGGCCAAGCTGGTATCGCCGATTGGCGGGACGGATTTGACTTACGAGGACCTGGCGTTCCGGTTTTTCTACTGGCCGAATCCGAAACTCGAGGGCATGGAGGATGTGGGCGGGCAATCCTGTTACCGGATCCGGGTGAACAAACCGAAAGGCAGCGCCGGTCACTACGAGGTGGTTTATGTCTGGGTGCATGCCAAATTCGGCGCGTTCATGCGGATCCGCGGCCACGACAAGAACGGCGGCCTGGTCAAGGAGTTCCAGGTCGAGGACATCATGCAGATCGACAAGGACGTGTGGACGTTGCGCAAAATGCAGGTGTCCACCCACGATCCCGCGAACGGACGCCGCCAGTCGATCACCGAGGTGACCTTCGACGCGCCGAAAAAAGCGCCACCGAAAGGGCTGCACTGACCAACGTTCCCATGGCTGGCTGGACCGACGCCCACAATCACCTGCAGGACGCCCGGCTCGGTCAATCCGCAGCGGTCATCGCCGTGCTGCGGGCTGCCGGAGTCGGGCGCTGCATCGTCAACGCAACTTGCGAAGACGATTGGCCGGCGGTGGAGGCTCTGGCGCTCGCCGCGCCCGAATTGGTGGTGCCGGCCTTTGCCATCCACCCGTGGCATGCCCACACTGCGGCCGATGGTTGGCCGGAGCGCCTCGCGGAATTGTTGGAAAAACACCCGCAGGCGGGTATCGGCGAGTGCGGGTTGGATCGCGGGGTGGCCGCGGCGTCATGGGATATCCAGCGTCCGGTGTTGCGCGAACACCTGCGGCTCGCCCGCGAATTGAAACGCCCGGTGACCATCCACTGCCTCAAGGCGTGGGGCGCGTTGATAGATATGCTGGCGGAAATGACGCCGCCGCGGTTTCTGCTGCACTCCTATGGAGGCTCGCTGGAAACCGCCCGCCGCCTGCTGCCGCTGGGCGCGTATTTTTCCTGTTCCGGCCATTTCCTGCACCCGCGCAAAGCCGCGGCGCTGGAGGTGTTCCGCCACCTGCCCCGCGCGCGGATTCTGATAGAAACCGACGCGCCCGACATGCCGCCACCGGATGCCTGCGTGACAATTCCGTTAGATGGCGGGCTTAACCATGCGGCGAATTTGCCGGCCATCGGGCAAGCGCTGGCGGCGGCGTTGGGCATGCCTGCCGATGCCCTTGCCGCTCTCACGCGGACCAATGCGGACATTTTCCTCAACGCCGAGCAGCCCCTGGATTACCCGCCATGAGAACCGTTCCCACGAGTTATTTCCTGCAGGTGCTGGTGGCCTTTGGCTGCCTGCTGTTGCCCGTGTTGTTGCAGGGAAGTTATGCGTTCATCGACAGCGGGGTTGCCTATTATTTCCTGTGGACGGTGTTTCTGGCGGCCGTGTGGCTGCGGTTCCGCTGGCCGGTGTGGGTGTGCATGCCGCTTCTGTTGGTTTCCTTTTCCTACTCCGGCTATGTGGTGTCCCAGCATGAGGACATCAACTTCAGCGTGGTCAGCGCGATCATCGATACCGACCCTGCCGAATTGCTGAGTTATGTCCGCACTCCGGGTGTCGCCAAATACGGGTGCGTGATGGTCGCGGTCATTGGCGTCCTGTGGTGGTTGCTCGGTGGCACCTGGCTGAGGCGCAGAATCACCGGCAACATCCGCCTGCATGCCGCGGCCCTTCCGGTCGTGATGATCGCATGCGCGGCGATCTATCTGATAACCGGAAGCGGTTGGGACAAGCTGCGCATGTACCCTTCCAATATTTTCACCTATGGCTTCCGCTTCATCCGGGAAGTCCGGATCGCCAAACTCCAGTACGCCAAAGTCAATTACACCTATGCCGGTCCCGATGCCGCGCAGGGTCCGCCCCGGCTGACGGCGGTGTTGATCGTCGGTGAATCGGCCCGCGCCGCCAATTGGTCGCTCTACGGCTACGGGCGGCCCACCAACCCCGAAGTCGCGGCCTGGATGGAGAAATCGAACGGTCGCGGGGTGGTGTTCAGGGACGCGCTGTCAGCCGGGCGCCTGACCATGAACTCGGTGCCTTCGATGTTGTCGCCCACCACGGCAAAGAACTTCCGCGAGTATTGTCTGAAGCCGTCGCTGCTGTGGGTTTTCCGGGCCGGCGGTTTCCGCACGGCGGTGCTCAGCAGCCATATCAGCGCATCGAAGTTCTGGGATGGGCCGGCCCATCTGATGATGAAGGCCGCCGCCGAGAACAAACGCATCGAGCGGGACGATCTGCAGCCCGCCGCGCTGAACGCTTGGCGAACCCATGAGGCGATGCCGCGGCAGTTGGTTGTGATGCATTTGTTCGGATCGCATTACAACTATGCCGACCGCTATCCGGAAAATTTCAAATTGTTTCACGGGGGCAACGAGATGGTTGACACCTACGACAATTCGCTTGCCTTCACGGATCATGTGTTAGGGGGTATCATCGCCGAAATCGAGGACATGAGCGATCCGGCGGTGATGTTTTACTCGTCGGACCACGGTGAAAATCTGGACGATTTCGGCGACGGCAACATCGAACATTGCTGCCGGGAATTCACCCGCTTCGAGATCGAAGTGCCGATGATTTTCTATGCCAACAAGGCGTTCGCGGAGGCCTATCCACGGCAATTGGCGGCGATCCGGGCCTGCGAGAACCAGCCGGTCAGCCATGACAACCTCTCGCAGACGCTGCTGGGCTTGGCCGGCCTGACCGACCCGCAGGTGTATCTGCCGGCATACGACTTGTCCATGGAACCCCACACGCCGCAGCCACGGTTTCTCATCAACAGCTTGCGGGAAAGCGTGGCCGAAGCGGACATCCGCGCCACCCCGCATGGACGGCGGGTAACCGTGACCGCCAGGCCGGATCACGCGGCCAAGGCGGCCGGCGGCGGCAATCCGTGATTGTGGGCAAATCCGCTTGAAGCCTTGCATGTCCGGCTGGTTCGGGCTAGGGCTTGGCCATGGATTTGGCCGCCTTTCGCCGAGAGTATTCCGACCGCGGACTGCACCGTGAGGAATTGAACCCGGACCCGGTGGCGCAGTTTTCCGAGTGGTTCAACCACGCCACCGCGCTGGCGGTGCCGGAACCCAACGCGATGACGCTGGCCACGGCGGACGCGGCGGGCATGCCGTGGCAGCGCACGGTGTTGCTGAAATATTATGACCGGGACGGTTTCGTGTTTTTCACCAACTACGGCAGTCGCAAGGCCAAACAGATCGCGGCCAACCCGCGGGTCTCCCTGCTGTTTCCCTGGATCACGCTGGAGCGCCAGGTCATCATCCAGGGGTGCGCGGAAAAAATCAGCACCGTCGAATCGTTGCGCTACTTCGCCACCCGACCCCGCGAATCCCAGATCGGTGCCTGGGTGTCCAACCAGAGCGAGGTGATCACCTCGCGCAAGTTCCTCATGCAGAAACTCGCCGAAATGCGCGACAAATTCCGCCACGGCGAAATCCCGCTGCCCTCGTTCTGGGGCGGCTACCGCGTCGTCCCCGCAACCATCGAGTTCTGGCAAGGCGGCCCGGCCCGCCTCCACGACCGCTTCCTCTACCGCCGCCAGGACACCGAGTGGCTCATCGAACGCCTCGCCCCATGAGCCGACGGGTGATCTTTGGACTGCGGTGAAGCGCGCTTCACCCTAAAGAGGAAAATTGAAACCACGGATTACACGGATTAAACGGATTAAGAATGAGTTATGTATCATAGGTGATTTACCTATGGGGTGACTGTGAAACTTGATAGAAAACAGTCATATTCTCCGTGTAATCCGTTAAAATCCGGGAAATCCGTGGAATAATTAAGCGCCATATTGTTTTTCATTTTCCCTTTTAGGTTCACCGCTTTGGGTGTACGCATCGGCCTCTGGAAACCGCCATCCCCCCGAAGACTCAGACATGCCTGAAATCTGCCGGGTTTCGGTACTTGTCCGGGAAATCCGGTGACTCTCATTCAAAAGGTCTCAAGCGCTTTTCTCCGGGTTTAATGTGGAGATTTGCTCTGTCCCTGAGATTCTTGAAGCCCGCTTTGATGGATATCGTCATTACAACCGCGAAGCGCATATCCTCGCTGCCACCCGAAAACGAACAGGAGCAACCAATCACATATGCCGACCGGCGAAAGCTCTGCAACTACAATGCGGCAGGGTTTCCCGCACCGGGTGAGACGTCCACGGTGAGGTCGCCGCCGAGGGTTTCAATGGCGGTGGCGAGGTCCGAAGTTGCCACGTTTTCCGCGAGCGAGATGACGCCGTGGGCGCGGAACATCGGGTGGCCGCTCATGGGCGCGCTTTCGAGGTTGGTGACGAGTTCCTCGACGTTGCCGCCGGCCAGGGCGATGGCGGCGGAAAGTTCGCGCACGATGCCCGGCCGGTCGTGGCCCATCACGTCCACGGTCAGGGTGCGGCGGGCGGGTGCCTCCACCGCGGCTTCGCGGGCTGCCTGCACGGTCAGCCCGGGGATGCCCGGCGTGCGCAGTTCGTTGAGCAGGGCATCCACTGCGGAGTCCGGGCATTCGATCCGGACAACGCCTGCGAACTGGCCGGCGAGGCGTGCCATGCGGCTTTCCAGCCAGTTGCCTCCATGACGCGCCACGGTATCGGCGAGCGAGCTCACGAGGCCCGGGCGGTCGCTGCCGAGCACGGTCATGATAAGGTAACACTTCATGGCCAGATGAAAACCGCAGCGGGCGGGAAACGCCAGAGCGAATCCACATCCGGAGGATTTTCCCCGACACGATTTTTCCGCTCTTGTGAAATCGGCAAAAGGAATTCAATGTTTCTCCACGACAAACGAAGCACGCCATGGCCCACGAACACCCCTTCCAAACGCTCTTCGAATCCCTCGGCCACCTTCCCCGTGCCCATGCGGAGGCGGTCAATCGGCAGGCCTATGAGATTCTTCACGACATCATGACAGTTCCGCCGGAGCAGGCCGGACGCTGCATCCTGTTGCGTGCGCCGCGGGCCGGCCATGGGAAAACCCACCTGCTGTCCCGCATCCAACACCATCTGGCAACGACCCACGAATTCGTCCCGCTGCGGGCGGCATTCGGCAGCCAGATCGACGCCGGCACGGTGATCGACGATGCGTTGCGCCGTTTGTTGCGGCCGCTGCCGGGCTCGGCCGGATTGTGCGTGCTGGATTTGATGAGCCGGCGCCTGTTCGCCCTGGCGCTGCAGCCCCTGGTGGAAAACGGCGAGGTGCCATGCCAGGATCGCGATGCGGCACTCATCGCATTGCGGGTCCGCCCGGTGGAAATATTCGATTTTCACCATCCGAACGCGGTCACCGCCCACTGGGCGTGCGACAATTTCGCGGCCCTCGGCCAACGCTTCAGCATCGAACTGGCCCAGCGCAGCGGACTGCCCATCCTTGAGGTGGCGTTCTGGGTCGATGCCTTGTTCCGCTTTGCTTCCACGCCGGTGGAAAACACCGCGCGTTTGCGGGCGTTGACCGATGAAGTCCACGGCGGCAGCCCCGGGGAATGTGTGTTGCTGCAACGCCTGGAAGCGCTGCTCGGCATGCTTGCCCTGCTGATGCGGGTAGTGCTGGTGGCCGACAACCTCGAAGGGTTTTCCGCGGATGAATCGGCAGCTCTCAGGCTGGCCGCGTTCCTTGGCGACTTGCGCCAGTCGGTCGAGCGACTTGATGTGATCCTCTCGATCAACCAGGACATCTGGCAGAGCGCCTTTGTTCCCCGGCTCAGCGACGGCCTCTCCGACCGCCTCTCCGAAGTCGTGATCGAACTCAACCCGCTCACCGAGGACGAAATGCTGGCCTTGCTCGAATCCCGGGTGCCGGGCCTGGGATCGCGCATGCTCGCCAAAGTGGACCGCGCCTCGGCCGGAACCCACGCGCGCGGACTGATCCGCGCCGCCGGGATTGCCTGGCTCAGGGCGTCGGCCATGGATTCACCGCCAGTCGTACCGGCACCCGCGCCGGTGCCATTGGTGGTGGTGGATGGGGCCGATGAGACTGATGGGACGAATGAGGTGGCTCTCTCCGAAGCGCCGACTCCAGTGGAAATCCCTGTGCCGCAACCAGTGGAGCCGGAAACCACCCATGAGCCGACCCCGGTGGAAATCCCCGTGCCGCAACCAGTGGAGCCGGAAACCACCCATGAGCCGACCCCGGTGGAAATCCCTGTGCCGCAACCAGCGACCGTGGAAGCTGTCGGTGAGCCAGCTTCCCCAGCGATACCTGCGCCGGAACCTCTTCCGGTGGCACTGGATGAACCGTTGGTGTCACCCTTCACGATCGTCGTGGAGAACGAGGCTCCGGTTTCCCCAGGGCCAACGGAGGTGCGCACCGACGCGACGGAAAACATCGCACAGGACCAAGCGGCGGAGCCGTTGAAGGTCGCCGTATCGCCGGACTCGCTTAGCACACCGGTGGTGACGCCGGGGTCATCCTTCCCCGTCACCAGCCAGCCACCGGCTGCCGCCCCGCAGCCGACAACCGACGCGGCACCGCCGGAAACCGGCCAGCCGGCCGGGGATTCACCGCTGCCCGAACCACCAGCACCGCCCGAAGCGGATCGCGTGGACGTTTTGCTCAAGCAATTCCTTCAGCGCTACGGCCGCGACAGCAAATGAAAAAGATGACAATCCCCTTGCGCGGCGGCATGGTTTGGGGACTTATTCTGACGTCACCGGCATGAGCGATTCCACTTCCGAGATCCAGGCCCCCGATTCCCTCGCCCGTGCCGCGAAGGCCACCGACGATTATCAGGCACTCACCGAGGACCTCGTCGGCGAACGCATGATCCTCAACATGGGACCGTCCCACCCGGCAACCCACGGCGTCCTGCGCCTCGTCCTCGAACTCGACGGCGAAATCGTCCGCAAGGCGGATCCGGACATCGGCTTCCTCCACCGCGGCGATGAGAAAATCGCCGAAAACATGCACTACAACCAGTTCGTGCCCTACACGGACCGCCTCGACTACCTCGCTCCGCTTTCTAACAACGTCGCCTACGCCTGCGCCGTGGAGAAACTCATGGGATGGACGCTGCCGCCCCGCGGCCAGGCATTGCGCGTGCTGTGTTCCGAACTCGC
>Ga0209697_10010359_pt1 | contig 10096 bp, 6 predicted proteins | sample AliMusrvi5mmetaG_FD_184115 | JGI IMG/M metagenome (GOLD analysis project Ga0209697, IMG submission 184115) | Freshwater lake bacterial and archeal communities from Alinen Mustajarvi, Finland, to study Microbial Dark Matter (Phase II) - Alinen... | ecosystem: Environmental > Aquatic > Freshwater... | reverse complement strand
CGCCCACCCTCATCCCCTGGCCCAAGCAGCTGGATCTCAAGCCGGGTTACCTGAATCTGGCATCCGCGCGCGTCGTCGCGAGCGTGCCGTCACTGCTGCCACTGGCGCGCATTCTCGCCGACGAGATCGCCGCCGCCACCCCCCTCAAACCCGTCGCCCTCTGCGGCCCGGCCAAGCCCGGCGACATCGTGCTGAGCCCGGACGCGGCATCCAAGGAGGAGTCTTATTCACTCAGCGTGGGCGACCAGGCCACCGTCCGTGGCGGATCTTACGGCGCGGTGGCCATGGGCACCGCCAGTCTGTTGCAGGCCATCATCGTTAAAGGCACGGCGGCGGCCCTGCCGCACCTGATGCTCGTGGACAGCCCGGACAAGGCTTATCGCGGGCTGATGGTCGACGTGGCCCGCCAATACCATTCGATCGACAACCTCAAGCAAATCGTTGAGTTGTGTCGTCTCTACAAGATCCGTTTCCTGCAGTTGCACCTAACCGACGACCAGGGGTTCATGTTTCCGAGCACCGCCTTTCCCAAGGTGCTCACCCAAGTCCAGAACGGTGGCAAACCCTACACGCTCGACGAGCTCAACGGCCTGGTCGCCTACGCCGACGCGCGCAACGTAACGATTGTGCCCGAGTTTGACATCCCCGGCCACAGCGCGGCGCTCAACCGCTCCGACCCTGATTTCTGGATGATCCGCGGCACCAAGCCCTACGAACACCACGCGAGCATCAACTTCGCCCGCGACGAAGTCATCGACGCCTGCACCACCATTATCGGTGAAATGTGCCGGGTGTTCAAAAGCACGCCGTATTTCCACATCGGCGGCGATGAGGCCGACTATGTCTTTGCCGACCAGAACGCGCAATTCCAGGCCGCCTTCAAAAAACTCGGCCTGGGCGACAAGGCCCAACATGAACTCTACCGGCGGTTCCTGACCCTGATGGATGCCGCGGTCAAGAAAAACGGCAAGCACACCATCGTGTGGGAGGGGTTCGGCAGCGAACCTAACAGCAAGTACCCGATTCCGAAAGATGTGATCGTGATGGTTTATGAAAACCGCTTCTATCAACCTGACGAGTTGCTCAAAGACGGCTACACCGTCATCAACGCCTCGTGGACGCCGTTGTATGTGTTGCGCAACCTCACCGAATACACGCAGAAAATCTTCGAATGGAATATCGATCGGTTTGGCGCCTTCACCAAGGATTACGCCAAGACCACCTGGCGCCAACTGGAGCCCAATGCCAAGCTCAGCGGCACCCAGGTGTGCTCGTGGGAACAACCCCAAGCCATGGAACTCGGCAACCTGCGCTGGCCCCTGGCCGCCATGAGCGAGCGTGTCTGGAATACCCAGGCTGGCAAAACCTGGCCGGATTTCCAAAACCGCCTCGCCGCCACCGACGCCCTGCTCGAAAAGCTCGTCCGCACCGTCCACTGGACCTGTGACGGGCTCACCAGTGTCGAGGAGCGCATGTTCGCCACCTCGTTCACCCTCGCCATGAGCGCCGCCACGCCCGGCACCATCCGCTTCACCCTCGACGGCAAGGCTCCCACCCCGGAGTCGCCGGCATACACCGCGCCACTCACCATCGACAAGCCCACCTTTGTCAGGTCCGCTCTCTTTGATGACGCCGGCAAGCCGGTGGGCCCGCTTACCGAGGATCATTTCCGCCAGACCCCCAAATAGACCCAATCCTCCAGTCCCATGCAACGCACCCACCAGACTTTTTTCCTAACCACCTGCGGCCTGCTGTTGGCCGCGGCCCCTCTGCGCGCCGTGGATGTCAGCGGCGAGCATGTCGATCCCAACAAGGATTTCGGCAAGGATGCCAGCTACAAACTCGTCGGCGACACCACCTTCGGCTGGCTGACCGGCGCGCAGGCCGGGGACTTCGACCTCAACGGCCACGCCTTGGTGGTGGAAACCGGCGGGGGCAATCGCACCGTGCTGAGCGGCGCGCTCAGCGGCACCGGCTCATGCGAATGGCGCGGCGGCGGCGTGCCTCAGGTCGCCCCGTCGATCCTCGGCGGCAGCAAGCCTAACACATTCCAGGGCACCTTCAAGCTCGTGCGCGGCGTGCTCGACCTCGACAAGCCCGCCGGCGTGGACGCCATTCCCGGCGATCTGCTCATCGGCGCCGCCGACAGCGCGGTTGTTAGGCTCGCCAACTCCGACCAAATCAACGACCGCGCCCGCGTCACGCTCAGCGGGCCGGGCATCAACGGCTTTGACCTCCAGGGCCACAGCGAAACCTTCGCCGCCCTAACCGTCAACTCGCATGCCCTCATCGACATGGGCGACACGCCCTCCAGCTTGAGCGTGGGCGATTGCAGCGGCTGCGCGTGGGACCTGACCAAGACCCTGACTGTGTTCAAGTTCAAACCGGGCAAGGACCACCTGGGTTTTGGCAAAAATGACCACGGCCTCGCCCAGCCACAGCTCGCCCGCATCGGCTTCGACCAACCTGCCGGCATGCCCGCCGGCCTCTACACCGCCAAGCTGACCGGCAGCGGCCAGCTGGTTCCCGCCGCGCCGGTCAGCGCCGTCAACCCGCCCTTCGACGTGTCGGCCGCGGCCGTCGCGCAGCGCGCCGCTCTCTATCAAGCACGCGGCCTGGCGGAATTGTCCGGCCCGGCCAGCCCGTTCAAGGACGGGCTGACGATTGATTTCTTCGGGGATTCGATCACCTGGCAAAACACCTATATCGACGCCATTGACAAGGCGCTCAAGGCGGGCGAGGGCACCCGTGGCAAAACCGTCAAATTGGTCAACCGCGGGATCAACGGCGGTGGCGTGCTATCGCTGCGCGACGGATCGGACAAAGCCGCCTATCCGGGCGACAGCGCGCAGCTGCCCTTCGCCGCAACGCTTGCCGCGGACAAGGCCGCGGTGGTGGTGGTGTTCATCGGCATCAACGACGTGTGGTGGCGCAACACCTCCCCGGCGGATTTCGAGAAAGCGCTCGGCGAGCTCATCGCCGCGGCCAAGGCCAACCACACCGTGGCGGTCCTCGCCACCATGACCGTCCACGGCGAGTTGCCCGACGGCAATAATCCCGATGATCCAAAAATTGAGATCTACTCCGAGCTGACCCGCAAAGTGGCGCAAGCCACCGGCACCACCCTGGTGGATTTGCGCAAGGCTTACCTCGCCTATTTGCGCAATCACAATGCCCAGCTGCGCGTCGACGGCAGCCTTTACTTCAAGCCGTCGGGCGTACTCACCTACGATGGCGTACATCCGACGGCCAGCGGCACCGAGCTGCTCGCCAATCTGATAGCTGACGGGATCTTCCGCGCCCTCGCGAAGCCTTGAACGCAGCCGCAGGGGGCGCGGTGGTCGACAACTTGTCTTTAACTTGGCAGGGTGGAGGCGGCCATCGATCCGGCACAATTTCCCCCTCGACAACCGGCCCGGCTTGCGGCACCTTACGCTGGTCAGATATCCAAACCTCAAACCGAAAAATTGATATGAGTACGCATCGCAATCCAGTGGGCTGGTTCGAAATCTATGTCCAAGACATGGAACGCGCCAAAGCCTTTTACGAGAAGACATTCCAGGTGACGCTCCAACGCCTGGAGAGCCCCGGCGTTGAGTTGTGGGCATTTCCGATGCAATCCGAAAGTCCCGGATGTGCCGGGGCCCTGGCGAAAATGGCGGGCAAGGAGTCCGGCGGCGGCGGCACCCTCGTTTATTTCTCCTGCGCGGACTGTGCCGAACCGGCGGCCCTCGCGGTGAGCCATGGCGGGAAAATCGTCAAACCGAAGGAGTCCATCGGCGAGTATGGCTTCATCTCCCTGGTGGTTGATACCGAGGGCAACCGCATCGGGCTGCACTCGATGCAGTAAGGGCGGTTCTAGCAATCCTGCGGCCGCGGCGGGGCTGCGCACCGGCGGTTGCCGCCCGGCACGAGTGGTCCGGCGGCTGATGCCATGCTGAAATCCCGCTGGCGGCGCGCGCTTGCAGATGCTAGATTGCAGCTGCAAATGAAACCTTACTGGAAAGTCACGTTGTGGTACATGGGGTTCGGCGGCCTGTGGATTTTTCTATCCGACAAAGTGAGCGCGGCTTTGGCCCCGAATATCGAGCTGCTGACGTTCCTGCAAACTATCAAGGGCTGGTGCTTTGTGCTGCTATCCGGAGCGCTCATTTTCCATCTCACCAAGGCCGCCTTCAACCAGGCCCTCGCCAAAGACCGCGAGGGCTACTTGATTTTCAAGAAGACTGTAGAAGGCGTTTACCACATCCTGCTGAACTATCTCAACCAGATGCAATTGGTGACCCTGGAGGCGGCGCGCTCCAACGATTTTGACCAGGATATTCTGGTCATCGCCCAAGACATATCTGAAAACGCGCTGCGAGAACTCAAGAAACTCGATGCGATCGACACCGTCACCTCTGATCACATCGGGTCGGTGTTTGCGCAGGACTTGTGCGCCGGAAAGGACTGAGGCGGGCGGCTGCATACGGAGCGGCGGCCTCCGAGCCGCCGTGGCTCATGGTGAGCCAATGAGCGGAGGCTAACCGCTTCCCATTGACCTAGCATGGGCCAGGGCGATGCGGCGCTCGCCCCTCTTGCGGCGCCACCCCTCCGTGACGAGCGCGCCTTTCTTGGCTTTACCGCAGCGGGTTTGGCAGATATTGCCGTGGCCCGCCTCCCGCCTCGAACAAACACGGAAGCCTGCCACACCAAACTCCCCCGACCAGCCATGAATGGAAAACAACGCATAGAGGCCGCCTTGCGCGGCGAACGCGCCGACCGCATTCCGGTGATGCTGCACAATTTCCTGATGGCCGCCCGCGAGGCCGGCCTGACCCAACGCCAATACCGCGAGGATCCGGCAAAAATCGCCCGGGCATTCATTCAAGCCGTCGAAACGTATGATTACGACGCCATCGTGGTGGACGTGGATACCGCCACGCTGGCTGGCGCGGTGGGCGTGCCGGTGGATTTTCCCGTCGACGATCCGGCGCGCTGCGAGGGCGGCTGTCTGCCGGAGCTTGTGGCGGTGCGCGATTTGGCGCCGCCGGACATCGCGGCGGATCTGCGGGTACAGGTTTGGGTGGAAGCGGTGCGGTTGCTCAAGGTCTATTTTGGCGACGAAATCTATGTGCGCGGCAACTGCGACCAGGCACCATTTTCCCTGGCCAGCATGATGCGCAGCCCGGCCGAGTGGCTGATGGACTTGCTCGACGAGGATCAGCGCGAGGATGTGGAGCACTTGTTGCGCTATTGCGCCGGGGCCAGCGAGCAATTCCTGCGCCTGATGGCCGCCAGTGGCGCCGACATGCTGTCGAATGGCGATAGCCCGGCCGGCCCGGACGTGATTTCCCCGGCGCTCTACCGCCGCTTCGCCCAGCCCTGGGAAACCCGCAGCGCCGCGCTCGCCCACACCTTGCATAAGCCGTATTTGCTTCACATCTGCGGCAATACCACCGCCATTCTCGCTGACATGCTCGCGACCGGTGCCGCCGTGTTCGAACTGGACTACAAGACCGATGTGCGCGCCGCCTGCGCCAATTTCAAGGATCGCGCGGTTTTCTGCGGCAACATCGACCCGTCCGGCGTACTCGCGCTGGGCACGCCCGAGCGCGTCGCCAGCCGCACCCGCGAGTTGCTCGCCGAATTCGCCGACAACCCCCGCTTCATCCTCAACGCAGGTTGCGCCATCCCCCCCGCCACCCCGCCGGCCAACCTGCGGGCCCTGCTCCTAACCGCCAGGCACGGCTGAGATGTCCGTTGCCTGTACACCGACAAGCCCCCTTGCCGGCCTTGCCGACCCCCCCTGCCGCACCTTAAAATACCCTTGTCTGCTGTTGAACCTCCATCATAAATCAAGCTCAATGAACGCCAATAAGTATGTTAAACTGATCGCCAGCGCGATCCTCGCAACCGCGGCCCCCGGGCTGGCGGCCACCGCCGATATCACCGGTCACAATCAGTGGGCCCAAGACGGAGGTGCCTATGGTGGCACGGTGACCACCATCAACGCGACGAGCGCCCAGCACGCCAGTGGCAACGCATCGCTGGTGTTTGACGTAGCGGACGGCACCGGCCTGAGCTACCCGGTGGCGGGGTTCACTGCGACGACCGGCGGTACGGTGACCGTTTCGATGAAGATGTATTTCCCGTCGACGAGCACCGGCGCGTTTTTGTTCGGTTTTGACGACGGCAACGCCGGCTACGATAACGGTTGGTATGTGACGGATGCCAGCGGCAGCTGGCGCGACCGGTGGGTGGCGATGAAGTTTGTGGTGAATCTGGACAGCACGGCTGCCGGCAATGGCACCTATTACTTCGATGACATGGTCACCCCCGCCGGCACCTTTGACTACGGCAGCACCACCATCAACAATCTGTGGTTCCTGGTGGGCAACAGCTTCAATGGAGGCACTGTCAGCGGCCCGTTCTATTTTGATGACATGCTCGTCGAAAAGGACGCCACCACCATCTGGTCGGACAATTTCGACAGCTATCTGGCAGCGGGCCCTCCGGTCAATGACAACTTCGCTGACGCCATCGCGTTGAGCGGCAACAGCGGCAGCCACAGCGGCACCGGCAACGTCAGCGCCACGCTGGAAACTGACGAGCCGACCTGCGTCTATCCGGAGACGACCAACACGGTGTGGTTCAAATGGACTTGCGCCGCAAGCGGGTCGCTGATGGTCAGCACGACGGGTTCGACCAACACCGGCGGCACGGAATGGGATGCCTGCCTCGGGATCTACACCGGCGCGTCGCTCGCCACGCTGACCCAACTGGCGTCGCAGGACAGCGGGCTGGACGAAACCCTGAGCTTTGCGGTGACGGCCGGCACCACCTATTATATCCAGGCGGGTGGCTTTGCGCCGCCAAGCCCCGGTGATGCCGCGACCAACATTCTGCTCAGCTGGACGTTCTCGGCGCCGCCGCCGAATGTGCCCGGAGTCATCAGCATCGATGTGGTCCGCACCGATAGCACCGCGGTGAGCGGCGACGTGACCGGCAGCCCGGTCACCGGCCAAACCGGTTTGTGGAATCGCTTGGTGGGCAGTGTCTCGCCGCAAACGCTCAGCACTCTGACCAATGGCGCAGGTGCCGTGGCCACCGGGGTCGGCTTCCAAATCGTCGGCACATCGGGCTATACGGGTTTCCAGAGCAGCGGGACCGGGGCCTCCGGCGTGGTGTTGGCTGCCAATGATCCGGAGCGGTTGTGGGTGAGTGGCAATGGCACCCGCACGTTTGCCTTCACCGGCCTGACCGTCGGCGGGGCCTACACGCTGGCGGTTTACAATACCGGCAGTTCCAAGGGAGTGCTCACCATCAATGGCGGCACACCGCACACCGGCCTGCCCACGATCCTGGTGACCAACGAAGTGGCGGATAGCAACGGCAAGATCACGATCGTGGAATCGTTCAATGGCGCGGCCGATTCAGATTACATGGAAATTTCCGGCTTCCAGATCTTTGCGGCAGCTCCCGCCCCCACCGCCTATGAGGTGTGGGCGGGCCTGCACGCGGGGGGCGGCTCGCCCAGCGAGGATGCCAATCAGGACGGCGTGCCTAACGGCATCGCCTACTTCATGGGGGCGACAGGCCGCACCACCAATCCGAGCGTGATCAATGGCAAGGTCAACTGGCCCTGTGCCGATCTGTCCATCCCGTTCGTGGTGGAGGTTTCCAGCGACCTGAGCACCTGGTTGCCCGCCAACCCGGCCGACGTCGACACAACAAGCAGCCCGGGACATGTGATCTTCACCTTGCCCACCGGCGCGACCAAGAAATTCTGCCGCCTGATGGTCACGCCGTAAGCGCGCAAAATCGCCGGCTGGCAACCGCAGTCGCGCGCGCGGTCCCCGCGCCCGCCACGCTAGATTTGTTAGGCCGCGCTGGCCGCGGTGTCATTCGCCGCCTGAACCAAACCACGGCTCCGAATTTGAAAGCCGGACTGTTCCCGCAGGGTCAGTCCGGCTTTTTTTGTCCCGGTCCGGCGCGCCAGGCCGGTTCAGTCCACCTGAGCTCGGGCCGGTTTCGGCTGTGGTTGAAGGGGTACCATCCTGCCCGGAATCAAACGGTTGCATTCAATTTCCCTCAAGACGATCCGTTCCCGGTTGGGGTCAGGATGTCTGAGGGATGTGCAGGAATTGAACACCGCAACCCGGCCTATTCCCCCCTTGTCCTGCGTGGTTGCCCTCGCTATGCTGCCCTCGCGGCACAATTCGGCGCGCCAGCAAAACATGTTCGGGCGCGCCGATAAAGTGATTGTGCCGCGACCAGGCACCGGCACCGAGCCCATGGCCATGCAACCCGGCGCCTTTCGCAACGCACACCCGCCCATCGTGAAAATCAATTCCATCCGTTGCCTGCTGCTGGCTGCCATGGCAGCCTTTCCCGCCACTTCTCGCGCGCTCAATTCGATTGGCGTCAAATACGTCCGCAGCGATGCCTTGAGCGCCAGCGACGTCGCCGGGGCCGGCGCTTTTGCCCAGTCCAACTGGAACATGGCACCCGCGTCGGTCGGCGGCGGCCAGGGGACCCCTGTCCCCATCAGCGGACTCAAGAACAACAGCGGCACCCCAACCGGGGTCGCCTTGAGCAGTTGGACCCAGACGACGATCAACAGTTGGAGTCTGGGCGATACGGGCAGTGCCAATGCCAAGCTGCTCAACAGTTTTTCGGACCGCCAACCCACGCTTGGCTTCACCGGCTTGGATGTGGCCTTTCCCGGCGGCTACTCGGTGGTGGTCTACTACAGCAACAATGAAGGCCCCTCGGTCTCGACGCTGACGCTCACCGGCTCGCTCAATGACCATGCCACGCGCTCGATCCGCACCGGTGCCACGGCGCAGTGCAGTTATGCCAGTGTGGGCTTCGTGCAGGAATCCGGCACGGTGCAACCGGCGACAGCCTCGACCAACTTCACCGTGTTTACCGGTCTCAACGACGCGGGCCTTACGCTGGCTTTGAGCGGCGCCAACAACAATGGCATTTGTGCCGTGCAGCTCGTCGCGGAAACTGCACTGCCCGGGCTGCCCGCGGTCCCCGCAGCGCCGCTGCCCGCCGACCTCGCCAGCAACGTTGCCACAGCCACCACCTTGGATTGGGCCGATTCCAGCAACGCCACCGGCTATCAGGTTTTCCTGTGGCCGGACGGCACTGCGCAACCCGCCACGCCCACCGCCACGCCGCCGGCAAGCACCTATGATCCGCCGGCCGATCTCGGGACTGCCATCACCTACCACTGGCAGGTGAAAGCGGTAGGCAGCGCCGGCACCACCAGCGGACCGATTTGGTCGTTCACCACCGCCGCGGCCGTCGCCGCGCAAGTCAGCATCGGCTGGAACTATGACGGGCTGGGCGATGACACGCTGGCCGCCACCGAGTTGGCCGGCGCCCCACCGTTTGCCCAGCTGTGTTGGAACAATCACCCCGGCAGCGGCCAGGCGCCGGGCGTGGTGCCATTTGCCCTCAACGACAATTCCGGCGCGCCATCCGGGGCGAGCGTCACCGCATGGACGCTCTCGTCCAACAATAGCTGGAGCCTCGGCGAAAGCGCCAGTCCCAATGAAAAACTCCTCAATTCGTTTGCCGACCAGCAACCCTCCGTCACCTTTTCCAACATCCCGGTCAGCTATATCGTCGCGGGCTATTCGGTGGTGGTTTAAAGCTACGCCAACAACGAAGGCCCGAGCACCTCCACGCTCACCCTCACCGGCTCGCTCAACGACCATGCCACGCGCAGCGTCCGGACCGGCGACACCGCACACTGCTCCTATCGCAACGTGGGCTTTGTCCAGGAAACCGGCGGCTTGTCCGGCTCCACCAACTACACGGTTTTCAGCGGGCTGAATGATCCGAATTTCACCGTCGCCCTAACCGGGGCCAACAACAATGGCCTGAGCGCCATCCAGATCGTGCGCGCAGCGGCCGGGCCGCCACCCGTCACCGTCGACGTGCCGGCCGGCTACGCCAATCCGGATGTCACCACCGACCTCGGCGGCGGCAATGCCGGGGACTCTTATAATTTGTTAGGAAACGCAGCCTTCGGTGCCTCCACCGGCATCCTCGCCGGCACCATCAGCGTCAGCGCCCCGTTCACCCTGAGCCTGATTAC
>Ga0209697_10010356_pt1 | contig 10097 bp, 4 predicted proteins | sample AliMusrvi5mmetaG_FD_184115 | JGI IMG/M metagenome (GOLD analysis project Ga0209697, IMG submission 184115) | Freshwater lake bacterial and archeal communities from Alinen Mustajarvi, Finland, to study Microbial Dark Matter (Phase II) - Alinen... | ecosystem: Environmental > Aquatic > Freshwater... | reverse complement strand
CGCTCCGCTGCTGGCCAACGAACCGGACGTCAACGTCATCCATGGCGCGCTGCGCCGCCTCAAGGACATCCCCGGCCCGGAGACCGAAAAACTCGTCGCCTCGTTTCTAACACATTCCGACGAGGATTTGCTAGTATCGGCCATCCAAACCAGTCTTACCCTGAGTGGCGGCAATCAGCGCTACACGCCGACGGGATCGAAGAAAAAAAATGCGGACACCGGTGATGCCATCATCCACGCTCTAGCCGACCCACGCTGGCGCGTCCGTGCCGCCGCCTTGGAATTCATCGCCAAAACCCGACTGATTAACGCCAAAGATGCCTGCTTGAAATTGTTGGATGATTCGGACGAGTTCGTGCGTTTCGCCGCGATCAAGGCGATTGTCGCGATGGGGGCCAAGGAAGCCTTGCCCAAGCTCAAGGCGATGTTCCTGGCCGACGAGTCGATGGCTGGCCCGGTGATCGAGGGATATGGTGAACTTAAGAGCAAACCCGATGCCGAGCTGTTGGCGAAACTCGATGCCGCCTCGCCGGATGCGAAGCTGGCGGCCATCCGCGCCATGGAAAACTCGGAGCCGCTCGCCCTGATCGCGCTGCGCTTTGCCGCCGATTCCAACACCGATGTCGCCTGCGCTGCCCTTCGCCACATCGCCGGATCCAATGACCTCCTCAAAACCAGTCAAGCGGCGGCGGTCATCGTTACAGCATTGCGGTCTAACAGCCATGAGAAAACCGAAGCCATCCTAGAACGGCTCAACCTGCAGCCTTCAGGCAAAATCGATCCAAGAGTGTTAGAATCCATCACCACCGGTGCCAAGTCCGGCGAACCGACAGCGCTCGATGGGCTGTACGACGCGTTCATGGTTCCCGGCGGCGGGCGCGAGTCCACCGCACCGGGGCCGGCAATCCCTGCGGCCCAGGCCGAACTCGTCCGGGAACTCACCCGTTTCACCACCCCGGAAACCCCACCCGGCATTTGTTTCCGCGCTGCGCTCAACCTCGCCAGAGCCGGCCATACCGCAGGTTACACCACCTTGCAGCGCGATTTTCCGTCCTTCACCACCGCCCAAAAGATCGCCGTCTGCGAGGACCTCTACAAACCGTCCAAACGCGAGGCGATCGAATTGTTAGGAAAACTTCTGCGCGATCCCGTGCCGGAAGTCCGCGCCGCCGCCGCCAATTGCGCGCTATCCGAAGAAAAGGCCCGCGCCCTGATCCAACTCGTGCTCGACGAGTTGGTCAAACCGGGGGCTCTGCTCCAGCCTTACGAAGTCTATGGTTACCGGCTGGAATCCGCCATCCGCAGTGCGCCCAATAAAGCGTTGTTCCGCACTTGGTGCCAGACCGTTCTCAATGCGCCCGATGCGGTCGTCCCGTTGCGCGTGCTGGCCACGATCGTTGCCAGTCAAACGCCCAATGCCGCCGCACTCGCCGCATTGAAAACACACACTTCCTCGCTCGACCCCGTTCTCCGCCGCGCCGCATGGCACGCCCTGCTCACCGCCCGCCCCGGGGAGATTCCTAACAGCGCCGCCGCCATCGCCGCCGACAAGGAGGGCTTCGTCCGCGAGGTGTTGCCGGTTTGTTGCGTCGCCCAGAGCCGCTCCAACCACTGGCAGCACCGCTTTTCAGACGCGCACGCCCAGACCGACGAACACTGGTCATCTAGCCAAACCAAGCTGCACCTCAATGACGACGTGCGCGGGATCCTGCAAGGCATGGCCGCCCGCGATCCATCGCCGCTGATCCGTTTTGAATCTTCATTCGCCCTGCTCACCCACGGCATGGCCATCGATCTCAACAGCATGGTGGCCCTGCTCCCGCAACTCTCGAAGGAAACCAACGCCCCGCGACGCATCGCCAACTGGTTGGATGAAAATGCCGCCCGCGCCACGCCCGCGTTGAGTCCGCTGTTAGCCGTGGTTCCGCCCAAGGCCATCTCATCGGACAAATACAAGATCCTGCTGGCGCGCATCCAGCCAAAGCAAGGCAAGGCTTTCGCCACCTTCGCGTCGCTCGCGGAAACCACAACCGCCGCCGAGCACAAATCCCGGCCGTTGCTCACCGCCGACAACGCGCCGAAATCCCCGCCCAAACGCCAATCGTTGGAAGTGATTTATTTCTACAAACCCGGTTGCCCCGAGTGTGTGAAAGCCAAACGCGAACTCTACCGGCTGGCCGCGGATCTCCCGCTGCTCAAGGTTTCCGAACACAACATCCTCGAGGCGTCCGGCACCGTCTTCAACCAGGCGCTGTGCGTGCGCTTCGAAGTGCCGGCCGTCTATCATTCCGTTAGCCCCGCCATCTTCACCCAGGCCGGTTTCCTGATCCGCGATCAAATCACCCCGAAAGCCCTCGCGGAATTGTTAGTCAAAACCATGACCCTGCCCGAAGACGACTCATGGTGCCAAATGAGCGGTGAGGAAACCCAAGCCGCCGCCAGCGAAGTCACCAAACGCTTTGAGGCGTTCACCCCCACCGTGGTCATTCTTGGCGGACTGTTTGACGGCATCAACCCCTGCGCGTTCGCCACCATTATCTTTTTCCTGTCCTACCTGCAAATCGCCCGCCGCACGCCGCGTGAAATGCTGGCGGTCGGCGCGGCCTTCATCCTTGCCGTGTTCCTCGCCTATCTGGCCATCGGCCTGCTGCTCAACTCCGCCATCGACTCGCTCACCCGCCGGTTCTCCGGCGTCCAATTCTGGCTCAACCTCGGCTTCGGACTGCTCGCCCTGCTGGCCGCCGCGCTGTCGTTCCGCGATGCCTTCCTCGCCCGCGGTGGCCGGCTCGATGAGATGTCGCTGCAACTCCCCGGCTTCCTCAAGACCCGCATCCGCAGTGTCATCCGCGTCGGTGCCAGGGCCCGCAACTTTGTCATCGCCGCCTTTATCTCCGGCATCATCATCTCGCTGCTGGAACTCGCCTGCACCGGCCAGGTGTACGCGCCTATCATCTACCAAATCCAGCAGGGCAGCCGCCATGCCGTGTTCTGGCTGGTGATCTACAACCTCGCCTTCATCGCCCCGCTTATCGTCATCTTCCTGCTTGCCTACGGCGGCCTCCGTAGCGAAACCCTCGTCGCCTTCCAGAAAAAAAACACCGCCGCCGTCAAATCCGCCCTCGGCATCCTGTTCCTCGTTCTCGCCCTGGTTATTCTGTTAGGTCAGCGGCTGTTCGGCTGAACTTTGGACTGCGGTGAAGCACGCTTCACCGCTTTGGGGGAAACGTTTGCCAGGAGACCAGAGCCGCACCCATCACACAAAGGCATGAATTCCTGTTAGTACAGGGTGCGACGCCTTTGGACTGCGGCGAGCCATCGCCGCTTTTGACAGCTAACCGACATTCACTTGAAGAGGAAAATAGAACCGGTAGAGTAGAGAGTGGAAGTCAGTCCCAGAAACCATGGAGCTTGTCGATCTCACGGCGGTCTTTTTTGGTGGGTCGGCCTTTCGAGGCGGCGTATTTGTTAGCGAGCCAGTTTTTCAAGGCGGCGTAAACCTCGGGTTTTGTCAGATCCTCGTAGCAGGCGCGGGCCTCGGGCGCGCCCACCCGCACCTGGATGACCGCCTTCACGGTGATCGTCCGCACGCCCGGGCCTTCCACGAAGGGAATTTCCAAAACATCCCCGGGATGCAGCGCCGAGGCGGCTTTCAGCGGGTGGCCCAAGCGTTTCACCTTGCCGGTGGCGCACAGCTCGCCGGCGAGCGCGCGGGTCTTGCAAAACCGCACGGCCCACAGCCATTTGTCGGTGCGGGTGGATTCGGGCATGGGAGGACTGCGATCCGAATTGAGAGTTCGAGGAACGGTTGTCAACTGTTGGAGCGGATGAGTTTTTGGATCTGGTCGTGGTTGCCGAGGAAGAAGAAGACCAGTTCCGGAGGTGTCGCGATGAACACGAAGGCCAGGCGGCCATCCAAGCCGACGCGGCATTCAAAGAGAGATTTTGTCAGTCGGCGGATTCCAATGCCGGAGTGCAGGTGCGGGCGTCCCCAACCTTCCACGACCCGATTGATCGCGGCGCCGATTTGCTGGCGTTCCGATTTGGATTTCGAGCGGATGATTCCAGCAGATCCTCAGTGACCCTTGCCTGCAAGGAGGGTTTCGATGTCTCCGGTGAAGTCGTGGAGCTTTCCTGCTTGGCGGGCTTTTTCGATCTGGTCATGGGTCCGGGTTGCGAATTGATTCAATTCCGCGGCCGTCGCGCCGTATTCGCGCATCGCGTAGTCCGTGGACTCCACCGCGACAGGACGGAGGGCGACGATTTTGCCGTCCACGACAATCCCAATATCATCCCCCTTGAGGGCACGGCGCAGCAAACCGGACAGATTGCCCCGGGCGGCGGTCGGCGTGAGGGTCAGCATGCTCATGACGGGAAAATGCCGCATTTCCGTCGCGGATGCGAGCGAAAATTTCAGTCGGCCGCCTTGTGCATGACTTCCGCCGGCGACCAGTCTGCCCGTCGACAATTTGCTGGCGTTCCGTCATGGATTTACCGGCGGCGAGACGCCGCCAGCACGGTCTGGCCGCGGGACGCGCGAGCCACCATGGCCTCAATCGCCGCTCTTGAGCACCTTGATGAACGCGTCCTGCGGGATGTTCACCTTGCCGAAAAGCTTCATCTTCTTTTTCCCTTCCTTCTGCTTCTCTAACAACTTGCGTTTGCGGGTGATGTCGCCGCCGTAACATTTGGCGGTGACGTTTTTGCGCATGGCGGAGATCGACTCGCGGGCGACGATCTTGCCGCCGACGGTTGCCTGGATGGCGACCACGAACAAATGGGACGGGATCACCTCCTTGAGTTTGGAGGCGAGCGTGCGGCCGTAGGACTCCGCCTTGTCGCGGTGGACGATGGTGGAAAACGCCTCCACCGGATCGCCGGCAATCATCATGTCCATCTTGACCATTTTCGCCGCGCGGTAGCCGGCGTGCTCGTAGTCCATCGAGCCGTAACCGCGCGTCATCGATTTGAGCTTGTCGTTGAAATCCACCAGAATCTCAGCCAGCGGCAGGGAACACGACAACATCACACGGCTGTCGTCGATGGTTTCGGTGTGGGTCACCTCGCCGCGTTTTTCGAGCACCAGTTGCATGATGTCACCGATGTAGTCGCCGGGCACCATGATGAAGACGTTGACCATCGGCTCGCGGATTTCCTGGATGATCTGGGTTTCCGGAAACAACGTCGGGTTATCCACAATGAGTTCCGAACCGTCAGTGAGAGAAATCTGATAGATGACTGACGGATAGGTCGAGATCACATCCATGTCGAACTCGCGGCGGAGGCGCTCCTGGATGATCTCCATGTGAAGCAGGCCGAGGAAGCCGCAGCGGAAGCCGAAACCCAGGGCGGTCGAGCTTTCCTGTTGATAGGTAAAGGCGGGATCGTTGATCTGGAGTTTGCCCATCGCCATCTTGAGCGACTCGTAGTCCGACGAATCCACCGGATAGATCCCGGAGAACACCATCGGCTGGATCACCTTGTAGCCGGGCAGCGGCTCGGCGCACGGGTGCGTGGCGTCGGTCATGGTGTCACCGATCTTCACCTCGCTCGCGCTTTTCATGTTGGCGATCACGTAGCCGACATCGCCGGCCACCAATTTGGCGCGGGGCGTCATCTTCGGGGTGAAGACACCGACTTCCTTGACCTCGTGCACCTCGTCGGTAGCGAACAGCTTCACCCGCTGGCCGCGTTTCACCGAGCCGGAAAACACCCGGACGTAGGAAACCACGCCGCGGTAAGTGTCGTAGAGCGAATCGAACACCGAACACCGGAGCAAATGGTCGGGATTCTCCTTGGGCGGCGGAATGCGCGCAATGATGGCCTCGAGGATTTCCTCAATGCCAATGCCGGTCTTGGCGGACGCCGCGATGCAATCCTCGGCGGGAATGCAGAGGATTTCCTCAAGCTGTTTCTTGCACTTCGGCACGTCGGCGGCTGGCAGGTCGATCTTGTTGAGCACCGGGATGATCGTCAGATTCTGCTCGGTGGCCAAATGCAAGTTGGCCACAGTCTGGGCCTCCACGCCCTGGGCGGCATCGACCATCAGGATCGCACCCTCGCAGGCGGCCAGCGCACGGGACACCTCGTAGGTGAAATCCACATGGCCCGGCGTGTCCAGCAGGTTGAGCTTGTAGGTCTTGCCGTCCCTGGCGGTGTATTCCATGGCCACCGGATGGGACTTGATGGTGATCCCTTTTTCCCGCTCCAAGTCCATCGAATCAAGCTGCTGCGCCGTGCTTTCCCGCATCGTCACGGTGCTGGTGAGCTCCATCAGGCGGTCGGAGAGCGTGGTTTTCCCGTGATCAATGTGGGCAATAATCGAGAAATTACGGGTCAGCTTGGTGGACATGGGCAGTGGAAAAGCGGCGACGCAGTGAGAGAAAACAGGATTCTGCCGACAAGGCACTAAAAATCAAGCATCGGGTGCGGCGATTCTATGATGAGCACAACTATCCGTCTGTCCCCTTATCCTGTAACGGCCATGACCCGCGCGACCGGCAGAAGCGGGCACGGCCCATGGCGCGGCAGGAAAGCGCGACTGCCCAGCGAGGGGACAGGCGGATGCCCGGGAGCAAAATGACTGCGATCCCGGCCGGGGGCCGATCCAACTAAAGGGCACGCACCTGCTCCACCGCCAAGCAGGCGGCCGCTGCGATTTGTTCGTCGGACAACAGCCCAGTTCTTTTCAGGGTCGCTGCCAGTTCCAGCTTGCCTTCCAGCTTGCCCTCATGAAACGCCTCGTCCAGCAGTGTCACCTCACAGCGGATGCTGTCCCAGTGGCGGTCGTAGATTTCCAATTCCTCGCGCGAGAACGCGCTCACCGCGACGCATTCGAGCGCCTCGCGGGTTGCCGGTTCGTCTAGCAACTCAGCCGCGGCCTCCGCCGTGTCCCCGCCGGTTTCGGTCATGAACCGCAGCCACAGCTTGCGCATCCGGTCGCTGGCGATGGTCTGCGGCTGGAACTTGGGCAGTTCCACGAACACAAACTCCAATCCCTCCATCCGCCGGTGGGTGTGCTCCAGTTCCACAATCGCATAGTGATGATAGAACTCCGGCGTTTCCCGCTCGAAGATCTGATTGACCAAATTGAGCGAGAACACCGGCTGGAGCGCGGTGTATTTCGCGGCGCGGTCGGCCTGCCGGACATAGGCTTTCGAGGCATTGAACAGCACCCGGCTCTTGAAACTGTCCGTCCAGAACAACTGCATTTCCACAATGAACTGCCGCCCGACCAGATCCACGCAACGCACATCCACAATCGAATGCTTCATGCCCGGAATCTCCGGCACCAGTTCGGCGGGCAGGTATTCGAGCGACTCGATCGGTGCCGCCAACGGCAGCAGGGCGTTGAGAAAGCTCTTCAACAGCCGTGGCCGGCTGAAGACCTTCTTGAATACCAAGTCGTTCTTGGGATCGAGGTAACGCACATGGGCAGGATCGTCACCGGTGTGGGTATGTCAAGCCCTTACAGGCCCGACGTGAGCGCAGGCAAAACCAGAAAATGCCGGTAAGTCGGTGCGTTTCCCGCCACTGCCAGAAATTGCGGGCGGGATGAAGGCCGTTGAATAAACCGGCAGAGCTTCCATATCTTGCCACAGACGAATAATAAGGAAACTGCTTACGCGGCGGGCAAATTCTGATGTCCGTCCCTCACCCTTGATCCGCTTTTTGGCGGTCAAATTCCCGTGGTTGACCGGGCGGGGGGGGCTTGGTAGCGTCCGCGCCCCGTCATGAGCGCCGCCCCGTCGAACTACAAAGACACGTTGACATTACCGCAGACGACGTTCCCGATGCGGGGCGATCTGGTGGAGAACGAACCGAAACGGCTTGCCCGGTGGGAGGCGGACGGGCTTTACGGCAGGATCCTGGCCCGCCGCCGGGCCCAGCAGGCACCGGAATTCATCCTTCACGATGGACCGCCATTTGCCAATGGCGATGTTCACATGGGCACCGCGCTCAACAAGTTGCTCAAGGATCTGGTGGTGAAATCCAAAACGATGGCCGGTTTCACCGTGCCCTTCATTCCGGGCTGGGATTGCCACGGCCTGCCCATCGAATTCAAGGTGGTCAAGGAAACCACCGGCCTCGAACCCGCCGAGATCCGCCGCAAATGCGCCGAGTTCGCCAGGAAATTCATCGACATCCAGCGTGCGTCGTTCCGCCGCCTCGGGGTGTTCGGCGACTGGGCCGCCCCATATTTGACGATGGATCCGGGCTACGAGGCAAGCATCCTGCGGGTGTTCGCCAAGCTGGTGGAAAACGGCAGCATCTATCAGGCGAAGAAGCCCGTCCAGTGGTCCTACGGCGCGCAGACGGCGCTGGCCGAGGCGGAAGTGGAATATCAGGACAAGGAAAGCCCGGCGGTTTTCGTGCGATTCGTGTTCACGGATGAATCCCTCAACATGTTGCGGGATTCATCGGCACTGGGTTCGGAAATATCAACCGCATCCGTCGTGATTTGGACGACCACCCCATGGACTTTGCCCGCCAACCTTGCGCTGGCGGTAAATCCAAACCTGGATTACTCGCTCTGCGAATACCTTGACTCCAACGGGAATTCCGAACAGCTCCTGATTTGCGACGACCTCATCAGCGCTTTCGTCACCAGGACCGGGATGCAACTCAATCGGGGAGCGTTTTTCACCGCAAAAGGCCGGGATTTGGAGCATCTCGAAGCCAGGCATCCTTTCCTCAAGCGCACGTCGAAGGTCATCCTCGCAAACTTCGTCACTACGGAGACCGGCACTGGAGTCGTCCATATCGCTCCGGGTCACGGTGCCGACGACTACGTGGCCGGCCAGCAAAATGGCCTCGCCGTGCTTTCGCCCGTCGACGACCAGGGGAAATTCACCACCGAGGTCGGCCTGGCCGAGTTGGTCGGAGTGCATGTTTTCAAGTCCAACGAACGCATCATGGAAATCCTTGAGGAAAGCGGGCACCTGCTAGGCCGGGAGGTTTACCGACACTCCTACCCGCATTGCTGGCGCTCGAAAACCCCCATCATTTTCCGCGCGGTCGAACAATTCTTCATTTCGTTGGAGACGTTGCGCGGGCAGGCGCTCGAACAAATCGACCGAGTCGAGTGGTTGCCCGCCTGGGGCCGAAACCGGATCTACGGCACGGTGGAAGCGCGGCCGGATTGGTGCATCTCGCGGCAACGCACATGGGGCGTGCCGCTGCCGGTGTTCTTCGATGAAAACGGCAAGACCCTCATGTCGGCGGAGCTGGCCCTGAATGTCGCCGCAATCGTCGAATCCGAGGGCACCAACTTCTGGTTCGAACACAACGACGCCGAACTCGCCGCCCGCCTCGGCCTGCCCGCCGGAGTGAAAAAATGCCGCGACACCTTGGATGTTTGGATCGACTCCGGTTGCTCGCATGCCGCCGTGCTCGACCGGCACCCCGAGTTGCATTGCCCGGCCGATCTCTATCTGGAAGCCACCGACCAACACCGCGGGTGGTTCCAAAGCTCGCTCATGCTCAGCGTCGGCTACCGCAGTGCCGCCCCCTACAAAACCGTGATGACCCACGGCTTCGTCGTCGATAAAGACAAGAAAAAACTCTCCAAATCCGAGGCCAAGAAAGCCGGCAAGCCGATCGACGTCGCCCATTATTATGACAAATACGGCGCCGACATCGTGCGTCTGTGGGTGTCGTCGGTCGATTGGCAGAACGAGGTGCCCTTCGGCGAGGACCTCTTCAAACAAGTGGCCGAACCGTACCGCCGCCTGCGCAACACCCTGCGCATTCTGATAGGCAACCTCGATGGTTTCAAGGAAGGTGGCCGTCCTGCCGCCCTTGACAATCCGCTGTTAGACCGCTGGATCCTCGAACGCCTGCACGCGGTGGTCACCGAGTGCCGCAAGGCTTATGAAACCTACGAGTTCCGCAAAGTGTTCAACGCGCTCAACCAGTTCTGCACCACCGACCTGTCAGCGATCTATATCGACGCCACCAAAGACCGAATGTACTGCGACGCGTCCGACTCCCCGCGTCGCCTCGCCTCGCAACACGCGATGCACCAAATCTTCACCGCCATCGCCAAACTGCTCGCGCCGATCCTCGCCTTCACCGCCGACGAGGCGTGGGAACACGCA
>Ga0209697_10010350_pt1 | contig 10101 bp, 4 predicted proteins | sample AliMusrvi5mmetaG_FD_184115 | JGI IMG/M metagenome (GOLD analysis project Ga0209697, IMG submission 184115) | Freshwater lake bacterial and archeal communities from Alinen Mustajarvi, Finland, to study Microbial Dark Matter (Phase II) - Alinen... | ecosystem: Environmental > Aquatic > Freshwater... | reverse complement strand
TACCGATCTTGGAATTATTGCCGATGATGGCTCCCAGCACACCTCCGCCCACCGCTCCGATTCCAGTTCCCTGTGCCTGGGCGAGCTGCCCGTCTGAGGTCGGCGCGCAGGCATTCAAGGCGAGGACCGTCATGGCCACCCCGCTCACGACCGCAACCCGATGACTTGTCTGAATCTGATTTTTCATGGATTTTGATATTCGAACTGTTTTTTCGCAATCTGCTGCCGCATGCGTACCGCCGCAGGCCCATAAGTCAATCAAAAAACCCCGCCGCCGCGAATTTTGAGTGCCGCTGCAAAAAGTCACGGAGGGGCGATCTGCGCGTCGCCCCTCCTCAACGCCGGACCGGAGTCAGCCACACCCTGACACGCCGGGTGAAGCCGGCGCTCCTTAACCCCCTGCCGCCGCCGGGCTTTCAGGCCGCATGCACCTTTTGGATGATGCACCCCATGAAGCCATCGTCCCTGAGCAAGCGGAAACGGGTCGAACGACTCCAAGCCGCCGAGACCTTGCGGTTGGCGATGATGATCGCCCCCGACTTGGCCTCGGCCTCCACCTTCTGCTCGAATTGCGCTTGCAGCGTCTCATCCTTGAAAGGGCCGTAATAAAAGATCGCGTCGTGCTCGCCGTAATCCGCATAGGTCAGCACGTCGCCTTCCCTGACTTGCGCCCACGGAAACAATTTCCCGGCAAGTTCCACATACCTGCGGCTCAGCTCGATGCCGCTGGGCCTGAAACCCAGGCCACGCGCCAACATGCCGATGAAGCCCAGCCCCGCGCCACAATCGAGGAAGGCAGGTGCCGCGCCGGCAGGGAAAAAGCCGCGCGCAAATCCCAACTGCGCCAGCGCTAGTTCGACGTTCATGCCCACGAACGCCCACGCTTCGGGGCGCCCGGCATGCGCCGCAATCCCGCCCTCCAATTCGTTCATGAAATAGTGCTGCACCTCGTCCATCATCGACATGAGGAACGCAGTGCCGCGGGGAGTTGCCGCAGGCGCGGTGTCGGAGGCCGGGTTCATGACTTTCGCGAGCGACGCGTGCCGCTGAGAATGCCCATCCGCTCGGCCTTGGCAAGGAATCTTTCCAGTGTTCGCAGGGTCCCGTCAAGGCGCTGGTGCAGCGCGCCCCCGATGCTCCGGAAAATCTGCGCCATTGCCATTCTGTGAAATGGCTGCGAGAAATCGTAAAAAAAACAAAGAAAAAGATTGTCATCCGGCGGAAATTGGCCTAACTCCAGCCCGTGACCTTCTTCGTCGTGCCGAATCTCGTTGCCGAGTCGTCCGCAAGGGGTCGCCTTCCCCCGCCATTCATTCCACTACCAACCCACTTCAACTAGGCATGAAACCCGCACGATCCATCCGCAATTCATCGAGATTGCCCCTGCTCTGCACCTTGCTCGTTTGCGTGGGCTCGGCCCGCGCCACCAGCGTTACCTGGGATGCGAATACCGGCTCTTCCGGCGCACAAGACGGCACCGGCACCTGGAATACCACCAACACCAATTTCTGGAATGGCTCGTCTGATGTCGCGTGGACGAACAGCACAAGTAATGTGGCTGTTTTCGGCGCTGGCAGCGGCGCGGCGGGCACGGTGACGGTCAGCACGGTGACGACCAACGGCATCACGTTCAACGCCGCCGGGTCGGGCAGCTACACCCTGTCGTCCGGAACGATCACCCTGGGCGGCACCACGCCGACGATCACAGCCAACGTCGCCGCCACGATCGGTTCCAACTTGGTGTTTAGTGGTGGCACAATTACCAAGGCGGGCACGGGCACACTGAGCCTGAGCGGCAACAACAGCGGAGTCTATCGAACCATTATTTCTGCCGGCGTGCTGCGGGCTGATGCGACGAACGCCATTCCGGGCAACGTGCAGTTCAACGGCGGGGTGCTGGGTTTGGGAGCCGGGGATTTGACCATGGCTTCCGGGTCCTTGCCCGGTCAGTACACGATCAATTCTGGAACCAGCGGCGGTTTTGCCGCCTATGGTGCTGACCGCACTGTGACCCTGACTGGCGGGTTGCAGCTTGCTGGGACCGCAACCTCCTTAACGCTCGGCGCAGCGGATTCCACGAACAAGATTACCGTGAACAATGACGTCAATTTTAACGGTGCAGTCCGGACGATAAATGTGTACTCTGGAACCGGGTCGGTGGATGCGGAAATCACTGGGCATTTGTACGGAGGCACCCCGACCGAAACATACGGTGGTTTGAACAAGACTGGGGACGGCACTTTGTTGCTGAGCGGTGACGCCTCATACAAGTATGGCACGACAGTTACCGCAGGCACGTTGCTCATCAACGGCAATCAAAGTGCGGCCACCGGTGCCGTGACCGTTGACGGTTATGCCAAACTCGGCGGCACGGGCACCATCGGCGGCGCGACGACCATTCAAAATCATGGCGTGCTGGCACCGGGCGGCAGCGGCATCAGCAGCGGCAACCTCAGCTTCTCGAGCACCGTAGCCTTCCAGTCCGGTTCGATCTTCGAGTGGGATCTGACTTCCTATTCCGGATCCGGATCGACGAACCGCGGTGCCTACGACCAGGTGAATGCCACCGGTGCGGTTACCGGCACGGGAATCTTCAACATCGTGCTCGGCGGGGGCAGTTTCAGCGACTCGTTCTGGACGACCAACAAGACCTGGACCAACATCTTCACTGACGGATCCGGCAGTTCCTCGCTGGCCTCGATCTTCGCCTCGTTCTCGGGTGCGGGCGTTTCTTCCAGCGGCGTGGTTGCTGGCATGGGGCAGTTCGTCCTCAGCGGCAACACCCTGCAGTGGTACACGGCGGTGCCAGAGCCCACCAGCGCGCTGGCCGGCCTGCTGTTGGGCGTCGGGTTGTTGTTGCGGCGGCGGAGATATTGAGTGATCAGTGGTCAGCAATCAGTGGTGCTTGCGCGGCATGGTAGTTGCGGCTTCCAGCCGCAGGCTGCGGAAGGGATCATGGCGCTCCATCCGCCATGCCGTCCTAGGCGCGCTGGGGAGCGCCGGCGTCCCGCCGGCAGGATTCGGCATCCTGCCGAATCCTCTTCCGTCGCGGCGACGTGCAAGCAAATCCCGCATGCGAGCAGGCGGGATGCAGCCGAGGCAGCCTCCGGGATGCTCACCATCCATAGACGCGTTAGTCACAACGCGATGGGGGGGGGAGGCGGCGGCACCGGGGAATCGGGACTCGTCCCTCCGCATCCTGACGAATGCGCCGGGGAATTGCGTTTCTGCGTTTTCTTGCGCGACGTCGCTTTAGCTCTGCCCCGCAACCACTGATAACTGATAACTGATAACTGATAACTGATAACTGATAACTGATTACTCTTCCGAGCTACTCCACCTTCAGCATCACACTCCCGCTGTGGCTGTTGAACTCCGGGGCATACATGCACTGGATTTCGGCGATGCCGGTCGGATAGGTGCCGCGCAGTTGCACGCGCGCGCTGGTTTCAAACACATGGGTGCCGCGGGGCAGCCGCTCGATGAAGAAATGGTCCGCGGTGTCCTTGGTCATCTCATAATAGCCGAGGCCGTCCTGCCACTTGTAGTTAGACAACACGTTGACCGGCTCCACGCCGCTGCCCCGCTGGTTCTTGAGATGGATGAATTCCATGTCGCGGTCCACGCGGATCTCAATGCGGGTGACGATTTCATCGCCGGGCTTGAGCGGGCCCGTAACGGCTTCAAGCGTCGCGCCATCCTTGGTCATGCGTTTGACAAACAAGGATTTCTTCACTTCCAGCGGAGTGCCCTCGTGCGGGGTGATTTTCGACACATCTTCCAAATACTGCCAGTGCAGCGAGCCCCAGGACACCCCGGCGTCGGCCTTGGTGAGCTTGATCTTGCCCATCGCCGGCTTGATCTCGGTGGCATGGAATTTCTTCTCATAGAATCCTGTGCCGGGCTCGACGTTTTCCGGCTTGATCTCGACGCCCGCCAGCTCGGCTTTCACCAGTGCGTCGGAGGCGAGGCGCTTCACGTCGCCGCCTAACAAAAGCGCATAGACCGCGTCGGCGGTGGACTTGGTGGTCTTCCAGCCCTGCGTCTGTTTTTGCTTGAGCAGCCAGACCTGGCAATCGTCAACCGCCTTCATGTCGTTGGCGACCTCGCGGTAGGCCTCGATGATCATCGACTGGGTCTCCACCGGGGCCTGATTCCAGTAGTAGCCCTCATTGAGGCGCCAGTGCATGCCGAGTTCATCGGTGTTGAGCGCGTTCTCGCTGAGCGACTTGATGATGGCCGGTGGTGTTTGTTTGTCACCGAAGCGCCACAGCCCGAGGGCGGTGTGGCAGCGCGTCATGAGGCTCGGGTTGTCCATCCAATACTTCGCGCCTTGCTTGAGGAAATAGTCCACCGCTTCCTTGTTGATTCCGGCGATCGGCCGTTGTTCGAGATAGAAGCTGCGGCCATACAGATACATCGCGATGAACGAGCTGAAGTTATCATTGTCGCGATCCTTGCGCTTGATCTCCTGATAGGTGTGGTGAATCTGGCCGTCGAGCCAATCGAGCGCCCGCAGCGCCAGGTCGTTGTTGATCTTCACACCGAGATGTTTTAGGCGCCCGGTGCCGGTGACAATGTAGAGGGTGATGTAGTCGCTGGCGCGGCCGCCGGGGAACCACGGCCAGGCACCGCTGTCGAGCTGCATGTCTTGCAGGCGCTGCATGGCGCGTGCCATTTCGCTGTCGAGCCGGTTGTCGTCGAACAGGACTCCGACGTTCCGGCGGCCTTCCGTTTCCGAATTGCCGTCGCGCAACCACGGGGTTTCCTCGATCATCAGGCTCTTGAGGTCCTGGTTCTTGAGCAGCGGACTCTCCAGGGTCTTGGGAGCATTGCGCCACATTTCAAACACCCGGTGGATCTTCGGATCACTCTGCGCGATGTGACGGGCAAGCTGGTTGGCATAGTAGCGGTTGAAGAGCTGCTCGGCGCATTCGTGCGGGTATTCCATCAGATAGGGCAGCGCCATCACCGCGTACCACGCCGGCTGCGACACCACCTGCACGGTCAGCGACTCGTTCCTGAGCGTGTCGGACTTGCCGCTTTCCAACAATTTTTTCAGCTCAAACTCGCGCGATCCGACGTTGCGGATCGGCAGCGTGATCGACTCGGTGACAAGCTGGCGTTTCGAGAGCACCGCGATCATGCCCTCCTCGCCGTCGGACAGAGTGTCGGTGGCGGCCACCGCCTTGTAGGTGAGAAAGCCCGCGCCATCCGGCACCTTGATGCGCCATGCCAAGGTCTTGGATTCCTTGGCCGAAATCTCGAAAGGTTGTTCTTGATTTATCAGTGCCAGTGCCGCGTCGCGCGATTCCAGCGTGGCGGCATCGGCGAAACTGAGCTTGGCCTTGCCGCTTTGGGGCTTGTCACTTTGGTTGGAGACTTTGACCGTAAATTCGATCTCGTCGCCCTCGCGCAGGAAGCGCGGCGGATTCGGTTGCGCCATCAAGTCCTTGGCAGTGACGGTTTCCCCTTCGAGGTAGCCGGAGCGCAGCTTGGCATCGTGGGCAAATCCCATGAAGCGCCATTTGGTCAGCGCCTCCGGCATGGTGAAGGTCATTTTCACGATGCCCTTCTCGTCGGTCGTTAGATGCGGCTCGAAAAACGCGGTCTCCTGCAGGTTCTTGCGCGCCGAGACTTTCGATAGATCCGGGGCGGCGACAGCGGCGCGGTCAGGATTGTTCAAAATCGCGTCGATGGAATTGCGGTTGATGGTCCCGTCGCCCGAACGCAGGCTTTCCGTGGTCGATTCAGGCATGCCTGCCATGGCCGCCATTGGAGCTGCCGGAGCCGCAAACGCGTCGCTTTCCATCATGGCACCTTTTTCCTCCATCCGGCCAAACAGGGCACCACCGCGGGGACCGCTACCGCGCCCAATCCCAATCCCGTGTCCGAGCCCCGGGCGCACTTCAAACCACACGCTGCCATCCGCATGACTGAACCAATTGTTTGAGACCTCCATGACAAAATGCCGGTAGCTCGGATGACTGTAACCGGTATGCGGGTTCCAATTGCGATCCCATTGTTGGAATGAAACCAACCCGCCGACGCTATTTAGGTTCATCTGGTTGATGTCCCGATAGAAATTGTGACTGAGCGACTCCGTCCATTGATTTTTCGCGAAGGCATCCAGCGAGGCGTCATACATGGCGCATAACATTTCGACCGCATTCTTTTCCGCGCCCTCGACCAGCACCGACCAGGTTTCCTTGGCGCCGGGTTCGAGTTTCGAGCGCATGGACTCGAACTTGAGGGTTAGATCATGTTTGCTCCACGGCACATCGACCGTGACGGATTCTTCGTAGGTGCGGTTCTCACGGACAAACAACAGCCGCACCTGGAAGCCGCCGCGATGTTCCTCGGTCACCGGAAAGCGCAGCACATCCTGGGTTTTCGCCGCGTCCGACCAGCCTTTGCGCAGGATCTTGCCGCGGTGCTCGATCTCGAAAAAGACCCGGCCCTTGTCATAGCCGGTGCCCCACAAGGCGACGAATTCCTCGCCCGGCAATACCTTCTGGCTCTTCATCGAGAAGTGATGCGGGATTCTAACAGGAAATGTGGCGGCCTCCGGATTGAGCACCCGCAAGGGCAGCAGCGCCGTCACCTTTTTGCCGGCGGCATCGGTGGTGTCTAACAGCGCGCGGTATTCCCCTGCGCTCAGCTTGATCTCGGTGGTGGTCTTGCCATCCTTGTCGGTGGCGAACTCATTCTTCTGCACGACCTCGCCCAGTGCCCAGGTATTCGGGTTGGCCGGATCCTTGCGCTCGTCGCGGCCATACCATGGCATGGTAAGGCGCGGACGCAGGACGGAGGCGGGTTGCTTGAGCCGATGCACCGTCACCGTGCCCTTGGCGGCCACCGGCAGGTCATCAATGGTGGTCGTGGTAATGGTTAGTTTCACCGGCTTGGCGGTTTCCTGCCACGTGTCGGCAACGATTAACGCCTTCACTCCGACATAGCCCGCCTTCACGGCACGGGTGGCTGTGCGGGTTTCGCCGGTGCTGTCGGTGACGTCCACATTCACCTGATAGGAAAACACCGGCTCCTCGCTCGGCGCAATGTCCTTGTCGGGCTCGGCGACAAACTCGATGTCAAAGGTGCCGTCCGCCTTGCTAACAAGTTCACCGTGGGCGATTTGCTTGGCCCCGCTGTCGCGGGGAATGAACCACCAGCACCAATGGCACCAGTCCGGCCAGATGGCGCTGCGGGTGACGCTCCACTTGACCTTGGCGCCATCGATCGCAGCGCCGGTATAGGACAGGGCTTTTGCGGTGACCACGACCTTTTCGCCGAGCTTGGGCTCGGCCTTGGCCGGGCCGACTTCGGCATAGAACTTCGGACGCTTGTATTCCTCGATGCGGAGGACTTGGTGCGAGTCATTGCACACGAGCATGGCCTGGCCGAGCACCCGGTCGGTGGGGGCCGTGAAGCTGCCGCTGAAGGAGCCCACGTCGTTGGACTTCACCGCGAGCTTGGAAATCTCCTTGCCGTTGAGGTCCTGGAACAGCACCTCGAACTTCTGATTGTTGATGGTGTGATAGTCGTTCTTATTTCGATCATAAAATGCGGCGATGCCCTTGAAGCGGATGGTTTGCCCCGGGCGATATAGCGCGCGGTCGGTGAACAGGTAGACCACGTCGCTACGGTCAACGCGCTCCCGGTCGTAGGACCAACTTTGACCTCCCGCGAGGGCGTCTTCCTGAAAAAGCACGCGCGGGACGGAATGTTCGATTTTTGCAGCGAAGAAACCATTGCCATCGGTTTCGGTGGTCTGGTGCAGCGCCCAGGCATTGGCCTTGTTATTATAGGTCCACAGCTCGACCTTGGCGCCCTTGACCGGTTCACCGGTGAGCGCGTTTCTAACAAATCCATCGTGGCCGTTTTGCGCCAGAGCCAAATTCGAGACCCAGATGCGGGTGGAGTCGAGACGGTTTTTGGCTAACGAAAATTCCGCGTTGGCACTGGAGACCAGTTCATAGCAGCCCTTGGTGACATCGGGTGGCGCTTCCAGAGACCTGGACTTAGCCAAATAATCGGCGGTGGCTTCGAGGTCCACCGACCATTCCTTGAGCGGTTTTGCGGCCAGCAGTTTCTTCAGGGATTTCTCATCATAATAGTTGTTGCGTTCCGGGCTCCACTTGGCGGGATAAAGCCGGAACCAGATCTTGCTGATATTGCGATACTGCAATTCGAACTGCGGCTTGGCGGCATTCCACACCAGCTCGGTTGAGACCGAAATCTCTTTGGCCTCGATGGTTTCGATGGCATTGACGCACATCGGGCGGAAGGTTGATTCTGGAAACGCGTCGCGGCCGGCGATGGCAATCTCGCGGGCTTCGGTCATGCGCTTTTGGCCGATGAGCAGATGGGCGAGGTTGGCGCGCGCCAGGGATTGCAGTTCGTTGCCGTCGGCGGACTTGATGATTTCGCGCAGGCGTTCCTCCAGGCGCTTGTCGGCATGCTCTCCGGTGACCGCGTCCTTGGCCCAGCCGAGGCGCTGCAAATCGACGTGAATGCGTGGCGAGACATCCGCCTGATGGAACGCCAGCAATTCCTGATAGAGTCTGATCGCCTTGAGTTTCCAGGATTTCTCATCGGTGCTTTCGGGCTTCCAAGCGAGGAACTCGGCGGTGGTGCCGAACGCCGGGGAGCTGTTGTTGAAGGTGAAGGAATCCTCTGCGGCGGCATTCACTTGTTCTTCGATGGCATAGAAGTCGAGGATTTGATGGACCAGGAAATCATAGAGCGTGGGGCGTAAGATATCGGGCGCGCTGCCCTTTACTAACAGGATGTCATAGTCGCCGATCACTGCTTTCCGGAGAGTCTCGCGATTGGTCAGGGCCTTGTTGAAACGTCCGTCGATTTCGGCGAGGATGCGTTTCAAGTCCCAGGTCTGGATGTCTTCGCCCGGCTTGTCGGCCGTCTGGGTGCGTTGCATGAACTGCCAGCGGTTCTGATAGAAATACTCCCACAGCCACAGCGCCTGGATGGTTTGGAGCATCGGCTGCATCGGCTCCGGCGCATTGGCCAGTTCCACATCCATGCCCTTGATGCGGCCGATCGCGTCCCTGCCCTCGGCGATGCGTCCCTCTAGCAACACCCGCTGCGCCGTGGCGCGGACCGCCTCGGGCCAGACTTTTTCCTCGCGCGCCTGTTGGTCGATGGTCTTGAGCACCTCGACGGCCGACTTGGGCAAATCCTTGCTGAGGTGTTGTTTCACTTGATTCCATGCGGTATCACGGGGGGCTGAGTAACCGAACAGGGTGGACATGATAAGGAGGATGCTGGTGCTTAGTGCTTTCATGGCGAGGGCAGACGGGTTCGATGAAATTGACGCGAGGAGACCTTCTTGTGACAACAATCTGCCAAAAAAGCCGTCCTCGCACAATGCGTATGACACCTGAGGCGGGGATTTCTTAGGAAATTCCTATGCTTGGAGTGGATTCCATACCCGCTGAAATCCCAGTCCTGCGAAGTCCCTGACATTCGCCGTGGCGAATTGAGTGACGCCTTGCGCAAGCAGGGTCAGGGCGGAGCGGGTGTTTAGGCTTCCAGCCTGTGAGGGCAGACCGTGCGTCCTGCCTGTCCGCCGCTGAAACGACAGGCTGGAAGCCCGTCGGCCAAGACAGGCAGGATGCCTGTCCTCCTGTCACGCAGCCGGACGTGTACCACATGGGCTTACGGCGGTCACAGACCGCCGCTACATTGCGACTGCTGCGGCGAGTTCCTCGAGCCAGGCGGGGTCGGGCATGGCATAGGGGCGGAAGGTTTCGAGGGTGCCGTAGTGCTCATTGTGGAACAGCGCGCGGTGCATGCCGAGGGTGGAGGCGGCGGGCGAGTCGATCAGGTTGGAGGAGTCGTTGATGCTCATTTGGAACAACACCCGCATCTCGAACTCGCCTAACAACTTGCGCGGGATCCAGCGGCTGACGTTGTTCCAGGTGTCGATGGCGGCGATGACGTGGATGCCTGCCGGGCCGCCCTCGTTCAAGAGATTGGCAAAGGCCTGTGCCGGGCTGGGGCCGGCGCTGGCGTCATCGTCGAGGGCAAAGCGGAAATCGTCGTCGGGACGCAGGGCCTTGAAGCGTTGGAGGTCATGGA
>Ga0209697_10010348_pt1 | contig 10102 bp, 8 predicted proteins | sample AliMusrvi5mmetaG_FD_184115 | JGI IMG/M metagenome (GOLD analysis project Ga0209697, IMG submission 184115) | Freshwater lake bacterial and archeal communities from Alinen Mustajarvi, Finland, to study Microbial Dark Matter (Phase II) - Alinen... | ecosystem: Environmental > Aquatic > Freshwater... | reverse complement strand
CGCGGCGTCAACCGCGGGGATGAGTTTTTATTCGATACACCCATCGTACACGTTCAGCGGAGGCTTATCATTTCAAAATGCTATTTTGGACAAGAGTGACATTAACGCTGATCGTTGCTGTCCGCGCACGACATCTATCTAGGGAGATCGCTCCATGCCTTACGACCTGTTCGTCAGCTACTCGCGAAAAGATAACCAGCAGAACCGCGTGTCGGAGTTGATCTCGCAAATCAAGGGCGACTATCACGCATTCGCTAAGGCTGAACTGAACTGCTTCTTTGACGTCGACGAAATCAACGCAATGGATGACTGGCGCAACCGCATCCTTGGCGCGCTGCGCGAGTCTAATCTGCTTCTCCTCGTCCTCTCCCCCTCCTATCTTGCAAGCCCACACTGCGAATGGGAGATTGTCGAATTTCTCAAGTATGAGAACTCACGTGCCGTTCAAGGACAAGGTATCGCACAGATTTACTTCGTAGAGATTCCGGGGTTGGAATCTCCTGACTTCGAGCACCAGACCAACGACTGGGTGACTCGCGTTCGGCAGCGCAACCATGTGGATCTGCGCCCCTGGCGTGAAGAAGGTGCCTCGGCCCTCCATCGCACCGATATTCGCAGCCGCCTGACCGATCTTGAAAAATCGATCTCCGAACGCCTCACGCGCCTGATCCGCATTTCCAATGCCCCAGGCAATCTTCCTGCGCACAACCCCCGCTTCGTCGGCCGCGAACATGAAATGGAGCGTCTTCACAAGGCTGCAGGTCTGGGCCGGTATGGCATCCTCACCGCAGTGCAAGGCGTCGGTGGCATGGGCAAAACCGCCCTCGCCATCCAATACGCTTACGCCTATGCCGACTTCTATCCGGGAGGCCGCTGGCTGATCGGCTGTCCCCAGCAAACCAGCCTAGCCGCCGCCGTGCGCAGCCTCGACGCTGATCTCAACATCCAATTCTCTGAAGAGGAGAAACTCGACGACGTCCGCGCAGCAAAGCATGTTCTCGCCGTTCTCGAAAAACGCGCCTTTCAGGGTGCCGCCGCACATGCGGGCGAACAGAACCCGCCTGCTCCGAGTGCCTTGCTGATTCTCGACAACGTAGACGATTCCGTTTTGCTTCAGCCGCCCCAAACCGATCTACTTTCTGGGCGCACTTGGCTACACGTGATAGCGACCACCCGGCTCGACCCTCAACGTATCGGCATAGATGACACACGCCACAGCCACCTTCCCGTTGACGAACTGCCTGACGACGATGGATTGCGCCTCATTGAGAGTTATCAGCCGCAGCGACGGTTGACAAACGAGACCGAGCGCTGTGCCGCCTCTGCAATAGTCCGCATGCTGAGCGGCTTCACTTTAGCGGTGGAAGTCGTAGCCGTCTATCTGGGCGAGCGCAAGGGCAAGGTCGCCTGCTCGGCGTTATTGCAGCGACTCAAGCATGAAGGAGTGGACCGCATCGCGGAGAAAACTGTGAATGCGGTGAACCACGTGCAGAAGCTTCTATCCATCACATTGATGCCTACCCTTGAAACGTTGACGGCATCCGAAAACAGGGCCTTGCTCGCGGCTTCGCTCTTGCCAGCCGACAGTGTGCCGCTGCCGTGGGTGCGCACGGTCGTCTCAGAAACCTATCCAGATCTTGGCCGAGACGCCGAACCTGGCTATGACGACCCTTGGCTGACGCTTGTCAATCATCTCATCGGACTGCGCTTGCTTCAGGTCACAGAATGGGCCGAGGATGGCCAAACCCCACGCCTTTGCCGCATCCATCGGCTGGTTCAGTCTGTCGCCAGGCAACACGCCACCAGTGATCTATCCTTTATCGAAAGCAGCCTGATGGCAGTCGTTAAGTCGAGAGCCCTTTTTCTTAGCGACCATTGGCTGGCATGGGATCACCGGTGGGAGTTAATGCCATTGAGTGCTTTTGCCGGCCAGTCCCTTGAAAAAGGCCTGCCCGACGCACTCTGGCTCGCCAATTGCACAACGACCTGCATGATTCAGTTGGGCACAATCGCGCGCGCGGAGCCGCTCTGCCACCTCGCCTTGGAAGCGAGCGAACGGCTGCTTGGTTCAGAACACCCAGACACGCTTCAGAGCATGAGCAACCTGGCAAAGGTGATGAGAAGCAGAGGCGACTACGCAACAGCGGAACCGCTCTTCCGGAGAGCACTCGAGGTCAGTGAACGGGCGCTGGGAACCGAACATCCCATGTCGCTGGCGAGCATGAACAACCTCGCCACACTACTGAGAAACAAAGGCGACTATACGACTGCGGAAAGCCTTTTTCACCGTTCGCTCGAGACCAGCCAACGCGTCCTCGGACTGCATCATCCCGAAACGCTGACAAGAATGGACAACATGGCCGAGCTGTTGGAGAGCAAAGGCGACTACGCAGCCGCAGAGCCCCTCTACCGCCGGACGCTGGAGGCTCGCGAGCGAGTGCTGGGGCCCGAGCACCCCGACACGCTAGTGAGCGTGAATAACTTAGCTCTGCTTCTTTTGGATACAGGACGCTTGGGCGAAGTCGAGCCGTTGTTTCGACGTTCCATAGAAGGCCGGAAAAAAACCTACGGAAACATCCATCCGGCCACTGCGAACAGCTTGGTGAACCTCTCTCGGCTCATTCTGGAGCTCGAGAGGTACGATGAGGCGGATGGACTCGCCCGTGAAGCCCTCGCCATCTGGAAGCAGACCGACGTTCCCGATGATTCCCGGAGCGGCAAGGCCTACTGGGTTCTAGGTTCAGTTGCCGCACGCCGAGGGGACCGCACCTCAGCCCAACGACACCTCACCGATGCCCTCAAGTTATTACTCTTAGGGCATGGCGAACAGCATCCATGGGTGTTTGCTGTTAAAAAAGAACTCGATGCTCTGACATAAGCACACAACACACGGGGTGTGACCTTACTGCTGGTGAGATGACGTCCAGTTGCCGCGGAGATCCTGGCCTTCCTTGTCTTTGACCCCATTGGTTGTTCGGCGCAATTAAGCTCATCAGAGCTTGCCTGTTGACAGGTTAAGCAGAAGCCTCATGCACGTGGACCACGTTCCGGAGCCTCCTGTTGTTTTTGCGCTGGTATTGCCGGTGGCATTCCCTGCCCCTCGGTCAGCAGCGAGGGCTGTACAAAGCACAGACGCCGGAGACGTCAGCATCTTGTGCTGCAAACAAGGAGTTGATAAACGATGTCACTGCGAGCAGCGCAATGTCCCATGATGCAGGACGAGAACGGTGCTGACGCATACCCAATCTCCTCGGTTTCAAACCTCATCAAACAGGATATACGTTCTTGCGCTTATCTCTCGGGATGCCCGGGGTTCCGTCCCCCGTTTCGTTTCGCGCCACCATCCTTGAACCTGACCTCTCTCGGGTAGTGGTCTCTGGGCAGGGCGCCCCAAGGCCCACCACTCGTATGTGAGTAGGACCAGCCGCCATCACGGTAATAATAGTGATATCCTCCGTGGTCGTAGTAGGGCTCTGGGCCCAGCACTACAATCGGAGGAAGAAGCGGCACAAGGGCCAAACTCCCGCCCCGGGGTCCAGGCACCATTAAGCACCCGTGAGCAGGAACGGCATGAGCGACCCAGCCAACGCAATCAATTTCAAGTTCATGGCGGCAACCTTTTGTTTCGTTTCATCGCATACGACTGCGAGCCTGAGGCTATCGCCCATGGTGCCCTGAATCAGGTCCCCCACCCCCGTCAACGTCCAAGACCACAATCGGCGGAGGAACAAGCGGAACCACCGCCACACTCCGGCCGCGATGTCAGGGAAACACCAAACAGCCTGCGCATATGAAAGGCAAAGCCAACACAGCCAATATCAGTCGCATCGAGTTCATAACGATCATTCCTTTTGTCCATTGCGATTTGTAACTGTATATAGGGTGCGCTATTAACGGGCACCTCGCTATGGGGTTTAACCCTACTAAACTGGAATGATCAGAATAGGTATCCTCGCCCTTTTTGAGCCACTTTTCGGGCTCAGTCCGCACCGGTGCGCCTCCCGTTGTCATCATCGAGACAAACAAGAAGAACACCGGGCAAACAAGCCCGGCCACGTTCTTGTCGAAAGCCTCGCGGATGACACACGTGCGCGTGAGCCTGCGTATCGGGTCCGCTTAGAACGTCGCAGCGACCTCAGGTGCCGGTCAGGGTCGCCAATCGTTACTCCGCTGTCAGAGTGCCCACCGGGCGCGCAGTCTGTCCCTCACCGTTGCTTATCTGGTTTCTGCGATACTGATAGTAAGCGTCGCGCAGTGCAACGTAGGGGTCTATGGCGGCTTCTTTAAAGTCTTCGTATTCGCCCGGCCGAAGCGATGTGCCGTTCACGGTCTCGTACGCCTTAATGCCTACGCTATATGCGTAATTAGGGACTAAATAATTGATTGGATCAAGAAAGAGATCCCCCACGTATCCAACGGTATCCCGCACGTTGGAGGGCCCGAGAACAGGCCAGTCGAAGTAGATGGATGGCCCGAGTCCGTACCGGCCCAGTGTCTGGCCGAGGTCCTCATCGCGTTTTTCCATGTTCCACCGGTTCCGCGCGGGATCGCCGAATCCCGCAACGCCGACCGTGGTGTTGATGGCGAAGCGTTCGAGCTCAACCCATGCGCCTTCGAACTCGGCTTGAAGCGTACAGTTTACGAGCCGCACCGGCGTGGCAATATTGGAAAAGAAGTTCTTCACGCAGCGCCGCGCGGGCTGCGGCAGGATTTTGGCATACCCTTTGGACACCGGGCTCAGAACCCAGAAGTATAGCTTGTCGTTGAAATAGAAGAACGCTCGGTTGACAGGCTCAATGGGATCAGGAACCGCAATAGGCTGGGCAGAGAGGACAACGTCGGGAGACTCGCCAATGCCAGGCAAATCCGCGCCCCCTTTTTGCTCGGCAATAGCTACGGGCTGCGACGAAACGCCTGCTGCCCGCACCTGACCCGGCGGCGTGCTGCGACATCCGGACCCTACAAGGATCACAATCGCGAAGAGTGGAAAGGCCGCTTTCATAGTGCGCTCTCTCCTTTCTTTTGCTCCGCCGCAGGCTGAGCTTTCTTTCCAGCCGACTCCGCTGGACCTGCGGCGATTTTCGATTTAATTCTGACGATCAACGTGTCATACGACGAACTGTTAAGGATGGTTCCTATCTGACTGCGATAGTTGTTTACCAGGCTCACACCCTCGATGCTGACATCATAAACCAGCCACGACGTGTCCTTCTTCAAGACTCGGTAACTGACGGGGATGTCGGTGCCTCGGAGAGTGACGATCACGACCTCAACCACCCCGAATGTCCCGTCCACCTTATCGCCTTTATAAAGGATCTTTTCGCCGGAGTAGCTCTCCACCTTGGACATATAGTTCTTCTCGATCAATTCGCTGAAGAGACCGGTGAACTCGGCGCGCTGCGCTTCAGACAATTCGCGCCAGTGCTTTCCCAGGGCACTGCGGGCCATGGCAGCCCAATCGAAACGTTCGTCGACCACTTGCCGCATCTGTTTCTGCCGCTCCGCTTCCTTGTCTGGGCCTTTCAATGCGGGAGCGTCTACGATGGCGAGGATCTTCTCGGTGGTTTGCCTGATCTGATCCGTCGGGGCGCCCGCCATCGCGAAGGCGGGGACGCCGAAGATGAGAAGAAGCAAGACTAGGAGCGTTTGTTTTGAGGACTGTTTCATCGCTGTTCCTTTTCGTTAGTGTTGTCACAGATTGCCGAAGGCATACTTGCTGATAAGCGCTTCAATGTCCACGGACGACTCCGTTTGACGGATTCGTCCGCCCGGCTTGATGATTGCTTCAGCTGCGCCAGCGCTGATCTGAATGAACTTCTCTCCAATCAAGCCCCGCGTTTTGACCGACACGACCGCATCTTCGTGGATCTCCAAGCCCGGGTTGATCTGCAGCACCACTCGGGCCTCATAGTCATCGAGCATGATGCTTTTTACCTGGCCGACATCGACCCCGGCGATCACCACTGGCGAGCCGTTCCTCATCCCGCCGACGTCGCTGAAGATAGCATAAACCTCATAGCCGGAGCGGCCCCATACCTCGATCTTTCCCAGTTTGATGGAAAGATAGCCCAGACACAGTATGCCGACGACCATAAAAACGCCCACAGTCAGTTCGAGATCCAGCCTCCCTTTCATGATACACCCCCTGCCTTTTCTATCGCGTTCAACTGAACCGGAATCTGTTCTCCAAAGCGGAAAGCCTCCGCTGGCAGACTTCCCCGGATAAAATCCCGAACGACACCGTCGTCGGTCTTAAAAATTTCCTTCGGCGTACCCACAAACCGGATGACGCCCCCATACAGCACAGCCACTTTCTGAACGACAGCAAAGATCGCTGGGATCGCATGGGACACCACGATTCCGCTGAACCCGTGACGGGCGTGCATGACGTCGATGAGCGAGTGAATCGAGTTGACGATGATGGGATCGAGCCCCGTGGTCGGCTCGTCAAACAACATGATCTCAGGCGAGAGTACAAGCGCCCGCGCGATGGCCGCGCGTTTGGCCATGCCGCCGCTCAACTGGGCCGGATACTTGTCATCAGCTCCCGTCAGCCCGACCTGTTCAAGTTCTCTCAGAACCCGCTCCTCAATCTCTTTTTCAGTTTGCCGGGTCTTCTCCCTCAACGGAAAGGCCACATTGTCGTAGACCGTCATGGAGTCGAACAGGGCACCGTTCTGGAATAGAAAGCCAAACCGATTTCGCAGTTCGACAAGTTCGGCCCGCCGGAGGCTGCACAGATCCTTGCCGTTAAAAACAATCCGTCCGCTGTCCGGGCGCAGCAAGCCAGCCATAAGTTTGAGAAAGACGCTTTTGCCCTCGCCGCTGGGTCCGATAAGCGCAACGACTTCCCCATCCTGGATATCGAGCGACGCTCCCTTGAGCACCTCGACTCCACCGAACGATTTATGCAGGTTTTCAATCGAGATCATTGCGTGCCTCAGAACAGAACCGACGTCAAAAGATAGTCAAAGACCAGAATCAGAACAGACGACAGCACCACCGCCTGCGTCGTTGCCCGGCTCACGCCTTCCGCACCGAATCCAGCCGTGTACCCTTTATAGCAGCAAACCCAAGCGATGAGGCCCCCGAAACAGATCGACTTGTACAGCCCAACCAGAACATCCTTCGAGCCCATATAGTCCGTCATCGAACCGAAGTACGTTCCAGCGTTGACGCCGAGCAACCGCCCTCCAACCAGATATCCACCAAGAATGCCGACTACGTTGAAAATGGCCGTCAACAGCGGCACGGAAACCAGTGCGGCCAAAAGATTGGGGACGACAAGATAGCGGTAAGGGCTCAGCCCGAGGATCTCCAATTCGTCGATCTGCTCCGTGATGCGCATGATCCCTATCTCCGCCGTCACAGCCGACCCCGCCCGCCCGGTCACCATCAGTGCGGTCATCACGGGCCCTAGTTCGCGCAGCAGCGACAAAGCGACCATCGGGCCGAGAAAGGCCGTGGACCCAACCCGGGAAAGCGTGTAGTAGCCTTGGAACCCGATCACCATGCCGGTGAACGCACCTGTCAGCACGATCACAAGAACCGAGTCGAGTCCGATGAAACGGATTTGTTTCAGGACACGGAAAAACTTCAGCGGCGGCGCAAAGGTGTAAAACACCGCCCGCCCAAGAAACAAGCCCATCCGGCCCAACTCGCCGAGAACCGAGAGGGGTATCAAACCCAATCTCCGGATCGGAGTCAGAATCAAACTCTCGCCCGAAACCCTCATGTGCGTGTCCGCCTTTCGCTTTGGGACTAAGAAATACCCGAGAGCTATGCCCGCTTAAAAAAAATGATTATACCACATTAAGCCCTCACGGGGGGCTTTGTCATTTCATTATCGTTGTCGTTCACCCAACAGCACACATCTCAGGTTGCTTTTGCGCCTTTTTTCGCAGATATAGATTACGCTATCGGAGAACTCCTAACTATGGGGTATAACCCTACCGTATCCCGCACTGCAAATCCAGAAACGACATCTACGGGCTTGGATCATTTCACTTCGGGGACAACATGGATCAACAGGTTGGTCACCTTTTCGGCGTTCTTTGTGAACACGTCAAGGATGGCGTCCCAGCTCACAGGCTCTTCATCCGTTTTCCAGCAGTCGTAGTCGGTGCTCATGGCGACCGCCGCGTATGGTACGCCCGCTTCGTTGGCCAAAATCGCTTCAACGGCAACAGACATGTTGATAATGTCAGCGCCCCACAAACGGAACATGCGCGATTCGGCGCGGGTGGAGAACCGGGGACCCTCAATTGTGACCACGGTCCCTTTCTTGTGATGCGTGTAGCCGAGCAGCTCGCACTTCGAAATCAACAGTTTGCGGAGGTCCTCGTTGAACGGATCCGCCATAGGCGTATGCATCGGCGCATGTGGTTCAAAGGACTCGTGGAAGGTCAGGTTCCGCTGTTTCGTGAAATCGATAAACTGATCGATTATCACCAGATCTCCCCGGCCGATCTCTTCACGAAGCGAGCCCACGGCCGTCGTCGCAAGAATATGCGTACATCCGGCCTGTTTGAGCGCGTGAATGTTGGCGCGATAGTTCACCTGTGTCGGGGGAATCGTGTGTTCGCGACCGTGACGAGCAAGAAGCGCCACAGCCACCCCGCCGATTTTTCCGTGCTTCAGCGGCGACGAAGGTTCACCATAGGGCGTGATGACTGTTTCATCGCGAGGGTCTTCGAAGATGTGAGGGTTGTCCAGACCTGATCCGCCGATGATTCCGATTTTCATTGGACTGTACCTTTCATGTAGACTGCTTTTATCAGCTCAAGTGCCGATCTGACCGAGTCACCGTAAGCGATGATCCCTTCGTCGTGGCCGGCAGTAACAAAGATGCCTCTACTCGCGCCGGCAGAAAGAATCAGCGCCTCGATCGCGCGCGCCAGCTCAGGCGTTCCGAAGGGGATGGCCGGGTCCGTCTCGGGATAGTGCTCGGCACGCATGAAATCAAAGAGCTCCCTGCTGTGAACATGGATCACCGCATTCACAGCAGGAAGCGCCCGATACACCGCACCGTGGCTCATCGATTCGGATGACGCATCAATTTCCCCGACAGATCTGACGCTGTTTTGATCCAGATCAAAGGACTCAACAAAAGCGTAGTGTCCCTTTGAAAGCTCCCGGATTCCGCCGGTGGCGCTTCCTGAGATGATAAATTGCGATCCGCGTACGCGAACACTCACATTGCCGTAGCCGACCCCGTTGGGGCAGATTCCGATCAGTCGCAGATCGTACAGCTCCGTACGGCAGCGGTTCAGTTCCGCAAATCCCTCATGATCAGGAATCGAGCCCTCAACCCGCTGCGCACGATATTTGATGTACCCTTCATCAGCCGCGATTTTCTTTTCGGGGAACAGGCCGAGGATACCCGCTTCCGAAGCATCACAGACACCCCGCTCGCAGATCAGTTTGGTGATCAGCCGAGCCGGCGTGACATCGAACCCCCAGTTACGCGCCGGAGTCGAGTCGGGGCAGATCTGTACAGCCTCGATTTTGCCGTCACAGGTCTTACCGGTTATGAACCGAACTTCGCGGGAATCGCGCTCTTCGATAGGAATGTTTTTTAAGCCATCGACTAGCTCGAAGTCAAAGGTTGACGACGGAAGTGCCACGAAGAAAGGAACCTGGTTGTCCTTGGCGGCAGCAGCCTTGAGATAGGTGCCTATCTTGTTCGCCACATCGCCGTTTCGGCTAACACGGTCCGTACCGGTGATCACCAGATCGACCATGCCGTGCTGCATGAGATGCCCGCCGGCGTTATCAGGAATCAGATCGTGTGGCACGCCGTGCTGACCCAATTCCCACGCCGTGAGGCTCGCGCCCTGGTTGCGGGGCCGGGTTTCATCGACCCAGACATGCAGTTTGACACCCGCATCGAACGCGGCATAAATCGGCGCAGTCGCGGAACCGTAATCCACAAAGGCGAGCCAGCCCGCGTTGCAGTGAGTCAGAATGTGAACCGTTTCGCCCCGTTTTTTCTGGGCGATCTCCGCGATCAGCGCGCACCCGTGCTCACCGATGCGGCGGCAAGACTCCGCATCCTCATCGGCGATGGCGATCGCTGTTTCATAGGCAATCTGGATAACCC
>Ga0209697_10010343_pt1 | contig 10107 bp, 9 predicted proteins | sample AliMusrvi5mmetaG_FD_184115 | JGI IMG/M metagenome (GOLD analysis project Ga0209697, IMG submission 184115) | Freshwater lake bacterial and archeal communities from Alinen Mustajarvi, Finland, to study Microbial Dark Matter (Phase II) - Alinen... | ecosystem: Environmental > Aquatic > Freshwater... | reverse complement strand
GAGCAACCGTGGCGTTCGCAACCTGGATCACGCAGCCCGTTCCCGCCCCTTCATAGCTGCCGCCCGGAACCAGCGTGCCATACACGGTCAGATTGCTGAAGACGTTGATCCTGTCGTTGCCCATCACGATCGTCTGATTGGAGTAGACCGTGAAGTTCTGGTTGAGGGGCGCTCCAAAATAGACCGTGCCCGGATCGCCGTAAGGAATGCCGGTGTTGCCGTTGGCGCCGCGCATGTTTCCATGGAACGCGTAGTTGATCGTGCCGTCAATCGCCAGGCGTCCGCCGCCGCCGGCATCCTGGGGGGCGTAGAAATTGTAGCTGGTGCCGCCCGATACCTGCACCTCGCCGGTTCCGCCCAACGTGCCGCCGCCAACGATCCAGATGCTGCCGCCCGCGCCGGTGCCATAGCCGCCATTAAGTCCATTGGCGCTCAACCGGCCGTTGACAACCAGATTGCCGGCCACCATGAGTTTGATGGCGCCGCCGCCGGAGGAAGAGCTGCCGCCGCTGCCGAGACAGACGGGGTTCGAGTCCGATCCATAGGTTGGCAGGGGGTTTGCCGGACTGCGGCCGCCATGCGTGCCACCCGCGTTGTTGGCAGACCCAGCGCCCGGGCCGGTCCCCGTCAGGAAGCCCTTTCCATCCGCGTTGATGCTGCTGCCCGAGCCAATGATCGCGTCGCCCGACACCTGGATCGCCACGCCCCGGTTGGTCGTTGTGTAAGGCGTCATACTGCCCTGCGACAGGCAGACCACCGATGCACCGTTCGTCACGATCAGGCTGCCGAACTGATAGACCGGCAAGACGTCATACGTGGCGGAGTTGTTTAACGTCAAAACCACGCCGCCAGCGGCGCCATCCACGACCACCTGCAGACCGCTTTCGAGGTTCGTCTGGCTTTCCAGCAGGGTCGTGCTGGCGGTGATCCAGACATACGGCAGGGTCGTGAAGTTGGTCACCGGCGACTGGGCCGTCCCATATTGGTTCGACACCAGGACGGCGTAGTAATATGCGGTGTTTCGCGCCAGTCCGGTCTGGTTCGTCGAGAAGACGCCCTGAGCTTCCGTGACCATCCCGATCACGTTCGTGTACGTCCAGTTGTTCGTGTCCGTGCCGCAATAGACGGTTGCGGACGCACTGACGCCGTTGGTCAGCGTTCCGCACAGGGTGGCGGTATACGGACCGATGCTGGTCGCTCCGCCTCCATTGTTGACCCCCGGCGGCCCCGGGGTCTTGAACGAAGGCGATCCAGCCGTAACGCCCCAGGCCGTACCTGACGTGTTGGACGCGCAGCAATTCCAGTAGTAGATTGTGTCCGGCGAGAGCCCCGTCAGGTTATTCGTGAACGTCGTCCCGTCAGCAAAGGAGCCGAGATTGCTGACGCTACCGCCAGCCATCCACGTTGCGGGGTTGGTCGTGCCATCTGTGGTGGACCAGAACAGGTAGACCGTGGCCGTCGACGCGCCGTTTGTGACCACCGTCCCCACCACGCTTGCAGAGATGTTCGACAGGGTCTGCGAGCCGATGTTGTTGATCTGCGGCAGATTGGGTTGGAAAGCCTGCACCGCCGGGCCGAAGGAGATAAAGGAACTGTTGGTCGTCTGGTTCAGCCAGCAGGCATAAACCCAGTTCGAGGAACGGACCACAGTTGAATACTGAAGTTCATCGATCGTGCCATTGAACCAGTCCGGACTGGCTTTCCCCGCATTCCATCGATCGCCTCCTGTCCAAAGCGTCCCAATAGGTCCTACCGCCGTTCCCTCCTCCTTGCCGTTGACGTACAAACGCACGTAAGAACCGTTGGCGGCCACGCCGACGATATGGTACCAAGTGCCCGCATTCAGGGTTGTCGTTCCAGTGACGGTTCTTATGTTGCCGTCCCAGGCAAAATGCACGGCCGTGTTGTTCAGTTTAAGTTGATGCGAAATGGATCCGCTTTCCCCGCTATCCGTGCGCCGGATGATCGTGCCCCCGCTCGTGACGGTTGGGCAAACCCAGGCGCTGAGCGTGTAAGCCGTCGGTTGAAAAGAGTCCAGAATCCGAAGAAAGCTGCTTGAACCGTTGAACCCCTGCGCCGTCCCGAAGAATCCTGTCGCATTTGTGTTGGCTATGGATACGGCGTTCAACCAATTCGCTGTGGAGTCCATGGCATTGGTCTGCTTCATGTGCCAAACACCCATGTACCCGTTCGTCCATGTGGCGCCATTGGTCGTGCAGACCGGCGCGCTGTTGGTGACGCCGCCCCACCAGGCCTGAATGGCGGTGCTGCCGGTCAGTGCCGGCACCTGCACCCAGACGTACGACAGACCGTTGGTGTTCCACGTGTCGATCTCGTAGTTGAGGTTCGTCAGTCCCGTGGCATCCGTGAACGCCAGGTCGTTCGAACCGGACTGGAACTGGCTGTAGGCGAAACCGGAGATGTTGGTCCCCAATGTCACCAGCGCCGGAAAGTTGGTCAGCGTCTCGGACTTGTTGTAACCGCTGAACGTGACCTGCGCCTTGTACCCCCAGGTGTCGTACAGCCCCGCCGACGCCGCTGTCGCGCCGAGCAGCAAGGTCAGTACGATCGACGACCGCATGGTCGTCCCGATTTTCGTCTTTCCGTTGGCATGGTTCATCTTATCCTCCGTTGTGTTGTCCCCTTCTGGTCAACTGTCCTTCAAACCGCATAGTTCTGAAATCGCGCGATGCTGCCGGTCAATTCATCGATCCCGCCGGGGCCCGGCAGGAATTCCATGCCCCAGAATCCCCGGTAACCGGCCCGGTGTGTTGCGGCAACAATGGTCCGGTAGTCGATTTCCTGGCCGTCGCCCGGATCGTCTCGTTTGGGCGCGCCAGCCACATGGATGTGTCCGATCCATGGCAGGTTTGTCAGGATATCGTTCCGGACGTCCTGTCCCATGCGATGCATGTGATAGACGTCGTACAGCACCCGGAAGGCCGGACTGTTGACCTCCTGCGCCAGTTCGAAGCCGAAGGCGCTATGATCGGCCTGGTAATCCTTGTGGTCGATGCTGTTGAGCATCTCGAACAGCAGCGTCACGCCGGCACGGGAGGCCGCAGGCGCAAGTTCACACAGGGCCTGCCGGCAGTTTCTGAAACCTTCGCGCGTGTCCTGCCCGTTGCGGTTGCCGCTGAAGACGATGACCTGCGAAACGCGGTTTGCGGCCGCGAGCGCGATGGACTCGGCGATCTCCGCCGTCAATTTCGCACGATTTTCCATGCGGTTCAATCCGTCGCACATCCCCGGACCGCTGAGGTTGAGCAGGTCGAGGCCGGCGGCACGGGCGGCGGGCCATCGTTCCACGGCGGCCATTTCCACGGCGGCGCATCCGCTGGCGCGCAGTTTCGCGTAATAGACCGCGGGGTCATCCGTCTTCCGGAAGAAACACCAATCGGCGGCGCTGATCTTGAGCGATGTCATGCTCTTCACTTCCTTATGCGTTCCAGTCAAAGACAATGCCCATGGTTTCCGCCCGCCGTTCCGAGGCCGTCCGATACGCTTCCGCGCAGTCGCCGGGCTGGAACCGGTGCGTGATCATGCCATCGAGGCGGAAACGCCCGGAAAGATGCAGTTTGAAGAACAGCGGGACGATCTTCCGGCTGTTCCACGAGGAGTCCTCGTGGCTGTCGTGCGCCCCGACAACCGTCAGACCGCGCAGGAGAAGATCCTTTGTGAGCCGTTGCTCGCCCGGCGAACCGGTATCCCCGAGCAGCACGAGACGCCCGCGATCCGCCACAACGCCCAGCGCGCTGGCGAAAACGGCAGGATGGCCGGTGCTGTCGATCACCACGTCCGCCATCCGCCCCTTGGTGGCCTCGGAAATCGCAGGAATGGCCGCGTCAATCGGCGCGCAAACCGGAGTGAAGCCGCCGTTACGGCAGGCCAGGGCCAGGCGCATCTTCACGGTGTCGACCAGAAAGACCGGGTCGGCGCCCGCGGCTAGCGCCCAACGGGCCGACATCTGCCCGACCGGCCCGGCGCCGATGACGGCCACGCTTGTCCCCAAGCCATAGTTGGCAACCCGCGCGCCCATGGCGGCAATCTTGGCCAGGGCGAACCAGCAGGCGAGGTCGGACGGTATGCCGTCCGGGACGAGGTGGCAGTGTTCGGCCGGCAAAACGGTGGCCGTGGCATGCGCCGTCCGGCAGGCGACGCGGTCGCCGCACCGCAACGTGGTCACCGCCGCGCCAATTTTCGTAACTTCGCCAACCATCGCGTATCCGGGATGGAATGGATATTTAACCCAGCAATCCCAGTGTGAGCCGGGGTCGAAAACACGGTGCAGGACAATCAGCTCCGTTCCGGTGCTGATCAATGAACAGATGGCGCGGACTTCGACCTCCGCCGGCCCCGGCGCCGCAAGTTCGAACCGGGCGAGGGACACCGCGCCTTTACCTGTGAACTGGATTCTTTGTTCCATGATGCTGCTCTTGTCCTTCGCAAACGGGACGGCTCATTACCGTTCTCCCAATACACGCAATAGTACAGGACAGCTGGACGAGCCGACAATTCTCAGAAGCGGTTATTGATTCCATAAATCGGTTATTTTGCTTGGAATAATCCGCCGATTGTTGTTTATTGTGCTATCTTTCTGTTTTGGAGGAATCCAAAAGATGGCTATCGCGGCTTTGTCAGAACTGGCCGTCAGGCGGCTGGCGGGATGCATTCGATTTCTTTCGGGTTATCGGCATTCGGTGCCAACGGGCAAAGGGCTGTTTCATAGTCACCCGGGATGGGAAATCGTATTTCATGAGTCAGGATGTGGCCGTTTGTGCGAAACGAACGGGACGCAACTGGCGTTCGGCCCCGGAAGCGCCGCAATTTACCCGCCCGATCTGCTGCACACCCAGAACATGGATACGCCCGGCGAGGACGTATGCATCGTGGTGGCGATCGAACGGCCCGTGCCATCCGCCTTGTGGCGGGTGTGGAACATCGGCAAAATCCCGGACCAGCGCATCCTGGCAGAACTCGTTTCCATGTCCAAGCCGCACATGCGGATAACGGAGATGCGGCGGACCATCTGGGATCACCGCGCCGCCAGCCTGTTTCTGTCGCTCCTGGAACTCGCCAGCCAGCCGACGGCCGCGACGGCCAGTATCGGTGCGGCGCAGTTGTATGCAGAAGAGGCCTGTCGGATCGTCCAGGAGGACTACCGTTCGCTTGCCGGTCTGTCGGACGTGGCCGCGCGGGTTGGAATCAGCGCGGACTACTTGCGCCATGTATTCAAAAGCCGGTACGGAGTGGGTCTGAAGGAGTATCTGATTCAGACCCGGCTGAAGCGCGCGGAAGACCTCCTGCTCCATTCCAAGTTATCGGCAAAGGAGGTCGCAAACCTCTGTGGTTTCAGCACGGAACGTTATTTTTGCACAATCTTCCGCCAGAAAAACAGAACCACCCCCATCGCTTTTCGGAAGAGCTGTCAAAAAACAAGCGATTAACCCTATACGGAGCAGTAGACGGCAGTTGGTGGCGCGATTTCTTCGCAGTTTTTCGGTTATGCGGTTCTTGCAAAACCCCTTGCGGCGGCGACGGCGCGCCGCCCTTCTATGAGGATGGTCAAGCGCTTTCGGGTTAGGTTTCTTTCTTGTCGGTTGTTGTTCGTGCGTTGTGCGTGTTCATAGGAGTTGTGAATAGACTGGCCGCAGGGCCTGCTGTAGCCCGTAGGCCAGGCTGTTCGCAACTCCGGTCATGGGAAGCTGCGAGGAGACGGTGTTGCGGGGATAACGGCGGCTTCCGGCGATGATGTGCGGGGTGCGTGCAACCTCCGACGTCCACGTGTTGGGTTGAAGAAAGCCGGAACTGATTCCGTCCGGGCCACCTTCTATCCGTGTCCGCACCAGGCGGTACACCACATGCTGCATGCGCGCGCGGCGCAGAACAACCCATAAGGAGGGGACCCATCTCCAGAACGGCGCGGTTTCCCGCCCCAGGGCGGCAACGATCCCCTCGGACACGAATCTTTGTCGGTTGGCATTCACCTTGTGCATCCGTTTGCCGGTTTTCGCCTTCTTCTACGCCGAGCGCAACACCGCGCCGGCCGGTACGATGCCGTGTTCCAGATACCGCCATAACGCCACCAGCAAGCGTCGCGCCAACGCCACGATCCCGATGCGGCGCGCACGCTGTCCGACGCCGAAACGACTCCGGTACCAGGCACTCAAGCCACTATCGGGTTGATAGCGTAGCCAGGACCACGCCAATTCCACCATGGTTGCGCGCACGCGCCGATTTCCGGCCTTGCTGATGCCTTGTTCGCGCATGCTACTACCGCTGTTATAGGGGGATCCCGTTAATCCGGCGGAAGCGCCCACCTCTTTTCCGTTGCGATACTTCCGCCAGCCAAAGACCTCCGAACTGAGCGTGCGTGCACTGATGGGACCGAGACTGCGCAACTCGACTAATTTCCGGCTTTGCTGCGCAATCGGTCCCTGGCCGCTACGCTGCGCTTCCAGAATCTGCCGGTCGAGTTCTGCCACCTGCTTTTCGACAATTTCCAACCGCTGGCATTCCCGCAGCAGTTCGGACTGTAGCTGCGCCGGCAACGGTTGACCGCGCCAGTCGCGCACATCCGTAACGCGCGCTGGACGGACGGAGCCGCGGATCGACACGCCTTGGGTTGTCAACAGCGCCCGCAGGCGTGTCCGGTGTTGCCCTTGCTCTTTCACCAAGCGCTCCCTTTCCCGGTGCAATCGGCGCTCATCTTCGACGGTTTCGTCGGGCACACGCACCACGCGCCAGACCCGCGTCTCCCCGCGCGCAAAGCGGATGAGCATATCCAGCAGAGCCGTGGCGTCCAGGCGGTCCGTCTTCGTCCGCCGCACGCGCCGATCCACCAGAATGCTGGCGGAATCCACCACGATGTTGCCGATGCCGGCCAAGATCAGAAAGCGGTGCAGCCAAAAGCCGTCCCGTCCCGCTTCGTAGCAACTGACCGCCGGCGTTTCCGGCGGCAACCCGAACTTCGCCTTGGCACGAGCGATTTCCTGGGACACCTCTTTCGTCGACCGCGCGGTCACAACTTTCTGGCGTTGCCGTTGCCCGTCGCTAAACGCCAAATGCCAAGACTTGTTGCCAAGTTCAAAGGCAACGTATAATTTCTTCTCGCTATGCAGGATGGTGCTCTCGTTCATCGTGATGCTCCTTTACGGCACGCTATATGCCGTGAGGGTTAGTTTAAGCACTTCGCCCATCCTGCATAGCATCTCCAGTGCCCCAACACCTGTTTTTCCCAGAAATGGAGGGCGGCACGCCGTTGCTCACCATGCCACCCGTCTTGCCGATGTTGACGCTGAACAGCGTCTGGGTTGTTGCGCTCGCGGCCAACGTCAGATTTCCCTGCACCGACAACGGCCCGGCGTTCCCCGGCTGGCGCCGGCCGAGTTGGTCAATGTGAGCGTGTCCGTCAACGTAGACATGACGAGCGTGCCGCTGCCGCGCAAGGTCGTGTTGCTCAGGACCGGGTTGGAGAATTTGAGCCACATCGTGGCGGCGTTGCTGGTGGCGATCGTGCGGCTGCCGCCCGCGGCGGCGGACGTTCCCAACGCCGCCAGCGCGTTCACCTGCAACATGCCGGCCTGGACATCCACGTCGCCGATCTGTGGCGGGAATGTTGCTGGCTGTCCGGGGAACAAAAGGGAACAAAAAGGAACACGAAAAGCGGTTTTTCGTTTCTTGAAATATTGCGTACTTGTTTGCGTACAAGCACCTTACGATCATTTTAGTGCTACGCGAATGGTTTTCCGTGTTCCCCTCCGCATTTTCACCGTGGTGAGGACACAGCCTGCATGGCAAGATCGTGCTGGTGCGCATGGAACGGGCGCAGCGGCTGCTGCGCCAGACTGTCCTGCCGGTGGAGCAGATTGCCGTGGATTCCGGATATGCCAGTTACCGCGTTTTCGTCACGGCCTTCCGCAAGCACACCGGGATAACCCCCAAACAGTTCCGCCGCCAGGCCCAATCGGCCAAGTTGAGTGGAACCCCGAACAGGAACCTCTCGGACTTGGAACCTGCCCTTACAAAGTGTAGCCGCAGTGCTCCACAAAGATCAGCAACTACGGGAAGTTTCCACCGCGAAGGAACGCGAAGGTGTTTTTGGGGATGCCTAGCTCAACCAAAAACCCAAACTCGTTTTATCCGCATCCATACGGAGAAAAATAATATTCCTTCGCGTCCCTTCGCGACCTTCGCGGTGGGAGTTGTTGAGCGTAATCTGCGGACAACTTTATGCCCGCCGCCCGGCCTTGTGAAAAATCCTGCCCTTCCCGCGCGGCAGCGGGTTCTGGCGATGGCACTCTTCCATCACCGCCAGTTGCCGGCGCACCTGGTCCAGCGTGATCACACGCTTGCCGCCGTTGACCAGAATGTCGTAGGCGTTGTCGTAGAAACCGCGCGAGGCGACATCGAACGACGGCGTTGCCTCGGGCTTCCACTGCTCCTCGACCCAGGGCAACTGCTCGCTGCAATACTGACGCTTGACCGACCACGACCCATTGAAACGCGGATGTTTGGGCGCTTTCTTCGAATCGAAGAATTTCCACTTCAGGCCGCTGTCGCCGCCGGTTAGTCCTCCCAGCGTGCCGCTGACGTTGTATTGATCGCCCTGCGGGTAGGCGAGGAAGGAGTTGATCGTGATTTCGATCGTGGGCGCACCCTTGCCGCACAGCACCACGAGGTCGAAGTTGTCGGCGTCGCCGTACGGGTTGATGCTGACCAGCTTGCTCGCAACCTTCGGCATTTGATCGCCGAAAAGCGCAATGGCCTGGTCCATCGGATGCGGCCCCGTGTTGAGCAGGTTCCCGCCCCAGTACGCCTGGCACGTCTGCCAGTCCCAGCGACGCCCGAAACCGCCCAGGCTCATCCGGATGAAGACGATCTCGCCCAGCTTGCCGGAAACGATGACCTCCTGCACCTTCTTGAAAACCGGGCTGAAACGCGAGTTCTGGAACGGCAACAGCACGCGGCGATACTTGCGCGCCGCAGCCACCATGCGATCGAAATCCGCCACGGTCCGGGCCAGCGGTTTTTCGCACACCACGTGGTAGCCGCGCGACAGCGCCTCGACCGTCCCCTGCGGATGCAGGAAGCTCGGCAGTGCGTTGACGATCAGGTCCAGTCCGAGCTTTTGGTCATCGAGCAGTTCCGTATAGTTCTTGTAGGTCCGCGCGCCCAGTTCGACCCGGGCCTCCTTGCGGCGTTCGGGCATCTCGTCCGACACCGCCACAATCTCGTACTGGTGCGGCGCCTGCCGCAACCACTTGCAGTGAATGTTGTATCCGCTGCGTCCCTGTCCCAGCACGCCTACGCGTAAAACTTTCGGTGTCATCTGCTGTCGCTCCTTTGGGTGTTCGAGTTCGTTGATACAATATCTGATCGCACCTTCTTGTCCACGCACAATCTGGCAGCAGGCGCATGGCACTTCTGCGGACGCCCGACGGGATGTTTTGACAGGATTAACAGGATTTTGCAGGATTGATGCGTATGGAAGACGAGACGCTCACAAAGAAAATCATTGGTTGTGCTATGGCGTGTCTACAGTTCAAGCGCAAGAGCCGTACCTACAGCCCAAAGGCAAAGATCATGAACACGATGGATGGGACTTCGGCAGCAGGCGGCAGCACCAATCCTGTCTAATCCTGTCAATCCTGTCAAAAACCATCCAGACGCCAAAGCCTGGACACAAGAGATAGCTCCGACGGAACGGCAATGCGCCCTCTGGCGCCCTCATGGGCAAAGCCGCATCGCCCAGTCGCGCGCAACGACCAGCGCTTCCAACGCCTCGGCCGCCGGGCAGAGCGGGGTCGTCTGGCCGTCGAGCGCGGCGAGGAAGTTTTCCGCTTGCGCAAACATGGCGCTGCGGGCGGGAAAGACCGGACGCGTAGTCAGGGGTGTGGCCGTGCCGCCATCGTCGCGGAAGATCTCGACCGTACCCGCGCGGTTGCAGGCCAGCGGCGCGGGAAAGTAGAGCATGGCGTGCGAGGTGGTGAGCACGACGAAGCCGGCGCCGGTCTGCCGCACCTGGTCGGCGAAGCCCTCGACGTTGAAATCGGCGACAGCTTGGGCGTAGGGCTTGGGATCGCCATGGCGCGGCATGGACTGCTT
>Ga0209697_10010341_pt1 | contig 10108 bp, 9 predicted proteins | sample AliMusrvi5mmetaG_FD_184115 | JGI IMG/M metagenome (GOLD analysis project Ga0209697, IMG submission 184115) | Freshwater lake bacterial and archeal communities from Alinen Mustajarvi, Finland, to study Microbial Dark Matter (Phase II) - Alinen... | ecosystem: Environmental > Aquatic > Freshwater... | reverse complement strand
GCCCAGCTCGCCGCCGCGCTGGGATTGCCGTATGCCTTCGCCTCGCATTTCGCGCCGGCTGATCTGGAATACGCGATCCAGCTTTACCGCCAGCAGTTTCGGCCCTCGCCATATCTGGACAAGCCCCATGTGATGCTGGGGCTGAACGTCTTCGCCGCCGACACCAATGAGGAAGCGCAGCTTCTGTTCACCTCACTCGAACAGGCCTTCATCAACCTGCGCACCGGCCATCCCGCGCCGCTACCGCCGCCGCTCGCCGGTTATCGTGACAGCCTTGATCCGCGCCTGACCGACATGCTGGACAGTGTGCTGCGCTGCGCCATCGTGGGCGACCCCACCGCTATTGCCGATGGTTTGGGCAGCTTCATCGCCCGCCACCAGCCGGACGAATTGATGGTCACGGCCCAGATCTTCGATCCGGCGGCACGGCGCAGGTCCTACGACATTTTGAGCAAAGTCCACGCGCCCGGCGGCTGACTGCGGCACCCGCGCCGCTGGCAGGGTCCCCGCCCCACTGCTAGGGTAACTCCCAGAAAACGCCCTCATCAGAAGGGTTTTGGGAGGATCACATGCACTTCATCAAATGGGCCGCCATCGCGGCGCTGGCGCTGACCATCGGCACTGACTCCTTCGGAGTGGGCGCGCTGGCCCAGACCCAGGCCCAGGCCACTGCGCCGGCCGCCGGCTCCAAGAACATTCTCGCCTGGGCCGCCAAGCCCGCGCACCTGCCGCCCTATACCGGGCCCAACAAGCTGGTCTATCGCCTGGCCGACGTGCTGGCCGCCCACAGGGGCAAGGCGAGCTGGCAGCAGGAAGTGTTTCTGAGCCGCGACTATGCCGGCGCCTGGATTTCCATGGCGCCCGGCGAAAAGACCAAGACCCAGTTCTATGCCGACGACCGCGTCTTCTGGGTGGTGCAGTCGGGCCAGATGAAAGTCACCATCGAAGGCCAGGAGCCATTCATCGCCTCCAAGCACTTTTTGATCCAGGTGCCCAAGCGCCTGCAATACAGCATGGAAGTGGTCGGCAATGAACCGGCGCTGCGGTTTGAGATGCGGCCCGCCGGCGAATCCCCCGACTATCCGCTGAGCGAAACGCCGACGCCGGTGAAGGGCGTGGAATATATCAAGGCGGTCTATAGCGGCCATGGCAACTATGACGGCAAGGTCAACATCCCCTACTCGATTTTGAAAAGCAGATCGTGCAGGGCGGCGAGAAGCGCGGCGTCTGGCTGCGGGACGACAACAACTATGTCACCATCCTGCGCTCGGCCAAGGGCGCGCCAACCCCGGCCGACAATGTGTGGGGCCACTTCCATGCCAACTTCCCGGAAATCTGGCTGATCATCGAAGGCACCCAGCAATTCCTGGTGGAAGGCGAAAAGCTGGTCACCGTCACCGATGGCGACCTGGTCGCCGCGCCCACCGGCCGCTGGCACCGCGCCATGCCCTATGGCGATGGCCCGTCCACCCGCCTGGCTTACATCCCGCGCCCCGACAACCTGCACTGGTATCAGCCGGAGCAGGCCAGCGGCGGCGGCAACTGACCTTCGGCCTGCCGGACGACAAGTAAGGGCTTGGCCTCACCGATTGTGACAGGGGCGGCGCGCCAGCGTCGCCCCTAATCGTTTGTTTTTACTTGGTTTTCTTCTGCGCCCGCACTCCGCTTGACGCCCGCATGACGGCATAGCAATCAAGCGGCCAAACCGGGGGTTCCCAGTGCAGCGCTTTTTCCAGGCTTTGATGCCCCGCGAAGAAAAATTCTTCGCCCTTTTCAATGCCCATGCCCGCACCTTGGTCGAAGGCGCCATCGCGCTGCGTGACCTGCTGGAGGGCGGCCCCGGCGTCGCCGAAGCCTGCCGCCGCATCGTCGCCCATGAAAATCAGGCCGATGCCATTGCCCGCGATGTGCTGATCGGCGTACGCCGCACCTTCATCACCCCCTTCGACCGCGGCGACATCAAGGACCTGATCGGCCAGCTGGACGATGCCATCGACCAGATGCAGAAGACCGCCAAGGCCATCACCCTGTTTGAAGTCGCTAGCTTCGAACTGCAGATGCGCCAGATGGCGGACATCATCCTGCGCTGCGCCGAACTGACGGTGGAAGCGGTGGGCCTGCTGGGCTCCATGCGCGACAGCCAGGCGCGCATCAACGCCATCGCCGAAGAGATCACCCGGCTGGAAGAACAGGCCGACGAGCTGAACGACCATGGCATCAAGGCGCTGTATCTCAAGCACAAGGGCGGAGACGCCATGGCGTTCATCGTCGGCAACGAGATTTACGACCACCTGGAAAAGGTGGTGGACCGCTTCGAAGACGTCGCCAACCGCATCAGCGGCATCGTCATCGAGCAAGTCTGATGGTTTTGATCGCGATCCTGATCGCCATCGCCCTGATCTTCGACTTTCTGAATGGGCTGCATGACGCGGCCAATTCCATCGCCACCATCGTGTCCACCCGGGTTCTGTCGCCGCGCTATGCCGTGGCCTGGGCGGCTTTCTTCAATTTCATCGCCTTTGCGGTGTTCGGCCTGCATGTCGCCGCCACCATCGGCACGGGCATTGTCTCGCCCCACATCATTGATGATGCCGTGATCTTCGGGGCGCTGATGGGCGCCATCGTCTGGAACGTGGTGACCTGGCTGGCGGGCATCCCCTCGTCTTCGTCCCACGCGCTGATCGGCGGGCTGGTGGGTGCCGGCCTGTGCAAAGGCGGCTGGAGCGCCGTGGTCTGGTCGGGCCTTGGCAAGACAGCCGCCGCCATCGTGCTGTCGCCGGCCACCGGCTTTGTCATCGCCCTGCTGCTGATCCTGTTCGTGTCCTGGACGTTCCTGAAAGCGCAGCCGCTGTGGGTGGACAAGGTCTTCCGCCATGTGCAGTTCGTGTCCGCCAGCGCCTACAGCCTGGGTCATGGCGGCAATGACGCGCAGAAGACCATGGGCATCATCGCCGCGCTGCTGTTCGCGCACGGCATGGAAGGCGGCAAGTTCCATGTGCCCTTCTGGGTGGTGATGGCCTGCCAGGCAGCGATGGCGCTTGGCACATTGTTCGGCGGCTGGCGGATCGTGCGCACCATGGGTTCGCGCATCACCCACCTGACACCGATGCAGGGCGTCTGCGCCGAGACGGCGGGCGCGATCACCCTGTTCGGCGCCACCTGGCTGGGCGTGCCGGTTTCCACCACCCACACCATCACCGGCGCCATCATCGGCGTGGGCACGGCGCGCCGCGTATCGGCGGTGCGCTGGAACGTGGCCAAGGACATTGTCGTGGCCTGGATTGTGACCATGCCGGCCGCCGGCCTGATCGGCGCGGTGTTCTATCTTGCAGCCGCCGCGTTTGGACTGGGCTGAGGCCCAATCGTTAACATGACAGGGTCTTGGGCCATTTGGGCCGTAGACGGATGAACCCTACAATGGCGCGAACGAATCACGCGGGGACGGTTGAAGAGCGAGGCTCTCTTTCGCGAACACGGCAAGCAGGTGGCGGCCTTGTGCTGGCGCGCGCGGCCGGTCCTGGAAGTCCTGCTGATCACCTCCCTCAATTCCAGGCGCTGGATCCTGCCCAAGGGCTGGCCTGAGCCCGACCTGACCGCAGCGGAAAGTGCCGCCCGCGAAGCCTTTGAAGAAGCCGGCGTCACCGGCAAGATCAGCGACAAGCCGATCGGCACCTATCACTATCTGAAGGAAAAGAAGGACGGCAGCGGCCTGCCCTGCAGCGTCGACGTGTTCACACTGGCCGTCACCAAACAACTGCATGACTGGCCGGAAAAAGGCGCCCGCACCCTGGCCTGGGTGCCGCTGGACCAGGCGGTCACACAGATCGGCGAACTGGGCCTGCGCCCGGTGCTGAAGGATTTCCGCAAAAGCCATGTGCTGCAGAAGCGCAGCCTCCCGGCCAGGCAGCGCGCTTAATCGTTCACCAGATCCAGGGGATAGAAAGGCCGCGTCACCTTGGTGAAGGGGATGCGCCGCATGTTCACGCAGGTCGGTCCCGGCGTGTCAGCCAGGAAGATGCGCGCCGCGATGGGCGTGTAGGAACAGCGGAAGTGGGCCGGCGAACGCACGAACACCAGCGCGGCGCTTTCCGGGCTAAGGCCCACCGACTTGTGGATGCCCAGGTCCCACTCGAAGTGAGCGATGGAGCGCAGGTTCAGCCGGATGGACCCGATGGCCAGCACCACCGTCAATCCCATCTCGCCCATCATGCCGTTATAGCCGGGCCCTTCCAGCAGATAGGTGCCGTCGCTGATCACCTTCACCGTGCCGGTCACCGTCAAGGGATCGCCCAGGCCGGAACGCTTGTGTCCCACTTGAAGCGTGACGGTCTGGCCTACGCCAGCCTTGGCGGCCTCTGCCGCAGCCTCGGCATCGGCGATGGTGCAGATGGAAATACGATCGCTGCGGTCCGCGCCCGCCTTCAGCAGCGCCGCCAGCACGGCGGTGGAATCGCCGGCGCCGCCGCCGGATGGGGAATCGCCGGCATCGCTGACCACGGTGACGCCGGGCGATGACAGGCCGATGCGGATGGTTTCTTCCAGCGCCATCACGTCGGGCTCGAATTCCTTGCGCCGGTCCCAGGCCATCTTTGCCAACTTGTCGGCCGCAGCCTGCGCCGCCTCTTTGCTTTCTGCGCACACCAGCGCCGCAAAGCCCAGATCGGGCGTGTCGATCCAGGGCTGCACCGGAAACAGCGAGACGTGCAGCACCTCGCCCCGATCTTCCATCGCCCGGCCCTCGGCCACGATGTCGGACATGGGTGCCGCGCCGGTGCGCGCGGTGTCGGGGCTGAACACCATGTGGCGCTTGGACAGCGCCATCACCGGCTTCACCTTGCCCTCGATCCAGTCCACCAGCAGCTTGGCGGCGCGATAGCCCGTCTCATACATGTCGATATGGGGAAACTCGCGATAGGCAATATAGGCGACGTCCGGCTGGATCATGGCCTGGGTGATGTGGCCATGCAGATCCAGCGACACGGTGATGGGCGTGCCGGGCACGATCGCGCGCACCCGGCGCACGATCTCGGACTCCGCGTCGGGCTCGTCCTCCACGATCATGGCGCCGTGTAGCGCCAGGAACACGCCATCGACCGGCCCCCCATCTTTGATGGCGGCTTTCAGCCGTTCCTCGATCTCGGTCATGAAATGGTCGAAGGCTTTGCGCTCAACTGTCCCTGAGGCCATCGCCATGGTCGCCAGCAGCGGCACCGGTGTGGCGCCGGCCTCCTTGATCGCATCCAGCGCGCCGGGGATTTCCAGCCGTCCATTGCCGAAGGCGGTCAGCATGGCATCGCCGCGATGCAGATACTGTTCCTCGAAGGTCTGCACCGTGGTGGTGAAAGGCACGAAACTGTTGGTTTCCTGCTTGAACTCGGCAACCGCGATGCGCATGGCGCTCTCCTATTTGGTCTGGCGGCCGGGGATGGCGGCCACCAGCGCCCGTGTATAGTCGCTGGACGGATTGGCGAAGATGTCGCGCGTCACGCCGGTTTCCACGATCTTGCCGTGGCGCATCACCATCACCCGATGGCACACCTGGGCCGCCACCCGCATGTCATGGGTGATGAACAGCATGGCCAGGTTCATCTGGCGGCGCACATCGTCCAGCAATTGCAGCACCTGGGCCTGGACCGTCACGTCCAGTGCCGACACCGGCTCGTCCGCGATCAACACGTCAGGCTTCAGCATCAGGGCGCGGGCCAGGCCAATGCGCTGGCGCTGGCCGCCGGAAAATTCATGCGGCAGCCGGTTCATGGTTTCCGGATTGAGCCCCACTAGCCGCAAGATGTCGGCAGCGCGGGCGCGCGCCTCTTTGGGATCTTCACCATAGATGCGCGGGCCGATGGTGATGATGTCGCCGACGGTCTGGCGCGGATTGAGGGAAGAGAAAGGATCCTGGAACACCATCTGGATACGCCGGCGCAGGGGCCGAAGCTCACCCGGCTTCATGTGCGCGATATCGGCGCCGTCCAGCAAAACGGTGCCGGCGTCCGGGTCCAGCAGGCGGATGACGCAGCGCGCCAATGTCGACTTGCCGCTGCCGGACTCACCCACGATGCCCAAGGTCTCGCCACGGCTGAGGGTCAGCGACACATTGTCGACCGCCGTGTTGACGACCCCGCGCGAAAACAACCCGCCACGGCGGAAACGCTTGGTCAAACCAGAAACCTCGACCAGTGGCCGCGCATCGGGCGGCGGCGGCAACTGGCTTTCGCCGCGCGGCACCGCCGCGATCAGGGCGCGGGTATAGGAATGGGAGGGATTGCCCAGCACATCGCCCACCGTGCCGCTTTCCAGCACCCTGCCATGGCGCATCACCGCGACCCTGTCGGCCATGTCGGCCACCACGCCGAAGTCATGGGTAATGAACAGCACGCTCATCTCCCGTTCCGCCTGGATGCGCTTGATGAGTTTGAGGATCTGCGCCTGGGTGGTGACGTCCAGCGCCGTGGTCGGTTCATCGGCAATCAAAAGCTGCGGCGACAGCGACAGCGCCATGGCGATCATCACCCGCTGGCGTTGGCCGCCCGATAATTGATGCGGATAGGCCTTGAGCAGGCTGGGCACGTCTTTCAGGCCCATTTCGCCCAGCAGAGCGGCCGCCTGTTTCAGCGCCTCGGCTTCCGATACCGCGCGATGGGCGCGGATCTGCTCGGTGACCTGGCGGCCGATTTTCACCACCGGGTTCAGCGCCGCCATCGGATCCTGGAAGATCATGGCGATGTCACGGCCACGCCGCTTGCGCATGGCGTCCGCCGGCTCTTTCAGCAGGTCCACGCCGTCGAACAGGATTTGACCGCCCGCCGCCGTCACCCCGCGTGGCAGAAGGCCCATGATGGCATGCGCCGTCAGCGACTTGCCCGAACCGGATTCGCCCACGATGCAGACGATCTCGCTCGCGCCCACATCGAGGCTGACATCATCTACCGCCTTGGCGCGGTCGGCGCCGGGTGGCAGCGCCACCGTCAAATTCTGGATCGAGACCAGCGGCATCAGCGCCTCCGCCGGGGATTGAGGGCGTCGTTCAACCCGTCGCCCACGAAATTCAGCGCCAGCACCGTGATCATGATGGAAACACCTGGCAAGGTCGTGGTCCACCATGCCACCCACATGGCCGAGCGCGCGCCGCCGATCATGCTGCCCCAGCTCAAAAGATTGGGATCGCCCAGCCCCAGGAAGCTCAGAGCCGATTCCGCCAGTATGGCATTTCCCACCATCATGGAACTGACCACCACGATGGGTGGCAGGGCATTGGGCAGTATCTGGGTGAGAATGATCCGCGTATCGCGCATGCCCAGGGTACGCGCCGCCTCGACAAATTCACGGTTGCGCAACGACAGGAATTCCGCCCGCACCACCCGCGCCACATTGGGCCAGGTGATCAGGGCAATGCCGATGATCGCCGAAGTCAGGCTGGGTTGCAGAAACGCGACCAGTACCATCAGCAGCACAAAGGCGGGAATGATCTGGAAGAATTCGGTCACCCGCATCAAAAGATCGTCCACCAGCCCGCCATAATAGCCGGCCACCGCGCCCAGCAGGATGCCCACAAAGGTGGAACAGAGGGTCGCCGAAATGCCGACCAGCAGCGACACGCGCGCGCCGTACGCCAGGCCTATCATCATGTTACGTCCCAGCACGTCACTGCCGGCCGGCAGACCCGGCGAGCCGGGCGGCAGCAGCGGCATGCCGACAATGGCGAAAGGCCCGCGCGCGAACAGCAGCGGCGCCGCCAGCGCGATCAGCACGATGGCTGCAAACACCGCAAAGCCCAGAGCTGCGGTGGGACGGGAAAAGAAGCGACGCGCAAAACCGGTCATTGCCCCAGCTCCACCCGCGGATCGGCAATGGAATAGGCGATGTCGGTAACCAGATTGAACAGGCTGACCAGCACGGCGGTGACGATGAAGATGCCCAGCAGCAAGGGATTGTCGCGGCTGGCCACCGCTTCATAGGCGAGCGTACCGACACCGGGCCAGCTGAAGACATTCTCCACCAGCACATTGCCGCCCACCAGGATCGACGCCTGCAGACCCGCAAAGGTGATCAGCGGGATCAGGGCGTTGCGCAGGATGTGGCGGCGCGCCACCTGGCGTTCGCGGATGCCCTTGGCGCGCGCGGTCTTGACGAAATCCTGGTCGGCCACCTCGATCATGGCGGTGCGGGTCAGCCGCGCGTAACTGGCCATGAAATAGAGGGCCAGGGTCGTACCCGGCAGAAGAACATGCAACGCCACATCGCCGATGCGCGCCAGGCCGGTATAATCGGCGCCCATGGTCTCGATGCCGAAAGGCGGCAGCCAGCCCAGCCAGACGGCGAAAACCAGCATCATCATCATGCCAAGCCAGAATTGCGGCACCGAATAAAAAAACATCGCCAGCACCGCGGTAGCATTGTCGATGGCTGAACCTGGCCGCCGCGCCGCCATCCCGCCCAGCCATATACCGCCGACCGCCGCCACCACCAGCGCAAAGGCATCCAGCAGCAAGGTGTTGGGCAGCCGTTCCATGATGATGGTCAGCACCGGCTGGCTGCGGACATAGGACGTGCCCAAATCGCCATGCGCCACTGCGCTGACATATTTCCACAGCTGCACCGGCACCGGCTGGTCCAGGCCATATTCGGCGCGCAGGCTCTTCATATAGGCTTCGTCGGCATAGCCCGACTGACCGGCCATCACGGTGGCGACATCGCCCGGCGCCAGGCGGATCAAAAAGAAGCTCAGCAGCACCACCGCGATGGCGACCAGCACCGTCTTGACCAGACGCATGGCGATATAGTGAAGCTTCATGCCAGCGTAACCGCGCCGAGGCCGTCCGTGGGGCCGTTGGGACCCATGATGACGTTCTTCAGCCGCTTGTTGTGGAAGTACAGGGGGTAACGCTCAAACAGCCACAGCATGGCGACATCATAAGTGAGAATGTGCTGCAGCTTGCTGTAGCAGGCCTGCGCTTCGCCTGAATCGACTGCCAGCGCGGCCTGGGCGAACAGCCGGTCCACTTCCGGATTGCTATAACCCTGCAGGTTGGTCAGGGGCACGCCCTTGCGGATATTGGACGACAGATAGAAGCGCGAGGTGCCGATGGCCGGATCGCCATATTCGCCATAGGAATTGGAGTCGATGTCGAATTCCCAGTTGCCGCTGCGCCGGCTCTGGGTGGGCCAGTCGACGGCTTCCAGATTGGCGTCCAGCCCCACTTCGGCCAGGCACTGCTTGATGTAATGGCCGATGCGGGTCCAGGCGCCGCCGCCATCCGGAACCAGCATGAGGCCGAAGCGATGGCGCACGCCATCCGGGCCCAGCTTGCAGCCCATTTCGTCCAGCAGGGCGCGGGCGCGCGCCGGATCATAAGGATATTTGACCAGCGCCTTTTCGTCATAATAGGGCACGGTCGAAGGAATGGGCCCGTGCGCCACTTTCCCCTCGCCGTAATTGATCGCTTTCACCAGGAATTCGCGGTCCACCGCATGCAGGAAGGCGGCGCGGGCGCGGCGGTCACTGAACGGCCAGCGCCGCATGTTCGCTTCCATGATCATGATTTCGGCGGTGCCGTTATAGGCATCGCTGCGCGTCACGATATTGGGATTGGCCCTGAGCCGCGAGGACACCACCGTGTCGATATCATCGGCCATGGCGATGTCCACCGCGCCGGTCTCCATCGCCACCAGCCGCTGCTCGGGTGTGGCGCAGACGCGGAAATAGATGCCGTCCATGCCGGGCTGGCCTGGCCGCCAGTAATGATCGTTGCGCGCCAGATGGATATATTCGCCGCGCTTCCATTCGGCGAATTTGAACGGGCCGGTACCGATGGGCTTTACGTTATAGGGGTTGGTGCGGAAGTTGGTGCCTTCATAAATGTGGGCCGGCATCATCGGCGCATTGGACGCCATGAAAGATATCAGGAATGAGTTCACCGGCTTCTTCAGCTTGAACACAATCGTGTAATCGTCCGGCAGGACGATACTGGCGATCTGGCCAAAGGCATTGCGGCTGCGCGGATTGACCTGGGGCAGCATGGTACCGCAGCTGAACGCCACATCGCGGGCGGTGAATTTCACCCCGTCATGCCAGGTGACGTCATTGCGCAGGTGGAAGGTATAGGTC
>Ga0209697_10010340_pt1 | contig 10110 bp, 3 predicted proteins | sample AliMusrvi5mmetaG_FD_184115 | JGI IMG/M metagenome (GOLD analysis project Ga0209697, IMG submission 184115) | Freshwater lake bacterial and archeal communities from Alinen Mustajarvi, Finland, to study Microbial Dark Matter (Phase II) - Alinen... | ecosystem: Environmental > Aquatic > Freshwater... | reverse complement strand
GACCTTATTGTGGCGAATGATCCAGGAGCGGCCAGCGGTTCCGGAATGATCGCCGCGGCCGTCTTCAACAATCCGCCCTTATCCGGTGCCCCGGTTACCCTGGCTACGCTGGAGTTCAAATTACTGACACCGGTTACCGGCACCATCAATCTTGTCAATGTTATCCTCGGTCAGGTGGGGGGAGCGGAAATACCGTCAACGGCAGTCGGTGGAAGCATTGCGGGAAGCACCTTCAGCAAGGCCAATCAGACCATCGGCACAATTGGCTTCTCGCCCGCGATACTTACCGTTGGCGGCGCCACCACGGTAAATGCCTCCGCCAGCTCCGCTCTTGCAGTGAGTTTCAGCAGCAAGACGCCAACTATCTGTACCGTCAGCGGTAACACCGTTACCGGCATCAGCTCCGGGACCTGCACCATCACTGCCGATCAGGCGGGAGATGGCAATTACAATGCGGCTACTCAGGTGACACAGGATATTGCCATTACTCCGGCAGTGTGCACACCTCCCGTATCCGGCCTTATCTCCTGGTGGAAGGGTAACGGTGATGCCAACGATTCCTATGGGAGCAACAATGGTACGCTGATGAACGGCGCGACCTTCGCGCCCGGTAAAGTAGGGCAGGCGTTCAGCTTTGATGGAACAAACCAGTATGTTGTGACGCCGGATTCACCTTCACTTGACTTGTCCAGTCAGTTCACACTTCAGGCATGGATTAACCCATTAAGTGTACCTCGCGATGCCGCAATAATTTCAAAAGTCGGTGGTGCAGGCGGCAATAACGGGTATCAATTCGGCATCTCTCCGTCACTGGTTCCTGGTTGCCAATTTAACGCCAGCGGCGAACCCTGGTCGGCAAACGCAGTCAACGGCGGGACTACACCACTCAATGTTTGGTCGCACATTGCATGCACCTATGACAATGACAATTTGAGGGTGTATGTAAATGGTGTCCTTGTCGGAAGCAGTACAATAGGGCCAAAAAACGTGGTCAATTCTTCTTCCACGCTCAGGATAAGCGGTGATGACAATGATCACGTCTATTTTACCGGCAGAATTGACGAACCCCAGATTTACAACCGCGCTCTCTCTGCAGCAGAGATTGCAGCTATCTACTACGCAGGCAGTTCAGGCGTGTGCGCCACGATTCCAGGCGCTCCGACAATCAGTTCAGTTGCAGCAGGCAATGTACAAGCGACAGTCAATTTCACCGAACCGGTCAGCAACGGAGGTTCGGCCATCACTGGTTACACGGTTAATGCTACCCCCGGCGGTCTCTACGCGACCGGCACAACCAGCCCCATCACCGTTACCGGCCTGACCAACGGCACGGCATATACTTTTACCGTCACGGCTGCTAATGCTGTCGGAACAGGCGCAGCCTCGAATCCGTCAATTACAGTAATTCCGGTTGCACCGGTCAACGGTGCCTGTGGCGGCAGCAATGGTCAGGTCTTCAGCATCGTCCCGACTACCAGCCTTTGTACAGCCGGTACGGCAGTAACAGTGGTACAACCGCGGTTTGCGGTGCAACTCGTCTGGCACAGGAGATCACAACAAAGCTGCCTCGGACCGGCCAGACCAGCTGCTATGACGTAGCAGGAAATACCATCACTTGTACCGGCACCGGTGAGGATGGAGACCTGCAAACAGGGGAAGTTTGGCCCACTCCCCGCTTTACGGTAATTGATGATCTGAGCATCACCGATAGGTTGACCGGACTTGTCTGGAGCAAGGATGCCACTGGTCCTGGCCCGTCCGTCTGCAACCCTGGGACAATCAAAGTCTGGCAAGGGGCGCTTGACTATGTGAACTGCCTAAACAGCACCAGTTATCAGGGCAAGAGTGACTGGCGTCTTCCAACCCTGAATGAGCTTAAGAGCCTTGTTAATCTCGGACAGACGAGTACCGCAGACTGGCTGAATACGCAGGGCTTCATGAATGCGCAATCCTATCGCTATTGGTCGTCTACTTCGTTTGCAGCGGATACCGGCTTCGCATGGTATGTCGATCTGTCCGACGGCAGACCGAGCTGGGAGCGTAAGAGTGGCGGTTTCAGTGTGTGGCCTGTGCGCGCTGGGCAGAACGGAGTCGTAAGCGTGCTTAAAACCGGACAGACCACGGTTTACTCTGCGGGAGATGACGGTGAGCTTCAGAATGGAGCCGCCTCACCAGCCCCACGTTTTACTCCTGTCAGCTCGGCCAGCGGTACGGTTATCGCGGATCAGCTAACCGGCTTGACGTGGACCCAAAACGGCGCGCCTCCCGGGGGTGTCCTGGCTTGGCAGGACGCTTTATACTATATCGCAGAGTTGAACATAAACAATTACCTGGGCTACAACGACTGGCGTTTGCCGAATCTGGGTGAGTTGTCCTCTTTGCTGAATCAAGGGCAAACGAATTCCATGGATTGGCTGAATACGCAGGGCTTCACGAATGCGTGGGCCGGATCCTATTGGTCGTCTACCACGTATTCGGGCTATGTCTCTGACGCATGGTTCGTCCATATGAACGACGGTCAAGTGTGGCACGTCAGTAAGGATGGTAATTTCTCTGTCTGGCCCGTTCGTGGCGGACTGTCCGGAAATATCGGTGTATTGACACCCCAGACAATTGGTTCCATCAGCTTCTCGCCAGCGAATCTAGCCGTCGGCGGCGCCTCTGCCATAAGCGCCACCGCAACATCCGGCCTTGCAGTTAGCTTCAACAGCACGACGCCAGACGTCTGTACCGTAAACGGTGCCACAGTCAGTGGTGTTAGCGCCGGGACCTGCACCGTCACTGCCGATCAAGCCGGTAATGCCAACTACGTTGCCGCGCTACCGGCAACCCGGGACATTACGGTAGCCAAGGCGTCCCAGGCTATCGGCACAATCAGTATCCTGCCGTCCACCCTGGCAGTAAACGGGAGCAGCACGATAAACGCTACTGGCGGTGCTTCCGGCACTGCCGTCACGTTCGGCACCACTACCGGCGCTATTTGTAACGTCAGCGGCAATAGCGTGACCGGGCTAGCCGCTGGTATCTGCACCATCACCGCCGATCAGGCGGGAGATGGCAATTACAACGCGGCCACTCAGGTGACGCAGGATATCACCATTGCTCCGGCGGTATGCACTCGCCCCGTATCCGGCCTTATCTCCTGGTGGAAGGGTAACGGTAATGCCAACGATTCCTATGGGAGCAACAATGGTACGCTGATAAACGGAGCCACCTTTGCGCCCGGTAAAGTCGGGCAGGCGTTCAGCTTTGATGGTGTAAATCAGTTTGTCTCTATCACGGACTCTCCGTCACTGCGGCCTAAAGATCTGACAATCGAAACGTGGGTTAAATTTTCTTCAGTACCTTCCATGGCAATTATCGCCGCCAAAACTCTGGGATCTGTTTATGGCGACTCATTTTTTCTTGATCTTGAGTACGGAAAACTTAATGGTGGGGTAGGAGACAATTCCGGATTTGGTGAAATTGTGTCGTATCCATTTATACCGGAGTTGAACGCCTGGTACCACCTGACGTATACCTTTGATGATTCGACCAAAACTCAGGCGTTATACATAAATGGTCAACAGGTCGCTACCGGAACTCAGGCTACATCCATTGCCTACGATAGCCATCCGGTATCGATTGGTGCTGATATTAATTCTGAAAGTCCGGGTTATTATTTTCCTGGTTCGGTAGATGAAGTAAAAGTCTACAATCGCTCTCTTTCAGTTGATGAAATTGCTGCGATCTATAACGCGGGTAGCGCAGGTGTGTGCGCTGCCACTGTCCCCGGCGCTCCGGCCAGCGTCACCGCTTCGGCAGGCAACTCGCAGGCAACGGTTAACTTCACCGAACCGGCCAGCAACGGAGGTTCGGTTATCACCGGCTATACGGTGACTGCTACCCCCGGCGGTATCACCGCAACCGGCGCAACCAGCCCGATCACCGTTACCGGCCTGACCAACGGGACTTCCTACACTTTCACCGTTACGGCCACCAATAGTGTTGGATCAGGCGCAGCATCAGTTGCCAGCAGCCCGGTTACGCCGATCAGTGATGGGACCTACTACTCGCGGAATCTGGTTGTGAACGGGGACGCTGAGTCGGTACCGGCGGCGAACACGACAGTAACGTTGTTTCCTGGCTGGGCAACAGACGGCAATGTCTCTATTTTAGGCTACAATTCCAGTGGTGGTTGGCCGTCATTCACCGACCCCGGGCCTGAGAATCGCGGCAATAATTTCTTTTATGGCGGTAGTGTCGGCACGTCTGCGGCAAGCCAGGAGATAGATATCTCTTTTGCCTCAAACGATATTGATGCCGGTAATGCCCGGTTCGACGTGTCAGCGTGGATTGGTGGCTACTCCAGCCAGGGAGACATGGCAGTTGTCAGAGTAGCTTTTTACGGCGCCGGTTCCCAGCTGCTGGGCACTTCTACAATCGGTCCGGTCTTATACACGGATCGTGTGAGCATGACGGGGCTGTTATATCGCGCAGCTTCCGGGATTGTCCCGGCAAACGCCCGCCGGGCAACCATATCCATGGAATTTACACGTATTGATGGATCAGCTAACGACGGCTATCTGGATAACGTATCCTTCATGCTTGCTCCCGTCGGATCGCCAACAACTCAAAAGTCCAGCCAGACCATCGGCGCTATCAGCTTTTTGCCTGGCACGCTTACCGTTGGCGCCACCACCACAGTAAGTGCTGCTGCCACATCGGGTCTTCCAGTGGGTTTCAACAGCTCAACACCAGGCGTTTGCACTGTAAACGGTACCATTGTCAGCGGCGTCAGTGTTGGAACCTGCACTGTTAACGCTGATCAGAGCGGTAATGCCACCTACAGCGCCGCGCCGCAGGTGACGCAGAACATTGCGGTCCTTGCCAATCCGGTCAACGGCGTCTGCGGAACCAGCAATGGTGTAACCTTTATTGCCGCTCCTACCACCAACTTCTGCACCAGCGGCACCGCCACTGCCGTCAGCGGCAGCGGTCCCTGGAACTGGAGTTGCAACGGCTCAAACGGCGGTAGCACGGCAAGTTGCTCGGCCGGTATCCAGAGCTACACCGTTTCCTTTGTTTCCGGTGGTAACGGTACACTTTCAGGCACAAACAGCCAGACGGTCAATTACGGCGGCAGCGCCACAACGGTTACCGCGCTGTCAGCCATAGGGTATCATTTAGTTAACTGGACCGAAGGTGCTCTGGTGGCCGGCTCGACGAGCGTTCTGACCGTCACTAACGTCACGGCTGCTCATACATTTGTGGCGAATTTTGCTGCCGACCCGTTTGGCGGTATTTGCGGCAGCAGCAACGGCAGTACTTTCAGAATTGCCCCGGCAACAAACCTCTGCAGCACCGGGTCAGCGACCACGGTCAGCGGCAGCGGCCCATGGAACTGGAGTTGCATCGGCTCGAACGGCGGAACAACAGCGACCTGCAGTGCCGCTGTCGACATAACCGGTCCGGCAGTGGTTGTTTCCACGCTTGCCGATGGCGCAATAACCAACAATGCTACGCTCAACGTCTCCGGCACCGTTTCCGATGCAAGCGGTGTCGCTGGTCTGACGGTCAACAACGCCGCTGTGCCGGTCACCGACGGGAGTTTCAGTTACGCAGTTGTTTTGCAGGCCGGATCCAACACGGTCGTTACCATTGCCACCGACACAGTGGGCAACAGTACCACCGACAGCCGCATCATCACACTGGATGACGTTGCGCCCGCCCTGACGGTATCCGCCCCGGCCGACAACAGCAAGAGTGCTCAAGGGGTGACAACCGTTACCGGAACGGTCAACGAAACGGCGACCGTCACCTTATCGGTCAACAGCGGCACGCCACAAAGCGCCTCTCTCACCGGCAATGCCTACAGCGCTACGGTCAATCTTGCCGCCGGTCTCAACAGTATCGCCATTACGGCGACCGACCTGGCGGGCAATAAAACCAGTGCAGCCCGGACGGTCACCTATGACAACACGAAGCCGTCACTGGCGATTACCACTCCCGGTCAGGATATCACGACCGCGCAGAACAGTATCACCATCAGCGGTACGGTCAGCGATACCATCACCAGCGCAACCGTTGTTATCACCTACAATGGTGAGAGCTATTCACCGGCCATAACGTCCGGCGTATTCTCCCAGCAACTTACTATTCCGACTGAAGGGATCTACACCATCACGGCAACGGCGACGGACGAGGCGGGCAACAGCAGCAGCGTTACCAGGAACGTCATTTACGCCATACCGGTCAACGGCGCCTGCGGAACCAGTAATGGCGGCACATTCAGCGTTGTCCCCACAACGTATCTCTGCTCAGCCGGCAGCACCTCCGACGTTACCGGTAACGGTCCCTGGAGTTGGACATGCAGCGGAAGCGATGGCGGAACCGTGGCGAACTGCTCGGCCGACAAGCTGATTATCGTTCCCGTTAACCAGTTAATCAGCTTCGGCACCGCACCGACCCTGACGTACGGTGGAGCAAACGGCGCCGTCAGCGCCTCGGCAACCTCCGGACTTCCGGTTACCTTCAGCTCGTTGACAGGCGACATATGCACCGTAAGCAGCAGTACGGTATCGCCGCGGTCAGCCGGTACCTGCATCATTGCCGCCAATCAAGGGGGGAACGGAAACTACAATGCGGCAGCGCAGGTAACCCAGGCAATTGCCATTGCCAAAGCTGTTCCGGTCATTACCTGGGACAATCCCGCCGATATTTTCTCCGGGACTCCGCTTTCTGCCGCACAGCTCAACGCCACCGCCTCTGTCCCCGGAGACTTCTCCTACAATCCGGCAAGCGGGACGATCCTGAATGCCGGTGCGGGGCAAACGCTTTCGGCCAGCTTTATTCCGAAGGATACCGGCAATTACACCGGGCAGAGCACTTCGGTTACGCTCTCGGTAATTTATGTCGACACTGTTGCTCCCGTTATCAGTGCCTTTACGGTCCCGGCAACGGCCGCTACCCTCTCGGCAGTGGAGATCGCGGTCACCGCAACCGATAATGTGGGCGTCATCGGCTATCTGGTGACGGAAAGCGCTACCGTGCCGGTGGCATCGGACACGGGCTGGACCGTCGCCGCGCCTACCTCACACACATTTGCAACGTGGGGAAATCATACCCTCTCTGCGTACGCAAAAGATGCAGCCGGTAACGTGTCGGTGGCAAAATCAGCTACCATACAGATTGGAGTGACCGATGGGGTAATCATTGCGTCAGCGGCTGGGAACCCTCCTAAATTGGAGCCGAATCTGATGGATGCTCTCAAGTCGCTCAACTTTGCCATGGGGGTGGAGACCCCGACGGAAGCGGAGAAGCGTCATGCTGACGTGGCACCGTTGGTGAATGGTGTGCCGCAACCGGATGGGGAGATCAATCTGGGCGATACTATCGTTATTTTACGCCGTGTGGTGGGATTATGATCTACAACAGTCAGTCGAAAAGTTCAAGGAGCGTCACTATGAAAAAATGGTTCGGTTATATAGTTTTGTTGCTGTCAGTTGCACTACTTTCAGCCTGTGGTGGTGGTTCCCAGTCTTCTCCAACCAGCCGCTCGCTCAAGTCAGTTATTAAGACAACGGCATTGACGGCGACTCTCAATATTGGTGGTGTCCAGATGGCCATAACTCTGCCTGCCGGGGTAGCACCGGAGCTGAAACCGGATGGCAGTGTGAATAATGCGGCCGCCATAGAATTTATCAGCTCTGCCCCTTCAACCTACACGTTACAAAATGTGACCTATAATTCAGCTGCTTCAGAACTTAATTTCTCCGTCATCGACCTTGCCGGTTTTACTACGGAAGACCAGATTGTGCTTCATTTGAAGGTATTGGAAGGAACACCCAAGGAGTCCGATTTTTCAATTAAATCGTATAATTTTTTTGACAAGGTTACCGGCGCGTCTATTAGCGGCCTCAATCCAACCCTTACGACGACCATCCTATAAACGCAGGAGGAACCATGCTCCAAAAACTGATACTGCTATCAACAATTTGTCTGTTCGCTGCCCCCGCCTTCGCGACTGAAGCCGATTTCGAAAAGCGGATGGCTCGCGGCGTGGCGGCGCTGGAGGCGGGGGACGCCACGCGTGCTCAGGAAGAGTTTCAGGCCGCTGTCAAGGAGCATCCCGATGACCCCGAAGCGTCGCTTAATCTTGCCATTGCGCTTAATCGGGCAAATGATCCGGCAGCCGAATCGGCTTTGAAGACGGCACTTCGGGTGGATCCCGGTAACCTGCGTATAAACCTTGAGTTGGGTACATTTTATTATAACCAGAAGATGTACGAAGACTCTGGCGACTACTTTGAGAATCTGGTGGCGCTGAAGCCGGACCCCGAGATAAAAACAGTGGCGGAAGGGTACCTTGCCAATATCCGCTCGCTCAATAGTGGTAAACGGTGGGCGGTGACTCTGACCGGGGGCATGCAGTATGACTCCAATGTGCCATTGGCTGCAGACCCGAGCCTGCTTCCGGCCGGCACCAGCCGGATAAGTGACTGGAAGTGGATAATTAATCCAAGTATCAGTGGTGTGGCTTATCGGGACAGTCGGCAGGAACTGACTGCCGGTTATTCATTCTACCAGAGTGTGCACCTGAATATGAGCGATTATGACCTGACTCAGAATGCGCTTAATGTCACCTATAAACGTCTTTTCTCTCCGCTCTTTTCAGCAAAACTGAGTGGTGATTTTGAATCGGTACTGTTGGGAGGAAACCCGTTTTTAAACGATTTTAGTATCACTCCCGGCGTGTCACTCACACTTGATGAAAAGATCATTGGTCTGGAGTACCGTTTTCGCAACTCATATTTCAAAAATTCCGACGCATATCCTTCCAATACGGATCGGGACGGAGTTACCCATTCGGTTGTACTCAGCTATCATCATCCTTTCTCTGAAACTCTCAACCTGCGTGTCGGCTATACGTTTGATCGTGCGATCACAGATGTATCGGCCTGGAGTTACATTTCTCATCAAGGGAGTGCCGGGCTTGCTGTTTCGCTGCCGCACGCATTTTTGCTGGATTTTTCAATGGAAGCGACCGGCAGTAAATATGATGATATCCTGACGGGGGCAACGGATATCCGCTCCGATACCACACTTACCGGAGGCGTATCTCTGCTCTGGCAACTGTCAGATCATCTTGGCCTGTCGCTGGGATACCAGTATACCGACAACACGTCGAACATAAGCAGTTATGGGTACACCAGAAGCGTAACCAGCATTATGGCCCAGGGAAGGTACTGATATGAAATCATTCATTGCAGCACTGTGCAGCGGACTTCTCTTTATGGTTACAGGGTCGGTATCTGCCGAACAGATTGCATCGGTAGTGGCGCTACGTGGTAAGGCGACTGTTGAGCGGGGAGCCAAAAAGCTTGATGCGCAGCTCAAGCTGGGGGTAGAACTGCAGGATACGGTTGCTACGGCAGAAGGGGGGCGGATCAAACTCCTGTTCATCGATGATAGCGTGTTGACCCTGTCGGAAAAGTCGCGCATGAGCGTCGATACGTTTGTGTACTCCCGCACTGATAGGGGCAAGTCGATCTACAATCTGATCGATGGCAAAATGCGTGCAGTGGTGGGAAAAACGCGCTTCGAGGTGAAGACTCCTACTGTTGTCGCCGCCGCTCGCGGTACGGTGATTCTGTTTGAAGTCGGCACTATGAATGGTAAACCGTTTACCCGGGTCATATGCCTTGAGGGGATCGTAGAGGTACGCTCTCTGACAGCAGCCCCAGGAGCGAAACCGGTCATGCTCTCTCCCGGTCAGGCAATTACTGTAACGGGGACTTTGCCGACATCGGAGCATAAATCATCCACATCGGAACAGCATTCAACGAACTCCACGTCAGACCAGAACGCTTCGACAACAGAACAGGCTCCTGTGACCGTGGAACAGCTATCGCCGACGGTGGAGAAGGTAACCACGACCGGAGATCAGACTTTGACGGTAGAGCAAGCACCATCTCCAGGAGCAGGGCCGGTTGTGCTCTCTTTCGGCCCGGCAATTACCGTGCCGGTGTCACCGACACCGGAGCATGAATCGGCAAACAAGACTACGTTGACGGTAGGGGAAATATCATCCACAGTGGAACAACTCCCTCCCGCTGAAATAAGAAGACT
>Ga0209697_10010338_pt1 | contig 10110 bp, 7 predicted proteins | sample AliMusrvi5mmetaG_FD_184115 | JGI IMG/M metagenome (GOLD analysis project Ga0209697, IMG submission 184115) | Freshwater lake bacterial and archeal communities from Alinen Mustajarvi, Finland, to study Microbial Dark Matter (Phase II) - Alinen... | ecosystem: Environmental > Aquatic > Freshwater... | reverse complement strand
TTTGGCAAGCGTCAGGCGTGGGAAGCCAACCCGCGCCTGGCCGGCGTGACGGGCAGTTTGCCGGAAGTTCTGGCGGTGAAGGAATGACTGCCGCTCCAAAACGCGGGCCGGCTGGCTCACCACGAACGGCTCGTGTCCGCTCAGAAAACCCGTGCTTGGAAGTTTTCGCCATTGGCGATGGATGTGATGCCATCCTGGCATTTGAGCACCCACAGGCCGTTGCGGTAGGCGTGGCGGTCGCTCTCCTCCTCAAAGCTGAGAGCCGCCAAGCCGCCCTGCACGTCCCAAGCCGCGTATTCACCGAAGGCCTGCTTGAAGCGTTTGAGCTTGTTGATGTGCCAGATGACATCCTCGACCTTGCAGGTGGTTTTGACCTCCACGGCCACGATGATTCCGCTATCCACCAAGGTCATATCCACCTCGATCTCGCGTCCTTCGTCGTCCCGTCCAGACCGGCGTCCAGTCAATTGCCTGACCACCACCCCGCGTGCTTGAAACAATTGCACTGTCCCTGGGCGCATCAGCGCCTCCACCAGCTTGCCCCATTGGCTGGTGAACAAGCCGCTCAACTCCCTGATCTTCCGGTCCGTTTCCTGCATCTTCCGGTCCGTTTCCTGCATCTGGCGGTCCGTTTCCCGCTGGGAAAGGGCCAGCCGTTCGACGATTTGCCTGAGTTCCGCTGTGGACATGGATGAAGCCTGTCATTCACGGCACGCTTTGTCAATGAGTGAGTCTTGGAGTGAGTCCTGGCTCAGACACTTCCTGTGGAAACAGGAGGCTGGCTTGTGCCGGCCCGTAAGCTTTTCTTCCACCGCAAGAAATCTTCGCTTTTGTCGGCCCGGGAATGGGCTATCAGTTGTGGCACAGTGAAAGTCATTCTTGTTATTCTTGCCATGGTCGTCACGGCGTTTGCGGGATCCAGCGACCCCGGCGAGGTGGCCGTGCATTTCCTGGAAAAGGTGCGCTCCAAGAAAATCAATCTGGATCCCGGTGGCGATACCGCCCTGTCGCCCCAAACCGGCGAGCAAAAACGCAAGGAAATCGCCCGCCGCCTCGAGCGCCTGGCCCGCGACCTCGGCACCGATCCGTTGGAAGTGGGTGCCATAAAACTCGATGACGATCTGGCTGCGGTGCTGGTGCGGAAAATCGGTGGATTCGATCCGAGCCGTTTGCAGGTTTTCCCGGTGGCTTTGGTGAAACGCGGTGCCGATTGGGCCGCCGCACCCGTGCCGGCATCCTTCGAGAACTCCGGCGTCGGCTATGCCGCCGGTCTGCGCCAACGCCTCGCCACCCTCGAAGACTGGATGCTCCGCGAACAGGCGACCGACCTGCAAAAACTCCGCGACCAGTCGGCTGAGCGCATGCGCCGGCAAATCAGCGAAAGCCTGCCACCAGAAACGCTGCGCGGCTTCACCTCGAAACAGGCTGCCGAGCGATTTCTAACAGCCTGCGAGCGGCGCAACCTGCCGGAGATCTTCGGCTTGTTAGGCGGGCTGGCGGCCACCTTGCCTAACGACTGGCCGCTGCGCCTCAAGGCTGCCGAATCTGCGGTGGCCGCCGCAGCCGAGTGCAAGTACCCGTGGCGCCTGCTGTTTGCTGCGGAGGTGTTGCGGATCCTTGTCCATCATGAGGAGGACGGAGATAGCGCGACCCTATCCGTCGCTTGCCTGGATCCTGCCGGAAGACCGCCACGGTTTTCGGTGCCGCGAATCGAACTTGTGCATCTGGAGCTTTCCAAGTCTCCAGAGGGATTCTGGTGTATCGATCCGCCGGAGTCCTTTCTGCAGGCGGGTGGCATTTCCGGGGAAACGGGCAATGAGGATCCCGACCCTGATTTGCTGGATTCGATTCCCGCGAAGCTTGCCGCCCATTACCCGCACGCGGCTCAGTCCACTGCGGAGCAGGCACGGCAAGTGTTGCTGGACACGCTGCGCACAGGCACCCCGGCCTCGCTGATTCCGCTGATCCGGCTTACCGGAAATCCGTTGGCCGCGCGCAATGCCTGTGTCCGTGCCGCCCAAATCTGGTGGTCCTTGCGCGAGCCAGCGGACGTCGGATGTGCGTTGCCGCTCGCCTGGCAGGAGGACGGACCGCATGCCGCCGCCGCATGCCAATTTTTCTCCGCCCGCAATCCCGACCGCTTGAACATGGAGACCCTGTATTTCGAAAAGTCCGACACCGGTTGGTCGTGGACCCCAGAACCCCGCGCGGAAACCGAAAAATCCTTCCATCAATGGACCGAACTCCAAACCGATCACTGGCGGAACGAATGGCAGAACACCCTCCTGACTGAATGCCCGGTCCTCGGAAAAATCCCGGATTCCGGCGCACCGGCGGACGATGAATCGCGACAACTCATCGAGTCGTGGCTCAAGGCCACCCGTGCCGGTAACGTCATGGCCGCGCTGCGTCTCACCGCGCGCTTGAACCTGCCGGACAGCCCGGCCACGCTGCTCCGAAATCTCGGCTACGAGATGAGCGGCACCCGCCGCAACCCGCACCCGCCTACCCTCGCAGGCATCCACTGCGGCGCGATCCTGACCGCCGTCGGCACCCAGACCGATGCGGACAACGCGCCATCGTTTCCGCTCTATCCAGTCGTCGCCACCCCGAAGGGACCGCGCATTCTCCTGGAAATCGACTTGTTCGCATCCGGCACCCGCAGCCGTGATTTTCTCAACCGGACAGCCCTCGCGCGGTTGCGCAAGGCCAGTGCCGGGGCCGCCGATGACCTGATAAACCTCTACGCCGAACACCAAGTCAAAGTCGCAGCACCCGCCAAACCTTGAATCCCGCGTGCGCATCCTTCTCCAATTCGCAGGTCACCATCCATCAACCTAGCATGAATCGCGGCGTTTCATAAAATCCCGCTACCCGTGCCATGCCGCGTTTTCCCACCAACCTGAGCGCTTCCGGGGCCTGTCTGGTGGTCCGGTCGGGCAGGCGGGGCGGAAACGCGGGGATGTCGTTGTTGGAAACCACCGTGGTCATTCTGGTCCTGCTCACGCTGATCGCGGTGCTGTTCATCGGTGCTCGCGCGTGGAAACGCGGATCCGACCGGGCCATCTGCATCATGCGCATCCAGTTTGTGCAAAAAGCAGTCCGCAGTTACTCCAACCTTTACGACCTGGAGCCGGGCTCCAGTGTGCCGGGCCTGCAAAACCAGATCATCGGACTCGGCCGTTTCGTCGAAACCATACCGCCTTGCCCGAGTGGTGGCACCTATTCTTTTGGTCAGACTTTCGGCGTCGATACCATCCCGCCGCCGGGCACGCCCTACATGGAATGTTCGCTCTCCGTCAGCGAGCACCACATCCCCAATGTGACCTCCGACTGGTAATTTCCCGTGAGGCTACGCATGATCACGTAGGTGAAATCCCGATGGATATGTGCAACTATTCATGCGTCCCTTTCGAGATACCTCTCCAGTGGTTTCTGAGACATTGGTTGTGGTAGGTTAATTAGGCATAATGTGTTAGCACCCCCGGTCACTCCCCGTGAGTGACCGGGGGTATTTTCAAAGTGCCTTCTTGAGCGCGGTATAGGACAGTTCGGTGCTTTCCATGGCGGACTTGCCGTCCGGATAGACTTCCTGTTCGAGGGTGAGCCACTCGGTGCCGCCGAGCTCGCGGCACGCTGTCAGGACGGGTCCCCAGTTCACCGAGTCCTCGCCGAAGATCGCCTTTTTGCCGGTGGCGTCGCCGAACACGGTGGGTTTGATATGCACGACTTTCATGCGGCCGGGGTGGCGTTTCATCAGGTCAGCGCAATCCTGGCCGGCGGCGGCGGCCCAGCCGCAATCGACCTGCAGCACCACCTCCTTGTGGGTGCGGTCGGCAAACAGCTCCCAATGGTTGGTGTTGCCGACCTTGGCGAACTCGCCGGTGTGGTTGTGATAGCCACAGGCCAGGCCATGCGGTTTGAGTTTCTCGGCGGTTTCGTTGAAGAAGTCGGCCAGTGCCTTGCTCTTGTCCGGGTTGGTGAAGTCGCCATCGCCAGGCACGATCAGATACTTGCAACCGATCTCCTTGTGAAACTCGATGGTTTGGTTCAAGGCGTCGCCGCGGAACGAGCCGCTGCCGATGTGGGTGGCCGCCACCTTGAGCTTCAACTCGTCGAGTTTGGCCCGCAGTTCCTTCGCCTTGCCAGCGTATTTGTAATAGCCGGCGAATTCCACTCCGGCGAAGCCCATCTTGGCGATGGCGGCCAGCGCGGCATCGAAGTCCTTGCCGCAATCGCCGCGCACCGAGTAAAGCTGCACGGAAATCGGGATGACACGGCCACCGGCGGGCGCGGCGAGCACCCGGCTGCCAGCCAGCGCGGCCACGGTTAGAGCGGAACTTTTGACGAATTGGCGACGGGAACAGGAATGTGGATTCATGGGATGTGTTGGAGTTGAGCCGGATCTCCGGCGGTAATGAACGATGGAGTTACGTAATCGTGGTGAAATTATTTCAGCCGGAGGCATCAAACGGATTTGGGCTCACTGGCACCCGGACTCAGGACATTACGCCGGGGCGGGCTGGATTCTAGCGTCTCTTTTTCAGCGGTTTGCCGGTCAGCCGGGTGGCGATCAGATTCGGGCAGCGCCCGTTGAGCCGGAGTTGCTCGCAATTCGCCTCGATCTTGAGCGATTGGCGCACCGGTTTGAAGCCCAACCGCCGCGTCACGCGATCATTGAGCATTACGATGTGGCTGTCCTCGAATTCCACCACCCGCCCGCAATCGATGCAAACCAGGTGATTGTGCGACGGTTTGACAAGGAAGTTCGGATCGTAGGTGGTCGGCGCATCCCCCAGATCGATTTCGCGCAGCAGGCCCGCCTGCACCATCAGGCCCAGCGTCCGATAAACCGTCGCCTGTGAGATGTCCGCACGGGTTTGCCGGACCCGCTCGAACAATTCCTCGGCAGTGAAATGCTCCTCATTGGAAAACGCGGTCTCGATGATGACATTCCGCTGTCCGGTCCGCCGCAAGCCCATGCGGCGGATGAACTCGTCAAGCCTTTGCTGAACCTCCGCGTCCATGATCACAGATTACGCCGGGTCCGCTCCCGCAGGAAGCTGCAACCGGCACTTGTTAGACCCCCTTATACAATGAGGAACGGATCTTGTGGATTTGGTCGGTCAGACGCTCGATAAGGCGCAGCATGCCGGTGAACTTGCCGTCCAACATCGTCCGGTCGGGAACCATGCTGGTCTGCAAGTGCCGGTCCACCCACATCAGATCGACCTGCAATTCGGCCAGATACTGCCCGAAGGATTCGCGCAACTCGCGGGCGATGGCTTCCCGTTCCTCCTCGCGCACGACCAACAACCGCGCTGCCAGATCGTATTGTTCCGCCAGGGCCCGGCGCAATTCCTCGCCCTTGGCAGCCAATGCTTCCTGTAGCTCGGTCATGCGCAGGTCGGCATCCACCCGTGCGCACTGCGCGTGAGCCCGCTGTTCGTGCTGTCTGAGCTGCATCTCCACCAGACGCTCGCCCACTTCCACGCGGACGACGAGTTCGCCTGAATCGAACGGTTTGGTGAGATAGTCGTTCGCCCCAGCGGCGAGTGCGGCGATGATGTGGTCCTTTTCATCCTTGGCCGTCAGCATGATGATGTAGGGCGGCCGGTCGGTTTGCTGCGCCCGCACCCGGCGCAGGACTTCGGGGCCGTCCATTTCCGGCATCATCCAGTCGAGGATCATGAGCTTTGGCGGATCCGGCTGCTGCAAGATCCCGCACGCCTCGGTGCCGTTGACGGTTTCCACCACCTCGTAGCCGCTTTCCTTCAACACCCGTGCCAGCAACTTGCGGGGCATGTCATCGTCTTCGGAGATCAGGACCCTCATGACGCGGTTAATGGTGAAAGCAAGCGGCTTGCCGGGTGGCCTGGCCTATCAGAACCCGAACGACGCGCCGATGCCGAAGGTTTGGGCATCCCTCGAACTCTGGTGGAACTCGTTGCGATAGTTCACCCCGATGCGCGCGTTGTCGCTGAGGTCATACTGCGCACCAATGCTCAGGACCAGGCCCTGGTCATCGATTCCGGGTGCCGTCACCGAGAACGGACGCGCGGATATCCCGGAAGCGGCGAACTTCGCGGATATGTTGGTATCACCATCCAGGAAATCGGTGACATAACTGACATTGCCAAGCAACGTGAGGTGTTCCATGACTTTGTATTCGATGTCCACGCCGACATCAGCCAACATCGATGAGATCCCCTGGGAACCCACCCTCAGTTTGGCACCCGGACCGCTGTCTTCCACGAATCCATCGACGCTGCCTTTGATATAGCGGACGCTGGCGTTGGGGATCAACCGCAAGCCGCCTGACTCGAATGAAACCGTGCGCACCCCCAAGGACATTTCAAACGCATCGGAATTGATGCCGTCCGCCTTGGCCGAGCCGCCGTAGCTCTGGCGCGACGCGTCATAGTTGAAACTGCCGTAGGACAAGCTGCCGGTGAGGGTCGTCTTGCTGGCCTCATGCAAAACATAATGGCTGAAGAGGCCGAACATCGTGCCCGTGGCATCGGTATTTATCAGAGATCCCTTGATACTGCCCTCATCGGCACCGACCAAACCGCCGATTTGGAAATCCTTGGTGATGTCGTAACGCACGCCAACCGTGGCTCCATACATTTCCGTGTCATAACTCGCGTTGTTGGCCGCATCCTTGGCTCCGGCCGTGCTCGTGTGGAGCGTGGCGAAAACCTGGGTCTTGCCCGCTTGCGCTATCGGCGCGGCGTCCACACCTTCCCGCACATGCGTGCGCAGCGATTGCTCGGTGTAATCCACCATGCCGCGATGCACTTCAGGGGACAGGCGGTTGACGGTGGCCGCGTTGAACGCGCCCGCCTCAACATTCAACTCGGCCAGCACCAATTGCGGGTTCCCGTTCAGAACGGTGCCATTGCGGGTGATGGTATAATCCGTCGCCGTTTGGGTGATGAAGACATTCTTCGTCCCAATGTTATATGCGTCATCATACAATGACAGATAGGTGGCGGTTTGGTTGGGGTTCAGGTTGCCGAGGGTCTTGGATGCCTTGGTGAAAACGGCCGCGCCCGCATCCGTGATATAACCGGTCGCGGGATCGAACCCGATCAAATCCGCGAAATTGTGGGCGGTGAACGTGATCCCCTGCGGATCATAGGTTCCTGCCTGGATGACTTGAATGGTTTGGCCCAGCGTCATTTCCGATCCAAACTTCGTGACTGACAGATTGCCTCCCAAATGGGCGGTGCCGCCCACTACCAACAGATCGTGGCTCACACCACCCGCATCCATCGCGATGGTGCCGGTGGCCGTGTTGGTGAAGTTGCCATTCACGGTCATGGTGCCGATGCTGCCGATGCCGCCCGGTGCCACGGTCGCTTGGTTGAGGATACTGCCGCCGATGATTCCGCTGGCGGCAAGCGTGCCGGCCTGCACCGTGGTGAGGCCGGTGTAGGGATTTGTCCCGTTGAACATCAGGGTGCCGAGACCGGCTTTGATCAATCCGCCGTTGACGATGTTCGCGGTGATCAGCAAATCGACAGCGTTCGCACCGTCCGCGACCGTGATGGTCCGGGTGCCACCACCCAAATCGATGAGACCCGCATGCGAGCCGATCCCGCCGCTCTCAATGGACACCGTGACGTTGCCACTGGTACTCAAGTTGCCATTCAATACGAGCTTGCCCGCCACGCCGTTGCTGGGGTTGATATTCAGCGTGGCGCCATTGGACATTTCCATACCGATCCCGCCGGCATTCACCTGCAGCACGCCGCCCGAAACCACGCCGCCTTGGATCGTATTGGTGCCGCCGGAAATTTCGAGGTGTGAATCGGCCACCATGCGGCCGCCGGGTTGGATCGTATTGGTGCCGCCGGAAATGACGATGTGTGAATCGGTGACCAGGCCGCCGTCGTTTATCGTGTTGGTGCCGCCGGACCAGATGATGGTGGCACCCAATCCGTGGAGCGTGTTGGCGCCGGTGACGAAAGTGCCGCCGCTGTTGGTGAACTTGTCGATGGTTTCCGTCAGGCCGGTGGCGACACCGAAGTTGAACGCCCCGCTGCTCATGTTGATCGAACCGGTATCGGCGATCTGCTCGCTGGCCACGATTTCCAAAGTGCCGCCGTTGATGACGATGTCGGAGGTGGTCGCGGTGTTGCCGTCGGTGACAATGGTGGTGTTGTTGGCGGCGGCGTTGGCGAGGCTGAGCGTGCCTGCGCTAATCGTCGTGGTGCCGGTGTAGGTGTTGGCACCGGTGAGGGTAAGCTTGGCACCCGGGCCATTCATGGTCAGGGTATTGCCGGCTCCGGCGATGTCACCGCCAAAGGTGCTGTCGGTGGTGCTGGTGTAATTCACGTTGCCGGTGATCGTGCCGGTGCCCGCGATGCTGCCGCCGGTGACGTTCAGCCCGCTGTTGGCCGTTAGATTCGCGCCCGCGCCGATGGTGAACGTGCCGCTGCTGGAGGTGACCAGACCGGTTACACTGCCCGCGCCATTCCAGTTGCCACCGGTCACGCCGAGCGTTCCTCCAAGTGTTCCGCTGGTGAGATTGATGGTCCCTCCGTTAAGGGTTGTAGCGCCGGAAACCGAACCACCGGTGCCGGTTAGAGTGCCGTTACCCACGGCAAGTGTGCCGGTCAAGGCTCCGTTGAGCGCCAGGGCCGCGCCTGCGGCCAAGGTTACTCCATTGGTCGAGGTCACCGTGCCGCTCAGGGTGTTGCCCGCGCCATTGAAGGTTGTCACGTCGGTCAGCAGCAGGCCGGTACCGTTGATCGTGCCGCTGGTCACGCCGGTCGTGCCGATCACCGAACCCGTGCCGCTCAGGGTGCCGGCACTCACCGTGAGGTTGCCGGTCAAGGCACCGTTGAGCGCTAGGGCCGCGCCTACAGCCAAGGTCACGCCGTTAGTCGAGGTCACCGTGCCGCTCAGAGTGTTGCCCGCGCCATTGAAGGTTGTCATGCCAGTCAGCAACAGGCCGGTGCCATTGATCGTGCCACCGGTCACCCCGGTTGTGCCGCTCACCGAACCCGTGCCGGTCAGGGTGCCGCTGTCCACCGTGAGGTTGCCGGTTAGAGCGCCATTCAGCGCCAAACCCGCGCCTGCGGCCAGGGTCACGCCGTTGGTTGAGGTCACCGTGCCGCTCAGCGTGTTGCCCGCGCCGTTGAAGGTTGTCACGCCGGTAAGTGTCAGGCCGGTGCCGTTGATCGTGCCGCCGGTCACCCCGGTCGTACCGCTCACCGAACCCGTGCCGGTCAGGGTGCCGCTGCCCACCGTGAGATTGCCGGTTAGAGCGCCGTTGAGAGCCAGGTCCGCGCCCGCGGCCAAGGTCACGCCATTAATCGAGGTCACCGTGCCGCTCAGGGTGTTGCCCGCGCCGTTGAAGGTTGTCACGCCAGTCAGCCACAGGCCGGTGCCGTTGATCGTGCCGCCGGTCACCCCGGTCGTGCCGATCACCGAACCCGTGCCGCTCAGGGTGCCGGCACCCACCGTGAGGTTGCCGGTCAAGGCACCGTTGAGTGCCAGGGCCGCGCTGCCGGCCAAGGTCACGCCGTTGGTCGAAGTCACCGTGCCAGTCAGGGTGTTGCCCGCGCCGTTGAAGGTTGTCACGCCAATCAGCCACAGGCCGGAGCCGTTGATCGTGCCGCCGGTCACGCCGGTCGTGCCGCCCACCACTCCCGTGCCGGTCAGGGTCCCGGCACCCACGGTGAGGTTACCGGTCAACGCGCCGTTGAGCGCCAAGCCCGCACCTGCCGCTAGGGTCACGCCGTTGGTAGAGGTCACCGTGCCGCTCAGGGTGTTGCCCGCACCGTTGAAGGTTGTCACGCCAGTCAGCAACAGTCCGGTGCCATTGATCGTGCCACCGGTCACCCCGGTCGTGCCGCTCACCGAACCCGTGCCAGTCAGAGTGCCGCTGCCCACCGTCATATTGCCGGTCAAGGCACCGTTGAGCGCCAAGGCCGCGCCTGCGGCCAGGGTCACGCCGTTGGTCGAGGTCACCGTGCCGCTCAGGGTGTTGCCCGCACCATTGAAAGTCGTCACGCCGGTCAACAACAGGCCGGTACCGTTGATCGTGCCGCTAGTCACGCCGGTCGTGCCGCTCACCGAACCCGTACCTGTCTCTTA
>Ga0209697_10010335_pt1 | contig 10112 bp, 10 predicted proteins | sample AliMusrvi5mmetaG_FD_184115 | JGI IMG/M metagenome (GOLD analysis project Ga0209697, IMG submission 184115) | Freshwater lake bacterial and archeal communities from Alinen Mustajarvi, Finland, to study Microbial Dark Matter (Phase II) - Alinen... | ecosystem: Environmental > Aquatic > Freshwater... | reverse complement strand
ATATAAAGGTGGTTACGATTCGGGGTTCTAAGCCCAAACCCTCGGAATTGTTCACTATCATTATAAATCATAGTGTTACGGACAGATTTCCGGGCCTCAGTCGTTCCAGAAGCCATTGAAGCGGCCAGCGGCGAGCTGGGTGTAAAGAGTGGTGTGCTGGATATTGCGGTGCCCGAGATAGTGCTGGATGGCGCGGGTGTCCTGGCCGTCGTTGGCGAGCTTGAAGCCGGTCAAATGGCGGAGCATGTGCGGGTGGATCGGCATGCCGAGCTTGGCTTTGTCGCCGGCGCGGGCAATGAGCTTGCGAAAGTTGGCGGCGGTCATCGGAGCGTTGCGTTCGGAGACGAAGACGTAGGCTGAGTCGGGGTCGTCGCGCAGCATCTGGCGCAGCGCCCGGATCTCCGGACCTCGCAGGGGATGGGTGCTGGGAAGACCGTTCTTGCGGCGCCGCACATGGAGAAGCCCTTGCCGCAGGTCCACCTGCTCCCGTCGCAGGCTGACCAGTTCGGAAACTCGCAGCCCATGGCGGTAGGCGAGGAGAATCATGGTGGCATCTCGCTGCCCGTGGCGGCCGAGTTGCCGCGCTGCGGCCATCAATCTCTCGACCTCGATCTCAGTCAGGTGCTCGCGACTGCGCCGGTCGGCATTGGGGACCTTCGGCGGCGGGGTCATGAACCGACTTTCCCTAAAATGATGATTGGCGCCACGCCGGCTCGGCGCGGGTGGGGCAGGCGCCGGCTGGAGCCCTGACGGATTACTTTCCCTAAAATGGTTGTTATAGGGAAAGTCCTGCACCTCTTTCGCCGGGATAAGGCCCCTTGGGAGGCGACCAACAGACGCGCACAGCCGGCAGCCGGCGGCTGACCATCTTCACCGAGGAGGAGAGGCTCGCCCTCTACAGCCTCCCCGATTTCAACGACTTCCAGCGCGCGGAGTTCCTTGCCTTTACCGGGGCCGAGCTTGCCCTGGCGGATCGGCGGCGGGGACCTGTCGATCGCCTGCACTGCCTGCTGCAGCTTGGCTACTTCAAGGCTAAGCACGCCTTCTTCGATCTGGCCACAGAGACGGTTCCAGCCGAAGACATTACCTTCCTGGCCGACCGCTACTTTCCGGATACAACAATCGCCTCCGTTGGCATCCAAAGGCTGCGACGCCGCGAGCGAGATGCTCAACGGGCCGAGATCGCCCGGGTGTTCGGCTTCCGGCTCTGGTCGGAAACCGATCGCCCGGCCCTCGTCGAGGCCGCCACCGAGCTGGCCAGGCGGGACGTGACGCCGAGCTTCATCGGGCTCGAGTTGCTGGGAATACTGAAAGATCGCAAGATCGTGCGCCCCGGCTACACCACGCTGCAGTCCGTGATCAGCACCGCCTTGACGGTCGAGCGCAAACACCTGGACCTCCTGGTCGAGACCGCGCTCGATGCACAAACAGTCAAAGCGCTGCGCGATCTGCTCGTGCGGGAGGGGACGCTGATCGAGCTGGCCGCGTTGGCCGGACTCAAGAAGGACGCCCGCAACTTCGGATACAAGATGATGACCGCCGAGCGGCTGAAACGCGCAACGCTGGCGCCGGTCTACCAGACCGCCAAATCCCTGCTGCCGACGCTCGGCATCTCGCAGCAGAACATCAGCCGCTACGCCGACCTCGCCCTGGTCTACACAATCTACGACCTGCGACGGATGAGGCCAGCGCAGGCCCATCTTTACCTGCTGTGCTACGCTTGGCAGCGCTTCCGCCAGCTCAGCGACAACCTCATCGATGCCTTCGACCACCACTTGTTGCGAATCGAGGACGAGACCAAGGCCAATTCGTTGGAAGCCTTCGTCCAGGCCCAGGCCAAGCGGCAACAGGAGGCGCCAAAGGTGGGCCGCGTCCTGTTGCTCTACCTCGATGAGGCCGTCGACGACGCCACGCCGTTCGGCATGGTCCGGAAGCGGGCCTTCGCCATCCTGCCACGAGAGGCGCTGCTCAGTGCCGGCCAACGGTTGTGCGAGGATCCCGTCAGCCAGATGGAGCTGCGTTGGAACGAGATCGATCGGGCCGCGCCACGGATCAAGAAGAACCTGCGCCCGCTCGTCATGGCCCTGGACGTCTCGGCCGTCTCGTCGGCCAATCCCTGGCGTGCGGCGCTGTCCTGGATGCGCACGGTCTTCGCCCGTGAGCAGCCGCTGGGCCAGAGGCCGATCGCTGATATCCCGGACGGCACGATCCCCAAACAGCTGCGCCGTCATCTCTACGAGCTCAATGAAGCCGGCACCCCGGTCCGTCTGCGCGGCGACCGCTACGAGTTCTGGATCTACCGGCAGCTCGCCAAGCGTCTGGCGACAGGCGAACTTGCGGTCGACGACAGTCTGCGTCACCGCCGCTTCTGTGACGAACTCGTGCCGCCCGAGAAAACGGCCGCAATCCTGCAGACCCTCACGATCCCGTGGGTGACCAACTCTGCCGGGGCCAGAATCGACGAGCTCTGCACCGCGCTGGACCGACAATGGGAGGGCTTCGACCAGGATCTCCGCGACGGGCGGCTCACGCATATCGACTTCGACCCGGAGCGCAAAAGCCTCACTTGGCGCAGGCCCAAGGCCGAACAGGCGAACGGGGGCCAGGACGGCTTCTACGATAACCTGACGACCCAGCCCATCGTCGATGTCTTCCGCTTCGTCAACCAGGCTTGCGGCTTCCTGTCGGCCCTGACGCCGCTCCAGCCCCGCTATGCCAAGAAGGTCGCCGACGAGGCCGAACTGATGGCCGTGATCATGGCCCGCGCCATGGGTTTCGGCAACTTCGGCATGGCCCAGGCCTGCGATATCCCCTACCACGTGCTCGAAGCGACCGACCGTCAGCACATCCGGCCCGCCACACTGCGCGACAGCTGCGACCGAATCAGCAACTTCATCGCCGGTCTGTCCATCTTCCCGCTCTACACCATCGACCCTGATATCCTTTACGGCGCCGTCGACGGACAGAAGTTCACCGCGGCCGAGCCGACCATCAAGGCCCGGTATTCGCGCAAGTACTTCGGCACGGGCAAAGGCGTCGTCGCCTACAGTCTGCTCTCCAGCCACGTGCCGCTCGAGGCAATGTTGATCGGTGCCAACGAGCATGAAAGCCAGTACCTCTTCGATATCTGCTACCGCAACAGCACAGAGATCAGGCCGGCCGTCATTACCGGTGACATGCACAGCGTCAACAAGGCCAACTTCGCCGTCCTCGACTGGTTCGGCATGCGTGCCGCTCCGCGCTTCACCAGCCTCCAAGCGCAGATCCCGCATCTTTTCTGTACCGACGACGTCAGCCGCTATGCCTCGTTTCTCCTTCAGCCGGCCGGCCAGATCGACCGACGCCTGATCGCCGGCGAGTACGATACCTTCAACCGTATCGTGGCCACCCTGGCGCTCAAGGAAACCAGCCAGGCCGCGTTGGTCCACAAGCTGTGCTCGCTCTCGTCCCAGAACCGCACCCGCAAGGCCGTCTTCGAATACGACAAGCTGGTGCGCAGCTTCTACACGCTGCAATATATTCGCAGCCCGAAGCTGCAGCGTGACGTCCACCGCTCGCAGAACCGGATCGAGGCCTATCATCAACTGCGCTCGGCAATCGCCCAGGTCGCCGGTCGGAAGCAGCTGATCGGCAACACCGATCTCGACATCTTCCTCACCAACCAGTGCGGCCGGCTGCTCGCCCTGGTCATCATCGCCTACAACTCCATCCTGCTCTCGGCCGTGTTGAACCGGCATCGCGTGGCCGGCGACCAAGCCGCGGTCGCGCGACTGCAGAAAATCTCGCCCGTCGCTTGGCAGAGCATCCTCTTCCTCGGCCGGTACGCGTTCCATGGTCCCCGCCAGCCCATTGACCTCGACGCCCTGCTGGCCGCTGCCAATCTACTATAACGCATTGATTCAAAAGGATAGTGAACAATTTCGAGGGTTTGGGCTTAGAACCCCGATTCTGTCCGGAGGTTCAGCAAGCAGTGGAAGAATCGGCGGGGTTCAGGCGGTGGAGTTGCAAATGCATTCATACCGTTGACGTTTCCGCCTGCCGAGTCCTATCAGTTTGACTGGGCGGAGGATTGGATTTTCCTGGATGGCGTTACGACCAAGGTTCAGGTTGCGCATGTTCGTCTTTGTCACAGCCGGATGCCGTATGTGCGGGTGTATCCGCGTCAGACCCAGGAGATGGTGTTCGACGCCCATGACCGGGCGTTCCGATTCTGGGGCGGAACATGTGAGCGAGGCATTTACGATAATATGAAGACGGCGGTTGACGCCGTGTATGTGGGCAAAGAGTGCAAGTTTAATCGTCGCTTTGAACAGATGTGCTCGCACTATCTGGTCGAACCGGTTGCCTGTACACCAAGGTCAGGCTGGGAAAAGGGTCAGGTCGAGAACCAGGTCGGCACCATCCGTCAACGGTGCTTTACACCCCGCCCTCGTGTCAAAACCATCGATGAGCTCAACTCTTGGCTGGAGGAGCAGTGCATAGCCTCGGCCAAGGTCATGCCACATCCCGAGTTTCCAGGCAAAACCGTGTGGGAGGTGTTCGAAGTCGAGCGCGAGCTTCTGGTGAAGGTCGCCGGGTCTTTTGACGGCTTCCGCGAGATCACGCTACCCGCCAGCAAGACCTGCCTGATCCGGTTCGACCGCAACCGCTACAGCGTCGATGCCAAGGCGGCGGGCAAGCCGGTCCAGTTGCGGATTTACGCCGAACGCCTTGAAGTTCGCCTCGACGGCGAGTTGGTGGCCGAGCACAGACGGGCGCTCGGGCGCGATCGGACGATCTCCAACCCTTTGCATTACATACCGATCCTCGCCCGCAAGCCCGGTGCGCTCCGCAACGGCGCCCCGTTCCGAGAGTGGTCGATGCCGCCCGGTTTGGCCGGGGTCCAGACCAGAATCGGACGGAGCAACGATGGCGATCGCCAGTTCGCGGCCATCCTGGCCGCAACCCTCACCGACGGCCTGGACGCGGTGGAGGCCGCCTGCGTCGAGGCGCTGACGACAGGCCCCTGTAGCCGGGACGTCGTCCTGACAATCCTAGCCCGGCGACGAACGCCGCCACCTGCGCCACCTGCCACGGTGCCGGCGGCGCTGATCTTGACCATCGTGCCTGCGGCAAACTGTAACCGCTACGATGCTCTGCTCTCGCGCACCAGGGAGGCTGCCAATGGAACGGCATGAACTGCTCGCCCTGATGATGGAGCTTCATCTGGCCGGTATGCGCGCCGTCATCGACGAGGTTTTGCGCGACGCTGTCAGCCGTCAACGCTCCTTCCAGGATTTACTGGGAGATTTGCTAAAGGCTGAACTCGCTCAAAAGAAGGCTCACTCTATTAGCTACCAAATTGGGGCTGCCAAATTGCCCGTTTCAAAGGAGTTGAACGAATTCAATTTTGCTGTAAGCCCGGTTAACGAGGTTATGGTCCGTGCTCTTCACAGCAGCGACTTCCTAGAAGCCAAGCGTAATGCCGTTCTAGTTGGTGGAACGGGCACTGGAAAGACCCATCTCGCCATCTCCATTACAGCCAACAGCGTCCGCAAAGGCGCGCGAGCGAGGTTCTTTACCGCAATCGATCTAGTTAACCGACTGGAGGCAGAGAATCGGGCTGGAAATGCTGGAAAGATTGCAGAACAACTTACCCGTGTCGATCTGGTCGTTCTCGACGAACTAGGCTACTTACCATTCGCTCAGTCCGGCGGACAGTTGCTCTTCCACCTCATCAGCCGCCTCTACGAACGAACCTCAATAGTTGTTACCACCAATCTCGACTTTGCGGAGTGGCCCTCGGTGTTCGGATGCGCCAAGATGACCTCCGCTTTGCTTGATCGCCTGACCCACCATTGCGACATCGTCGAGACCGGCAACGATAGCTGGCGCTTCAATCACCGAAGTTGATCGCTTCGGAAAGGGCCCTGACTGCTTCAAATCGTCGCCTGGGGCGGAGGGTGGGTCAAGACGCCTTCCACCCAGCTTCCTCGCTGCGCTCGTGCAGCCGGGTCCCTGCGAAGCCATCTTGACCCACCCTCCGCCCCAGCCGGTCCAAACCGCAGGTCGGCTCCGAGGAATGGTCCTTTCAGTCTCACCATGGAATGGATCGAAAGGGCACCGGCGCACCCCCAGAATCACCGAAAATGCAACTCAAGGTCGGGGTCAGGTGGCCTACTTTTGGACGCCGATACTGGCCTATTTTTCGACGCCGCTTGACACATATTGATGAATTCACGAGCCGAGACAACCATGGCACGCCCGTAGACCGGTTTTGTAAAATGCGAGGTATTTCCGGTTATAATCGCGTCCGCTTCACCGACATGAGCCGCGATTACATATATCAGGTCGTCCTCATCCTCGATTTCTTCTGTTGGAGGGAGGTTGTCTGGTATTACCATGAACTCCGAGTGGAGAGCTATTTCTTCAATGAGAATGTGCATTCTCGACTTTATATGACTGGAGAATTTTGGATATTCCACCACACGGCGGTATTCGGCAAGAATATCCTCGCTCATAACAATCGCGTGATTCTCCATCGCCTCTGCGATTGCCCGCAAACAAACGCCACCAGAAATGGCGGCGGAAACAAGAATATTGCAATCAATAAGGACACGCATAGGATGGGTATTATTTCGTAGAGTCATGGCGAACTTGTCGTACCTCATCCACGACTTTGCAAGCATATGCTGTCACATTATCTTCGGTCATTCCCTGAAATTCGGGATCGATCGGGTATTGGTTGAGAATCGCAGAGAGACGATGAAACTCCGTATCTCTTGCATCCGTGTATTCGACGGAAATGCGAACTGTTCGACCAGGCCGAAAACCTGCCCTGACGAGAGCCTCGCGGGCATATTCAACGGTGGTTTCGATGGTAGCTTGCTGACGGTTCATGGTGTGGCCTATTTATAGTGTGCTTTCATTCTATCCATTCTGCCCGGCTTTCAAAAGCATTGAGCAGACGGTGCAAATCTCTCAAGGAGATCGTTATCATTATACACGAAATCGGTACGATTCAAAGTCTATTTTCGATCAGGTGGTGTGAATATTTGTGTTATGTGTCTGTATATCCCGAATTTCCATCGGTAAAAATGAGGAAATACACACGAAAACGGTATGCCGAAACCGCGAATGGGGAAAGTCAATGATTTGCCCTTTCAGGTTCCTCGATTGACTTTCTCGCGGTTCGGCCCGGTTGTTTCGTGCTTATTTCCTCATCTTTCACCCCATGGAAACCCGGACACCAGATCACGCCACCATTCTTCGCAACACCGTTCTTCACGGCGACTGTATCCCGCTCATGCACGATATGTCAGCATCATCGGTCGATTTCATCCTCACCGATCCGCCGTATCTCATCGACTACCGCGACCGAGACGGCCGTCGTATCCCGAACGACAACAACGCCCGATGGCTTCGACCAGCATTTGCCGAAATGTATCGTCTCCTGAAACTCGGCGGTTTCTCTCGTCAGTTTCTACGCCTGGAACCGTGCCGACCAATTCCTTTCCGCATGGGCGACTGCGGGATTCCGAATCGTCATCGTCTCGGTTTCTCCGGTACCAGCACGAAATGGCCTACCTCCTGATCAAGGGGAATGCCATTCCTCCCGCTCTGCCGATTCCCGATGTGATCGACTGGACCTATACCGGCAACCGCCTCCACCCGACACAGAAACCCGTCAATTCTCTCAAACCCCTCATTCAATCGTTCTGCAAGCCTGACGGGATCGTCCTTGACCCGTTTTGCGGTTCCGGTTCGACCCTCGTAGCCGCTCGATTGCTCGGACGCGACTATATCGGCATAGAACTCATGGCAACCTACTGTGAAACCGCACGAAAGCGGCTTACTCTGTAGCGACATTCGTCGCTACAATTAGCACTACAAATGACGCTACAATGTTCGGACTTTGAGAAGTGCGGCATACCTCATCCTTATTTGATTTCCTTGCGTTTACCGCTTTCCTTTTTTCTGTTGTCACCAAGCAGATTGTACCGATATCTTAATACGAAATTTGTTAAATGGGGTTCTCTCATGAAAGCCGATCTATCCACCAACCTTGAAGCTCTCTCGGTCGAGGAGCTTACCGCCCATATCGCAGCGGCCCAGGCAATCCTCTCCGCAAAGCAAGAGAAGCTTCGGGAAGAGTTCATTGCCGAAACCCGCCGCAAGGCTCAAGCACTCGGGTTTTCTCTCGACGACCTGTTTTCCGGAACGCCCACGAAGAAATCTGCCGGTCGTGATAAGGGCGAGAAACCAGCGGTACGCCGCCCCGTTGCGGTCAAATACCGAGACCCCGAAAATCCGGAAAGCACCTGGACGGGACGAGGCATGAAGCCCCGTTGGCTTCGAGACAAACTGAATGCCGGTGCTAAAATCGAGGAGTTCTCGGTTAATTCATGATCTTCTGTCGCTACAAACGGCACTACCAGTGACACTACAAACAGCACTACATTTGTAGTGCTGTTTGTATGAGGTAAAGTGCTTATGTTCAGCCTATTTCGTAAGTTCCTTGTATTCCCTTTCGAGTTCCTCGAAATTCTCGATACCGTGGCGTTTCGCATAGGCTGATTGTTCGTGAATTATAAAGTCGGGACAGTGCTCGGATAGGTATTTTATAGCATACTGTCGTACCATCGCATCGGCAACCCACGATTGACCACCACCGCCGTCAAAGCGAGAAGCAAATATCATCGCACCCTTTTGTGTTTTCAAATAATCGTTGAATTTCCGCTCGATAGTGATTCGGTCATCTCTCTTCATTCCATCGATAACAGCACATATAGTGCTATTTACATATTTATGATAATCGTTTCTGATTTTAGTGACAATTGGTTCTATCTCGGAAATCCGTTCTTTCCGCTTTCGTATGGCTTCTGCTTTTGCCTTTTTTGCGATTTCCTGTTGTTCATCGAAAATACTCTTTTGCTCTCCCCGATCTTCCTCAATCGCTTTTATGAGCCAGCCAGCGGGATTCTCGATCTTCTTTCCTCGTTTGGCTTTCAAGTTGCGTTCGAGCTGTCCGATATTATAGGCGATAACCTCTGGCTTATGTTCGGAAATAAGTCGCTTGGCGGTTGCTCGAAGCACGCCGTGAGCGATGAGTTTCTTAAGGTATGGACTTTCTTCTTTTATCGCCTCTGGTATGGCGTCAATAATTTCTACTGCCTGTTTTTGGTCGTTTTTATTCTTTTTTATGGTAAATTGCAAGGAGGTGACTTTTCGTCCTGTTTTTATTTCCTCATAATCAAAAAATATGTCGGTTTTCTCGTTTATCTCGCGGCGAGCACTATCGACAACCCAAACACGCAAATCTTTATAATACTTATAATCATCATCCGGTATTTTGCAATACTCTCTCAATAATGCGATATCTATCGTTCTTGAGCCGATATTCTCATATTGTTTCAATAGGTCATAGAGACGCACGGAATAGATACTTTTTAACGATAGCAAATGCCGAAGATACATTCCCTTGTATCGATCCTTCAGTTTCAGGAGGTATGGAATAAGGTCAGGTGCGAGTTTTAAATCAACATACCCTTGCTTCCAGTAGTATCTGGCCGATGCAAGCCAAGTCGCTTGTATGAGTTCCCCAGTATCCATATCCTCTATATCGAGAGCCCTCGTTCGGAGCCGCCCTGTCACTTCCGCTATTTCCCGATATGTCTTCCCTCCTTCAAGGGAGAATCCGACAAAATTGGCAAGGTCCTCTATACGAAGACGGTATGGCTTAAAATCTTCGTCACCCTGTTGTATTTCCGAAATAAGCCAAAGGACGAGACGCATTTCTTGTATGGTAAGGCGATATCGTGCCTCTAATAACTTATTATGCCTTATAACAATGGCATCCTCTTTCATTTTCCCTATTTTTCTCATGATGATTTTCCCCATACTGCGTGGACAAGTGATAATACCAGCATCTTACTCGAAATGGGAGAGGTGTCAAATTTTTCTCCTATTGCAGACGGCGGACCTGTCCCATTTGGGGGGGGAAGTCTCCTATTTGGCAGTTTACCGTTATAAATCAATACACTATAAAAATAGGAGAAATTTTTAGAAAGTCTCCCATTTGGGGGGGAAAGTCTCCCATTTGGGGGGGAAAGTCTCCCATTTGGGGGGGAAAG
>Ga0209697_10010330_pt1 | contig 10115 bp, 9 predicted proteins | sample AliMusrvi5mmetaG_FD_184115 | JGI IMG/M metagenome (GOLD analysis project Ga0209697, IMG submission 184115) | Freshwater lake bacterial and archeal communities from Alinen Mustajarvi, Finland, to study Microbial Dark Matter (Phase II) - Alinen... | ecosystem: Environmental > Aquatic > Freshwater... | reverse complement strand
CACTAATATTCTTCACTCAAATCCCATGTAAAATCAATAAGATTACCTGTTTTTCCTTTGTGCTCACGCGTATTTTTTTAGGAATTTCGCATTATGATAGAAGTTGAGCATCTTTCAAAAAATTATGGCGCAACCCGGGCCGTGCAGGACATATCCTTCAGGGTTGAAAAATGCGAAGTGGTCGGATTTCTCGGGCCTAATGGCGCAGGGAAATCAACCACCATGCGCATGCTGACCTGCTATATCGCGCCGGACGGCGGCACGGCCCGTGTCGCGGGCTTTGATATCAAAACTCAGCCCCTTGAGGTTAAAAAGCGCATCGGCTACCTGCCCGAGAACAATCCCCTGTATCTTGAAATGGGCGTCATCGAGTATCTGCGCTTTATTGCCTCGATGCGCGGCATTGCCGGCGCTGCCGTGCGGGAGCGGCTGCGGCATGTAGTTGACATCTGCGGCCTTGCCGCCATTACGACAAAGGATGTGGGCGAGCTGTCAAAGGGCTACCGCCAGCGCCTCGGGCTTGCGCAGGCGCTTATTCATGACCCCGACGTTCTGATTCTTGACGAGCCCACCATCGGGCTTGATCCCCATCAGATCATCGAGATCAGAAATCTTATAAAAAATATCGGCCGCGAAAAGACGGTCATCCTGAGCTCCCACATACTGCCCGAGGTTGCCGCCACCTGCGACCGCGTTTTGATCCTCAACCGGGGCAGCATTGTCGGCAGCGGCACGCCCGAAGAGCTTGCGGCCCTGTCAGGCGGCGGGCAGGCGATTGTGGCGGCCATTCGCGGCCCCCGCGAAAATATTGAAGCGGCGCTCAAAGGGCTTCCCGGGATTACGGACCTGCGCTGCCTCGGCCGGGAGGCGGGGCTCGAGCGCTTTGAGCTTACGGCCGCGGCCGATGTGAGCGAAGAAATCTTTTTTCTTGTCAGCAGCAATGGCTGGAGCTTAAGCGAGCTGTACCGCAAGAGCATCAATTTAGAGGATGTATTTATGGAACTTACCATGCGGGAGGCCTCATGAAAAACATTGGCGCGCTTTTCTGGAAGGAGTTCAAGGGCTATTTCAACTCGCCGGTGGCCTATATTTTCATTATATCATTCCTGATGGTGACGAACTGGCTTTTTTTCAAAACTTTTTTTCTGACCAATCAGGCAAGCCTGCGGCCGTTTTTCGGCATCCTGCCCTGGATGTTTCTGTTTCTTGCCCCGGCCATTACCATGCGCTCCTGGGCGGAGGAAAAAAAACTGGGGACCATAGAGCTTCTGATGACGCTGCCGGTGCGGGAGTATGAAGCAGTCGCCGGAAAATTTCTTTCAGGGTTTGCCTTTCTCTGCCTGACTCTCAGCCTGACCTTCCCGCTGGTCGTCACCGTGATGCTGCTCGGTGACCCTGATCCCGGGCCGATCTGGGGCGGCTATGCCGGCGCGTGCCTGCTCGGGGGGACCTATCTTGCCATCGGGCTTTTCGCCTCGGGCATAACGGAGAATCAGATCGTGGCCTTTATCGTGGCCATCGTCATCGGCTTTGCCTTTCTGATAACGGGAGAAAGTATCGTGCTCTACAGCATTCCGTCCTCCTGGGGCACGGTATGCTCCTATCTCGGGCTCGGGGCGCATTTTCAAAGCATCGGCCGGGGCGTTATCGATTCCCGCGATCTTGTATACTATGTTTCCCTCATCGGGTTTTTCCTGTTACTCAATCAGATGACCATTGAAGGCAGAAAATAAGCATGAAAAACACGGGTTATAAAAAGCTCACCAGGGGAGCAAGTTTTTTGATAGTGGCCGCTTTGGCTTTTGGCGTACTGGTGTTTGTGAATGCCCTTTCCTACCGGCATTTCTACAGGGCCGATCTTACGGCAACGAAGAAGTACACCGTCAGCGATGCGACGAAAAAGGTGCTCGCCGGGCTTGATGATATCGTGAATATCAAAGTGTATCTCTCCCGAAAGGTCCCGCCCTATATGGCGCCCGTGACCGATCAGGTGAAGGATATGCTTGAGGAGTACCGCATAGCAGCCACAGGCAATCTTGATATCGAGTACCTTGATCCGGCAGATGATCCGACCCTTCAGCAGAAGCTGCAGTTCATGGGCATACCGCAGCTGCGCCTGAACATCATGGAAAAAGACCAGGCCGCCGTCACGACCGTGTATATGGGCCTTGCGGTCCTCTACGGCGACAGCAAGGAGGTGATTCCGGCGCTCACTGATCTTGCGACCATCGAGTATGATCTGACCGGCAAAATTCTGCGCGTAAAAAACAAAGGGGTCAAGACCATCGGCTTTTTAAGCGGCCACGGCGAGCCGGGGCTTGAAAGCAGCCTGACCATCGTAAACCGCGAGCTTCGCGACCAGTATTATACCCGCACGGTTTCAACCGCGGGCGGCGAGGCGATCCCCCCCGAGGTCAGCGTGCTGGTGGTGGCCACTCCCCGGCAGCTCACCGAGCGCGAGCTTTTCGCCATTGACCAGTATCTCATGAAGGGCGGCAAAGCGGTGTTTCTTATCGACGGCGTCGAGCCGCAGGAGCGCACCATGCAGGGCACGCTGATCGACTCGCCGGTCATGAAGCTCCTGGAGCAGTACGGCGTCAAAGTACTGCCGGAGCTGGTGCTTGATCAGCTGAGCGAAAACGCCTCATTTAAAAGCGGCCCGTATAATGTCACGCTCCCCTATCCGTTCTGGGTGCGCGTGGTGCGGCAAAATACCGAAACCGATCACCCCATCGTGAGCAGCATTGAAACCATGGTCATGCCGTGGGTAAGCCCCCTTGAGGTGCTGCAGGACAGGCTGGGCAGCCGGCAGGTTGCCATTCTTGCCCAGAGCAGCCCCTATTCCTGGACCATGAAGGGCTATTTTGATCTGGCCCCGCACGATGATATTGCAGTACCTGATAAAAGCGCGATGCGGCAGCAGGTGCTGGCCCTTGCGCTCAGCGGTTCGTTTACCAGCTATTTTGCCGATAAGCCGGTTCCACCGGCGGATACGGAAAACGGGGTAAAGGAATCAGCAGCCGGCAAGTCTCCGGGAAAGAAGGCTAAAGAGGCGCAATCCGCCAAAGACGGAAAAGCGGCTGCGCAGCCCGCTGTTGCGAAACAAAGCCCCGAGACAAGGATCATCGTGGCGGGCAATGCCCGGTTTATAACCGATGAGTTCATCACCCAGTTTGACGGAAACCGGGCGTTTCTCCTGAATGCCATCGACTGGTGCACGGCCGACGATGCGCTTATGGGCATCAGGGCCCGTGAATCCGGAGACAGCACGCTGTATGTCATGTCGGACACTATGAAGGCAGCCGTGCGGATGGGCAATATGTTCGCCATGCCCGTCGTGGTGGCGCTGTTCGGACTTGTGCTCTTGTATCTGCGCCGCAGGCGAAAGAGCCGCACGGCAAAGGAGCTGTAATGAATTCAAAAAAAACACTCATTCTTGCGATGCTGCTGACAGCCCTGGCTGCGATCTATTTCGCCTCCGAGCGCCTGGCGGCAAAAAAAGCCCAAAGGCCGGAAGTAACCCTTGCCGCCGGTTTTGACAAAGGCAGGGCTGCGGCAATTACCATAAAGAGTCCGGCCAAGGATGCCGTGGTTTTAAAAAAACAGGCCGGCAGCTGGACTGCTACCTCAGGCAAAAAAACCTATGCTGCTGACGCCTCCGCCATAACAGCGCTGCTGGGCCAGATCGGGAACATGAAATCAGGGACCATGGTTTCAAAAAACTCCAAAAATTTTGATGCCTTTGAAGTTTCGGCAGGCAAAGCCGTGGACGTGAAGATCGAGGATGCCGCCGGCAGGGTGCTTGCCTGGGTGCTTCTCGGAAAAAATGGCCCGGATATTTTCAGCACCTATGTGCGCGCACATGACGCACAGACCGTGTATCTCGTTCCGGGATTTTTGAAAAACGCCGCCGATCAGGAGCTGAACGGCTGGCGCGACAAACTACTGTTTAAGCTGGATACCGATAAGATAACCCTGTTCAGCGTCAGCGGCGATAAGGACCTCGATCTCAGAAAAACAACTGCCGGCGCCTGGCAGGCCGTCTGTGGCGGCAGGGTATTGGATATACCGACTGAGGCCGCCAAGCGGATTATCAGCGGATTCGCCGCACTCTCCGCCGCTGATTTTTCAGAAGACAGCATGGCGCAGGCCAAGCTTGATAAGCCGGTGCGCACGATAACTGCTTCGTTAAGCGATGGCTCGCAGCGCACGCTTTCTCTGGGCGGAGATAAAAATGCGTTTCAGCAGTTCGTCAAAACCGGTGGAGTGGAGCAGATTTATGTCGTGGAAAAAGCGCAGCTGGACGGCCTTGCCCCCTCCTGCGAGGACTTAAAAAACAGCGGCAAAGCCCCGGATACTGCCAAGGCGCCAGCCGCAGTTAAGCAGTAAGGGGCCGGAACCGTTCCCGTCCGGCAGAAAACCGCAGAAAGGATACATGACACCGCCGCTCACCGGACTTCGCGTCATCGACTTTACCCGCGCCCTTGCGGGACCCTACTGCACGATGCTGCTTGCCGACATGGGAGCCGAGGTCATAAAAATAGAGCTGCCCGGCCCGGGGGATGATTCCCGTGGCTGGGGCCCGCCGTTTGTCGGCTCCGAGTCAGCCTTTTATCTCAGCATCAACCGCAACAAGAAAAGCATCGCCCTTGACCTCAAGCAGGCGGAAGCCCGCGCTATAGCCCTGCGGCTTATCAGCGGGGCTGATATCGTTGTCGAGGGCAACCGGCCCGGCGTCATGAAGCGCCTGGGGCTTGATTATGAAAGCGTCGGCAAGCAGAACCCCGCACTTATTTACTGCTCGATCTCGGCTTTCGGCCAGACCGGGCCCTATGCTGAAAAAGCCGGCTATGATCAGGTGCTGCAGGGCTATGGCGGCATTATGGGCCTGACCGGAGAACCTGACGGCCGGCCTCTGAAAGTGGGCGTATCGATTACCGATCTCACTACGGGCATGTTTGCCGTCATCGGCATTATGACCGCTTTATATCACCGGCAGCAGAGCGGCCGGGGCCAGTATATCGATGCCGCCATGCTTGACGGCCAGGTGTCCTGGCTCACCTATCAGGCCCAGCGCTACTGGGCCAGCGGTAAAATACCCGCACGCTCCGGCGCGGGCCACGGGCTTATCGTTCCCTATCAGGCGATTGAGACCTCCGACGGCTTCATCAATATCGCTGTCGGCAATGAACATCTCTGGCAATCGTTTGTAAAGGTTATGGGGCTTGATCATCTCAGGGATGACGCGCGGTTTGCCACAAACCCGGACCGGGTCGACAACAGGGCCGGGCTGCTTGCTATAATTGAACCGATTTTTAAGGCCCAGCCTTCGGGCTACTGGATTGAACTTTTTGACAAAGCCGGCATACCGTGCGGCCCGATTTATACGGTTGACCAGGTGGTTACCGATCCGCAGGTGCTGGCCCGCGACATGGTGACGCAGGTAACCCATCCCGCTTATGGCACAATCAATATGCTCGGCTTCCCCATTAAATTCTCGGAAACTCCCGCATGCAGCCCCTCTGCCCCGCCCACCATGGGGGAGCATACCGAAGAAGTATTAAAAAGCCTGGGCATTGCGGATGCGGAAATACAACTGCTGCGGGATAAGAAGGTTATAAATTAAATTTGCCCGCCCTGTTCGCGGCTGAAGCCGCGCCTGCAACTGCTCATTGAGGGAAAAGACTGCCATGAAATCCGCTGCCGCCATACTGTTTGATAAAAATAATCCTGAGCTGATTGCCGCGCTTACGGCAAGTCCGCATATCGGGAAAATCTTTTTTTGCGATAGCCCGGCTGGTGCGGCGGTTGCGCAGGCATGTGAAAACGCCGGAGGGCAGGACTTTGCTCTTGTAATTCCCTCCTCTGCAGGCATTGAAATCTCTGATGCGGAGGTTGTTCAGCTTATTGCAGCAGCCCGTGAGCAACAGGCCGGCCTCATATATGCCACTTATTGGATCGGCAGACGCTCGACAGAATCCATCATAAGACTTGCGAACTATCAACCCGGCAGCATCCGTGACGATTTTGCATTCGGCCCGGTGCTGCTCTATAGCATGGCAGCTGTCAGGCAGGCTCTTGCGCAGCACGGTCCGCTTTCCGATACAAACTGGGCAGGGCTCTATGAGCTGCGGCTTAAAGTGTCCTGCGTGGCGCCGGTCGTGCATGTGACGGAACATCTTTGCAGGATCGGCGCATACTGCAGCCATGAGCCGTTGTCAGCGCCGGATGATGGCGAAAGCTACTCGGTAACTGCAACCGTGGTCATCCCCGTGCGCAATCGCGAACGAACGATTGCCGAGGCCGTACAGAGCGCGCTGTCGCAAAAAACCGGTTTCCCGTTCAACGTGATCGTCGTGCAGAACCACTCAACCGACCGCACCGGCGCTATAGTGGATGAGCTTGCCGAGCACGACAGCCGCGTTGTGCATATCATTCCGCAGCGCACGGACCTCGGCATCGGTGGGTGCTGGAACGAGGCTGTGCAGTCAGAGCGCTGCGGCCGCTTTGTCTGCCAGCTTGATTCCGATGATTTGTATTCCGACGAACACACGCTGGCAAAAGTTGCCGGCATGCTGATCGAGGGCGGCTGCGGCATGGTGGTGGGCTCCTATCGTCTCGTCAATTTCAATCTCGAAGAATTGCCGCCGGGCATTATCGACCACCGCGAGTGGAGTGAGGAGAACGGCTGCAACAATCTACTGCGAGTGAACGGCATCGGCGCGCCGCGGGCCTTTGCAACAGCGCTGCTGCGCAAGTTTCCTTTTCCCAATGTGAGCTATGGCGAGGACTATGCCGTATCACTGCGGATATCGCGGGATTACAAGGTCGGCAGAATCTATGAGCCCCTCTATCTCTGCCGCCGCTGGGAGGACAATACCGATGCCGGGCTCTCCAATGAGCAGGAAGTTCGCTATGCGGAGTATAAAGACAGCCTGCGCACGCAGGAAATACAAGAGCGGCAGGTAAGGAACCGTTCGATTTGTTAGGTTGGTTGCATTGGTTCTATTCTTTTGTAGGGCGGGCGCCAACCCGCCATTTCATGCCTAAGATTTATTTTCCGTCAGGCCTTTCACGAAAAGCATCAACGCAAATAATTTCTATTTCATATCGCATCCGTCGTTTCATGTAATTTCGGCGGGTTGTCACCCGCCCTACCAAATAAGCTGGACTCAAGCATCAGTCCGACAGGTAATACTCCACCGTCGAAACAACCCTGATCTTTTTTATGAACGCCGTTGTGCTGTCGCGGTCTTCTATGGTGAACTGCCCCTGCGACGCGCTCTTGATCTTACCCAGGCGGCTGTCGGAATCCTTGGCAAACTTTGCAGCAACCTCTCGGGCGTTGCGGGTGGCCTCCTCGATCATGGCGGGCTTGAGCTCATTGAGGCGGGTGAACATGAATCCCATTTTCGACTCGTAATCCTCGCCCGCAAGCACGATGCCCTGCCGGCCCAGCTCAACCAGGCCCTGCGACGCTTTTCTCACCGCGTCCACCCTCTTTGAATATACCGTTATGACGGCCCTGCCGGTATAGCGGAATCGGGGCGCTTCACCGCCGGAGCCGTCAACCTGCTTGTCCGTAATGGCTGGCGCGGGCAGGGAGATCTCCTCTTCGGTAAAGCCCCGCTGCTTGAGAAAACCGACGATAATGCCGGACTTGGCCTGTATGGTGGCGTACAGCTCGTTCAAGTCATTGCCCGCCTCGCTAAACTTGATGGGCCAGATGGCAATGTCCGCGGGCACCTCGCGCTCCGACAGGCCCTTGACCGACACGCTACGGTCGATGGTCTTAAAATAAACGGTGCCCGTATACAGGCAGTACCCCAGCACGCACAGGCCGGTGCACACGAAAAGGCCCTTGATAAATGCTGCGCCTAAGCCCCTGTCCTCCATGGTTTGCCTCCTGCTGCTAAAATATAGTCCGTTGGTGAGTTGATCGTAGGTGATTTTCAATCAGTTCCGGCTGATTACGTATTCACAGCAAAGCACACAGTCTCGGGTGGATTTATACAGGATCACTTTTGCTTGAGAAGTTTATAAAATGGAGGGAGGTGCATGTCAAGGCAAACATGAGCCCGCAGGGCGGTCTTCATGCTTTCTCCTGATCGGCTATTCAAACATCCTCCGGCATAAGCGGTTTATAGCCGATGCGGTGCGCGACTGTCGTGGCGCCCATCGTAAACGGCTCTTCCCGTATAAACTGAAATCCCAGTTTTTCATACCAGGCCAGGGCTTCTGTGTTTGCAACCATCACGCCGATCCAGACTTCCCTGACAGCATAATGTCTGGCGCACCACAGTGCCTCGGCGAACAGCATTTTCCCCAGCCCCCTGCCCTGATAGTCCGGCAGCACATACACCGAGGTAATGTAGAAACGGTTTTCGCTACTCTCGAAACTAGTTTTTATATACCCGGCCGGCTTCCCGGACACCAGCCCCATAAACCCGGTAACATCCGGTGAACTGAACAACTGCGCGAGGGCCTCAAGGGAATACTGCTGGTTGAAGTACACCAGCAGATCAGCCTCGGGGATAAACCGGCTATAGGCTTGCATCCATGCGCCCCAGGTTATTTCCCGCACTGCCGGGAGGTCATCGTTTTGAATTGGCCGTATGGTTATATCCATGTATGGCTATGCCTCCTGCTAGAGCATTTAACAAAATGATGTAGCTATATGGCCACAGGGGAGTTTTTGGTGAAGCAGCCCGTGCGGTTCGAGCCATTGGCCTATTTCCACCATTGGCGTATCTTGCGAGAATATAGCACGGGCGAATGAGCCAATAACTCCCCGATGCAAACGGCTACAGAATAACGTTACATGCTCTAGTTCGTGCCCGCGCCGACCGTTGTATCGTAAAAGGCATTGTCGCCCGGCTTATTTTCATAGCACTCCTGCGTGGCGACCGCATCGCCCAGACCCAGCAGCTCGCTTACCGTGACAAAAGCATAGCCCTTCCTGTGCAGCTCTTGTATTATCATGGCCACTGCCCGGGCTGTTCCATGACCACGGCCGTTGGCATGGCCTACAATAATGGAGCCGGGCTTTATTGTGCTCATGACATACTGATAAATCCCCTCCGCTGTCTGATTGAGGGAAGGGTCTCCCGTGACGATGTCCCACTGAATCGCGGCCAGCCCCAGGCTCGCCAGCGCCTGAAGAGACTCGGGGCTGCAGGCGCCGTAGGGGAACCGGAACAGCCGCATGGATTTCGGAATTTTATCAAGCTCCCGGACAGCAATTTTCTGAGCGCAGGGTTTCCGTACCAATTCGTCCCGCAGAATTTCATATTGCCTCTGGGTCCAGAGAATCTGCCGGAGCATGCCATCGCCCTTCAACACGCGCAGGTTGCCGTGCGTCCAGGCATGGTTGCCGATTTCAAACAGCGGATCAGCCATCAGCTGCATTGTCTTTTCCGGGTGCGACCGCATCCATTTGCCGCCGGCAAAGAATGTCGCCTTGACCTTATGCTCACGCAGGCAGTTGACCAGCTCAGCATCATAGCCGGTGGTTTCACGGGCCCGCTCGCACAGGTCGAAGGTCAGGGCAACGACCTTTTGGCCGTGAAACGGTTTAACGTGCCGGATTGAGTTGCGAAGATTCGGGGCAAGTGGTTCGGCACTGCGCAACGGTAGTGTCCCGGCTGGAGGTGTATAAGCAGGCACGTTGCGCAGGTATACAGTTTTGTCGCGCGCGTTTCCCTTAAGCTGCTCACTGGTCCAGCAGCTGTTGAGCAGGTCCTGAGACCCGAAGCTTTGCTCTGCAGTTGCGCCTGTTGCGCTTAAAACCGCTGCAATGGCGGTGAAAAGGATTGCTATGCTGTGTGCTGTCTGCTGCCGCACGGAAACGCCTCAGCTTTATTTCAGGTTCAGTCGTATACCTATCCCGCCAGATGCAGCCGCGCTTTTCCCTGCATGAGAAACTTCACGGCCACGTCAAGCCCTTCAAGGGTCAGCTCGAACATGGGAAAAATATCCCGCACCATGCGCACCGACTTGACGCCGTCCCATCTGCCCCGGCGAAGCGGGTTGAGCCAGATGATGTCCGGGAAGGCAGCTCGCAGCCGCTCGAGCCAGACAATGCCGGGCGTGTCATTGTGATACCAGTAGTCGAC
>Ga0209697_10010327_pt1 | contig 10117 bp, 10 predicted proteins | sample AliMusrvi5mmetaG_FD_184115 | JGI IMG/M metagenome (GOLD analysis project Ga0209697, IMG submission 184115) | Freshwater lake bacterial and archeal communities from Alinen Mustajarvi, Finland, to study Microbial Dark Matter (Phase II) - Alinen... | ecosystem: Environmental > Aquatic > Freshwater... | reverse complement strand
CACAGAGCGGGTCGTAGGGTTGGACCTGGTCAGGGAGCAGATTCGAGTGGCAGAAGGCCATCCGCTTCCTTTCAAACAAAAAGATCTCAAAATGAACGGCCATTCCATGGAGTGCCGGATCTATGCTGAGGATACCGATAACAATTTTATGCCCAATCCCGGGAAGATCACCCACATCACCGAACCAATGGGACTGGGAGTCCGCTGCGACGGTTACATCCACGAGGGATATACTATTCCGATCTATTACGATCCGATGATCAGCAAACTGATTATATGGGGCAGGACCCGCGAAGAGGTCATCGAAAGAATGCGGAGGGCATTGTATGAATACAAAATTTCAGGGGTGAAAACCTCCATCAAATACCTTCTGAAAATCATGGAGACACCCGATTTCAGAAACGGAACCTACAATACCCATTTCATTGAAAAGAACGAAGAGCACCTGAAAAGTAAATTCAAATGTGACACCGATTGTGAGGATATTGCCTTGATTGCTGCCTTTATCGAACATGCAAGCCGGATCCAAAAGGCCAAACAGGTCATGCCGCATGAAAGGGAACTGAGTGTAAAAGGCTGGAAACACCATGGAAGAAGAGCAGGAATGCAGCGACTTTGAAGAAGTTTTGAGTTATAACTCATAACTCATACCTTGTGGATGGTGCTTCAATAGCAAGGACTTCCACGTCTAATGAAAAAAGAATTAAAAATTTGTAGCGAATTATGCAACTTGAATTAAAGGTAAACGACCGCAGTGCCATCGTTAAAGAGATCAGGCGGAAAGGCAATCTGGTGACAATTTCGGTTGATGACAAAATTTATGAAGTCGATATCGACAAGGTAAGCGGAGAGGAATATTCTATTCTATCCGAAGGAAAATCGCACAATGTGGAGGTGATTCCTACCGATGATCCAAAGGTTTATCGTGTCAATACCATCTATTTTAGTTTCGATGTCAGCGTCAATGATGCAGAAGCACGTTACATGCAGAAAAGAAGGAAAAAGGAGGGAGACGGAACCACCGATACCATTAAGTCTCCAATGCCTGGCAAGGTCGTGAAAGTCTTGGTAACGAAAGGCGAGCATGTGGAAAAGGGCCAGACCGTCGTCGTGCTGTCGGCCATGAAAATGGAGAGTGAGTACAAGGCAGGATGCGATGGAATTGTTTCAAAAGTAGCTGTCAAGGAAGGCGATACCGTAGACGGGAACCAATTGTTGGTGGTCATCGGAAAAGACACAAAAAAAAAGGTATAAATCAGTAAAATAATGATGGATAAATTCGAAGAACTGGAAAAGAGAAACCTCCAGGCGGAATTGGGAGGCGGACTGGATCGAATCAACAAACAGCATGCAGCCGGCAGAAAAACTGCCAGGGAACGCATTCACGATTTGGTTGATCCCGAAACATTTGTTGAATTCGACAAATTTGTAGTGCACCGTACCCATGATTTTGATATGGAAAAATCGATCATCTCCGGAGATGGTGTCGTAACAGGCTATGGGAAAATTGATGGTCGGCTGGTTTATCTTTTCGCACAGGATTTCACGGTCTTTGGAGGTACCATGAGCCGTACCAATGCCGACAAAATAATTAAGATCATGGATCTGGCCATGAACATGGGGGCACCCGTGATTGGACTGAATGACTCCGGAGGTGCCCGGATCCAGGAAGGGGTGCAGAGTCTGGCAGGTTATGCCGATATCTTCTACCGCAATGTGATGAGTTCTGGTGTCATTCCTCAGATATCGGCCATTTTAGGTCCCTGCGCGGGTGGTGCTGTCTATTCACCAGCCATCACCGATTTTATTGTGATGGTCAAAGAGTCCAGCTACATGTTTGTGACGGGTCCTGATGTGGTTAAGGAGGTCACCCATGAAGAGGTAACCAAGGAGGAGCTGGGCGGTTCCGTGACCCACGGCAGCAAAAGCGGGGTGACTCACCTGACCGCCGATGACGACGAACATGCGATGCTGATGATTCGGGAACTTTTCAGCTACATTCCCTCCAACAATATGGAAGATCCACCTTTCGTCCCCACACTCGACGAGAGCAACCGCGAGGAGCCCGATTTGGATCAGTTGATTCCTTCCGATCCGAACAAGCCATACGATATGCATGAACTGATCATCAAAGTGGTTGACAACAGGAATTTCTTTGAAATACAACCGGCCTATGCGCCCAATATCCTCGTTGGATTTGCACGTCTGGGTGGAAGAAGTGTGGGCATTGTAGCCAATCAGCCTGCTTTCCTGGCAGGCGTACTCGATATCAACTCCTCTGTCAAGGCGGCTCGTTTTGTCCGTTTCTGCGATGCTTTCAATATTCCGTTGATCACCTTCGTGGATGTTCCTGGCTTCCTGCCCGGTACCGTGCAGGAGTTCGGAGGAATTATCCGTCATGGTGCCAAACTGTTGTACGCTTTCGCGGAAGCCACCGTTCCGAAGATTACCATGATTACCAGAAAAGCCTACGGAGGAGCTTATGACGTGATGAGCAGCAAGCACATCGGTGCCGATGTCAATTATGCGTATCCTTCGGCCGAAATTGCGGTCATGGGAGCCGACGGTGCCGTCAGGATCATCAACAAGGACAAACTGGACGCAGAACAACGCGCAGCTGCTGTTGAGAACTACAGGGAAACTTTCTCCAATCCCTACAAGGCTGCCGAACTGGGCTATGTCGACGAGGTGATCTTCCCCCGGCAGACCCGCGGCAAGTTGATCCAGGCACTGGAGATGGCGCAGAACAAGCACAAAACCAATCCGCTGAAGAAACATGGCAACATACCATTGTAAAAAAAACGGGCTGAATTTCAGCCCGTTTTTTTGTAGTTACCAGTTCAGGATTCCGAATCCAATGGTAAACGGATTCATGACCGGTCCCCTGCCATCCTTGAAGAAGGGAGTAAAATAGTAGGTTCCGAACAGGTTGATTCCCTTGTAACCCAACCGCACCGTCGATCCTCCTCTGAAAGGATTGATAACAAAGTCATTGTGGTCCTTGTACTTGGTGTCGACGATCTTGACCTTTGTATGGGATCCCATTTTGATACCGCCGATGAGCCCCATCGACATCCATAGTCCAGATCCACGGGGAGCATGAAACTCCAGCAAAAGGGGAACGGTTATAAATCCGGTAGATAATTTCGTTTTCTGGAGCCCTTGGGCGGTGATCGGAACCGGGACGATGTATCCATTCTCATTCTTGATGGTATAATCGTTTGAAAAACGGTAATCATTGAAATTGAGACCAAGGCCGGTCACAAATCCGAAGTTGTTCTTTTTTTCCTGTAGTCCTACACTTACCTTGAACAGGTTAATGTTCACCTCCATGGACTTGTTGTGATTGAGGTCCATGAAGTTAGGTGTGCTATAGCCTTTGTAGTCCACATTGGCAAAAGAGTTGACCCCCATTTCGAAAAGGGACCAGTGTCCTTTGAACTTGGGTGAATGGCCGGTCCATTTCTTGTAACCTTCGTCATCCAACTGATCGAATGCCACCTTGGTGCCATGTTTGCCATCGGAAACAACCATCGTTTTGCGTCCTACACGAATTTTGACTGAATCATTCTGACCCTCATGCACATTGACAGTGCTGTCTCCAATTTTCACATCCGTCTTGGATCCGTCCTCAACCACCGTAACCATGTTTTTGCCAAGGACATTGACACGTACCGTATCCTGTGCCCCATAGACGAATCCGGTGGCAAGGAAGAGAAGCAGAAATAAATAAATTGTTTTCATAGGATAAAATGTTTGAAATGTTTGAAATGTTTGAAATGTTTGAAATGTTTGAAATGTTTGAAATGTTTGAAATGTTTGAAATGTTTGAAATGTTTGAAATGTTAACTTCCTAAAAAACTTTTAAACCCTTCGGACCCTTCAAACTTTATAAACCCTTCGGACCCTTCAAACTTTATAAACCCCATTAACCCTTCAGACTAAATAAACCCTTCAAACTTTTCACTTGAGACGTTTACCTCGTCCTAAAAGTTACATTACCTGTTCAGCGGGATGGAAAATGCAAGCAGTTGGGTATTGAAAGAGATGGAAGTCAGGCGGCCATCACGTCCTTTTTTTCCGGTCAGACGGTTTCCAGGAAGTCTGGAGAAGAGGCGGAGCCCGAGCAATGTGAACTCTTCGCGCGTGATGAAAGATTTGGGTTCTTCGCCTTTCAGGGCTTCCAGTTTATGTTGAAGAAAATCAGAGATCGGAATTTCATTGGCTGCGATCTGCCTGGATCCTTGAACTTTTATCGCTTCCAGATCGTTGATCACGATGGCATCGGATGCAACGACTGGCGATTTTGGCTGCATGGATTTAACTGGCACTATTTCCCGTTCTTCTATTTTTGCCAACTGCTTGGATGGAGTTGAAATAAAGGTCTTAGACGGCGTGAATTTCATCTTCGTTTTAGAAGAATGTTTTGCAATAGGCAAAGGTTCTGTGATTTGTTTGTTACCGACCTTTGATTCAATGGGAGTTTGGGTAGGGAAAGGTGCCAGTTTGGACAGTCTCATCTGTGTACCCTTGTTGCTGCGTTCAGTTTCAGGATGGTACAAGAGTATGGCTACCAGAAAGATAGCTGCAATGGTGGCCACCATAGGCCAGAGTATTTTTATCCTGTTCCTTTTTTTGAGTCGGTCCTTACCTGGGAAACCAAGCATGGTGTCTGGCTGGAGTTTGCACCTTTTCAGGGATGCCACTAAATACCGTTGACTGGAGTGACTTTTTAGCCAGTTTTCAAATTGAATGGACTCATCTGCCGAAAGATCTCCCTCTGTGGATGCCAGTGCCATCGATTCAAAGTATTCCGGCTCGTCGTACAAGGTTTTTTTAAGATCCGGTTTCCCGGCAAAGGAAAGTTTGTTGTCTGCTAGTAGGATTGCAGGGTATGGTTCCAATTCATCTGCCAGATCAGGGTGCTCCTGAAGGAAACGATCTACCACCTCCCTCTGCGTCTGATCGAGTCTTCCCTCCAGGTAGTCGAGGAACCAAATTTCATAATTGTCTATGGAAATTTTCATAGTAGCGCGTCAATGGTTCCAATGTAGTTCTTCAGGAAGATCCTGGAGCGGTAAATGTATACTTTGACCTGTGATTCGGAGAGACCTGTAATTTCACCGATTTCCCGGTAGGAATATCCTTCGTAATCGCGCAGCAGCACTACGGATTTTTGTATTTCAGGCAATTTGGCAACTGCCTCATGCAGTATCTCCTGCAGATCGCTGTATCCCTCTTCGATGGTGCGGTCAGGCAGTTTGCCTGATTCCACAAGGCTCTCCCTGCGTGTTTTGCGGATCCCGTCTATCATGGTATGATGAGCCGTGGTAAACAACCAGGATTTCACTTTGGATGGGTCGATTTGTGTATGGTGCATCCATAGCCTTTCATAACAATCCTGTACAATATCCTGTGCAGACGAAGCCGAGCCCAGATTTTTCAGGGTATAACGATAAAGGGCATCAGCCCAGTTGTCAACGGCAATGTTATAATCGGCAACGGTCATTGTCAGGTATACGTGTTTTTGCAATAAGACGATCCAGGAGGCGAAAAGTTACAACGGCACGAAATTTGTACGGATATCTGTTCTCAGAAGCTTTAAAGGAAACCTTTTTGGTGGGTTTTCGTCTCTTTAAAAGAGTTAAATATTCTGAAATTGCTATAAATGGGTTTAAATATTCTGCCTTAATCTAAGGCGGTTTCGATTATATCGTATTTTTGTCGTTCAAGTAAAAATTCAACCGAATGAAAAGGAACAATGTGATAAGACCAATGTTTTGGCTGATAGTTTTGCCACTCTTTTTTGCCCAGTGCAAGAAGGAAGCGGTTTTACCAAAAACCATAGATCCTGTTGTGACACCGCCTGCTGTCATTCCTGCTGCAACTGAACTGAATACCTTTATATGGTCCTCCATGCATGATTATTATTTCTGGACCGAGAAGGTGCCTAACCTGGCCAATACCTATTACCAGCCATTGACTTCATCCAGTGCAAATTACAAGCAGCATGTGGATAGTTTGGATTTTTTTCTTAACAAATACACCAATCCGAGAAAGCTATTCACAGATCTGAAATACCAGAACAATGTTGTCGACAAATGGTCTTTTATTGTGAGTGACTACGACAGTATTTTTAATTGGCTTTCCGGTACTTCCACCACCATTGGAGCGGATTATCAACTCTATTACGTGAGCTCCACCTCTTCCAATGTCATTGGATTGGTACGCTACGTCCTGAAGGGTTCTCCGGCCGATCTGGCAGGGGTACAGCGGGGCGACATCTTCAACCTGGTGGATGGGGTTCAATTGACGGATGCCAACTATGTAACCAACCTGGTCAACAAGCAAACCATGACGCTTTCGTTTGCAAAGGTTGTCAGCGGGGCACTGGTGCCTACAGGGAAAACGGCTACCATGACCGCTGTCACGATTCAGGAGGATCCGGTATTCTTGAATAAAGTTTTCACGGTCAATGGAAACAACATCGGATACCTGGTCTACAATGGATTTACATCGGATTTTGATTTGGAACTGAATACGGTCTTTCAACAATTTAAGACGGCTGGAGTTTCCAAACTGATTCTGGACCTTCGTTACAATGGTGGCGGATCGGTGCAATCTGCCATCTATCTTGCCAGTATGATCTATTCGACCAATACCTCCAAATTATTTACCAAGAGTGTTTACAACAGCTATCTTACACCCTACATCACCTCTACCTATGGAGCTAGTTACTTCCTGAGCAATTTTACGGACAAGATCAATACAACAGCGATCAACTCGCTGGGCATAAACGAAATATACTTCATCGTCTCCGGTGAGACAGCATCCGCCAGTGAATTGCTGATCAATGGTCTGAAACCATACATGAACGTAAAATCCATTGGGACTAATACTTACGGCAAGTATGTGGCATCGTTGACTCTTCAGGATTATGACAGCAACAACAAACTGGTGACAACGCATAAATATGCCATGCAACCCATTGTGGCCGAATACGCCAATTCGCAGGGGGTTACTGAATTTGTCAACGGACTTGTCCCGGATATCACGGCCAAGGAGGATATAGGCAATATGCTGCAATTGGGAGATGAGAATGAAACTTTGCTCAAGATCGTTCTGGATTACATCAAGGGATTGAAATCCCAGAGCCTGACCATTCCAAGTAGCCTGGCCAACTCAAGGTCCGTTTTCGTCGCCAAAGACCAGTCACGTTTCTCCAGGGATATGTACATTGATCCTCAAAAACTTGGAAAACGAACAAGATAAAAACATAAACTGTGGTCTGAAACATATGCTTGAGAATAGCAGTAAAATTGAGTGAATGAATGATAAACAATTGAAATTGGATGAGCGTTACTTGCGGATGGCAGCAGTATGGGCTGAAAATTCCTATTGTGAGCGACGTCAGGTTGGGGCATTGTTGATCAAAAATAAAATGATTATCTCCGATGGCTACAACGGTACACCATCAGGATTCGAAAATGTTTGCGAGGATGAAAGTGGCAAAACAAAGCCCTACGTTCTTCATGCAGAAGCAAATGCGATTACGAAAATAGCAAAATCGCACAACAGTAGCGAAGGTGCTACCCTCTATGTTACCTCTTCTCCCTGTATCGAATGTGCAAAGCTCATCATACAGGCAGGTATCAAACGGGTAGTCTTTTCGGAGCCCTATCACATGAATGATGGCATTGAATTGCTGGAAAGGGCGAAGATTGAGGTAGTGCAGATCGGTGGACGGGTGGAAAAATTGAAAAATTGAAAAGGCACACTCCTACATATCCAATTAACTCATAACTCATAACTCATAACTCGATCAAAGAAATTATCGCATACAATTCGTTAAATGGAAAATAACAACAGAAGGATTACTACCTGGATGCCGGTAATATTGGCATTAACGCTGATTTTTGGGGTTTGGCTGGGCATTAAACTGCAAAGCAGAAAACTGGGTGCCATGCTGTCTTCTCAATTGAGCAGCAAAAGCAAACTGGATATGGTCATTAACCTGATTGAAGGGAATTACGTGGATACGGTCAATTCAAAAAAATTGGTAGAGGATGCCATTCCTGAATTGCTGAAGCAGCTTGATCCGCATACGGTTTATATTCCAGCCAAAGAGATGCAAGGGGTTGCAGAGGAAATGTCTGGTAATTTTGGGGGGATTGGCGTTCAGTTCTCCATTCAGAATGATACGGTCATGGTGATTGATGTCATCTCTGGCGGTCCTTCACAGAAATTGGGTATTCGTGCCGGCGATCGTATTGTAAGGGTCGAAGACTCTACCCTGGTTGGTAAAGGGGTTAAAAACGAAACGGTTTTTAGAAAGCTCCGGGGTCCGAAAGGTACAATTGTAAAAGTAGGCGTATGGCGCAAGGGTTTACCCGATCTGTTGAGTTTTAACATCACCAGGGGAGATATCCCAATTTACAGTGTGGATGTCTCATACCTGATTGACAACAAGACTGGATATCTAAAGATCGGACGGTTCGCGGAACATACCTATGAAGAATTCATGGCCGCCCTTGCTAAATTGGAAAGCGGTGGAGCGCAACAATTTATCATTGATCTTCGCGGTAATCCGGGCGGTTATCTCAGTGCAGTAGCCCGTATGGTTAATGAAGTTCTTGATAAAGATGAGCTGATTGTCTATACAGCGGGCAGAACCCAGTCAAAAAGAGAGTATACTGCCGAGAACCGTGGGAAATATTTCGGGAAAAGGATAGTGGTTTTGGTGGACGAATATTCAGCTTCTGCAAGTGAGATTTTTGCTGGAGCAATTCAGGACAATGACCGTGGAACGATCATTGGCAGGCGGACTTTTGGAAAAGGTTTGGTCCAGGACCAGATTCCTTTTTACGACGGCTCAGCCATACGCCTGACTGTCGCAAGGTACTATACCCCATCGGGTAGGTGCATCCAGAAATCCTATACGAAAGGGACAGACGAATATTACGCAGATATCACCAGACGCTATGTTCATGGAGAATTTGAACAAAAGGACAGCATTCACCAGACTGATACAGTGAAATATTTCACACGGCTGAAACGCGTCGTTTATGGCGGTGGGGGCATCATGCCAGATATCTTTGTTCCAGCCGATACAACAGGAAATTCCACTTACCTGTTTAAACTTTTGCAGAAGGGATTGGTCTATCAGTATGCTTTCGATTATGCTGACAAACACCGTGAAGAATTATCGAAATTGAAATCGGGTACTGAGTTTGCCGAACTCTTGCTTAAAAGGAATATATTAGGAGAATTTCTTCTTTATGCAGTCAAAAATGGCGTTACAGGCAATGAAGCAGGAATTAAGGCTTCAGGCAAGATCATAGAGACACAACTGATTGCCTACATAGCCCGGAACATCATCGGAGAAGAGGGATTCTACAGTATCATCAGCAAAGTAGACAACACGTTGCAGGAGGCCTTAAAAACCATTAACAGTAAGGACAAGATGGTAAGTGTGCAGTAAAAAAAGGGATGAGCCCGATGCTCATCCCTTTTTTTTACTTAACCAGCTCTTCAAGTTTTCTGTATGCCTCATTTACACCGGTAATATAACTGATCTTCAGTTGCTTGTAAAAATCTTTTACAAGCTTTGGATTATCTTTCCCGTCAGGATTGTTAATCTTATCTACCGTGCTGTTGTGCAGTTCAACGATTTCGTCGATGACTGCCATAGCCTCCATCTCCTTGCCATTAAAGGCTTGAACAAAATCGATGCAATCACCGATCATCTGGGAGGATAGAAACTCTATCTCCTTCTTTAACTGTCTGATACTTGCCATAATTGGATATTAATTTTTAAAAGAGTTTTGTTTTTTGAGGTGCATTCTTTTTCTTCTTGGTCAGTTTCTCTGCTTCTACTTCTGCATCGATAATTTTCTTTCTGAAACTGACCGGATCAGGCAGCGTCCAGGTATCCTTGTTGTCCCAGTTGGCCCTAATTTTAATTACATTCAGATAATAACAAACTTCCTCAGGTTCAGATTTTTCCTTCAGGTTGCCCGAATCCCAAACCCCGTTGTTGTTTCTGTCAAAAATCGCCTTCATCAGGTATTTTTTCGGTTCAAGGAATGGAATGGTAACCTCTTCATCCTTGTAGATC
>Ga0209697_10010326_pt1 | contig 10118 bp, 7 predicted proteins | sample AliMusrvi5mmetaG_FD_184115 | JGI IMG/M metagenome (GOLD analysis project Ga0209697, IMG submission 184115) | Freshwater lake bacterial and archeal communities from Alinen Mustajarvi, Finland, to study Microbial Dark Matter (Phase II) - Alinen... | ecosystem: Environmental > Aquatic > Freshwater... | reverse complement strand
AGTCCGAGCAGGAGGGTGGCAACCGCCAGCCGCCAGAAGTTCGCCGCGAGGCTGCCGAGCAGCAGCGCCGCCCGCCGGGCGAAAACCGGCGTGACCGCGAAGCAGAGGAGGGTGCCGAGCGCGCCAAGCATGGAGGGGTAGAGTTTAGGTGGGGTAAGCTTCAGGCTGGGTCACGGTCGCCATTCGAGGCCGAGCGAGAAGGCGCGGCCGGGGCCGGGCAGGAAGATGCTGGTGGTCGCCGGCGTGCGCGCAAGGTCGAGCACGCCGGCGGTGCTCGCGATGTAGGTGCGGTCGGACGCGTTGCGCACGCTGGCGAACACGAGCAGGCGCGGGCTGAACCGCCAGCCTGCGCGCAGGTGCAGCAGCGCATAGCCGCCGTACTTCAGCCGGCCGGCATGATCCACCGGGATCGGGCCGGCCGCCCAGGTCGTCTCCACCGCGGCGTACGCGCCGCGCGGGTGCTCGTAGAGCAGCTCGGCGCCGCCGGTCGCCGGCGGCGCGCCCGCGAGGCGGTTGTTCCCATAGACAGGGTCGTCCACGAAGGTGAAACGGCCAACCGTGGCCGTCGTCGAAAGCGTGAGCCGCTGCGGGTTGGTCGTCAGGCGCCAGCGCAGCCCGGTTTCCAGGCCTTCGTGGCGGGTGGAGGGCGCGTTGACGGCGCCGCGGGGCAGGCCCGCGGCATCGGCGAGGCGCAGGATCTCATTGTGCCAGTCCGCGCGGTACGCGGTGACGTCCCACTCGAGTGGGCCGGCGGTGCCGCGCGCGCCGAGTTCCCAGGTCACGGCCGACTGCGCCGACAGGGCATGGGTGGCGAGACTGAGGCTGGGATAGGTGCCCGAGACGGCGACGAGGTCATCGAAGGTCGGCGGCTCGATGCCGCGCGACACCGCCGCGTGCAGCGACAGATGGGCGGCGGGAGTCCAGAGCAGCCCGGCGCGCGGCGACCAGTCGTCGAAGGGCAGGGACAGGCGCAGGCCCGGCGTCGGATCGAGGCCGGTGAGTTCGCGGCGCCCGTGGAGGGCGGTGAAGCCGACGCCGGCGGCGAAAGTGGGCTGGAGCCAGACCAGGTCCTCGACGTTCACGGCGAGGGTCGTGGCGCGCGTGGTGTAGCGGGCGAAGGCGGCGCCGCGCTGGCTTAGGACATTGAGGTACCGGTCCACGTTGTCATCGCCGCTGGTGACGATGGCCCGCGCCAGCAGCTGGTGCTCGGTGCCGTCGAGGATGAGGCGGCGGGCAAACGTGGCGTGGCCGCTGAGCGCGTGGGCCGTGAGGTCGGTCTCGCCGTTGGGCTGGAGCTGGTAGAAGTCGTCGTGCAGTTCCAGGTCCGCGAGGCCGAGCGCCACGTCACCGGCCGCGGTGGCGGACTTCAGCTGTGCGGCGGCGCGGATGAGGGAGGAGTCGCGGCGCGGCTGGTCACGCAGGACCGCGGCCGAGACCGAGCGCGGCTGGGCGAAGGCGGTCGCGAGGGTCAGCGGGCCAGGCACGTCATAGTCGGCGGCCGCGGCGTAGGCGGACACCTCGAGCTGCGCGGTGGGGGAGAGCGCGCGGCGGGTGACGGCCTGGAGCGCACTGCGCCGCTGGTGGCTGTGGCCGCGGTAGCCGTCGGCGTCCTGGTACGACCCGGCCGCGCTGGCGGTGGTGCCCTGGAGGGTCAGCTGGGCGCGGCGGCCGCCAAAGTCGCCGGCGGTCGCCTGCGCGATCAGGCCCGGGGTGGCGGCCGGGTCGAAGGTCCCGGCGTTGAGCACGCCGCCGAGCACGGCGGGCGTGAGGGCCATGTGCAGGGTGCCGCGGTAGACCTCGAGGCGGGGGAAGAGCTGCGGGTCGAAGAGCCCGGTGTGGAACGCGCCGTCGGCGCGCGCGAGCGGGAGCCCGTCCACCAGCAGCGCCACGCCGCGGCTGGTCGGCGCGCTGTCGAGCCCCGAGCCGCGGATGGAGAAGCGCGGCGGCTCGAAACCCCCGAAGCTCTCCTGCAGCAGCAGGCCCGGCGTGCGCCGCAGGGCCTCGGCCAGCGTGGTCACGCCCCGGCCCGACCAGTCCGCGGCGGTGACGACCGACGAGGGCCCGAGGGTGGCGGCGAAGGAATCGGCGCGCCCGCCCTGCAGGGTGCGCGGGAGGGACTCCGCGAGGATCCACGGCGGGAGCACCTGCGGCGCCTCGGCGCGCGCGGCGGCGAGGGGATCGTCGGCGCGCGCGGCAAGCACGAGCAGCGCGAGGCCGGTGGTGGCCAGGCGAAGGCTGGAGGGAACGAGGTGGATGGTGAAAGGGTGGCCCGGCGCCGAGGCGGCCGGGCCGCGCGTTTCACCCTCGGCGTTCAAGGCGAACCTTTCAACTGCGGCCGTGCGTCCTACCGCTTGTAGAGCGGCCGGGCGGTGTAGCGCGTGTGGAGCAGCTCGTGCGCGCGCGGGCCGAGCGGCTTGCCGAGGAAGTCATCGTACAGCCGGATGACCTCCGGGTTCTCGTGGGAGTGACGGATCTTCCGGTCGCGGTCGTCCTGGTACATGCCCGCGATGCGGAGCTTTCGGCGCTCGTTGTCCACGCCGTAGGGCTGGCCGCCGCCGCCGATGCAGCCGCCGGGGCAGGCCATGACCTCGATGAAGTGATAGGGCGACTCCTTGCCCTGCTTGCGAGCCTCGCGCACGCGGTCGAGGACGGTCTCGACGTTGGCGAGGCCGTGGGCGACGGCGACGCGGACCTCGGCGCCGCCGACGTTGAGCTTGCCCTCCTTGACGCCGGCAAGGCCGCGGACGGCCTCGACCTCGATCTGGTCGAGCTTCTTGCCGGTGGCGTAGAAGTAGGCGGTGCGGAGGGCGGCCTCCATCACGCCGCCGGTGGCGCCGAAGATGGTGCCGGCGCCGGTGTAGCTGCCGAGGATGGAATCGGGCTCGCCCTCGGCGAGGTTGAGGAAGTCGATGCCCGACTGCTTGAGCATGCGGGCCAGCTCGCGCGTGGTCAGGGCGACGTCCACGTCCTTGAAGCCCGAGGCGAACATCTCCTCGGTGCGGGAGAGCTCATACTTCTTCGCCGTGCACGGCATGATCGAGACCATGAAGATCTTCGCCGGGTCGAGCTTGAGCCGCTCGGCATAGTAGGTCTTGGCGAGGACGCCCAGCATCTGCTGCGGGGACTTGGCGGTGGAGAAGTTGTCGATGAAGTCGTAGTGGCGTTTCTCCATGAAGTCGGTCCACGACGGGCAGCACGACGTGATGAGCGGGAGCGGCCCGCGCTTGTGCACGAAGCGCTCGAGGAACTCGCTGGCCTCCTCGACGATGGTGAGGTCGGCCGAGAAGTTGGTGTCGAACACGGCCTGGAAGCCGAGCCGGCGGAGGGCGGCGTAGAGCTTGCCCGTGAGGTTGGTGCCGGGGGGCAGGCCGAAGGCCTCGCCCACGGTGACGCGGACGGACGGGGCGATCTGGACGACGCAGACCTTATCCTTGTCGTGCAGGGCCTCCCAGACGGCGGGGGTCTCGTCGTTCTCGACGATCGCGCCGGTGGGACAGTGGGCGGAGCACTGGCCGCACTTCACGCAGGGGGACTCGGCGAGGGTGATGTCGCCGGCGGGGGCCATGCGCGTGTTGATGCCGCGGTCGAGGAAGGAGAGCGCCCAGACATTCTGGACGTCCTGGCAGACCTGGACGCAGCGGCCGCATTTGATGCACTTGGTGAAGTCGATGATGATCGACCCCGTGGAGGTGTCGGGCGGGACGTCCTTCACGTAGCGTTTGATGGACTCCATCGGGATGTTGAAGTCCGCGGCCAGGGACTGGAGCTCGCACTCGCCGTTGCGGCCGCAGGTGAGGCAGGCCTGCGGGTGGTTGGAGAGGATGAGCTCGAGGGTGGAGCGGCGCACGTCGACGATCTCGCGGTCGTGCGTGGTGATCTCCATCCCCTGCTCGAGGGGCGTGCAGCAGGCGCGGATGAGCCGGTTGCCGCCCTTGTTGCGGACGATGCAGATGCCGCAGGCGGCGGTGGCGAGCAGGTCCTTGTGCTTGCAGAGCGTGGGGATCTTCACCTGGACGCGGCGGGCGGCGTCGAGGATGGAAGTGCCCTCGGGGACCTGGACTTCGATCTGGTTGATGCGCGCGGTGATCATGAGGAGGCCTCCTTGGCGGGAACGGGGACGGGAATCGGGGGCGTGGTGGCGCCCGTGGGCTTGGCGGCGGCGGCCTTGCCCGCCTTGCGGGCGTAGCTGGGGCCGCCCTCGATGAAGGCCTGGTATTCCTCGCCGAAGTAGCGGAGCGTGGAGAGGACCGGGTTCGGGGCGGTCTGGCCGAGGCCGCAGAGCGAGGCCTTCTGCATCGCGTGGCAGACGCGGTGGATCAGGGCGATGTCGCTGGCGGCGCCGCGACCGCGGGAGATGCGGTCGAGCACCTGGAGCAGCTGGTAGCCGCCGATGCGGCAGGGGGCGCACTTGCCGCAGGACTCGTCGACGCAGAAGCGGAGGTAGAACTTGGCTACCTCGACCATCGAGTCGCTCTGGTCCATGACGAGCATGCCGCCGGAGCCCATGATGGAGCCGAGCTGCTGAAGCGTCTCGTAGCTGACGGGCGTGTCGAGCAGCGGGTTGGGGATGACGCCGCCGGAGGGGCCGCCGGTCTGGACGGCCTTGATGTCCTTGCCGTCGAGCACACCGCCGCAGACGTCGAAGACGATCTCGCGGAGGGTGGTGCCCATGGGCACCTCGACGAGCTGCGCGTTGCGGACCTTGCCGGTGACGGCGAAGACCTTCGTGCCCTTCGAGGTGTCCGTGCCGTGGCTGGCGAACCAGGCGCCACCCTGGAGCAGGATGGCGGGGACGATGGCGAGGGTCTCCACGTTGTTGATGGCGGTGGGCATGCCCCAGAGCCCGCGGACCGAGGGATACGGCGGGCGGGGGCTCGGGCTGCCGCGCCGACCCTCGATGGAGGCGATGAGGGCGGTCTCCTCGCCGCAGACGAAGGCGCCGGCGCCGAGGCGGATCTTGGCGTCGAAGTTGAAACCGCTGCCGAGGATGTTCTTCCCCAGCAGGCCGCGCTCGCGCGCCTGGTCGAGGGCGCGCTGGATGCGCTCGACCGCCTTGGGGTACTCCGCGCGGATGTAGAAGTAGCCCTGCGAGGCGCCCATCGCGTAGGCGGCGATCATCATGCCCTCGAGCACGGTGTGCGGGTCGCTCTCCAGGACACTGCGGTCCATGAACGCGCCGGGGTCGCCCTCGTCGCCGTTGCAGATGACGTAGCGCTGGCGCGCGGGCTGGGCGCGGGTGAGCTGCCACTTCATCCAGGTCGGGAATCCCGCGCCGCCGCGGCCGCGGAGCGCGCTGACCTTGAGCTCGGCGATGACCTGCTCGGGCGTGAGGGTGAAGAGCGCCTTGGCCAGCGCCTGGTAGCCGGAGACCCGCCGGAGGTAGTCGTCGGCGCTGTCGGGGTCGACCTGACCGCAGTGGCGCAGGACGATGCGCACCTGCTTGTCGGGAGTCTTCCAGAGGAGGTCGTCCAGGACGCGCCCGCCCAAGATGGAATCGGTGACGATGCGCGCGACGTCGGGGGCCAGGACGTTGGTGTAGGTGACGCCGGAGGGGAGCAACTGGACGACTGCACCCTCGTCGTAGATGCCCATGTCGAAGGCGCGCACGACCTGCACGCGGTCGGCGAGGCCTCGGCGCTTGAGCTCCTCCTGGAAGGAGAACTGGAAGAACTCGGTCTTGCTGCTGGCGGCGGCGCCGGTGTCGCCGACGAGCAGGTGCGTGACGGGGGCGTCGAGCTTGAGCCCGCGGCGGCGGGTGGCGATGACATGGTCGTCGAGCAGGCGGTGGGCGCCGAAGTGCTCGCTGAGGAGCCGGGGCGCGAGCTCCGGCGTGAGGCAGCCGTAGTGCACGCGGGGCATCCCCGCGGCCTGCACCTCGACCACGGGATCGGCAAAGGAGTAGCCGACGGAGCCCGTGCGCAGGAGCGTGAAGGGCCGCGGCTGCGCGGCGCGGGCCTGTTCGAGCGCGGCGTACACCGTCTCGGCGCCGGCGGCGATGCCACCGGTGTCGAGCTGCACGCGGATCCACTCAGCGGGATCGGCGGCCGGCGCGGCGGCGAACTGGGCGAGGTCCTGGCGGGTGAGCGGTTTCATGCGACTTTCTCCTTCTTGGCTTTGAGCACGGCGACTTGACCGGGGATGTCGGAGGTCTTGACGTGCCCGCAGGTCTTGCCGTCCACGACCATGGCCGGGGCCATGCCGCAGCAGCCGATGCAACGGACCGTGTCGAAATGGATCTGCCGGTCGGCGGTGGTCTGGCCCTCGGCGATGCCGAGCTGGGCGCGGACCTCGTTGATGAGGTCGCCCGAGCCCTTCAGGTAGCAGGCGGTGCCGTTGCAGACGGTGAGGGAGTGCGCGCCCGGCGGCACCAGCTTGAAGTAGTGGTAGAAGGTAATGACCTCGTAGATGCGCGCGAGCTTCACACCGAGTTCCCGGGAAAGCTCCATCGCCACCTCGCGCGGGATGTAGCCGTGCTGGTTCTGGATGGCGTGGAGGATCATGATCAAGTTGCCCTCCTCGTTGCGCCAGTGGCTGACGTGCTGCTGGACGTCGCGCCGGATGGTGGAGTCGAGTTTGCCCTGGATGCGGCGGAGACGCTCGAGTTTCACCTCCATCAGCCGGGCCACCTCGTCCGAGATGTCGCGGGGGATGAACCCGTGCTTTTGCTCCACTTTCTCGAGCAATTCGATGAGGCTGACCTCATCGATGTTCTTGAGGTCCGCGGCCGATGCGTCCGGCCCATGCGGAGCAGGGATGGTTTTCATAAATAGGCGCGCCTTGCGGCTTCATGTTGCGGGGAGGGTCGCCGGCGATACATAACAATATTTAATCCTGTGCACTCCGTAGATGAGGTTATCTAATTGATTAAGGACCCTGCATTCCCCGGGGGCGTCAGCAATTCGCCGCCAAACACAAGAATTTCGCGGAATCACACGAGTCCCACCCGCCGGTCGGGCGGGCCGCGGGCTATGCATAAGTTGCGATTGGACTGCACGAAACAAAACCGTGGGTTGTTTCTTTGGCCAAGCTGTGGTGGAATCGACCGCAAATGCGCTGGAAAGATAACTGGGAGGAGACGCGGCAGCATCACACCCGCTGGTGGGCGCGCGACGGGCTCGTCGTGGTGCCTTACGTTCCGGCGGGCGTGTCAGCAGAACCGGCCCGGCGGGACCCGTCGGCGCACGATCCCGGACCCCCGCGCGACGCCGAGGCGCAACACGCGGATCCGGCCTATGTCACCGCCACGAGCCACTATTGGCTCGCCACGGGAACGCTGGCGCTTGACGCGCTGCCGTTGGGTCGCGTCGACCTGGGGCCAGGCTCGCTCGCGCTGTATCTTGGCAGCGAGCCGGAATTTTCGCGCGACACGGTTTGGTTCAAACCGCTGGCGGACCAGGCCGTGCTCGAGCGTCCGCTGCGTTTCGATCCGTCCAACCGCTGGTGGCGTCGGCAACTCGCGCTCGTGGATGCGGCGCTGGAGCGCAGCGCGGGCAATTATCCGGTGGGATTTCCCGACTTGGTCGAAAATCTCGATGTGCTCGCCTCGTTGCGTGACGCGCAGACGCTGATGGTCGACCTGGTGGAACGGCCGGAGTGGGTGAAGCAGCGCATCGCGGAGATCAACCAGGCGTATTTTGAAATCTACGACCTGCTCCGCGCGCGCCTCGCGTCGCCGGACGGCGCGTGCGCGTTCTGGGCGTTTCATTTGTGGGGCCCGGGACGCACGGCGAAGGTGCAGTGCGATGCGCTGGCGATGATCTCGCCGGCGATGTTCGACGAGTTTGTGCGCCCCGCGCTGGCGGAGCAGTGCGACTGGCTCGACCACGCCATGTTTCATCTCGACGGCACGCAGGCGATCGCGCACCTGCCGTCGCTGCTGGCGATCCCGGGGCTGGACGCGATCGAGTATACCCCGCAGGCCGGCCTGGAGGGTGGTGGGCACGAACGCTGGTGGCCGCTCTACCGCCGCATCCTCGCGGCGGGCAAGTCGGTGCAGGTCGTCGCCGTGAAACCCACGGAAATCGCGCCGCTGCTCAACGCCATCGGCACGCGCGGGGTTTATCTGCACGTGGACGGCATCGCCGATGCGGCGGCGTTGCGAGAGCTCGAGCGCCTCGTCCGCCGCAGCTACCCGAGCTGAGTCACCGATGCCTCGGAATCATCGCGAAAGCGTGGAGGGCTGAAACGCGGAGAAGAGCCAAGGGAGCACGGGTCACACTTTGGGGCGAATTGCCCATGAGGCAGCGGGGGCGGATTGCGGCAAAATTACGGACGAAGGCGCGTCTCATTCGCCACTGGGTGCGAGTTCCGGCTGCCGTGTCCTCGGGCAACAATCCACTGGCTGGTCGCATCTTCACCATTCGTGGGTGGCGCGTGATCCTCGATGCCGACTTGGCGCGGCTTTACGGACTGGGCACCAGCGCTTTTAACCAAGCCATCAAACGCAACGCCGCACGGTTTCCGCAGGATTTTGCGTTCCAGCTTAGCAGGGATGAACTGGCGTCAATGTGGTCACAACTGGTGACCACATCCGCTGGCTTACCGGTTCGCTCAAGGGCGAACTCGTCACAATTTGTGACGAGTTCCACGGCCAACCGGAGGGGCAAGGCCTACCGTCCCTGGGCGTTCTCGGAGCATGGGGCGGTGATGGCAGCTAACGTATTACGCAGCCCGAAGGCGGTGGAGATGAGCGTCTACGTCGTCCGCGCCTTTGTTCGCATGCGCGAGGAACTGGCGGCGAATGCGACGATTCTGAAGCGCCTGGCCGAGATCGATCGGACGTTGCTCGAACACGACGGTGCGCTGCGGACGCTGTGGCAGAGGCTTCAGCCGCTGCTCGCGCCGCCGCCGGAACCGCCGCGACGGCGGATGGGCTTCCACGCGACGAACAGCTAGGATCGCGGGACTCGCTGGGGCTTCGGATGTGGCCCGATTTCATTTCCGCTTGAAGCGCCGGGAAGGCAGGGCCCTGCTCGCGGGAATGGAATCGCACGCGGTGGTGTTCCCGGGGCCGAACCAGGTGGTGTTTCAGAAAATCACGTGTCCCGACCCAGGGCCGGAGGACGTCGTCATCGACGTGCATCACTCGTGGATCAGCAACGGCACGGAGGGTTCGTTCCTGCGCGGCGAGCGGCTGGAGGGCGACGTGGCGTGGAAGCCCGGCCATCCGTCACCGTTTCCGATGGTGGCGGGCTACCAGAAGGTCGGGCGCGTGCGGTGGGTCGGCGCGGCGGTGAAGAAATACGCGATCGGCGATTGGATTTTTGGGTCGATGAGCCGCGTCTGCGGGATGTTCGAGAACCGCTATGCCGGGCATGTCTCGCCCGCGGTTTGCGGCGAGGGCGCACTGATGCCGCTGCCGGCGGGCTGCGACCCGGTGGCCTTCGCGGGACTCGTGTTGACCCAAGTCGGCTACAATTGCGGCACGCGGTCGCCGGTGAAGCCGGGCCAGGTCGCGGTGATCATGGGCGACGGCCTCGTCGGGCAATGGGCGGGCCAGACGCTGGTGCAGCTCGGCGTCAAGGTGGCGATGATCGGGCGTCACCCGGACCGGCTGGCACGCTTTGCGAAGCACGGGGCGACGTTCTTGTCCGGCACCGACAACGGCCTGGCGGCGGTGCGCGCGTGGGCGCCGGGCCCGGTGCAGGTGCTGGTCGAGAGTGTGGGCAGCGCGCAGGCGATGCGGGATTACCTGCCGCTGCTGGCGCGCGACGCGCATATCGCCGTGGCGGGTTTCTACAAGCCGGCGGGCGCGGTAAACCTGCAGGACGCGCTGCAGGAATTTCGGAATTCGGAGATTTCCTTCGACCTTGTCTCAGGCGCGACGCTGCCGCGGCTGGAGGAGACGATGCGGTGGATCGCGGCGGGAAAACTCGACACCCTCGGCCTGCTGACGCACCGGTTTCCGGTGGAACGCGCAGCGGAGGCGTGGGCGCTGATCGAATCGAAGCGCGAGCCCGTGCTCGGCGTGGTGTTCGACTGGCCCGCGGCGCGAACGACGGCCTGAGTTTTTGCCCACGGAGCACACGGAAACTTTCTCTCGGCCGGTTTCCGTGTGCTCCGTGGGCATCTCCAAACCCCAACTCTCCATGAAAATTCCCGACCGCATGAAAGTATTA
>Ga0209697_10010325_pt1 | contig 10120 bp, 7 predicted proteins | sample AliMusrvi5mmetaG_FD_184115 | JGI IMG/M metagenome (GOLD analysis project Ga0209697, IMG submission 184115) | Freshwater lake bacterial and archeal communities from Alinen Mustajarvi, Finland, to study Microbial Dark Matter (Phase II) - Alinen... | ecosystem: Environmental > Aquatic > Freshwater... | reverse complement strand
GGTTTGGCAAAAGTTACTTCAGGGGGCCTTTTTGGCATCCCTACGGTCTACACGACCTATAATAGAGCAATCACCTACATCCCTTCGATGCGCTTTACCACCTCATATATTCTTATTGAACCAAAAAGTGAAGCCGATATCCCCTTTATTCAGCAGCAAATCAAAAAACTTGGCTATCAGGCGCTTACCCGCGATCAGTTTGTCAAGAAAATCTCTGATTTCTATACCTACCAGACAGGTATGGGAATGAATGTTCTGATGATGACGGCAATCAGTTTTATTGTTGGCCTTTCTATCTCCGGCCAGACCTTCTATACCTTTATCCTCGAAAACCTCGAACGGTTTGGCGCCTTGAAAGCCATTGGAGCCAAAGGCCACGAGCTTATCACCATGATTCTGTTTCAGGCATCATTTACTGCGCTTCTGGGCTATGGACTCGGTGTCGGGCTGGCCTCAGGCCTTATGATTCTTGCCAAGCTGCGCTTGCCAAGCTATGCCGCGCAGGTTACGTATTACAATCTCACCTTTGCATTTATTATGGTGCTTATTATGGCCGGAGTTTCCAGTTATATCGGGGTGCGGAAAGTTCTCCAGATACAACCATTTGATATTTTCAGGGGCTGACCATGGGAAATGTAGCCATAAAGGCAGATGCACTGGTGAAGTGGTTTGGCGAAGGAGAGACTAAAACCACCGCAGTGAAAAGCGCAAGTTTTGAAGCTAACTTTGGTGAACTGCTCTATATCGTTGGTCCGTCAGGAAGCGGCAAAACAACCTTGCTCAGCATGATATCAGGCATACTCAAACCAAACGAGGGCGCTGTTCTGGTCGAGGGAAAAAATCTCTGGCAAATGAAAAGTGACGATATTGCTGATCTTCGCTTGCACAAAATCGGCTTTGTATTTCAGGACTACCATCTTTTTCCGCGCCTGACCACCGTTGAAAACGTCGCAATACCTCTGATACTCAAAAAAATGGATTGGAATGAAGCCATTAAAGTAGCTCTGGAATACCTTGAAATCGTTGGCCTCAAAGATCGAGCCCAACTGCAACCGGTCAAACTGAGTGGTGGTGAGCAGCAGCGCGTGGCAATAGCACGGGCAATTGCGGGGCATCCCGATATTCTCATCTTTGATGAGCCGACCGCCTCGCTTGACGGTGATACAGGAAGAAAGATCGTGGAGTTCATCAAAACAAAAATCCTCAACCCCCAGCGATGCGTCATTATTGTGACTCATGACAGCCGCATCTATGAATTTGCAGACTCAATCATGAAAATGGAAGATGGAAAAATAATAGGCTTTGAACAGAACACATTACATGTCGCATGAGAAATAAACTGTTAATCGGATTTGCCATACTTGGCGTCCTGCTCGCGATCTGGAGTGCCTACATTTCAGGCATACCAGCCAAACCACAGCCTCCGGCATTCAAACCAGCATCGAATCCCTATGCAAAGGGTATTTATGCCAATGGTATTATTGAAACAGCCCAGAGCAGTGGCGTAAATATCAACATTTATCCCGAAGTCCCGGGGACAGTGGTTAAGATATTGGTTACTGAAGGCCAGCATGTAAAGGCAGGAACTCCATTGCTTATGCTTGAAGATTCCGTACAGCGCTCCAACACTGAATCGGCGAAAGCGCAGATTGAAGTAGCAAAGGCAAATTTCAAAGGCATACAGGATCAGTACAGCAAACAGAAAGCCTCATGGGTACTTGATCGGCGTTCAGTTAGCAAAGATGCTCTTGATACCGCAGAAAATGCAGCCAAAGCAGCAAAAGCAACGCTGGAGCTTGTTCAAAAGCAGTATCAAACAGCAAATGCACTTTTGAACAAGTATGTTATCAAGGCACTTTCGGACGGTACTGTTCTGTCAATCAATACTGCGACAGGCAGCTTTATATCAAGCCAGGGCGTTTATGATACCTATACCGGAGTGTTTCAGCCGGTTATGGTACTGGGTAACATGAAAGGCGATCTCGCGGTGAGATGTTACGTTGATGAGATCCTGATTAACAGGCTACCTGACCCTTCCGCGATAGAGGCGAGAATGACAATTCAGGGAACAGATATCAAAGTCCCTTTGAAATTTGTGAGAATACAACCGAATGTTTCGCCGAAGATCGAACTCTCAAGCCAGAGAACAGAGCGGGTTGATGTGCGGGTACTGCCGGTTATTTTCAGTTTTGAAAAACAGAAGGGCGTGTCAATCTATCCGGGTCAACTTGTTGATGTGTACATTGGTGAGAAAAATAATACCTCGAAAAAATAGCGCAGCATTTCAAGGCTATCGCAGGGGCACCGTATTCCTCGTTTCATTCGGGGTATCGCTGCTTCTTTTATCAGCCTGTGCCGTTGGCCCGGACTTTGTTCGACCCGAAGCGCCGAAGGTAACCCAATACAACCATGGAGGAGACCCCAAAGAGACCGTAGCTCAGGCCGGTGTTTCGCAACGTTTTGATGAGGGTGTAGGCCCGGCAGCCAACTGGTGGCACTCGTTTAATTCAAAGCAACTGGATGCCGCAGTTAGTGTCGGGTTAGCTGATAATCCCGGCTTACAGGCGGCCGAAGCCAGCCTCAGGCAGAGTCAGGACAACCTGCGTGCTGGCTCTGGCATTTTTTATCCGCAACTAAGCGCAACATTTGGTCAAACCCGCCAAAAAAGTTCGCCAGCAACCATTGGCAGCTCAGCACCGGCAAATATCTTCAATTTGACAACACTCTCTTCGTCGGTAAGCTATGCGCTCGATATTTTTGGAGGGCAACGAAGAGCTGTTGAAGGGCTGGCCGCGCAGGTTGACCAGCAAAGGGCTTTAACCCATGGCGCCTACATGATGCTCACAGGGAATATTGTCAATACCTCTATTGCAATAGCCGCATATCATGCACAAATAGACAAGACAAGCCAGTTGATTGATCTGGAAAAAGACCAGATCAGCATTGCTGAAAAACAATACCAGGCAGGTATCACTACCTATGGAGCAGTACTGACATTACGCCTCCAGTTGAAAGCACTTGAAGCGGCACTGCCTCCTCTCCGCCAAAAGTTAAGCCAGGCAGAAAATCTTCTTGCGACGCTCGAAGGCAAAACACCGGCTGAATTCCAGCCACCGACTGTTCTGTTAACGGATATTTCACTGCCGCGTCAGTTACCCTTATCTCTTCCTTCAGAACTGGTCCACCAACGCCCCGATATTCTTGCATCTGAAGCTCAGTTACATGCAGCCAGCGCAGGGATTGGCGTCGCCACAGCAGCATTATTTCCAAGTTTTACCTTGAATGGAAATTATGGGCAGACCAGTCATACAGCGAGTAACCTCTTTAACAGTGCCAGTAATATTTGGGGGTTAGGCGCGAATGTAACTGCTCCGATATTTAAAGGAGGCACACTCAGAGCACAACGCAGGGCGGCAAATGACGCTTACGAGCAGAGTTTAGCCAGCTATAAACAAACGGTACTTTCGGCATTTGCACAGGTCGCTGATATTGTTCGTGCTTTGGAGCATGATGCGGAAGTCATTGCGATTGAAGCTCGAGCAGTGAAGGATGCAAAGCTTGCAATGGATCTCCTGAAGGCTAATTACCAGACAGGAACAGCTAACTACCTGCAGGTCATGGTCACTGATATACAGTATCATCAGGCTGAAATCAACTACCTGCAGGCCCAAGCCCAGCAACTGCAGGACACGACAGCACTCTACGTCGCCCTTGGCGGTGGTTGGACGAATGACCAGATCGAGAAAGAAAAATCAAACATCGCTCTCCAGAGGTAACTCAGAGTATCTCTCAGACCAAGTGCATCGACAAGAGACAACGCTCCGATTCCTCACCTTCACCTGCCGTCGCAATTCATCACGATGCTTGAGCGTGCCTTTGATGAGAACCAGCGTGCCGCTTACATGAACGGGCAGTTTGTGAACCTGACTGCTGGCAGGGTGTACAAGTACTTTGACTCGAAGAGCTGCATTGTCATCAGGCCGAAGCTGGACGGGTACCTCTACCAGGCCGGTATTGATTTCAACGTTGACAATCTGACGGCTGAAATCTTCTCGGTCTTCGCTGACGGGACGGTCCACTTTTTCGAGGAGATTCACCTCACCAACTCGACCACCTACGAGCTGGCTGATGTGCTGCATGAGAAGTATCCCGGCATAACGGTGTTTCCGGATCCTGCCGGTCGTGCGCGGAAAACGTCATCAGATTCTACAGACTTCAACATCCTGAAAGCGAAAGGGTTCACGGTAGAGGCAAGGCAGGCGCACCCGCCAGTAAAGGGGCGCGTCAATGCGGTAAACAAGCTGCTGCGTGAAGGAAAGCTCACGATTGGCAACTGCCCCCACTTGATCAAAGATTTTGAGCTGGTGAGCTGGAAGGGCGGCGACATTGACAAGAGCAATGAGGCGCTGACCCATGCCTCTGACGCTGCCGGGTACCCGATTGAAAAACTGTTTCCCGTCAAAATGCCGACGAGGGAATACAAGCAACCCACAAACTGGAGAGTATAACCATGGCTGAAGGTACTGATATTCTGAAGGTGACCAACAAAGTCTACCTTGCGAACATTGCGAAATGGCAACTGAACAAGGCTGCGTTTCAGGGCGGGGAGGAGTGGAAGGCACAGAAGCTGTTGTATGAATACCGCTCTGAAGCGTCGAACGATTACGACATCCGCATTCAACAGACACCGCTGGAGAACCATTGCGAGAGTGTGATTACCACCTATTCGGGGTTTATATGGCGCGACCCGCCAAAGCGGAACTTCGGGAAGCTGGCCAATAACCACAACCTGAACCGGCTCATTGTTAATGCCGATATGGACGGCACGCCACTGCATGAGTTCATGAAGACGGTCCAGATACTTGGCGGGGTGTATGGTGTTGCATGGATTGTGATGGATAAACCTGCCACGACCGCTGTTACAAAAGCCGATGAGATCAGCGGCGACCTGCGGCCGTATGTGCGCCTGTTCACTCCGGAGGATGTGATAGACTTCGAGTTCACTGCTGCACCAAACCAAACCCGCTCGGCTTGATTCCTGCGGTGCTCTATTCCAACCAGAAATCCACGGTTCGCGGGAAAGCATCCTCTGACATTGAGGACATCACCGGTATGCAGATTTCGATCTACAATGATTACTCTGAACAGACCCAAATGATCAGGGGAAGCAACCATAAAACGCTGGTGAAGAATGCCGGAGACCAAGCCACTTCCGGCGCTGGCGGCGTTATTATCATGGATCCGGATGCTCCTTCAGGCAAGTTGCCGTATCTCTTGCAGGCGGACGCTGAAGCGCTTGCCGGTCTTCTTTCTTCTATCCAGGAGAAGACTGAGTCTATTAATCGAATGTCACACCTGACGCCAGTTCGGACGTATCGGAAACAGGTTATCTCGGGTGTGGCCATGGAGACGGAGTTTCAGATCCTCAACACGCTGCTGGCTGGCAAGTCGGCTCAGTTGCAGCTCTGTGAGTATCAGCTCTTCAGGATATTCTGCGCATGGGAAGGCATCGACCCTGAAACGTCAGGGTATGAAGTGACCTATCCGCTGCGCTTTGAGCTGCGCGACCGCAAGGCTGATTTGGAGTTTCTTTCTTCGGCACGAAACGTTGCGGAGAAGATCAATTCGGCGACGCTGATTAAGGCGCTCAATAAGGAGCTGGCGCGGGTGAGCTTGCCGGATGATACGATGATTGAGAAGATTGATCGGGAGCTGAATAAGAAGCCTGTTGCGGCTCCTGCGGCGGCGGCGACGGGGTAGAGCAAAATTTGTCGCAAAACTTCGGCCGCCACGTGGCGGCCTTTGCGGTGGTTCGTGCCAACCTGCTCGGTTGAGGTGTGCGGCAGTTCGTCCCTCACAGCCGCTCTCCTCAACCTTGTTTTTTGCTCCGCATAGCTCAAAGCAAAGTCGGAAGAGCTGCCAACTGACTACGGGACGAAGACCAGGCGGAAGCCAACACTGCTGCTCCAGTAGGCGGGGGGGAGGCTGTTGCGATAAGCCGACCGACAGTACTCGGCGTTGAGGCCCCAGCCCCCGCCACGAATTACACGGCGCGAACCAGTTTCAGGCCCGAAAAGCTTAGCAAAAGTACCATCCTCTCCATACCAATCGCTGCACCACTCCCAGACATTGCCCGCCATATCATAAAGCCCTTCAGGGGTCGCGCCTTCAGGATAGCTGCCGACTGGTGTTGTGGCTCCTATATTACTCTCGGAAAAATTAAGCAGTTTTGGATTCGCTTTACCCTTCTCTTCCGGCCACGGATACTCACGCACTTTCTGCCCGGTTGTGCCCTGCTTCCCGCCTGCCGCCCACTCCCACTCGATCTCGTTCGCAAGTCGAAAATAGCTCGCACTCTTTTCTAGTGACGAAAGCCACATGCTGTAGGCACGGGCAGCATACCACGTAACACCAACAACCGGCTGATTCTCTCCATCGAATTTGCGATTTTCATCATTCTCTGAACGAAACAATGCGGCAAGGTTGTCGTTTCCTCCCTTGAGATAGTCGCCAAATCCTGGCCCCCATTTTTCGCTCTCGGCAATTCTGTCCAGTTTTGCCCTGAATGCTGAAGCATGGTTCTTCCCTGAATCCGTTTCCTTCAACCAGGCGATAAATGAGCGATAAAGCTTGTTGGTCACTGGATACTTGGCAACATAACAATCAGCAACATCTACCGCTTTCTTCATCGCTGAATACCAGTAGTTTCCTCCCGGTATCAGGATATACTCGGCATTCTGCTCATTCGGGTTGCGAAGCGACAAGGATTTACCGCTGATACTCTTTTCACTGGCACGCTCAAGCGCTTTGCCGCCGAGAGCGATTATCACCTCTTCTGCCCGATCAAGAACATCATTGCTCTCTGTGCCCCCTTTGGCAAGTTCTTGTGCCCTGAACTGTTCCAGAGCAGTAAGTGCTGCGGGCTTTCCGATGGTTTTCAGGCAGTCGAGAATCACCCGCTGCCTACTGGCTGTGGTATCAGCATCAAGAAGCTTTCGACACAACGCATCAACCTTTTGCCCTTTCGCCTCTTCAATGATGGTCTGAAGCAGTAACTGCTGCTTTGTTGTCATGGCTTCACTGACCGGAGAATTGAAGAGCTTTTCCATGAACTGGTCAAAAACCTGCGCATCAACAGAGGATATAAAAAAACGAAGCGGTTCTGTCCACCAATCCTCTCCAAAATTGTCCACAAGCGTGTAGAGCTGCTCATAAGGTCGGTCTTCCTTAAGCTGAACTCCGGCAAGATATTCACGGAATGATTTATGGCGAAAGAGGTACTCGTGCTTTCCATACTCCACCAGTAAACCTGCACGGTCCATCATATCACGGCAAAAATCTTTTCCTGCTAAAAGAGGTTCTTCAGGTAACACTCTTTTTAGTGCCTGCTGCACCTTATCTTCCATCACACTCTTTTCAGCTTCATCACTCTTGAGCGTTGCCTGCATCCAGAGGGATACCGGTGCAAGAACATGTACAGCATCTCCAACGGACAGCATTGGTTTAATCTTTTTCTGCTCATACTGATAATCAAGAAGATATTCCAACGCACTCTCATACAGCATTGCACGATTGGGAGATAACGTATCGTGCTGTTTCCAGAGCAGGGCCATAATCTGCAACAGTACCGGAATTCCGGCCATTTGACGCAAACTCTTGTTGTGCTCTTTGGCAAAAAATGTAAGCAGAGCATCTGCCCTGTCAATAGCATGTTGTTGTTGACCCGGAGAAACCGCTGTAAACCATTGATACAAAAAGGTTTTCTGCTGTTCAGGATTAAAATCCAGAATATCAGCCCGCAACAAAGGCGGTTTAATATCAATTTTGTCCACTGGTCTGTAGCCTGTAGGACGGGAGGTAACAATAAAAATTGCCTTGGTAAAACTGTTTACACTTTTCCGGATCCACTCACACACACTTTTTCGCTCTTCAAGCTTGCTGATTTCATCCAGACCATCAAGCAAAACCAGTGTCTTTCTGTTATGGAGGGATTCCGAAAAAAAGTTCTCAGGAATATTGAGCGAGTAGTCTTCAGACCATGCAAAAATATTAGCTGGAAGTGGTGCATAACCAATCGTACCCTTTTTCAATTCACGCAACGGGAGATAAAAAACCATCACGGGTTCATTAAAACCAATTGTTTTACAAAGCTCTTCATTGCGGCAAGATAAAGCATAATGCTGAAGCAACGTTGTTTTTCCTGACCCAGGATCTCCAATAACCAGCAATAGACGCTCGTTGTTTTCAAAGAGCGTGTTCATCACCTGTTCCGGATTAGAACTTTGCTCACCAGTAAAATTCTGTTGACCTGAAAGTCTTAGTGAAACAAAAACATCACTGACTTTTGCTGAAAAGCTTTGCACTGCTGGGGGGAGCAAATGATCAAGTGCCGCAACAACAGAAGCCTGATAGCGATTGAACAAGTCGACATTGGTAGTAGTACTCTGTGCCGGAATTACCGTTCTTTTCTCCTGCGGTTCACAAACCCACTTCGACGCCTCCTTTGCCAGATGTGTTGATAAATATTCACGAAACTTGTTAACCGTTGCGTATTGCCATACCAAACCTTGTGATTGCAATGTTTTTTTATACTGATGAAGCTTGCTGAGTTGTTCTGCACATTGTCTCAAAATTTCAGGAGCAGATGGATCAGATGGATCAAACTGAACTGGCATGTTTGAGAAATACACCATGACCGGCTTATTCATCTTCCGCAGCCGTTCAATCTCCTCAACCGCACCACCTGGAGCTTCACCAGTATCCGTACCGATGCGAGTCCAGAAGATCCCGATAGCAGCATCGCACTGATCAACAATCTGACGGTTGAGAATACCCTGCACCCGATCACCACCCATGTCAGGCACTGCATGTGACTCCCACAATACCGCTTCAAGCCAGAGCTTCATCCTATCTCCTTGCCCGATATTCCATTGCTCGATAACCTCCCGAACAATCTCCCGCTCTGTTTCGACATCACCGGGAGAGGCAACAAGTATTTTCAGTTTTGTTATTCCGTTATCAGCCATGGCGTTTGTCTGTTGATGTTTCGGCGGCGATGTAACCGCCTCATGAAGGCATTGAATAGATTAACCGCAATGACAATGAATCGCTTGCAATATAGTGCAATCTTTGGGGAATGGGCAAGTGAAGGCAGCTTTGCGTACGCCACCGCCCCCCGCTCTTCATTCGCCTCGCCGCTACCCCGGCAGGGCGCTTTGCCTGCACTCAATAGCTCTTATTGCACTGGCGCAAAGCAGGCTGCAGTTTTGTTGCTGGTTACTGCATTGCACAGGCCCGCCGCCCATTGCCGTCCACACCTAGCTCCGCCGCCTCCGGAGTACCGGAAGCCGCTCCGCCTGAAAGCATGGCAGCACGGCACGGAGTACCGCGCCAAGCTGCATGGAGAGCGCGCTTCGCTTGCGCAGCCTCGCGACGCAGTCATGGCAAGCCGTGCAGCATGAACCCCCGCGTGCGCGGATTAGGTAGGGCAGGGGCGAATTGAGGGTGATATGGGAGAGGGGAGGAGGGGGTAGTTCAGTGAAATTGAAAGCAGGCTAACGGCAAGCCGCATAGCTTCTGGATGTGGCAGCCAGCATATTCGCTTCGCTCAGTGCCTGACTGCCGCTCCTTGCTCCGGCATGGGCGGTTCAGTTAAAACGAAAGTAAGCAAGGGAGCGTGATTATTGAAAAATTATCTGCTGAACCGCTGTAAATTAAAGCCCTTATGTATATTATTGCGTATATTCCAATTAAAACTCAGCGATTTAATAGCTTCCTGTAGGATTGTTGATCAAGTAGATATTGGCTTTTTCGAATAAAAAAGAGATAGTCAAGTCTTGGTTTACCCAACCAACGTGATGCCTGTGACCCGGTACCATGCCTCATACTACGCACGCGAACTCAGTCGTCGCCCTTTTTGCCTTCCGTTCTTCCTTATCCAAAGGCTCAATTCTTGCCGACGAAGTAGGTCTCGGCAAAACCATTGAAGCAGGTCTGGTCATTGCCCAAAAATGGGCTGAACGCAAACGCCGTATCCTCATCATTACATCCGCCAATCTGCGCAAGCAGTGGGCAATGGAGATGGCTGAAAAATTTTACCTGTTCTCCTGTATTCTCGAAA
>Ga0209697_10010324_pt1 | contig 10121 bp, 14 predicted proteins | sample AliMusrvi5mmetaG_FD_184115 | JGI IMG/M metagenome (GOLD analysis project Ga0209697, IMG submission 184115) | Freshwater lake bacterial and archeal communities from Alinen Mustajarvi, Finland, to study Microbial Dark Matter (Phase II) - Alinen... | ecosystem: Environmental > Aquatic > Freshwater... | reverse complement strand
ACAGGAATCCGAGAACTATGCGTGAAATAATTCAGGTAAAGCGCTATAGGTGCGCCTATCATCACTGAACATGGCATTTATGGACAATTTATGAAGTAGAATAGCGATCAAAATATATGAGAAAGAGCGACTGATACGAAAAAGCCCACAGTAAGACCTATTGAAATGCCCTCGTAAAGCCAGCACCTCACACACGTAGAATTAAAAAACGAGACAAAAATCCAAATAGCAGCAGAGCCGAAGCGGTTTAGTTCAACAACAGTTTATGCGGTGGTTCCGCTGACGCTACACACCGCATAAACTCTTAAATCGTTATACCGATCATTGTGAGAGTCGAGGGCAGTAGTGCCATTTTTATCGACCAAAAACACAATGTAGTCGTCACAGTCTGCTGCTTTGCATGGCACAGACACCTTTACTCTTTTTCCGTCTTTTTTCATTGTTTTGATCATGGGATTATCTCTTTCCCCGGGCAGGCCGCCGGGTGGCGTTTGGTTAGGTTGGTTGGTTTAAAGTGAAATAAAAGTGGGGAAGTTCATGCCGCCGCCGGCGTGTAGGCCAGGGTGAAGTCCGGTATTGCCGGCAGAGGCATATTTGATATTGGCTTAGTAGTCGAGGCCGAGAGCTTCGCAGACGGCAGCAGTAAAGTTGACCTTGCCGTGCCACGCAGACGTCCTGGTTCGGGCGATTGCGACTTCATGCCTTGCCGACGTTTTAGCGCGCTCTGCCCTCGTGCGGATGATAGTGCAGTTTGTCCGTTCACGGCCCTTGTTGTTTGCATAAAAGAAGTGGAGGTATGAACCGTCAGGGAGGGTTACTGTTTTAGGGGCGAATGGGATGTTATAGGTTGATTTCAGTGGCATAGCACGTCTCCTGTTAGGGTTGCCGTGCTATTCTCCGGCGAGGGTTGGGTGGTGGATTACTCTTTATTTCGCTTTTTTTTCCGTCTCTTCATCTTACATATATAATACCATAGTTCCGCGTAATCTGTCAAGCTCTAAATGCATTTCGATGAAAATAAAAGTGCCAGGTGCGAATATTCCTTGAAGGTAAGTTCTGGTTAGCTTTCTGTAAGCTGGTAACAGAGCCGAATGCCGGGGTTTGGCACAGCGGCTCCAATAGGCGAGAGATACCTGCCGACCGCTACAGGTACTGGTTTTCGAATTCCGTAATTTCATCGCGAAGGCGCTCATAGGTCTCATCAAGAGGGTACGGCAGCATATAGATCTGGCCGTCGTATTTTTCAAAGCAGAGCTTCCAGATGTCTTCCATCTGTGCCAACCGCCTTTTTTCCGCTTCGTTTTCGTGATCAGACGGACCTACGAGGTGCTTGAGATCGGCGAGGGACGTGGCAGTTCTTATCTTGTCGATGAGCTCTGCGGCTGTGAGGTTATCCTGGACTGTGATCGGTGGAAACATGTTGGCCTCCTGGCTGGTTTGCCGGAATGCTCTTCTCTTCCGTGGTTGATAGTGGATGCGTTAAATCTTAGACGGGGGTCTGTTAGCAATCGAGGATAAACACGCTGTACGCAGTCGGGGCACCAGAAGCATTTTGAAAGTGGTCACCGACAAAACACGCCGTAACTGCGGCACGCCGGCCGTCCAGTGTCATAGCCATGAACTCCCGGTAAAAACCTTCTTCGTGCAAAACAAAGGGCTCATTGCTATGATATTTGCGATTGAACACAGCAAAAGAGCCACTGTATTTTTCGAATCCCTCTTCTTCAGGTTTAAGTGCCGGCTTGAGGGCTTCATCGCCGAACATTCTTACTGCCGCTTCATGGCATATCATATCTTTGGGGTTAACGAGTTCATCGAATGAATAACGCATGGCTTTCTCCTGTTGAGGTTTGGGCCGTGCGATACTGCGGCAAGGTTACTGGAAGGCTATTCTTGCGGGCGGGTTTGTTTTCTTCTCTCTCTTCATCTTAAATACATTATACCACAGTTCCATGAAGCGTGTCAATACCTAAATGCATTTTGCTGAAAATAAAAGTGCCAAAAAGCGAAATGAAGTGAAGTACCACCCCATCTACCCCTAAGCCACCAGCGTATTCACTTAAATGCCACTCTTTGGCACTGGACAAGCATTGAATCAGCCCCAGCGCCAAGAGCACCAGAGCATGCCGTCTACCAGCGCCGACCCGAGGCGCCAGCCCCTCCATCGAAGTAAAAGCGAAATAAAAGCGGAAGATATGCGACCAAATCCGCAGTTCAATCGGCTGGTGCAGTAATCAGACTCTGGTGGAAGAAAAGCGGAAAGAAGTGAGGGAGAGGCGCCAGGCGGAGGATGGCCGGGTGCGGGCGTTGCTGTATTGGGGAACGATATTGTGGTCCCAATCATTATGATGTTTCGGGTTGCGGTGTCATGAGGATATAAAGCGAAGAATCCCTTGCCTACAACGAGCTCATGAGATACAATGTATCTCATAAATGGGGGAAACCGCTATGACCACAACCACAATGGTTCACGTCCGTGTAGACCAACAAATCAAGGAGCAGGCGACCGAAACTCTTGCCTCGATGGGGCTGTCCGTCTCTGATGCAATACGTGTATTTTTGATGCGAATCGTCGCTGACAAGCAAATGCCGTTCATACTCAAGGTGCCGAACGTTGAAACTCGCGCTGCGATGGATGAAGCCGACGAAATTGCGCGCACACGTCGCGCTCGCTTCGATAACGCTTCCGAACTGTTCGATGATCTCGAAAAAAACAGCCGCAAGTAAGCGCGCTCCGCTACCGCGCGCGGCAGACTACGCAAAGTCATTCCTTAAGGACTGGGAACGGCTGTCTCGTGCGGGTCGGTATGACATGAACCGGCTTAAAGAGGTTATGTTGCTGCTAATCGCCAACGATACCACGCTTGGACCGGAATGGCTCGATCATCAATTGGGTGGAGACTGGAAGGGTCACCGGGAGTGTCACATTGGTGGTGACTTCCTACTGGCGTACAAGATTGACGACAGCGCAAAGCATGGTTTGATTGTGTTTGTGCGAGCAGGTACGCACGCTGATCTGTTTGAGTAACCGCCTATTGAGTCGTATTGGACAAATTCCGCCGGTTTGGGGTTACAGCCCCTTACTTGCATGTCAGTGGATTTCTCAGCATGATTGTATCTTTGACGTTTTTACCATGGACCACATAAGGCGCATCCGCCCCGAAGTCGATTTCCGCCATATTGACAACGCTTATCACCGGCAGCCCAGCCTTTTCAGCAAGAGCCCAGAATAAACGCTTTACTTTCACTTTTACACAACTCACCAGAAGCTTCTCTATTTTATGCGGGTTCAGGCTGAACATCCCCTCCATCACCTGTCTTGCTTCCGCTACTGATTGATGCGAGGTGATATTATCAAGCATTTCAAGCAACGCTCTTTCGGGTTCAGAAACGTATGGAGAACCCAGAGTGTCCGGGGTGAGTCGCTTCACGCACAATCGTTGCTCTATTTGGGCGCTTTCGTTGAAGAGTTGTCCGGATGAAAGGTTCACTTTAAATTTCTCTTCGAACCAGTCCGGAAGCTTCCTCACTCCTCTTCCACTCAAATAGACCGGCCCCTGTCCGAGGGGCAGATAATGTGAATAGCCTTGCAGCGCCAGTGCGGTCTTGCCTGAGAAATGCACGTTTATGCCATTCGACACAAGGGCGGCCACCGCGCCGGTCTCAGTGAGGGTGTCGCCACTACGCATGAAATACCCACGGCCCAAGGGCTTGAGCCAGCCGCTTAAGGTGTAGGAGTAAGCCAGCTGCCGTGAAACTCCGTTCACTGTCAGGTGATTGCTTGTTATCGGCATTCCGGCCGGAGAGCCAAGAAAGACACTTTTAAGGAAATCACCCTTTTTGCCAGCTTTATTTGACATAGCTAAAGTCCTTGCCGTTTCTTTCACTTGTTCTGGCTTTTTTATTTCATCTGGCTTAATATATTACTATTTTGCGATTAGGTAAAGTATTAGTTTACATTTGTGCTGTTTTGAAATAGGCGGTCGGCTGGTACCTGAAAATAAAGAACCAACAAAAATGTACGGTGCCGCACGCAGAAAAGCAGCATAAAGTGACAAATACGAAAAAACTTCTTAAGCTTTCAAACGAATTACCGATAAAGTAGATAAGCGGTAATTTATGCATTTGTGGGGGTGATGATATGTCATCAATAGGCAATGTTTCCACAACTAATCCGTTCATCGATCCGACGCTACAGAATCGGAAGGTAAAGGCTTTTGAGCCAACACCTGTTTCGCAAGCTACAATCGCGGCCACTAAAGCCGCTCAGACTGCACAGACAGATAAAGTTACTCTATCTACGCAGGCCAAGAATATTGCTTCAAACAACGCTGTTGGCAACACTGCGCCTAACGCTCCCGGCAATGCTGGAGCTACAACTTTCAGCGCTTTTGGCTAACAACCAACTACGACGCTAAGAGAGGTGCAACTATGGGTACCAGCGCAATAGTCCCTGGTGGTGGAGGTGTACCGTACCTACCATCTTATAATGCAAATACTTCGTCAACTCAGCATAACAACAGCGGTTCTACGCCAGTCGCGGCGGTCGCGAGCCCAGCAGCTCCATCAAAAGTTGTAGCCGCAACGAATACCACCAAGGCCGCTGCGCCAACCAAACCACAGGCTACGGCCAGCACCCCGACAAGCAAGTCTGCCACTCGTGCCATGAGCCACATGGTTGAATCGTACAACCCGCAGGGTAAAGTGAGAATAAAGTACGAGGACAGCAATAACAATGTCATCTACCAGATTCCGCCGGAAATGGTTGCCAGAACGCAGGATCTGATGACGAATTCACAGACGGCCAATATTAAGGCGTGAAAACGCCATGTAGGATCACTGGGTGGCGGTTGTGTCTGGTAAATTATTCTTTTTGGAATCAGATTTAACGTTGTTCTGATTAGTCTCAACAAGCTTCATCAGCAGTTCATCCTGCGCTTGAAGATGCTTTTGGATCTCAGTAGCCTCATGTAGAATTGCCTCTGCATCCTTGTAGGTGTTGTCGGCTCTATCATCAGCTGCGGCACCTTCAACTTTTTGACCTACCATGATTATTGATAGCAGAACTAATTGCAGAAATGTCTGCGCAATCCATGATATTAGTGCGCTTGTGCCTGAATGAATGGCGTCAGGGAGACTGATTAATGCGATAATTGCAAAGGCATAGGCGCACCACATGGTGCCAACGCCTTTAGTTATCCTTTCTCCAAGCATAGTATTGAAACGGGTAACGGGACCTTCATGGAGAGGTTTAACCTTGGAAACACGTCTTTTCCGGGATTCAATATGAGGATGCGGATTGTGTTCGTAGATTTTTTTCATACGATCTCCTATCTTTATCATTAATTAACTGCGAGCCATTACACATTTCCGGAAGCAACGCTCAATCATTAATTACACTCACCCCACGCCAAAGATCGTAGACGTCCAAAAAGTCAACGCCTTTCTCCAACCCATAAAACCCGCGCAGATCCCGGGCCGCCGGGAATGACTCAACAATCGCCGCAGTCGCCGTATCGCCGGCATCATCTGCATCCAATACCAGATTCATTGTCAGTTGACCAGCAGCGACCCGTTCTGCAACCCCAGCCGCGAGTAACGCATTAATACCTTTTCTGTTCAATCCGGCCGACGACAGAATCAGCATGCCAACCTGGGTCCCATGAAGCTCCGCCCATGCCAAGGCGTTACCGATCCCTTCATAAACATATAGCGATGTCACACCATCCGGAAGCACCAGCGCCGCATCTGCACTGCCCGTCCATGTCGCCCAGGTTCTGTTTTTGCTGGCATCCTTGACCTTGTCTCCCTTGCGGTGAATCGATCCACTGAGAGTGGAGTAGCACAGATTCCTCTCAGAATCCACGAACATATCCAGAGGCTCAGCTAACCAGGCCGGCGGCGTTCCCAGTTTTTTGTATTTCAAATACCGCGACTCCGCCAGCGGCTTATTTGTCCTTACCGGCACAGGCTTGGAAACCATATCCAATAATGGTTTTTCTTTCCCCGAACAGTCTTTTGACTCTGCCGGGGACAATCCGCCTGCACCACCACCAGATTTCCCAGAAGCAGAACCATTGCTCTTAAGATTGATAGAGCACTTCTTCGAGGGCGACCCGTTCTCCGGCTCCAGCCAAAACAGGGCTTCAGTAAACGATACCCCTTCAATCCGTGCACACAACGAGATAACATTCATTGCCGGTTCGTTGCGACCTTTGTCCATGGCAAGCTGTATCCCGTCGGCATGCCGAAAAACAGATAAACTCGGCGTAATATCACTTCTCCATGGCACACAATATAGTTCTGGTTTATCAGGCTTCTGCAAATAATCCGTTATTTTAACATTCAGCTTTATTCTGTCCGTTTTATCTTTATAATCTTGCTTGGTTTTGGTATTTTTGCCCGCAATTTGTGTTGTTTTCATAAAAACCCCTTATTCATCACTATTTAATCTTGGTACATACAATTCCGTGTTTGTGCCAAGCATCAGACGATAATATGTCGATTACATGAATGTGTGCTATGATGTATTTGTTAATAGGTGGACCCGATATTCGCGCATACTTTCCAGCTCTATCCTTATATTCTTTCTTCGTATTTCTCTCACTTTCCACTTCAAAAGCTGTTGGGGTAGTGCTTCGACGTCTGATTCTATAGTGGCGGACGTCATCTCAGCGCAGGATAACAAAGAAGCCACACGTTCTATTCAGAACACCATGTGGGTTAAATTGAAATACAGATTTTATATTTGTACTATGTGTCATTTGATGTTGACGCTTTCACGGATTCATGCTATTATGTATTATATATAGTGAGAGACATATTCACTCCCTCCCGAAGGCGGGACACCTATAATAAGTAGCTGTTGAGTGCCACTACATCGTGGACGGAAATAAGTGCCATAACATCGTAGACAAAGTTCTCTGACAATCGAACAACCACCACGTCATTCTGTGAACACCAAATTCATTTCGGAGGTGTTCATGGAAGATGAAAACAAGCAACATCGAATTCTGGCAGTTCAAAGGTTTGAGACGGGTGAAAGTCCTGAAGCAATCTGCACATCCCTTGGCAAGTCGAGAGCCTGGCTGTACAAATGGGTAGGACGTCATCTTGAAAACGATACTGCCTGGAGTGAAGCCCGCTCAAGGCGTCCTGTCGCTAATCCAACGCATACGCCGTCGGAGATCATTGAGATTATCAAGATGGTTCGCCTCAATCTCTACAATCAGGATCTGTTCTGCGGTGCCCAAGCGATCCTGTGGGAGATGGAAGATCTTGGTGCCAAACCTCTACCGTCAATCAGGACGATTAACCGGATTCTTGCAAAAAACGAACTGACGCATCGACGAACCGGTAAATATGAAGCCAAAGGAACGCTGTATCCTGCTCTACCGTCAATATTTCCGAATCAGACCCATCAGGCTGACTTTGTTGGGCCGTGCTACCTGAAAGGACCGCTTCGTTTCTACAGTCTGAATATCGTTGACACCGCTACGGTCAGGTGCGGACTGCATGCTTCCCTTTCCAAATCAGGTCAAACAATCTTTGACGGCTTCTGGGGTGCCTGGAAGCGGATGGGGATACCAGAGCGAATTCAGGTTGATAATGCCATGTCTTTCTTTGGAAGCCCGACACATCCCCGTGGAATGGGACCACTCATCCGACTCTGCCTGCACAATAGTGTTGAGCCTTGGTTCATACCAATGGCAGAGCCATGGAGAAACGGGATGATCGAAAGCTTTAATGACCGTTACGAACAGATGTTTCTCGGCAAAGTCACTATGGCGTCTTTAGAAGACCTGCAATCCGGTTCACTTGCATTCGAGCAACGCCACAACAGCAGATATCGCTACAGCAAACTCAAGGGACATACGCCGCTGAGGGCTCTTGCCGCCTCGAATGCAAAGCTGAGGTTTCCAGCAGAAGAGGAACCTCCCAAACATCGGCTGAAGAAACCGGAGACTGGCAAATATCACGTTGTGAGGCTTATTCGCAGTGACCTGAAACTGAATGTCTTCGGAGAATGCTTCTCGGTTCCGCCGGAGACTGCGCTTGAATACGTGGTGGCTACTATCGATGTCAAAGAACAAAAACTGAAACTATATCTGGATAAAAAACAGGTCGAAGAATTCAACTACAAATTGCGTTAACCAAGTTGAGTGTCCACGATGTCTTGGCACAAAAAAGCGTCCACGATGTAGTGGCACTCAACAAGTAGCACGCACCCGGAGGGTAGTCATATGCATGATAAGCTCGACCTAAGCATAGATATCGGATACTCAAACGTCAAAGTTGTAGCAGGTATAAATGGCAACATTTGCAGCGAAGTGTTTTCATCAGCACTTGCAATCGCACCGAGAGGCAGCGATAGCGCCGCTGTAGCCGCAACCGAGACGTACCTGTACGATGGTACGTTTTATCTCTGCGGCAAGCCTGCCATATCTCCTCACGTGCGGGAGCAGATCAACTGCAGGAGTAATGATCACATCATTAAGTACGCAGCGGTGTACATCGCCGCAGCTGCCAGGAACGCTAACGTAGAGCTGCACGAAATAGGAGCTTTGTCAGTTGGTCTCCCGTTTGAAATGCATCGACCCTACAGCCAGGCGCTTCGTGAAATGTTGACCAGTTTCACAGTCAACGGCGAAACCGTCACCCCGACCCAGCTCAACGTATTTTGTCAGGGGGCAGCAGCTGCATTCGCTGCCGGCGTTGAAGGACAGATGACAGGCGAAAACGGCTTACTGATCGATATCGGCGGCAACACAATGATTGCCATCGCAGCCTCGAACGGCATCCCAGTCTCCCTTGGTTCGCAGCAATTCTCGAAACTTGGGATGTTGGCCGCTGCCGAGCAGCTGTCCCGGTCACTCAGTAATGGCACAAATTGCAGTCTGATCAAGGCGGCAGAAATCATCAAAACCCGCGTCTACCAAGGGCAAGACGTGTCGGGACAAGTCAACAAAGCCTTGTCAAACCACGCCGAATCCATCGTCGCAATTTTGGAAGATACATACGGCGGCCAGATTGACGAAATGGATACCATATTGCTGTCGGGCGGGGGAGCTGACTGTATTTGCCCGTATCTCCCTGCAAAGTGGGCGACCCGCATCAAGGTTCAGACGGAGCCGATCACCGCAAATGCGAGAGGCTACTATTACCGTTCACAAGGGCCAAGGGAAGCATAGTGTTTGCATTTGTTCTCACCATACCTGTCTTCATCCTTGCCTATGTAGATTGTCTTTTTACCAGGCATGTGGCCTCCTGTTTGCAAGCCTCCAGGCATTTTCCGAGATAGCAATGCGTCTTTTTACTGCACCGTTGCGGCATGCCTTCATGCCGGCAATTCTCGTTAGATATCTGTCAAAGCTTCTTCAGCTTCAAGCCAACCATAAACGGAGAATGGCTTCATCAGGCACTTTGCCGCATCGGGGTTGTTGGCAAATTCGATTTTACCAGCTTTTTGCAGCCGCCTTGCAAGCCGAACGACGTTCGCCCAGACTTTCTTATCGAATTAGGATCCCCTCCGCTTCATTTTTTGCGAATGCGTATTCAGCAGCAGTGCTGTACGGGAGCAGCTTGCAGATAGCTTTTGCTTTCTGAATGTCAGTTCCTCCAAGATAATTGTCCCCATACTCAATATACTCAGCAGCTTCGCCGGCCAGTACGCCGCAGACGTAACCGCGTGTCTGCCTGAGTAGTTCATCACCATTCGGAAGAAATCTCAGATCGAATGAGAATTCTTCTTGCGAGATTTTGTCCACAACCACTCTGCCGGCTTTGTAGTCCGTGTAGTCCATCCAAAACGATTTAAGAGTTTATGCGGTGTGTAGCGTCAGCGGAACCACCGCATAAACTGTTGTTGAACTAAACCGCTTCGGCTCTGCTGCTATTTGGATTTTTGTCTCGTTTTTTAATTCTACGTGTGTGAGGTGCTGGCTTTACGAGGGCATTTCAATAGGTCTTACTGTGGGCTTTTTCGTATCAGTCGCTCTTTCTCATATATTTTGATCGCTATTCTACTTCATAAATTGTCCATAAATGCCATGTTCAGTGATGATAGGCGCACCTATAGCGCTTTACCTGAATTATTTCACGCATAGTTCTCGGATTCCTGT
>Ga0209697_10010317_pt1 | contig 10126 bp, 7 predicted proteins | sample AliMusrvi5mmetaG_FD_184115 | JGI IMG/M metagenome (GOLD analysis project Ga0209697, IMG submission 184115) | Freshwater lake bacterial and archeal communities from Alinen Mustajarvi, Finland, to study Microbial Dark Matter (Phase II) - Alinen... | ecosystem: Environmental > Aquatic > Freshwater... | reverse complement strand
ATAATTTCTCGCTCGACTTAATCCAGGTGGCGTTATAAAAACGTGACGCAGTGGAAGAATACTGCAAAATTTATCTATAACATGTACAACTTCTGGAGAAGGTAACATATCGTTTTCAACAACAATAACTTCCCAATCAGCCTTATCACATTGAGTATATCGTGATACACTATCAAGCGTAAAGGCAAGTCGATCAGGTCGACGATAGGTACAAATGATGATTGTTAACAGTATTGGGTTTACTTCCATTGTTTATCCCCTATTTATCATCGTTTACCCGTGACAAATTTATTGGTTATAGGCAAATATGATAGTCGAAGAGCATACTCATGCAATACGTCAAAATTCGGGACCAGAATAATAGCAAGCAATATAAAATTTAGCGATGGAATATTTGTGCCATTTGTTAGAACTAATAAAATGTAAATTAAGCATGCAATAGGACTACTATATTGCAATTTAGAAAAAAAATGTTTTGAAATAGGATCGCGATTAGATGCTTGGGAAAAAGCCGCTATTATCGCAAAAAGTATCAGAATACTAATTGATATGAATAATGGTATCCCATTGATCATAAGATAAAATAATGGTAATTGATGAGGTAGATAATGTAATGCATCGTTCGCATTCTCGTAATTGCCGTATCCGAATAACGGCCGATCGGCAAAATGATCCCAACAGCGTCTTAATGCCTCAAATCGATAAGTTGTGCCGACATCCTCCAATACTTTTAAGGATTGCATACGAGATTGAACTCTAACAAGGAACTGTGGGACATCGGCAGAAATAAACCAGTTAAACATTATAAAAGCAGTTAAAAATAGTGCCAGAGAAAGTGTCGCATAGTGCCAGAATTTTTTTGGACGTAATAGCATAAATAATGAGCCGAGGATAAATGCAATTATGATTGAACGTGTAGCATTAGCTACTATTATCGCTGAAGTGACACAGATGCCAATAATACCGAACATTAACATTATATAGTTGTTATTTCTCCGCAGAAAATAAAGTAATATGATGATACTAATCGCTGCGTAAAGAGAGAGATGAATTGGGTTTCCAAATTGTCCAATATTATTGACATTGAATAAATCAGGTAAATCTAAATCGTTAGAATTGCTAGTGGAAGTTGTGATTCCACCGGAATAATGGAAGATTCGCCATGGCCCAGCAGGTATTATCATGAGAAGCAATGCAACAATTAAATGAAAGCCTACGACCCCGACAAGAATCTTTTGAGCAACTATGTCGCGAAAGTAAGCGATAGTTATGATAAGTATGCAAAATCCTGATATAATAAGAGGGGAGAGGAATAAATCAAAATCGACCATAGTATTAAATAGACGAGAAATGAAAATCCAGATAATTGAAACAAGCGCTAGACAGGAGATATAGTAAGAATACCTTTCGGTAATGCCTTCATTATGGTGTTGTGATAGTTTGAGAAACGATTTAATTGTTGCTCCTAATAATAGGGGGAAAAATATAATTTGAAGTTGCGGAAATATTGTAGCAATCCCTGGCGCTTCATAAACGCATCCTAATAGAAATAAAGCAGCACAGACTGGAGGGTAGATCATTTGTGCTAATGCAACAAGAACAAGTGTCACAAGTAGTAAATGCATATTCTCTCCGTAAAGATAATAAATGAGGTCATAATGCGTATTGATTATCCTCGAAATCTATCAATCGACTCGTTGATTTTATTTTTAAAATTCGCTTTAATTCGTTCAAACTTTTTTTTGATGCGCAAAAAAGTATTTGATGAATTAATAGTAGATGTGCTTGATATCTCAGAGTAAAAACCACGTATCGAAAAATCAACATCAATATGCTCTCGAGCAAATAGAACTTCTACGGCTTCGCGTAACCATTTCCCACGGATAATACCACTGGGATAAAACGGATATATTTGACGTCCGGCCAAAGTAAACTCATGACGGTTGACAGTCAATATTCGTTTTGCGGTGCGTCGTGCACGGATATGACTAGTTTCTTCTAAAGACCATCCCGTATCTTCTGGACGAAGATAACTAAGTAGATCTTTTCTATTCCATAATCCGGGTAAAAGCGAGAATCGATAGTGTGCTGAACGATCTACTTCCCAAAGCAATGGATGTTCTGTCAGATGAAAGGGACCGTGACTACTCATTGGACAGAGACCGATATGCATAGTAAATTCATGTGTCCAACTCATATTACGAATATAATCAGAAAACTCATTAATCAATGCAGCATCAACATAATTGTTTAAGAAAAAATCTTCTTGTAAATATAAAATCACATCAGATTCGATATTTTGGAGACATTCACGCATACGGTGTCCCCATTGTGGTGTGTGCCCATGAATAAGTCCACTGTTAAAAACACGTATATCTAAACCAGGGAGTTGAAATATTTTAGTTTCAGTATTCAGAATAATCGGATACTTACATCCTGGCCAATAATGTGTAAATAGACGAAAAAATGGCTCCCAGCAATCCTCATAAGCATCGCACGAATTTACCAGTATTGATAAATTATTATTCATGTGAAACCACTCTTTCAGATTTAGAAGACCATTGTGGAACTATATGGATAAGCGCTTTACCTAGACCTAATACACGAATAAGATGAGGACTTGTATCTAATACTGTAAATGACAAATACGGATTTCGCAGGACTAACGTTTGTCCTTGTTCATTTGCAACCCAAACTTCATTAATGACATAATTGCCTGGGTAAAGCGGTAAGTTTTTTATAGTTGCCGTAATATTTAGTATTGAATCATTGATTTCGAATATGGCATCCATTGCGTCGCGTGAAACACAGTGGAGAATTCCAATGCCGTCATTTGATGTAATAACGAATGATAGTATTATTTTACTACCACAAAGATTCTCCGAGCACAGAAGAGAGACGTTTATGTTTATTTCGCCACCTGTAATAAAATGGTCTGATAATTTACCTTCATAGGTAGTGTTAACTTTAAGTATACGTATTGTTTCACCGTTTTCAAGTTGCCCTAACGCGGCCTGGTAATTCTTTGAATCACTTATATTATTCACTTGCGCCATATATTGAGATATTATATGTTCAATATTATTGCACGAGAGAATGGTTCCTGAAGAAAGAAGAATACCGTTCACACATAGATTCTTGACCGCTGCCATATTATGACTGACAAACAACACTGTACGCCCACTGTTTGCTACGTCTCCCATCTTTCCCAAACACTTTTTCTGAAATATTGCATCCCCAACCGACAAAACTTCATCAACCACCAATATTTCTGGTTCGAGGTGAGCGGCGACGGCGAAGGCCAGGCGGACATACATGCCACTGGAATAGCGTTTGACCGGTGTATCAAGAAATTTATCGATTTCGGCGAAGGCGACGATCTCATCGAATTTACTTTTAATTTCTGCGCGCGTCATCCCCAAAATTGCACCATTTAGATAGACGTTCTCACGACCGGTTAATTCCGGATGAAAGCCTGTGCCCACTTCAAGCAAGCTTGCTACGCGTCCGCGCATGGTTATTTTGCCCTCGGTTGGTGGGGTGATCTGGCTGAGGATTTTCAACAGCGTGCTCTTCCCAGCGCCGTTGCGCCCGATGATGCCAACTGCCTCGCCTTGCTGCACAGTGAAGGAGACATCGCGGAGCGCCCAGAAGTCCTGCGGGTCGTCACCGACTTTGCGTGAGGCGAAGAGACGGCGTGAGGACTTCATCAGCTCATCACGCAAGCTCAAGTAGCGTTCGGTTTTCATCCCGATCCGGTATTTTTTGCCGATATGTTCAATTTCGATTATTGGTTTTGACATGATTTCGATACTTGGGTATTCAATTTACTGTACCAGACGCCATATGTAGTATCTGGTACTAAATATTTCTATCGGGGGTAACCCGATATTTCTATACGCATTTCGTTCTGCGGCTATTAGCCCGAAGGGCTTGAATTCGTCAGCGTTCGACAAAGCTCACTCCAGGACCGAAAGCAACGCCCTGGGGACAGGTACCATATAACCGTTTCGTCCTGTAGGGCATAATTCGAGAACCTGCAAGCACAAATAGACTACCACGGATTATTCATGAAACGTAAGGACTGCCGGGTTAGCTGGGCATTATTCGAAATAGTTATGAATAATGCAGGCTAAAAATCGGTCAACCATACAAAATGTAACTTTTTTATTGCTGAACTGGTCTTGTTAGTATCTCCTCACTCAAATTCTCAACATCCTGTAGAGAATTTGAGTGAGGGGATACTAATTAAGCGATATCCGCGAAATAGCGTTCGGTACTGCGGAAATAATAGAGTCCGGCGATGAAATAGACGGTACTCATCAGTAAAGCAATTGCGAGCGCTGGCCAATCGAAGGGGGATTTCCCGAGTAGGGCGGCGCGCGCATCTGTTATGATACCGGACATCGGATTTAACCAGAGCATTAACGTTTTAACCACGGGGAAGTGATTTAACATGCTGACCGGATAGATGACCGGTGTCACATACATCATTATGGAGATCATAAACGGCAGGGCATAGCGGACATCGCGGTATTTGACATTAATTGCGGCGGCATACATGCCCAGACCTATGGAACAAAGAAACGCCGCGAATATCAGTAGCGGCAAGACCAGCAGTCCGAGCAGGTGCGGAGTGAAGTGATAGTACCACATCATGGCGATAACGATGAAAAAAGCGATGGCGAAATCGACCAGTCCGGTGAGCGCGGAAACGGCGGGTAGAATCAAACGCGGAAAATAGATTTTCTGCACAAGCGACTGATTGGTCACCATGGAGTTGCTGGCATTGTTCAGGGTATTGGAGAAATAGGTCCAGAGCAATTGACCGGTATAGAGGAATATAGGGTAGGGAGTGCCGTCGCCGCTCTTGATGCCGGCAATGCGGTTGAAGATGAAGCTAAACACCACCATGGTCAAAAAGGGTTGCAAAATCGCCCAGAAGACACCCAACGCCGTCTGCTTGTAACGCACATTGATATCACGCCAGGTCAACACCAGGAACAGGTCGCGGAAGCGATACAATTCCTGCCAATCTATGCGCACCAACCCTTTCGGGGGCTCAATGGTAAATTCTATATCTGTCATAAATTTTTCAACACAAAAACACGAAGACCAAAAGAAAAAGGCGCTGCTTTATTGTGGTTAAATCGTATTTCTTAGGGAACGTCCCTCCGTGGTGTTCCGACCTTCGGACACCCACCACATGCGGCCAACACCACAACCAGTGCATCATCGCTATGTTCATCTCCGATCTACATGTTGGCCAAACGAGTGGAAATACCAGAGACGGAACGCCACGGAGGGCGTTCCCTACGAAATCCGACATCTAAAAACGATACTCCGGTAATGGTCCCCATCCGGCCGCCAGCGTGCCAAGCTTCTGGAATGAACAGAAAGAGATAAACTCATAATGGGTGTTACCCACAATAACCCCGATAGCGCCAGAAAAAAGGCGCAATACCAGTCAATTCATGAGATATGGCTCGCGGGGATTTGCGTCATCCTTGCTAAAGAAATCATGAATAATCCGAACCATTCACGACTGGCTTTTATCATTGTGCTCCAGCTTGTCCGTGGCACCAGGTAATGGGTCGGAATCTTGATGGCGTAGGCGCTTCTTGTGGCGCCCTGACTTTCCAGCTTCCGCTGGTCCCCCTTCACCGTAGTAATAATAGTAATAATAATAACCGTAATGGCTGCGTTCGGCATTAAATTTATTATAGATAAAGCCAAGGATGGGTGAATCTACCCCTTCCAACGCACGCAAGGCGATTTGCAACTGGCCGAAGTGCGTCTGATTCTCGGCAATGACTATTAACATTCCGTCAATGATGGTTGATAATACCGAAGAATCACTGAGGCCAGCGGTGGGCGGCATATCGACGATGACGAGATCGTATTCTTCCGCCAGGCGAGTGAAGATGGCGCGTACGCCTTTGGAATTGAGCACTTCCGGCGGATTGGGCCGCAATGGGCCGGCTCCGAGAAGGCTGACGCCTTCTATTGTAGTCGTTTGAATGGCATCAGCGAGGCTAACCTGCCCGGTGGCCACATTGGTTAACCCGAATCCCCGCGGGAGTTCGAAGTAGCGGTGTAGGGAGGGTTTGCGCAAGTCAGCATCAACGATTATCACGCGTTTACCATCCATGGCAAAGGCGACGGCCAAATTGATGACAGAGGTGCTTTTCCCTTCGCCTTGCCCAGCGCTGGTGATGCCAATTACACGTGTGGGATGATCCATGTTGGCGAAGAGCAAATTGCTGCGCAGTAGGCGGATGCTTTCCAGCATAGAGCTGCGGTGCCCTGCCAGGTGAATGAGCTGCGGCGTGTCGGTGACAAAGGGTACTAGCGCCAACACGGGACGACGGCTGAGATGCTCGATCGTCGCGGTGGAGTGAATGCGATCATCCATCGCTTCCAGCAACTTGGCCAGGCCAATAGCGCACATCATGCCTAAAAAGACGAAAAGCACGATATTCCGCGGGATGTTGGGACTGACAGGTTTTGAATTCGGCCATGCAGCATTCACAAGGCGTACATTGGTGAGCCGCGCCTCTTCGCTGATGCGCAACTCTTGATATTTTTCACTGAGCAGCGCATAGGTGCTCTGCAATTGCGCTACCGTTCCAATTAACTCGGCAATCTGCAAATCCTGCGCGGGCAGCTTCGCGAGAGACTGGTGCAGCACATCGAGTTGGCGCTGCAGGGCGGCGATGCGCGTGCGCAAAGCATCTGCTTGCACACGCGCACTGACATATTGTCCCTGCAATGTTTGCTGCAGTGGATTGGGGATCCGTCTATGGCCGGCAATTTCCTCGACGAGGTGTAAGGAAAGGCGCTGGCGCGCAGCGCGAATCTGCTCATCGAGCGCTTTCACTTCCGGCGCGGTGGCGATATAGGATTGTAAGAGTCCCGCGCGCGTCTCCTCCAGCGTCTCGATTTGCGTCTCAATCTGGGTGCGCAATGGACTCTTCGCCTCGTCCGTCTGGGCAACGATCTGTTTCTCTGTGTGGCTCAATGCGGCTGCGACGCTGTTGATAGTTCTCTGTGTCTCCTGCAAATCACGTGTGGCTTGCTGTTGAACGCTCTCAAGTGTAGCGGCATACTCTACACGCTGCTGGAAGCCGGGCTCAAGTATATTGCTTCCCCCTCCAGCGCCCCCACCGCCGGGTGTCCCCAATACATAGATGTGGGTTTTTGCCTTATAATCGGCTAACTTACGCCGCGCGCTGTGCAGTTCCTTGCCGACCCGATGCAGTTCATCCAATATATACTTCGAAGCGGTTTGGGTGGCTTCGCGATTCTCCTGCAGGTCGCGTTCTTTATAGGTCTCGACGAGATTATTCGCCAGCGCGGCTGCCGCGGCCGGGTAGGGGGCGGTTACCGTCACAGAAATGATGTCGGTGTCTTTCTGGTTGGTGACGGCAAAGGAATATTTCCCCAGTAGTTTGCGTTGCTCTGGTGAGAGTTTATTGAGTGCGGTCTCCTCCAACGTAGGACTCTGCAACACAGCCATTTGCGTGGCGATAGAACGCGCCTGGGTTAATCCCGCCAGGTCCCCCAAAATTTGAAGGCCGGAACTTGCTCCACCAGAGGAAGAGGAGCTTTGCGTCACGATAATATCCGCAGTCGAGGTATAGAGTCGCTGTTGAGTAAGTGTCCATAGCACGCCAATCATTACCATGATAGCAAACGTCAGCAGCATCCACCAGCCGCGCCGGTACACAATGTCGAGATAGTCGCGAAAGGACGGCGGAGTTAGTTCGTCTGGTTGCGCGGCAAACTCTGCATTATTAGGTACGTGAATTGGGCGGGACGGTACGGGTGAGACATCATCCCTTTGTTGTGAATCGGGTTGCAAGGTCACGGTTAGTTCCTTTTATGTTGAACCACGGTACCACAGTACCACGAAAGACACGAAAATATACGAAAAAGACCACGAATAATACGAAAATATACGAAAAACACGAAATGAATGGTGTTAGAGAATTAGATGGGCGTAATAGAATGACACCAATATCCCGGAAATAGTAGACCAGTCCGGAACTTTCGTTTCCGGCACGTAGACGATATCATCTGCTTTGAGGGTGATGTTGGTGTGTAGGTCATTCTTTTTCAGCACGGCATGCAGATCAACGGGGATACGCTGCGGCTTGCCATCCACCATGCGGATGACACAAGCGCTGGACAATACCGCGCGCGGTTGCGTGCCTCTGGCCAGCGCGATGGCGTCCATCACGGTAGGAGGATGGTGTTCATCCAGCGGGAAGGCGCCCGGCGCCGCCACCATGCCCAACACGGCGAATTTCGCCAGCGAAGTCGGGACGGTGACGCGATCGCCCTCTTGCAGCGGATGGTTGGCGCCTTTCTCCAGCAGGGAGGGATAATCCACTATCTCTTGTGAGCCATCGAGATGGGCGACGGTCGTTTTCGCGGGGGCAGCTCTTTCCGTGATGCCACTGGGCAGGTTCACGGCTGCATTGATGCCACCGGCCAGCGTCACTGCTTCGCAGACCCCCTGCCCCTGTGAGAGGATATACATGCCCGGCGACCGAACTTCGCCGGAGACATAGACCTTAAAGTGCGTTGCTTCCACGCGGATGGCATCCGCTTCATTCAAGGCGACATTGGCAGCAACATCACCCCGGTTGAGGGCAGGCACATTCACCGGGAGATTCTCGTTGCCGCGCGTGACGACGATACGAACATACTCGGGCTTCCCAAGCAAGGCCTCATTGATGCCGCCGGCTAGCGTCACCGCTTCGCGAACTCCCTGTCCCGGTGAGAGCATATACATGCCCGGTGTTCTCACTTCTCCGGCGATATAGACTTTAAAAAGCGTTGATTCCACGCGAATGGCATCGGCTGCGCGCAGCGCAATATCGGCGGCGGCCTCGCGCCGGATGAAAGCCGGCATGTTCACCGGGATATTCTCGTTTCCGCGCGTGAGGATGATGCGGATGTCCTCAGGTTTCAACGGCGAAGGAGCGGTGGCCCCGGAGGATTGCAGGGACATAGCCAGAAATCCCCCGGCGGTGGAGATGAGCTGGCTCAAGGTGGTGCCGAGGGGCACCTGGTAGAGGCCGGCTTTAATCGCGTCTCCGGAAAGATAGACGGGCAGCAGGGTAATCTGTTCGATATTGATGACATCGCCCACTTCAAGGGGCAGATTGGCGCTCTCCACGCCGGCTAGCGCATCGGTCAACTTCAGCGGGATCGTTTTATTGCTGGCCACCCGGTACAGGCTGGCGGTACAAAGGTTGCTCTGGAATAACAATCCCCCCGCCGCAGCAATGGCGCCGATAACGTTGCGCGTGTCTTTCAATTCGAATGCTCCCGGAGTCTTCACTGCGCCGAAGATATAGACACGCGAAGGGCGTGGCTGCGCCAACGCCACGGTAACCTCCGGGGATAGATAACGCTTCTTAAGCTGTTCCAGTATGCGGGACTCGCATTCCGCAACAGTCAAACCGTTGACATTGAGCTCGCCGATGACCGGAAGCCGAATACTGCCGTCCGGCGCTACAGTCACTGGACCACTGACTTCCGGTTGATGCAGCACGGTGATTGATAATGTATCTTGTGGCCCTAAACGGTACTGCTCCGCGGCGAAGCACGCCAGCGAAGTGAGCGAGAGAAACAGCATCAGTATTAAACGGTATATCGGTATATGTCGCATGGATTGTTCCTGTTATTGTGAGCAGAGGGTACTGATGACAGTCATCAGTCTGCATTATTCATAACTATTTCGAATAATGCCCAGCTAGCCCGGCAGTCATTACTATTCCAAAAAATCTTGAATAATACAGGTTAATTAAAACCTCACATACCATAGTATAGCGTGTTTTTACGTGCTTAGTCAATAATAGCGCTTTCAGCGCATGCCAGGGGGCGTTTTTGGATTGCGGATTGCGGATTGCGGATTGCAGATGGCGGATTGCGGTTTGCGGACTGCGGACTGCGGATTGCGGATTACGGACTGCGGATTGCGGATTGCGGATTGCGGATTACGGATTGCGGATTGCGGATTACGGATTGCGGATTGCGAATTGCGGATTACGGATTACGGATTGCGGATTATGGATTACGGATTCAGAATTGTTCTGGCATTTGCTGGTTGGTA